>ERZ778018.667-NODE-667-length-43790-cov-10.489242_pt1 | contig 43790 bp, 35 predicted proteins | sample MGYA00375748_ERZ778018 | MGnify/ENA primary metagenome ERZ778018 (study PRJEB29350, sample SAMN05509839) | bioreactor metagenome | biome: bioreactor; material: wastewater | place: South Africa: University of Cape Town | collected 2014-04-22 ... | reverse complement strand
AGCCATGCCCGAATACCTCTTGACCGGCCGCGACGCGAAGGGAAGAACGACCACCGAGCGCGTCGAGGCCGGCTCGGCCGACGACGCCGTCATGATCGCCCGCGGGGCGCTGGGGCTCTCCGACGTCGTCCTTCATACCGACGACGTCGGCGCCCTCTACCAGCGGCAGAAGAACGTGGCGGCGGTCATATCGCCGCGCGACTACCTGCGGTTCCGCGAGCTTCCCGCGCCGGTCGTGACGGTCCTGATCGTCGCGAAGGCGGCCTACCTTCGGTTCTGGCCGGTGACGCTCCTCCTCCTCGGCCTGATCATCGCCAGGCGCTGGTCGGGAACGCCCTGGGGACTTTCGGATTGGCTCTTGACGCTTTTGCTCCTGGAGCCGGTCGTCGTCGCGCTGGTCATCCAACTCCTCCCGAATCGAGCGAATCGCTACAGACGGCTGAGCGACGCCGAAGCGTGGGGGCGCTGGGAGGAGGTGCTGAGGCGTTGCGAGGCGCTCAAGGGGTCGAAGGTCCCGCCCGAGGCGTTGGCCTTCCATCGGGCCAAGGCCCTCGCCAGGCTGGGGCGGTTGGAGGAGGGGCTGGCGGTCGTCGCCCCGTTCGGCGACGGCGCGGCGATGCCGGAATGGCTCTTTCTCTCCCGGACGCCCGAAGTGTACGTCGCCGCCCGACGGTTGGACGACGCCCACGCCGCCTGGAAACGCGCCGTCGAAGCGGCCCCGGAGAATCCCGCGGTGCTGATCGGCGCCGCCCGGTTCGAGATCCGCCGCCGTCGCGACCCCCGCCGGGCGCGGGAGCTTTTGGAGCGGGCGCGAACCCACGCCCTGAGCGACCTCCTGGACGTGTTCGCGCGGGCGACCGAGGGCGAAATCGCCCACGCCGAGGGTCGGCGCCGCGAGGCCGTCGATCTGCTCGGGGATGCCCACCGCCGCTTGTCGGCGTTCCGACACGGCCACCCGTCCACGCGCGCCGCGCTCGACTACGTGAAAGCCGAACTCGCCCTGGCCCTGGCCGCGGCCGGCGATTCGGACAAGGCCCTAAGCCACGCCCGCGCGGCCTTGCCGCGACTCCGCGCCCAGGAGTCCGACGACCTGATCGACCGCCTCCGCTCCGCCCTGGGCCCGGCGATCGACGCTTGACCGTCGGTGTTCAGAGACCGTCGAAACGTGGCGAGCGATAATGCGGGGCGAGAACCGTCTGAATTATGAATAATATATACTGACAAATATCCCTTCTCCCCTTGCGGGAGAAGGTGGTCGAAGGCCGGATGAGGGGGGCGTTTCCAGAGGCTTTCGGTCGCGCAACCCCTCATCCGCCCCTTCGGGGCACCTTCTCCCGCAAAGGGAGAAGGGGGGAAGCTTGTTCGTTCGCGATGGCTTTTGACAGCGCGGGCGCGATATGATCTTCGCGAGAAATCGCCGCGAAGCGCGAGCCCTGGAGGCGTCGTCGAGCCATGCCCGAATACCTCTTGACCGGCCGCGACGCGAAGGGAAGAACGACCACCGAGCGCGTCGAGGCCGGCTCGGCCGACGACGCCGTCATGATCGCCCGCGGGGCGCTGGGGCTCTCGGACGTCGTCCTCCACACCGACGACGCCAGCGCCTTCTACCAGCGGCAGAAGGACGTGGCGGAGGTCATCTCGCCGCGCGATTACCTGCGGCTGCGCGACCTGCCGACGCCGATCGCGCGGTTCCTGATCGTCGCCAAGGCGATCTACGGCCGGCTCCTCTGGCTGATCGTCCTGGGGATGCTGCTGATCGTCGTTCCCCAGTACGCCCGCGGGGAACCCTGGGGCCGGGTCATCGGGACCGCGGCGTTCCTGCTTCTGGCGCCGGGGATCGCCGCGGGCGTCACTCAATTCTCCGTCGGCCGCGTGGGCGACCGTTACACGCGGATGCTCGACGCCGCGGCGTGGGGCCGCGGCGAGGAAGTGCTGAGGCGCTGCGAGGAGCTCAAGGGGTCGAAGGTCCCGCCCGAGGAATTGGCGTTCCAAAAAGCCACGGCCCTCGCCGGGCTCGGCCGGCTGGAGGAGGGATTGGCCGTCGTCGCGCCTTACGGCGACGGCGCGGCGATGCCGGAATGGCTCCACCTCACGCGCCTCTCCGACGTCCACGTCCGCGCCCGTCGATTCGACGACGCCCGCGACGCGCTGAACCGGGCGGCCGAGATCGCGCCCGAGAACCCGACGGTTCTGATCGACGTCGCCCTGTTCGAGATCCGCCACCGCCGCGACGTCCGCCGCGCCCGCGAGTTCCTGGAGCGGGCGCGAACCCACGCCCTAAGCGACGTCGTCGCCGTCTTCGCCGACTGGATCGACGGCCAGATCGCCCGCGAGGAGGGCCGGGCCCGCGAGGCCGTCGAACGGCTGGAGGACGCCCGCCGCCGGCTGTCGGCGTTCCGGCACGCCTCGCCGATCGTCGGCGTCTCGCTCGACCTTTTGGAAGCCGACCTCGCCCTGGCCCTGGCCGCCGCCGGCGAGCCCGACGCCGCCCTCCGCCACGCCCGCGCCGCCATGCCCCGCCTCCGCGCCCTGAACGCCGACCCCCTCGTCGACCGCCTCCGCGCCGCCCTGGGCCCGGCCGTCGAGGGCTGACCCCGCGCCGCCGGGGACCGCTTGCCGGAACCCGGGCGATCCGGGAATAATGGGAGCGGCGACGAGGTCCGTCGGCGGGCGCTCGTCTCGGGAGAAAACGCCGTGAGCACCGTCACGATCCAGGAAGCCCAGACCCGATTGACGGAGTTGATCCGCCGACTGGGCCCCGGCGACGAGTTGGTCATCACCGACGACGACCGCCCCGTGGCCCGGCTGGCGCCGATCGCCCGCGCCGAACCCGGCCCCCGCCGCCTGGGATCGATGCGAGGGAGTGTCCTCCACATGGCTCCCGACTTCGACGAGCCGCTCGACGACTTCCGGGAGTTCCCGTAGGCTGGGTCTGGACCCAGCCCTCGCAAGCCAAGGCTTCTCCAAGCTGGGTCTCGACCCAGCCTAGCAGACCGTCGCCTCTAAGAGAGCGGGAGTTCCCGTAGGCTGGGTCTGGACCCAGCCCTCGCAAGCCAAGGCTTCTCCAAGCTGGGTCTCGACCCAGCCTACCAAACCAATCCACACCAAGACCTTCCAGAGAAAGAACCCAACCCCGTGGCGCGCGAGAAGATCGTCCTGGCCTACAGCGGCGGCCTCGATACGTCGGTGGCCGTCAAATGGATCAACGAAACCTATAATATGGACGTGATCGCCTACACCTGCGACCTCGGGCAGGGGCAGGACATCCACGCGATCCGCGAGAAGGCCCTCCGCACCGGCGCGGTCGACGCCATCGCCGAGGACGCCCGCAACCTCTTCATCGACTACTTCGTCTGGCCGTCGCTGATGGCCGGCGCCTTGTACGAAGGCAAGTACCCGCTCGCCACCGCGCTGGGGCGGCCCCTGATCGCGCAACTGATGGTGAAAACCGCCCGCGAGCACGGCGCGACCGCCGTCGCCCACGGCTGCACCGGCAAGGGGAACGACCAGGTCCGCTTCGACGTCACCTTCCAGACCCTCGCCCCCGACCTCAAGATCGTCGCCCCGGTGCGCGAGTGGAAGTGGACCCGGACCCAGGAACTGGAGTTCGCCGCCAAGCACGGCATCGAGGTCGAGGCGACCAAGCAGTCGATCTTCAGCACCGACCAGAACATCTGGGGCCGCTCCATCGAGGCCGGCGTCCTGGAGGACCCCTGGGCCGCGCCGCCGCCGGAAACCTTCCAGTGGACCGTCGACCCGACCCAGGCCCCCGACCAGCCCCGGGAAGTCGAGATCGCCTTCGAGCAAGGCCGGCCCGTCGCCATCGACGGCAAGGAGATGGACGGCGTCGAACTGATCGAAACCGCCAACCGGATCGCCGGCGAGCACGGCGTCGGCCGCATCGACCACATCGAGAACCGCCTGGTCGGCATCAAGTCGCGCGAGATCTACGAGGCCCCGGGCGCGATCCTGTTGCACCAGGCCCACAAGGAGCTTGAGACCCTCACGCTCTCCAAGGAGTCGGATCGGTTCAAGGGCCTCGTCAGCCAGACCTACGCCGATTTGATCTACAACGGCCTTTGGTTCAGCCAACTCCACCAGGACCTGATGGCGTTCACGGTCTCCAACCAGCAGTACGTCACCGGCGCGGTCCGGATGCGACTGTACAAGGGGGGGATGATCGTCGTCGGCCGCAAGAGCCCCAACAGCCTCTACCGCCACGAACTGGCGACCTACGAGGAGGGCGACCAGTACGACGCCGCCGCCGCCCTGGGCTTCATCAAGATCCACGGCCTCGGCCAGACGACCCAGGCCAAGCACCAACTCCTCAACACCAAGGCCGGCGGCGCCCGGTTGGAACTCCCCAGCATCATCCCGCCCGACAAGGTCGAGTAACCCCCGCGCCGGCCGCCTCGCCGAGCGCGGGGAGGAGCGGGGCGAAGCCGCCGAGCCGCGGGCCCGTCCCGTTCGGGGCGAGGCTCGCGGCCCCGACGACGTCCGACGGCTTGCGCCTCCGGCCTCGGCGTCGAGTCACGCCCTCTCCACCGAGACCTTGAACGCGCCGACGCCGCGCATCGGCTTGGCGTGGCGGACGGCGACGTAGTAGTCGCGGGCCTCGGTAAAACGGACGGGCTGCGCCAGGTTCGTCCCCTCCACGGCGAAGAGCCGGCCGTCGGCCTCGTCCCGCTCGCGCTGGATCGAGAGGAGCAGGGGGGTGGCGCCCTCGGTCTTGACGACGTGGACGCCCGGCGTGTCGATGGTGAAGCGGTAGCGCGCCACCTGGCCGGGCTCGGCGATCTCGCCGGCCTTGGACGGCCCGTCCACCTTCAGGAGGGCCTCGGCGAGCTCGCCCGCCCCCTCCGCCGGGTAGGCGACGTTCGCCATCACCTTGTCCATCGGCGTGAGGACGGTGTTGTTGGGCGTGTCGAACGGCCTCCCGTCCTCGTAGCGGGCCAGCCCCGGAGGAAACTGGTACATCATGATCGACTTGAGATCGAACGCGCTCGACGACAGCGGCCCGCCCCGGTAGGCGTCGACGATCTGCTGCCGGATCATCTGGGGCGTCCAACTGTTGGGCGGGACGCCGAACGTCCGGTTCAGCGCCGCCTCGTCCCAGACGATCGGACCGTCCGGCCTCATATGCTCGTGGATGAACCCGAGGCAGTGGCCGAACTCGTGGAGGATCACCCTGCGGAACTCCTCCTGGAGCCGGTTCGGGTCGTTCGCCAGCGCCGGATTGAAGACCAGGTTCATCGACTGCCGGCCCTGCCGCACCGCCTGTAGGCAGTCGACCCCCATCCAGCAATTGTAGGTCCCGATGGGGACTCCGGGTTGCGGCAGCAGATTGATCGTGACGTGGGCCGTCGGCTGGTCGAAGTCGAACGTGACGTTCGCGTAGTCGCTCCAGGTCGGCGCGAGGTTGCGGACGGCCTGGCGGATCGTCGCGCCCCAGACGTCCGTCCCGTTCAGGAAGACGACTTGCAGCTTGGCGCCGTCGCGCCAGCGCTTCGAGAGGTCGAGGGCGGCCTTGGTCGGCGGGACCTCGGTCTCCGGCCTCTCGGGGATGAACGGGCCGCCGAACGACTGGTTGGAGCAGAAGCCCGCGGCCGGGGCCGCGTCGGGGAACTCGGTGGGGCGCTCGCCCCCCTCGGGGACGAACTTGGAGAGATCGACGGGCAGGGGGTCGAAGTCGGCCATGGGGAATCTCCGGTTCGGGGGACGGACGATCGGGGAAGAACGCGACGGGCGAGGCGGAGGGCTCGGGCCTAGCGCCCGGCCGCGGCCGCGAGGGGGCGACGAGCCGACCAAAGCGCGCCGGGAAGAAGCGCGTCGGCGGCGGGGGCCAGGAGCGGGGCCCGGGGGGCCTCCGCGGGCGTGATCGCAAGCGTCTCGACGGCCTCGCGGGTCGCCCGAAGCGGCATGGCGAGCATCGGCAGGCCCCGGGCGAGGCAGTCGCGGAACGCCGCGCGGGCGGCGTCGGCGTCGCCCCGTTGCATCCGGGCCAGGCCGAGCAGGGCGTGGCCGTCGGGCGCGCCCGGATGGTGGACGGTCATCCGTTCAGCCAACTCCGTCAGCGCGTCGAGCCGGCCGCCGCGCAGAAGCGCCAGGCCGGCGAGCGCCCCGGCGATCGGGTCGAGCGCCCCGGCGATCGGCTCGAGCGCCGCGGCGGCCAGGGGCAGGCGGAGCAGACGCTCGGCGACCGCGGCGGCGATCCGGACGTCGTCGCCGCGGAGGAACCGCTGGAGCATGTCGATCAGGCGGACCTCGTCCGGCTCGGGCGGGACGTCGCTCCATCCCGCGGGCATGAACAGCGAGACGTCGACGCGACCGTCCTCGCCCTGGTAGGCGATCAGGTCGGTCGCGCGGTCCTCCAGCACCACGAGTTCGAAGACGGTCGTCCCGTGCATCGGCCCGCCGATCGAGAGCCGGTACGGACCCGGCTTCAGCACCCAGGCGATCGAGGCCATCGCGGCGACGCCCTCGACCCGACGAAGCCGAAGCGCCTCGCCGGGCTCGCCGTCGAGCGGCCAGACCCGCGCCTCCAACTCCTCGAGGTAGGCCGCGACGCCCTCGAGCGTGGAGAGGCGGGCCGCCAGCGCCGGGTCGACGAGCCGCCCCGGCCCGGGGACGACGACCTCGCCGCCGACGAAGAGGCGGATCCCCTCGGGCGCGTCCTCGTCGCGGTGGAGGAGTCGACCCAGGTGGGAATCCCCCAGCCGCTTCGCGACGCTTTTCCAATGGGCGCCTCGACCCTTCGCGCGGCCGGCGAGCGCGATCAAGGTGGAAGCCGCCGGCGCGACGGCGGACTCGACGCGGCCCGCGGCCTGGACGAGCCGATCCAGCGGCGAACCCGGCTCGATCGCCTGGGTCAGACGGCGCGCCAGGCCGGAGGCCGCGACCCGCGGCGGCTGGAGCCGGATCGGCTCGTTCCGGCCCGACCCCAGAGCGAAGACCGTCTCGACGCCGTCGCCTTCCGGCGCCCGCGTCCGGGCGCGATAGACGCCCGGCGGCAGGCCCTGGCAGTCCAACCGCCCCACGCCGACGAGCGGAACGCCCGAGGAGTCGCGCGCCGGACTCCCGGCCGAGTCCAGCAGTTCGATCGGGACCATCGGGTCGTCGGCCGAGATCGCGACCGCCGCCGGCGCCGCCATGCCGCGCGTCGGCGCGGCCAACGACGCCAGGACCTCCCGGGACGGCTCGACGACCGTCGTCGCCTCCGTCGCCCCGCCCGAGGCGGCCGCGACGGAGCCGGCCGCGACGGACTCGAGCTTGACGCCGTGCTCGAACGGGTCGTCGTAGACCTCCAACGCCCTCGGAGACGGCCCCGACAGCCCCGGCTCGGGGACGACCCGCGCGAAGTAAAGCCGCGGCGAAAGCTTGAAATCGACCGCCGCCCCCGCCGTCATCTCGCGAGACAACTCGGCGGGAAGCCCGTCGCCGAGAAGCCGCGCCTCGGCGACCTTCGTCCCGGTCGCGACCGTCGCGGGAGCCTCGACCCCGACGCGAAAAGTCACGTCCGGGACCGCGTCGAGCGTCTTCAGCAGCGCGTCGCCGTGGTCCCCCCCCAGTCGCGGCAGCCTGGGCAACGACCGGGCCTCGTCCTCGAGGCGCTTCTGGACGTATCGGAACAGCCGCGAGGCCGAGACCTCGTACCTTCCGCTCTCGGGACGGTACGCCTTGGCCGCCCCCCCGCCCCCAAGACCCTCGAACAGAAGGTCGGAGAACAACCCCTCCCCCGCCTCCGCCTTCAGTCCCAGGGCCGTGGCGTTGTAGACGTATTGATCGGTCGGCACGCGCCAGCGGTCGGGCCTCAGCCGGCCGACCGACGCCACCTCCTCGTCGGGAAGCTGGTTCCGGCAGCAATCGAAAAAGAAGAACTGCTCGCGGCAACCCGTGGCCAAAAGCGCCGTGACGATCGAGGGGATGCTGATCGGCCACTTCTCGCTCGAAAGGTCGTAGTCGGCCGGAACGACGGCGTCCACCACGACGCTCCCCACCGCCTCCTTGATCACGGTCGAAAGGCCGTGTCCCGAATAATAGAAGTAGAGCCGGCCGCCCTGGCCGCCCATCCGACCGTGGATGTCGCGCAGGGCCTTCTTGATCTCGTCGGACCCCGCCGCGCGCAGGTCCCCGCCCAGACCTTTCAGAAGGTCGCGGACCTTCTTCAAACCCTCCGGCGGCCGATTCATGGCGCCGAGGATCGGCTCCAGCGCGGCGTCGTCGCGGGGACCGAGGAGAAGCACGAGGTTCCCCTCCTCGACTCCGTACTCCGTGTTGGCCGGATCGAGAAGCCACTCCGCCATCCGGATCGCGTCCCCCACCGGCCGCCCCAGCGTGGGGAACCTGCTCGCCTGATAAGAGTTGATTCCGATGACGACGGCGTAGTTGGCCATATGCCACCCCCCCAATCACCCGTTCGGCCGCGCCCCGCCTTGAAACGCCGGCGGGCCCTGGCGCGATGTCCGCTTAATATTCGCGGCCGGGGTCGATTTCTTACAAGATTCGCGGATCTTAGGCGTTTTCCATCTGATTCAATGATTGACGTGCGCCGAAGACGCCGCGGCGCGAGCGCCCGGCTCGCCGTGTTCGCGGCTGGACGTCGATGGATCGCGCGAATTCGGGATCCCCTCCCCGTTCGCCCCCGGCCGGCGGCCCGCGCCCGCTCCAAAGTCGTGGGTTCGGTCGCGACGTCCGCCGCGACCATGGCGAGCCGCCTCGACCCTTGACTCCAACGACATCCGTCGGAACAATGGGCCCGGAGCATGTGACCGAGTCGTCCCCGGCGGAGGGTCGAGTGATGAAGCGGCTTCGGGGTTCGCTGTTGGCTCTGGCGCTGGCGGGGCTCGCCGGCGGGGCGCAAGCCTGTCTCAACGACGTCGAGTTGCCGGGGCGCGAGCGGGAGTTCCGCTCCCAGTACGCGCTGATTCCGGGGCTCCAGGAGCCCGAGAAGGTCGAACCCGCGCCCGACCACGACGGCCTGCTGATGATCGCCGGCGCGGCGCTGTTGGCTGGGGCGTTCGGCCTGGCCGTGCTTCGCGACCGCGAGACGGCGACGATCGCCCGTCCGGCGCCCGAGCGGCCGGACGAGGCGTTCGACCTGGAGGAACGTCGCGACCCCGTGGAGGTCTGAGCCGTGACCGCCAAGGGTCGAGTCGGATGCGCGGCGGCCGCGGCGTTCGTGGTCGGGAGCGTCGTCTTCTTCGTCGTCATGTTCATGACGACCTTCGCCTTCGCCATGCGCGGATCGCTCCATCACCCCGACCTGGCCCGGACGTTTCCGTTGCCGCACCACGTCCCGGAGTTCCCCGGCGGGCTGTCGTTCCGCTTCGCCATGGTCAACGACGTGATCCACGAGCGATTCGCCAGGCACGGCCCCGACTACTACCGCGAACGAAACCGGATCGTCCGCGAAAAGTTGGCCGCGATCGACCCCGACGACCCCGCCGTTTTCCCCCTCATGGACGACCTGGGGGTGGGCCTGGAGCGGTTGGGGAAATCGGACGAGGCGGCCGCGGTCCTCCGCGACAAGCTGGCCCGGCAAGAGGCGAAGGGGATCGAGGGCCGCGACCTCTACACGTCCTACGCCAATCTAGGGACGTTCCTGATCCACGGCGGCCTCGCCCGCGCCGCGGCCGGCGACGCCGACGCCCGCGAGCAAGTCCGCGAGGGCCTCGCCTTCATCCGCAAGGCCGTGGAAGTCAACCCCGAGGCCCACTTCGGCCGCGAGCGCTGGCAACTCGCCATCGTCGAGTTCCTGCTGGCCGCGATGGAAGACCCCGCGCTGCTCACGAAATTCGACTGCGTCGGCGACCGCGTCGATGTCCTCGCCGAGCCGGAGGCCGAACTCGCGCGTCTCCTCCACAACCCGCCCTACGGCCGCGCCTACGACCCTTGGTATTCCGAAGCGTTGATGTTCGGCCAGGCCCAAGCGGAGGACCGCGCGTGGGTCCGCGATCGCATCGCCAAGGTCGGCGCCGAGGACGGTTGGAAGGGCGTCGACGTCCCGTCGCACCGCGAGCCCGTCCCGTTCGACGAACCGGTTCTGGGGATCATCGGCATGTGGCGCGAGGGGGGCGGGGCGAGCCCGCACTTCGCGCTCGCCCTGGGGGAGATCATGCTCCGAGTCGGCCAGCGACTCATCGCCTGGTCGGCCTTCGAACGAGCCTCGCGGCTGGCCGATCGCTACTCCTCCACGTCCGAGGCGCGCGACTTTCTACGCGAGCATTGCCGGAAACGTCAGGAAGAGATCGAACAAGTCATCGCCCCCTTCGGAGCCGTCGAAAATCGACTGCGGGCCGCCTTCGACGCCGAACTCGCCTTCGGCCAGGGTTACCAAAAGGATTACCAGGACTTCGAGGCGGCGAAGATCGCGGCCGGCGGGTCGATCCTGGACGATCGGTTCCACGACGACTTTCCCCGGCGAGGCGAGCCGATCGCCTCGCCCAGCGGCGGGGAGGAGTGGGTCGAGGTCGTCCCGAGGGCGGACGCGGCGCGTCGCGACGCCTCCCGGGCGCGGGCCCTCGCCGTGTTCTGGGCGGGGCTCGCGGCGTTCGCGACGTCGGCCGGCCTTCGCCTCCTCGCCAAACGGCGGGTCAGGCGGACGCTTGGATCGAGATCTTGAAGTCGCCCGCGCCGGTCAGCGGCCGGGCGTGGCGGACGGCGACGAAGTAGTCGCGGGATTCGGTCAAAAGGATCGGCATATTCATGTTCGTTCCCTCCGCCGCGAAGAGCCGGCCGGCGGCGGCGCCGCGGTCGCGCTGGATCGAGAGGAGCAGGGGGGTCGCGCCCTCGGTCTTGACGACGAACACGCCGGGCTGGGCCGGATGAAAGCGGTAGACCGCCGCCTGACCGGCCTCGGCGATCGCGCCGGGCTTGGGCGGGTCGCCGGCGACCAGGACGCCCTCGGCGGGCTGGGTCGTTCCGGGCTTCGGGTAAGCCATGTTCGCCAGCACCTTGTCCATCGGCGAGAGGGCCGCGTTGTTGGGCGAGACGAACGGCGAGCCGTCGGCGTACCGGGCCAGCCCGGCGGGGAACTGATACATCATGATCGACGTCGGATCGAACAACCCCGATTCGAGCGTCCCGCCCCGGTAGACGTCCACGATCTGCTCCCGGATCGTCTGGGGACTCCAACTATTGGGAGGCGCGCCGAAGGTCGCGCTCAGCGCCCCCTCGTCCCAGACGATCGGACGATCCGGCCTCATATGTTCGTGGATGAACCCAAGGCAGTGGCCGAACTCGTGGAGGATCACCCGGCGGAACTCCTCTTCAAGGAACGCCGGATCGTTCGCCAGCGACGGATGGAAGACCAGGTTCATCGCCGGCATCCCCTGGCGGATGACGCTCAGGCAGTCCAGCCCCAGGTAGCACGAGTAGGTCCCGTAGCCGATCCCGAGCCGGGGGAGCGGCAGCAGGTTGACCGTGACGTGGGCCGTGGGTTGGTCGAAGTCGAACGCGACGTCGGCGTAGTCGCTCCAGAGGGGCGCGATCCGGCGGACGGCCCGGCGGATCGTCGCGCCCCAGGCGTCGGCGCCGTTGAGGAAGACCACGTTCAGCTTGGTCCCGGCGGGCCAGCGCCGCGACAGGTCGAGCGCGGCCCTGGTCGGCCGGACCTCGGTCTCCGGCCTCCCCGGCGCGATCGGCCCCCCCGCCATCTGGTTGGCGCAGAAGCCGGCGCGCGGACGGGCGCCGGGATCCTCGACGGGGCGGTCGCCCGCCTCGGGAACGAAGAGGGAGACGTCGACGGGCAGGGGTTCGATGTCGGTCATGGCGGATCTCCTTGGAATGGTCGGAATCCTGGCATGTCGGATCGGGGGAGGGGGGGAATGAACCACAGAGTCACGGAGGACACAGAGAGGAATTCAAATCAGATAAATGATCAATTTATTTCATCTTATTCAATTTAGCTGCAATTTAAACATTGCATCTCGTTGTTTCCTCTCTGTGTCCTCCGTGACTCCGTGGTTCGTTCCACCCAATCCCGTCACCGGCGCGGTTCAGGAGACGGCCGCGACGGGGCGTCGGGCCGACCAGAGCGAGCCGGGGATGAGCGAGCCCCCGGCCTGGACGAGCAGCGGGATTCGAGGGGCCTCGGCGGGGCCGATCGCGAGCGCGTCGACGGCGTCGTCGGTCGCGTGCAAGACCGACGCGAGCATCGGCAACCCGCGGGCGAGGGCGGCGGCGAACGCCCACCGCGCGGCTTCGCGGTCGCCCTCGCGCAGCCGGCAAAGGCCGAGCATGGCGTGGCCGTCGGGCAGGTCGGGATGTCGGTCGGTCAGCCGCGCCGCCAGGACCGCCAGCGCGTCCAGCCGGCCTCGCCGCAACGACGCCAGGGCGCCGAGCATCACGGCCGTCGGATCAGGGGGCGATCCTATGTTCGTCGCGTCAAGCAACTGATCGGCGAAGGCCGCGGCCCGTTCGACGTCGCCGTCGCGGAGGAGTCGTTGAAGCGTTTCGGTTGATTGGAATTCGATATGATCGCGCGAATCGGACTCTACTCGGGCGAGGGGCATGGAGACCGAGATGTCCACGCGGCCGTCGGCCCCCTGGCGAACGTCCAGAACGGTCGCGCGATCCGGCGGCACGACCAGTTCGAAGGTGGTCGTCCCGTGCGACGGGCCGCCGAGCGAGAGCCGGTACGGCCCCGGCGTCAGCGTCCAGGAAAACGAGCCCGTCCCGGCGGCGTCCCCGGATCGTTCGAGCCGTCGCGGATCGCCGGGCTCGCCGTCGAGCGGCCAGACCCGCGCCTCCAATTCGTCGAGATAGGCCGCGACGCCCTCGGGCGTGGCGAGTCGGCCCGCGACGATCGGATCGACGAGCCTCCCCGCCGCGGGGGCGACCACCTCGCAGGCGACGCGGATTCGGACTCCCGCGGACGCCTTCTCGCCGCGACCAAGGAGCCGCCCCAGCCACGACCGCGCGATCCGCGGCGGCTCGTCGCGCGGGTCGCGGATCGAGCCTCGACGTTCGATCGGCGGCGCCGCGAAGAGCGGCGCGACCGTCGTCGCGGCCTCGGCCGGCGCGACCGCCGCGGCGGCGACGGCGGGGGCGAGCGTCACCGGGAAGTCGGTCGGGTCGTCGTAGACCTCAAGCGCCGTCGGCGTCGGCCCCGACAGCCCCGGCTCGGGGACGACCTGCACGAAGTAGAGCCGAGGCGCCAGCGCGAAATCGACCGTCGCCCCCGCCGTCGCGTCCCGAGGAGGCTCCGGCGGCAGGCCGTCGCCGAACAGCCGAGCCTCCGCGACCTTCGTCCCGGCCGCGAACCCCGCGGGCGCCTGGACCGTGATTCGGAAGCTCACGTCTTCAACCGTTTTCAGCGTCTTCAGGATCGGGTCTCCGCCGTGCTCGCCTCCCAGCCTCGGCCGTTGCGGTCGCGGCTCGACGCCCTCGCCGCCGTCGACGTAGGGCTGCCGCCCGAGGGCTTCGAAGCCTCTCTGGAGGTACTGGAAGAGTCGCTCGGCGCGGACCTCGTAGGCCCCCGACGACCGCGAGAACGCCTTGGCCGAACCATCGCCCGCCAGCCCGCGGAACAGGACGTCCGAGAACGACCCGTCCCCGTCCGCCGCCTTCAGGCCCAGGGCCGTGGCGCTGAAGACGTATTGATCCGTCGGTATGCGGCGCCGGTTGGGCTGGAGCCGGCCGACCCTCGCGATCTCCTCGCGCTGAAGCTGGTTGCGGCAGCAGTCGAGGAAGAAGAACTGCTCCGGACAGCTCGTGGCCAGGAGCGTCCGGGTGATCGACGGGACGCTGATCGCCAACCTCGGAATCGCGGAATCGTAGTCGAATGGGACCAGGGCGTCCTCGACGTCGTTGCCCAGGGCGTCGAGCGCCGCGGAGAGGCCGTGGCCCGCGTAGTAGAAGTAGAGCCGCCCCCCCTGGCCGCCCGCGCGGGCGTGGAGATCGCGAACGGCCTTGTTGATCCAGTCGGACCCGGCCTCGGCCCGGTTGCCGAGCGTGGCCAGCCTCGCCAGCAGGCGCGCGGCCTCGGCCCGTTCCTCGGACGTCGCCAGGGCGTCGACGATCCCCGCCAGGGCGGCGTCGTCGTTGGGGCTGAGAAGCAGGACGAGGTTTTCCTCGGCGACCCCGTCGGCGCCGGCCGAGTCGAGGAGCCACCGCGCCATCCGGATCGCGTCGACCGCCGGCCGAGTCAGGCGGGGGAAACGATCCGAATCCCGATACTCGTTGATCCCGATGACGATCGCGTGGTTGGGCACGGGCGCTTCCTCCGGGGCGGCGCGGTTGTCGCGGCTTCCGAGGAATACGCTCGCCGCTCGGGGGCGGCCGGTTTCACGAATCCGAGGGTTCCGTCGATTTCCCGGCGGCCCGCGCCCGCTCCAGAAGCGCGGCGACCCGCTCCACGCAGGCGTCCAGGTCGCGGTCGACCTCGTGTCCCCAGAGCCGGATGACGAACCACCCCCGCCGCCTGAGCTTGGCGAAGTTGCGGCGGTCTCGGGCGCGGTTGCCCTCGATCTTGGCTCGCCAGAAGTCCGACATCTTGTGCCGCCACGAGGGGTAGCGCCAGCCGTGCCAGAAGTCGCCGTCGACGAACACGACGACGCGCGCCCTGGTGAACACGAAGTCGGGCTTGCCGGGCAAGAACTTGTAGTTGCGGCGATACCGCCAGCCCCGGCGGTGGAACGCCGAGGAGACCTTCCGCTCCAGCGAGGTGTTCTTCCCCTTGACCGCCCGCATCGCCCGCCGGCGCTGCTCGGGCGTGAGTTTGTCGACCAAGGGAAGCCCTCCCCGCGAGTGACCGCCGCGGCCGGCGACGGGACGCGGCCGGCACTCCATTGTACGGCCGAGCCACGATGATTTTCACCCGGATTTATTGACTTCCAAAATCGTCCGGGTATTATCCATCGCGAGATTAATCCGGATGTTATCCGGGACGAAGCGGAGGGGGCGATGGAATCGGAGCGGACGTACACGGCCTTCGCGAACGGGCGTCTGGTCGCCGCGGGGGGGCTCGGGGCGATGCTGGGCAAGGTGAAGGCCCACCTGGACCGAGGTGGGGAGCCGGCCTTGATCTTCGAGGACTGGACCGGCAACCAGGTCGATTTCGACTTCCGGGGGAGTCCGGCGGAGGTGGTCGAGCGGGCCCTTCCGCCCGAGCCGAAGACCGGGCCGGGCCGGCCGCGACTGGGGGTGGTGGCGCGAGAGGTCACGCTCCTGCCCCGCCACTGGGAATGGCTGGAGCGGCGGCCTGGCGGAGCGTCCGCGGCGCTTCGGCGGCTGGTCGACGAGGCCCGCAAGCGCGAGCCGGGCAAGGAGCGGGCGCGGCTGGCGCGCGAGGCCGCCAGCAAGGTGATGTGGGCCGCGGCCGGCGACCTGCCCAACTTCGAGGAGGCGTCGCGCGCCCTCTTCGGCCGCGACCAGGCGCGGTTCGAGAAGCTCGTCGCCCCGTGGCCCAGGGACCTGCGGAAGCACCTCGCCCGGCTGCTCCGCGAGGCCGACGCGATGGAGGAGAAGCCGGCCGCGGGGGGCTGAGCGGTCAATCCGACCGTCGCTCCTCGACGACCGTCCAGCGGGCCTCGATCGGCGCCTCCAGGTCGTCGACCTCCGGCTTCTCCTTCTCCGGGAAGTGGAGGGCGGCGACCCGGACGTCCAGCCTCCGCGCCAGCCAGTCGAGCAGCCGGCGGTCCCAGCCCAGCACGTGGAGGGCCGCCGCGACCGATAGGGCCGCGAGCATGAAGACCGCCAGAAGCATCATGACGATCAAACCCGCCACGATCAGGATGGGGACGAGGATCCAGGGGATCCAGAAGCTGGGGGGCATGGCGGGCCTCGGGCGGCTCGGGACGCGATCTCCGGGTCGGTCCATCGTACCACGGGGATCGTCGGTTGCGGAATCGCGGTCGATGGGGTAGGATCGGCCCCGATCGACCGAACGGATTCGACTTCATGGATGGGACATCGATCATGCGCGCGAGTCGCCGTATTTCGCGACCGGCCTTCGCGGCCCTCCTCTTCCTGGTCCCGGCGGCGGCCTCCCTGACCGTCCCGGGCGCCTGGACGGCGACCGTCGCGGGGCCCTCGGGGCCCTTGAGCACCACGACCAGCGGGGAGTCGGTCCAGGTCCTCAACGTGCTCAAGGTCCAGCGCGGGCTGCCGTTGTACGACCGGCCGAGCGAGCCGCCCTACCATCCGACGACCCTGTACGACGCGGGGTCCTACGGGTCGTACGCCGCGGCGACCCGGCGGTTGCCGGCCTCGGTCGCCGACCGCGGCCTGGGAATGCGGCTGTTCACGCTCGTCCTGGCGAGTCTGGGACTGGCCGCCACGCTCGCCTACGGCCTGCTGGAGCTCCGACGACGCCGGCCGACGCGGGGTGGTTCGACCTGGACCGCGGCGAGGGACTCGACCGCGCCGCGGCGCCGTTGCGACGGGCCGACGGGCCGGTCCACCGTCAGCCGGCGCTCTCGGGGCTGGGGCTCGGGCCGCCGTTCCCGGTCCACGCCTTCGACGACGAGCCGTTCCTCCACCGTCCGGCCGCGGCGCGAGGGCTTCCGGACGGTCCCGGCGTGCGAGGCCGGATCGCCGCGAAGCACTTCAAGATGATGGTCGCGGAGGCCGAGGGCGAGGGCCTCGCCGAGATCGTCCGCGGTGCCGGTCACGTCGAGGAGTCGGGCTGGACCCGCCTTCGCGGCTTCGTCCCGCCGAGCCCCGCCCCCCGCACGACCGCCCGCCGCTGATTCGAAGCCCCGCCGACCCGACGCCGACCCGGAAGGACCCGCCCCATGTCCTCGACCGTCACCGCCGAGCCGAACCGCCGCCGCGGCCTCGCGACCGACCTCGCCGCGCCCGCGGCGGCCGACCGCCGCGCGGACGCCCTCGCGATCCTCGCCCTGGCGCTTTGGACCGTCGCCAGCCGCGCGCCGTACCTGGACTCGTTCGACTACATGGGGAAGGACGGGCCTCTTTATATCAACGCTCTCAAACTTGATTCCACGTTCAACGTCCCGATGCCTGGGAACCTGGGCTACGTCCTGCTGGGGAGGCTGGCGAACGTCTTCCAGGCCGATCCGGTGACGGCGTTCCTGACGGTGAACGTCGGCTTGACGATCGCGGGGGCGGCGTTCGCCTATCTGTTCGGGACGCTGGCGGTTTCGAGGCCGTTGGCGGCGGCGGCGGCGCTGGCGACGACGTGCAACCCGATCGTCTGGTGGCACGGCGGGGCGATCGCCAGCTACCCCGTCTGGCTGGCCGTCCTGCCGGCGATCGGCTTTTACGGGCTCCGCTACCAGCGGTCGCGACGGACGGCCGACATGATCGGCGCCAGTTTGGCGCTCGGGGTCGGGATGGTCCTGCGGCCCGACCTGTTGGCCTTCGGGACGCCCCTGTGGGCCGGCTCGTTGCTTCTGGGACGGGCGCCCTGGCGGCACTGGCTGATCGGCGGGGCGATCCTGGCGGCGTCGTGCTGTTTCTGGTTTTTCGGCACTTCCTGGGTTCTGGGGGGGGTCGACGTCTACCTCGACCGCGTGCGCGCCAAGCACGAGGGGGACAAGGCCGGGTTCTCGATGGCGGCGCGGGGGTTGTTCGAGGGGTTGGTCCGCAACCTGGTGAAGTACGGCCTGTTCCTGGCCTGGGGGGCGGTCCTGGCGTTGCCGCCGTTCTTGCTGGGGCTGGCGCGGTCGCTCCGGCCGTCGAACTGGCGGGAGCTGCTCTTGGCGACGCTCTGGGTGGGGCCGTCGTGGGGGTTCTCGTTCCTGATCTTCGCCGGCAACGCCGGGCTGGTCTTCCCGTTCCTGCCGCTGCTCTACCTGGGCGCGGCGGTCGGCTTGCGGTCGCTGCTGGGAGAGCGCCGGGCCTTCTGGGCGATGGGCCTGCTGGCCGCGGCGGGGGTGGCGCAGTTCACGCTGACGCCGCTTCGGGTCCAGCGCGACCAGCGCGACGTGATCCTCAACGTGACCTTCCTCCGCTACAGCGGGGCGGGACTGATCCAGAGGTACAACTTCAACCTCGACGACTTCGGCGTCTCGCCCGCGTTGGCCGACGTCCGCCGCCAGATGACGAGCCCCGAGCCCGTCCCCTCCCTCCCCGAACTCCTCCCCGGCCAGGTGTTGCCGCGGTGACGGCCCCGGCGGGTTCGTTCGCCGTCGCGGCATGAGATTTAATATTGACGTAACATCTTGATCTCAAATACCTTGACAACTAATTTCACGTGGGTTCGTTCGTCGAGTTCGAAGTGACGCGCGAGAGGGCTTGAATCCGTCCCCTCTCCCACCGGGAGAGGGCAGCCGCGCGGCGGCGGGTGAGGGTCGTCGCGCTTCGCGAACGCCGACGGCCGCGCCGGGTTCGAGCCGACGCTCCTTCCGAAGCGCGACGACCCTCACCCGGCCCTCCGGGCCACCCTCTCCCGGCGGGAGAGGGGACGGATCTTCGTTCGGCCCGTGGGCGCGGCGCGCTGTTGCGACGTGTCTTCGCTCGGCCCGTGGTCTCGGGCCGCGGTTCCGACTGCCGGATTGTCAAAGAACGGTCGTCTTCGGGATGATCCGCGGTCGGGCCGGCGGGATTTCAGGTTTCCGCGGGTTTCTCGAAATCGGCGCGGGGACGCGCCTGGGGAGGGGGCCCTTGCCTTGCCCGGATCGGACCTTATACTGAAATTTAGTCCATTTACCCGGGGCATGGGAGGTCCAGTCATGTCGAGCGAACCGAAGCCCAGGGAGACGCGCGTCGCGACGTTCGTCGGCCCCGACGGCGAGCCGTTCTCGTTCATCACGCGGATCTGGAGGAAGAAGGACGCCAAGGCTTGCACGCTCTGCCCGACGTGCAACCGCAAGTCGCTGACCTTGATGTCGCTCTGCGCCGTGGCGACGCCGGGGTTCGTCAGCGACGAGGAGGCCGCGACCCATCGGTTCGCCGAAGGCGACTTCCTGCCCGAGATGACGGTGGAGGTGCGCCGGGTCAGGTACGAGGAGGAGGACGACGACGATTGAACGCGACGGCGCTTGCGAAGGACGACCGATCCGGAACTCCGGGAATTTGGAAAACCGTCGAGACCGATGGTTGTAGGGCTCCCGGCGCGGCTGGTAGAATCCCCGGTCGTTCAGATCTCGGCGTCATCTGGAAAAGTCGTCGGTTCGGTTCGGATCGCGACATCGCCACCGTTCGAGCGGCCATGCGCAAGCCTCCCCTTCCATCGTCGCGGACGATCGCCGGCGCGTTGTTGACGCTGCTGACGTTGGCGAGCGCGCCGAGCGAGACGAGGGCTGGTTGCCACCTACCGCCGGGCGCGCCGGCCGCCGCGGCGGCGGGGCTCGATCATCTGGCGGAACTGGGCGCGCTGGCCGACGCGCCGGGTCCGCGGCCGCCCTCGCCGTGCGACGGTTTGCGATGCTCCGAGGATCCGGCTCCCGGCCCGATTCCCGGCGGCGTCGGCGTCGACCGGCTGGAGCATTGGGGCCGTCTGGCCGCGGCCGTCCTTGAGGATCGCTCGTCCCGCTCCCATCCGATCCCCAGGTCGGGCCCGCTCCGCCCCTCCCACCGCGGCCACGCGCCGTTCCATCCCCCGCGCGTCTGACCGTCCCGGCCGCGCCGACCGGCGCGCCCGCGCGCGCTCCATCCATCGCCTCCTCGTCGCGGCCGTCGCCGCTCGCGCGATCCCGCGGCCTCGTTCGCCGCGCGCGGGGGCGTCCGTCGCCGCTGAAACGACGATCCCGCCTCGGGATCGGCCGAAGGCCCGCGCGCCTCGCCGCGTCGAGCGTCGCGAGCGTCGCGAGCGTCGCGTCAAATCCATCAAATCATGAACACGTCGCAACGATATTATCAAACGATCGGAGCATTCTCATGGATCGTCGGGGATTCACGTTGATCGAGTTGTTGGTGGTGATCGCGATCATCGCGGTGTTGATCGCGCTTTTGCTGCCGGCGGTGCAGTCGGCGCGGGAGGCGGCGCGGCGGATCCAGTGCGTCAACGCCCTGAAGCAGTTCGGGATCGCGCTGCACAACTACCACGACGTGCAGGGTTGCTTCCCGCACAGTCGGGGGTTGAGCACGCCGGCGCCGAGCTTCCCGCCCACGGCCACGTTCTCCGGGTTCGCCCGGCTGCTGGGGTACATGGAGCAGACCCAGACGTTCAACACGATCAACTTCGACCTCTTGCCGAGCGACCCGGCCAACTCCACGTCGAGGGCGACGGCGGTCGCGGTCTTCTCCTGCCCGTCCGACCCCCAGGCGACGGTCCCTCCGGGGGAGGCGCCGATCAGTTACAGGTTCAGCGAGGGGAGCGGCATCCTGTTCACCCACGGCGCCAGCGACACCGGCGGGGCGAACGCGGCGATGCCGCCGCCCGACGGGGTGTTCTTCAGCGTCAGCCGGACCACGATCGCCGCGGTCACGGACGGGACCAGCAACACGGCGGCCATGTCGGAGCGGCGCAAGGGGGACTTCAGCAACGCGGTCTCCACGCCGAGGAGCGACCTGTACCTCCCCCGGACGTTCCCGGCGACGGCCGACGCGGCGATCGCCGACTGTCGGAGCGTCGACGTGACGGGCCTGTCGTCGCAGGGGGTCTCGTCGCAGGGCTCGCCCTGGCTGGACGGGAGCACGTCGTGCGTCTTCGGCCACGGCGACGCGCCCAACGGCCGCTCGTGCATGTACCCTCCCGGCCGGATCCTCAACCTGGCCTCCAGCTTCCACCCCGGCGGCGTCAACGTCCTGTTTTGCGACGGCACGGTGCGGTTCGTCAAGGACGCCGTCGCCCGCGACGTCTGGCGCGCCCTGGGCACCCGCGCCGGCGGCGAGGTCGTCGGCGCCGACGCATTTTGACGGGCGGGGAAAGCCGCTGGCCGTCACGCATTTTGTGAAGGAGTGAACGATCTTCCCCCCTCGCGGGGGAAGACAGACCGCGACGCGGTCAGATGAGGGGGACGACGCGCGAAAACACCGTTGGAATTCGCGGAGGCTTGTCCAGCCGGTGCTGGATTCCGACGGCTTTCTCGCGTGCCCCCCCTCATCCGGCCCTTCGGGCCACCTTCCCCCGCGAGGGGGGAAGGACGTTGGGACCGCCCCCAAAATGCGTGTCGGTCAGGAAAACCAATGTCGCCCGAGTTTCTCGAATCCAAGGATCGTCGCATCATGAAATTCGCTCGCGTCTTGACCCTGGGGCTCGGCCTGGCCGCCGCGTCCCTTTCGTCGGCGTTCGCCGAGGGAGGCCCCGCCGTGAACGTGTTGACCGACCGGGAGGCGTGGGAGAGGATGCCGGAGACCGTCTCCGGCGGGGGGGGCGCGTTGCCCGCCTGGGCGCGAGCCGTCGCCGCGAGGCTCCCCCGCACGGCCGCCGCGATGCTGGAACTCGACCACGCCCAGCGCGTCACCAGTCCGGTCGACCCCAAGCTCCGCGCCGCGATGCGCTGGGTGATCGCGGATTGCAACCGCTGTGAATACTCCATGGCCCACGCCCTGGCCGACGCCGTAAGGGCCGGGATGGACGAGGCGACCGTCAAGGCGGTGACCGGCGACCCCTCGGGCTGGCCGGCGGAGTATCGCGACGCGCTGGAGTTCGCGCGGCTGCACACCCTCGACGCCCCCTCGATCCCCGACGCCCTGTTCGCCAGGCTCGTCGAGCGGTATGGCGCGAAACAGGCCGCGGCGATGGTGCTTTTAGGTGCCTACGGCAACTTCCAGGACCGGGTGGCGTTGGGGCTGGGGCTGGAACTGGCGATGGAGCCCGACGGCCCGCTAGGACCGATCGCCGTGGCGTTCGCGCCGGGGTCGTTCCAGTCCCGGCCGATCATGCCGCCGCAACCGAAGGCGGAACCGCTTCGGGACGGCGGCGCGACGGTGGTCGACCGCGATCCGGAGTGGTCGGAGCTGTCTTACGAGGCGCTGCAATCGCGGCTGGAGGGCCAGCGCGCGCGGACGCCCCGGCTGCCGGTCCCGACGTGGGACGAGGTGGTCAAGGGGCTGCCGCCGGAGTTCGCCCAGCGGCCGACGCGGATCGTCTGGAATCTCGTCGGCATGGGTTACGTCCCGGAGCTGGCGCTGCCGTGGAGCCGGGCGACGCGGACGATGTGGGCGGAGACGAAGCCGGATCGGGTCTTCGAGGAGAGCCTGTTCTGGATTCAGACCCGCGCGATCCGTTGCAACTACTGCATGGGGCATTGCGAGATGCTCCTTGAGGTGGCGGGGCTGGACAGGGGGGAGGTCGCGGAGCGGACGCGGCGGCTGGCCGGCGACGACTGGTCGGCGTTCCCTCCCGAGCAGCAACGGGCGTTCGCCTACGCCCGCAAGCTGACCAAGGCCCCCTGGAGCGTCACGACGGCCGATTATCGCGGCCTGGAGGCGGACCTGGGCCCGGACGTGGCGATGGCGACGTTCTGGTGGCTCTGCCGCGGCCTGTACATGACCCGCGTCTCCGACGGCTTCGCCCTGCCGCTGGAGCGCGAGAACGTCTTCATGGACTTCTACGGCCCCGGCGGGCCGAAGCCGAAGTGAAGCGGGAAAGGGCGGACGGGACGGCGATCCGTCCCGCCCGCCCTCCCGGCCGCCGCGTCGCGATTCGTCCGTGAACGCGCTTGACGGGGTGGCGGGCTTCGGGGATACTCCTGGTCCTCCGAGAGTGTCCGAATCCGGGATGGAATCCTGGGGGCGGATCCGCAGCCGATCGAGTCAAGGAAGACGAGACACGCCGTGCCCAGCCACTCCTCGATCCACCGTCGCGCCTCGGGCCCGTCGGGTCGTCCTCCTCGACCCCTCGCGGCGGACCTTGGCGCGTTCGCGGCCGCCGTCCTCCGCGGCGTCGCCGCGCCGTCGCGAGTTCCCCTTGACGGTCGCGCCGCCGCGGCCGTCTCGATCGCGTCCGTCGCCGGACGGCCGCCGATTCCGATGGGATTCGCGGGCCGGTCGGCCAGGGACGGCGCGTGGACCGCGGGACGCGGGGAGGGCTCGGCGCGATGACGATCTCCAACGGCTACTTGATGATCTTCGCGTTCGCGATGATGGGCTGCGTGCTGGCGACGCCGCTGGTGACGCAGTTCGCCGGCTGGGTCGGCGCGATCGACAGGCCCGACGGCTACCGTCGGATCCATACGTCGAGCGTCCCCCGGCTGGGAGGGCTGGGGCTGGCGGTCGGCGTCGCGGTCGGCGTGCTCTTGCCGCACGCCTCGACGTGGTCGCCCAACTTCAGCATCAACCTGCCGGACCTGACCCACGAGTGGTCGATCGGCGTCGCGGCCCTGATCGTGCTGGGCGTCGGCTTCATCGATGACACGCGCTCCTTGGGGCCGCGGGTGAAGCTGCTGGGGCAGGCCGCGGCGGTCATGGCGTTGTACCTGGGGGGGATCAGGATCGATCGGATCGAGACCCTGGGGCTGGACCTGGACCTGACCCGAGGCGCGTTCCACTTCGCGATCCTGGCCCGGCCGTTCGACGTCGCCCCGGCGAGCCTGGGGGTGACGCTCTTCTGGTTTTTGGGCTGCATGAACGTCTGGAACCTGATCGACGGCATGGACGGCCTGGCCTCCGGGGTGGGGCTCCTGGTCAGCGGCACGTTGACGTTGGTGGCGTTGCACAACCGGAACGTGGAGGTCGCGATCCTGGCGACCGCCCTGGCCGGCTCGCTGGCCGGGTTCCTGCTTTACAACTGGCACCCCGCCTGCATCTTCCTGGGAGACAGCGGGGCGCTTTTGATCGGGCTGTTCATCGGGGTGATCGGGGTGCAGGGGTCGCTGAAGGGACCCTCGGCGATCTCGATCCTCTTTCCGATCCTGGCGATGGGGCTGCCGATCTCGGACACGGCGATGGCGATCTTCCGTCGCTGGGTCCGGAACCTGCCGATGAGCGCCGCGGACCGTCGCCACGTCCACCACATCCTGATCGGGCTGGGGCTCAACCCCAGGCAGGCGGCGCTTTTGCTGTACTGCTTCTCGGGGTTTTTGTGCGGGGCGGTGTTGTTGGGGGTGTCGCTGCGGAGCGAATTCCTGGCGCTGGTCTTGGGGATGTCGGGCTGCCTGGCGTTCCTGGTGGTGGTGACCAGCCGCCGCGACGAATTGCACAATCTGATGGACGACTTCCAGGCGCGGATGCTGCGGGGCCGGCAGGAGCGGCAGGCGGCGAAGCTGACGTGGGAGGCGATCCAGCGGGTGGAGCTGTGCCAGTCGCCGCTGGCGGCGTTCGAGATTTTGGAGAAGACGGCCGAGGCCCTGGGCTGTCCGCGGTTGCACGTCGCCTGCGCCGACGCGGGGTTTCCGCCGGAGGACGCGGTATCGACCCTGGACGCGATCGAGGACGGGGACGGAGCGGCGCCCGCGGCGATCTTCCGGACCGCGGCCGGGGAGCTTCGAATCACGGCGGTGATGCGGCTTTCGGCCGACGCCGGCGGCGAGGGCCTGGCGTCGGACATCGCCTTCCGCTACCTGCAACGACTGACTCGGAGCCTGGCCGATCGTCTGGCGGGCTTCGCCGCGGAAGAGGAGGCGAGGCGGGCCGAGGCGGTCGAGACGCCGCCCGCCCCGAAGCCCGCCCAACCGACCACGCCGGCCCTGGGCCGCTTCGAAGCCGGGCTGGCCCGCCGCTGATCGATCCGACCGACGACGACGACGACAACACCCGACGGAGGCTGTCATGGACGATCTCGCCCCCTATCGCGGAGAAGCCGCCCCGATCGCGCCGTCGCCGCGCCTCGCGGCGGGCGCGTATCCGGCCGCGGCCGTCGCGACCGTCGTCGCCTCCCCCCTCGGGCCCGACCCGGCCGCGGTGAAGACCCCCGCGCACTACCTGGGCGCCCTGCGGCGGCGGTTCTGGCTGGCCCTCCTGATCGCCGTGCCGCTGGGGACCTTGACCTCCATCTACGCGCTGCGCCGGCCGAAGATCTACCAGGCCGTCGGCCAGATCCGGATCGAGGCGCCGCACTACGACTCGGCGCTTTCGGCGCTGGTGGCGCGGGACATGGGCAAGCCGGACCCGACCGCGGCGACGAGCTACGCCGCGGACAAGGTCACCGACCTGCAATACGGCCGCGTCCTGGCCGAGCGGGTCATGGCCCGCAACCAGTTCGGCCCGGAGGTCGCCCGCATGGACGACCCGGCCGCGGAGCTGATCGTCGACAACATCGGCGTCAAGCCGGTGCTCAGGTCCAACACCTACACCGTGACCCTCACCGGCCGCGACCCGGCGTTGACCAAGCGGCTTCTGGAGGCCCTGCTGGAGGAACTGGTCAAGTCCGCCAACGAGGAGCAGTCGTCGCGGATCCGGGAGACCGTCGAGAACGCCCGCCGCGCGCTCAACGCGCTGGTCAAGGAGCGGGACGACCGCCAGGGGGAGATGGTCCGCCAGATCGAGGCGTTGGGGACCATCGGCCCCGGCGGGCGGAACGTCCTGGAGGAGCAGTACGTCCGGTTGGGCCAGTCGATCGAGGCCCAGCAGGCGCGGATCGCCGAGTTGAACCAGAAGATGATGTTCGCCCCCCTGTTCCCCAAGGAGGAGATGATCTCCCCCCGCGAGGCGGCGGCGCGTCGGCAGCGCGAGCAGTTGGAGGAGTTGAAGCAGAACCTCGTCGACCACCTGGACGTGCTTCGGAGCCAGGTCCGGCACTTCGACTCCGACCCGGCGGTCAAGCGGGTGGCGCGGCAGCTTCGAGGCGTGATGGACGCCATCGACGAGATCGACGGCTCGTTCGAGGAAAAGACCAAGATGGCCGCCGATCCCACCGAGATGATCCAGGAGTCGCTGAAGAACGACCTGGAGGCCCGCGAGGGGCAACGGCGGGAGATGCTGGTCCGAATGCAGAAGGCCATGCCGGACCATCAGAAGTTCATGTATTTGATGGAGGACCACGCCTCGATCCGCAAGCGAATCGACGAGATGCAGGAGAAGCTCCAGTCGTTCGAGATCCTCTCGAAGTCGCAGGAGGCCAGCCCGCCGGTGAAGGTGCTGGGGAGGATCGAGGAGCCGGCGGTCCCGATCAAGCCGAACCGGCCGATGATGATCGCCGCGGGGCTGGTCGTCAGCCTGGGGGCGGGGCTGGGGCTGGTCTTCTTGCTTGAGCACCTGGACCACTCGGTGCGGGTGCCGGAGCACGTCAGCCACGGCTTGAACCTGCCGCTTCTGGGCGTGGTGCCGCGGATCGCGCGCACGGCCTTGACCCATCGCGGCGGCCACCTGTGGACCTCCGCGGCGCCCGACTCGGCCTCGGCCGACGCCTTCCGCAACGTCCGCGCCGGGCTTCTGGGCGCCGCCGACCGCGGCGGGCCGATCGTCAGTCTCTTGGTGTGCAGCGCCAAGGCCGGCGACGGCAAGTCCACCACCGCCTTGAACCTGGCCGCCGCCTGCGCCCGCGCCGGCGAGCGCACCCTGCTTCTGGACGTCGACCTCCGCCGTCCGACCCTCGACGCGGTCTTCCCCGCCGAGGACCAGGACGACGACGCCCGGCTGGGGCTGGTCGACGTGCTCAAGGGCTCGGTCCCCTGGCAGGCCGTTTTGCGTCATACCGAGCTGCGCAACCTGGACTTCATCGCCGCGGGCGATCCCAGCGAGGTGCCCATCGAGATCCTCGGCACCCTGGAATTGCGGCAGCTTTTGACGGCGCTGACGCACCACTACGACCGCGTGGTCCTGGACGGGCCGGCGATCCTGGGGATGGCCGATTGCCGGGTGCTGGGCCGGATGGTCGACGCGGCGGTGCTGGTGGTCCGGGCCGGCGCGCACCAGACGGTGACGCTCCAGCGGGCCAAGTCCGTTTTGGAGCAGTCGCGGGTGGAGATCGCCGGGGTGGTCGTCAACGGCCTGGCCGACGCGGCCGGGCACTGGTCGAGCCACGCCTACGAGCCGGCGGCCGTCGCCGCCTTCCGCCGCGACCGCGCCTTGCCGGCCGCCCGCCAAACCGCGACGGCCGACGCCTGACCCCCGCGCCACGGAGCCGCATCCGATGAACGCCCTTCGATCCCGAACGCTCGCCACGCTCGACCGGCTCCACGGCCCCCTGGCCGCGGGGCTGGTGCTGGGGGCGATCCTCGGCTTCGGCGGGACGGCGTGGTGGTCGCGGCCGGCGCTCGTGGCCGCCGCCTGCGCCCTGGTCGCGACGCTTTGGGTCCACGACCTGCTGGAGGGCCGCGCGGCGATCCTCAAGAGCCCGCTGGGGGGGCTGGGGTTCATGGTCCTGGCGCTGGGGGCGGTCCAGGTCGCGCCGCTGCCCGCCGCGCTCGCGGCGCGGCTGTCGCCCTCGGCCCGCGCGATCTACACGCGCGGCGCGGCGACGGTCGCGGCGGCCCAGGACGACCCGGCCGCCACGCTCCCCGAGGCCGCCGGCATCCGCTCCCCGGCCAGCCTGGACCGCGCGGCGACGGTTCGGAAGCTGGCGCTGCTGGCGGCCTGTCTGGGAGTCTTCTGGAGCGTCTCCCGCGGGGTCGACCGGCTCGAACGGCTGTACCTGGTCTGGGGCGCGGTGATCGCCGGCTTTCTGGTCAACGCCGTCCTGGCGACGGTCCAGGCGGGGACCGGCGGCGACGGCCTCTTCGGCTTCATAACCCCCGGCGCGGGGGCGCCGTGGTGGGCGCCCGACGGCAACGACCTGGTCGACGCCCCCGGCGTGGTCGTCTTCCGCGAGCTTCCCGCCGGCGCCGCGGCCGCGGCGGTCCCCGCGGCGCGGCTGGAGGTCGTTCGACCGTTCACGTTCGGGACCATGCCGGGAGGCGTCGGCGGCTTTCTGGCGCTGGGGGCCCTGGCGCTCCCCCTGGCGTTGGGGGTCGTCCTGCACGCCGGCGCCCGCGGCGGTCGCGAGGGTTGGTCGACGTCCATGGGGGAGTCGGGGGCGGCGGGGGCGGCGGCGCTGCTGGCGGCGCTTTCGGTCCCGGCGGCGTTCCTGGTCGGGCTGGCCGCGGGGCCGCGGTTCTGCTTCCCGTTCGCCGTCGGGCTGGCCCTGGCGGGCCTGCCGGCGCTTCGGACGTCCGGAACCCGGCTTCTGGGCTTCGCGCTGACGACGGGCCTGATCCTGGCGCTGGCCGCCGGCGCGTTGTCGCGGGATCGCTGGAGCGACCTGACCGGCGCGCCGCCCCCCCTGAAGGCGCCCGACTGGGACGAGGGCCGCGCCTCCTGGCGCGTCGCGGCGCGGATCGCCCGCGAGTTCCCGACGGTCGGCGTCGGCCTGGGGGGGTTCGCCGCGATCCACCCGTACTACAAGGACCGCGACGCCAGTTCCAACACCGCCATGAGCAGCTTGCTGCAATGGGCCGCGGAGACCGGCGGCGCCGGCCTGGCGATCCTGGCCGCCGCGGCGCTCTGGTCGTTGGTCCGCATCCCCGGCGGCCTCCGCCGGCTCGCGCCGGCCGAGCGTTTCCTGGCGCACGGGTTGATCGGGGCCGCCGCCGGGCTTACTCTATTGGCCGCCGTCCACTGGACGGTGGAACTGTCGGCCGTGGCCCTGGCCGCGAGCGCTCTGGGAGGGACCTGGAACCGCTGGCTGGCCGGAGGCACGGACCTTTTCGTCGAACGCGCCTGACCTTGCTTGACATCGACGGTCGGGAGGGACCCGCCCGGAACGCCGAAACGATCGGGACGTCGCTCACGGAGGAGTCGATTCCACGATGGCCGAATCCACCTGTCTCCATATCCAGGACCGCGACGCCGGATCGATCCGGATCGTGGAGGTTCCCTGGATATCGGCGCGGATCGGCCGGGCGGCCTTCTGCGAGGTCCGACTCGCCGACCCGTCGCTCCCCGAGGAGGCGTGCCGGATCCACCGTCGCGGCCGGACCTGGCTGCTGACGCCCCTGCACGGCTACGACGTGATCCTGGCCGGCGAGACGGTCGCCGGCCCCCGGACGCTGGAGCACGACGTCGTCTTTCGGGTCGGCCCGTTCCGACTGGCCCTGAAGCGGGGCAAGTTCGCCGAGCCCGACTGGGACCCCCCGGCCGACATCCCCCCGTCGGCCCCGGTCGTCGAGCCGGCCGCGCCGCCGCTTTCGAACCCGTGGGAGGCCCGCTGGCGCGAGGCCGGCGACCGCCTCAAGACCGCCCGCGAGCACGACGGCCGAGGGCGGCCGTCCCCCGTCGAGCAGCCCCCCGCCGCGCCGACGCCGAAGCCCGCGCCGGCGGTCGAACGCCCCGCGCCCCGCGAGACCCCCAGGCCTCCCGCCGCGCCGACCGTCGAGCGGCCCGCGCCCCGCGAAACTCCCAGGCCCCCCGCCGCGCCGACTGTCGAGCGGCCCGCGCCTCGCGAGATCCCCAGGCCCCCCGTCGCGCCTCGCCACCAGCCGCCGCCGCGGCCCCGCCCGGCCGCGACGGCGTATCGGGCTCGCGCCTACGTCCGGCCGACCCCCCCCCCGACGAAGCGACCGGACCCGCCCAGGCCCCCCGCGCCGGAATCCTGGACGCGCCCCGTCCCGACCCCCGCGCCGCCGACGGTCGAGCCGCCGCCGGTCGCGACGCCGCCGACGGTCGAGCCGCCAAGCCGTCGATTCCACTTCCTCGACGCCGAAGCGCTCGCCCGGCTCGAAGCCCCGGACGTCGACGAGGCGCTCCCGCCCGTCCCCGAGCCTCCCAGGCCCTCGGTCGTCCGCCGCCGTCTGCGCCGGGCGGTCGTGAACCGCCGGACGGCGGCCGAAGACTCGCCCGCGGCCTCTCCGATTTCGGACGATCCCCAATGGCATGAGCCGCCGAGCGAGGACCGCGCGACGCGAAGCCTGGAGGGCTTCGAGACGTCCCCTCTCCCGGCGGGAGAGGGGGACCGCGAAGCGGCGGGTGAGGGTCGCGGCGCTTCGCGGACGCCGTCGATTGACGATCGCGAGGTCGATGACGAACCCCTTGAGGCGCTCCATCCAAAATCTAATGAACATGTGACGCCAAGCATCCCTTCTCCCCTTGTGGGAGAAGGTGGCCGAAGGCCGGATGAGGGGGAATCCCACGGTCCTCGATCGCGCCCCCCCTCATCCGCCCCTTCGGGGCGCCTTCTCCCACAAGGGGAGAAGGGGGGAAGGCTCGTCACCGAGGAGCTTCGACAAAGCGCTCCCGAGGGAGCGGGGACGGCGGCCGCGTTATCGGCCATCGATGATGAACTCCTTGTTCGCTCCGAAGCGCCACGACCCTCACCCGGCCCTTCGGGCCACCCTCTCCCGGCGGGAGAGGGGACGGCGGCCGCGCCGGCGGCCATCGATCGTCGCGACGTCGCCGACGAACCCGCGCCGGGCTGGGCGTTCCCGGCGGGGCCGTTCGTGGCGGACACGAGCGTCTATGGATTCGGCGGCGGAGCGCTCGATCCCGAAAAACCCCGGGCGCGCGACTTCGAGGAGGACGTCGAGGGGTTCGACCCGACGCGGGCGCGGCGGTCGAAGAGCAGGGGGGACGACGCCTGGGTCCTCCCCTCGGCGCGGGACGTGCTGGACGGCGGTTTTCGCCGCGCCCGGGCCCGAACCGAGGCGATCCCCAGGCCCCCGTCGCGGCCGTCGGCGGCGGCGCCGACCGCGGCGGCGGCGCCGGCGCAGTGGTCGCCGCCGGCCTGGATGGCCGCGCCCCCGGCCCTGGCCGCGACCCTGGCCGCGGGCGGTCTGCTGGCCTTCTGCTCCTGGAAACAGGCGGCCGTCTCGCACGACGCCGCGACGGTCGTCAAGATCTCGGCCGCCGTCCGCCTGGCCGGGGCCGCCGCCAAGGACCGACCGCTCCCCGCGACGCTCGTCCCCCCCCGGCCCTCGTGGTGGGGCACCGCGCCTTCGCACCTGGCGCAATGGGGGGTCTACCTCAACGGTACGAAGGTCGAGCACGGCCTCCACGCGACCGCCGCGGAGATGTACGAGGCCGCCGCCGCCGCGGGCCCGCTCGACTCCCTGGCGAAGTTCAACCTGGCCCGCCTCCGCGGCGACTCGACGCCCGCGATCGGCCTGTCGAGGGACGCCGCCGCCCTGGCCTGGACCGGGCGGACCCTCCACCGCGCCGGCAAGGACGAGGAGGCCCTTCGCGTCTTCCGCCACGCCCTGGAGATCGCCGCCACCGCGACGCCTCCCCGCGAACGGCCGCTGGCCTACAGCGAGGATCCCGACGTCCCCCGTTACCTGCTCCCCGGCGAGGAGCTGGCCGCGGTCGTCGTCGCCGAACTCGTCGGCGACGAATCCTGGTCGTTCCGCGACTGGTCCGCGGCCGTCCCCGAATCCGGCGTCGCCGCCCTGGCCGTCGCCAGGGCGTTGCGCCAGGACCACCGCTCCGACTCCGAGGCCGTCCTCCGCGGCATCCTCAAGCGCGCCGAGGCCGACGCCAAGGCCCGGGCCGGCGACCCCGACGAACCCCGGGGCCACCCCGACGACCAGGCCGTGACGCTGGCCGTCGCCGCCGAGGCGGCGGCCATGCGGGCCGACTGGAAGACCGCCGCCGGCCGCTACCGCGCGGCCATCGACCAGATCGACGACCCCCGCGTGCGGCGCTCGTGGTGGTTCAACCTGGCCGACGTCGCCCTCCGGGGCCACGACGACGACCAACGCCGGGCCGCGCTCGACGAGGCCCTGGCGTCGACCTCCCCCGACGAGGTCAGCCGTCGCGTCCTGGAACTGCGGCAAGGGCCGACCTCGACGACGGCCGGACGAATCCGATCCAACGGGACGAAGGCCAATTGACGTGACGGAACACGCGATCGGGAGCGCCCCCTCCCCACGCCCGCAAGGAGGACCAACCATGATGACCAGCACCGACGGTCGGCCGTCTCCGGGACGTCCCCCCGACCCCGACCCGGCGCCGAGCCTCCATCAAGCCCTCGCCCGCTGGGCGGTCGACCCGGCCAACCGCCCCGCGGCCCTGGCCGCGACGGCCTGCCTGGCGCTTCTGGCGCTTCTGTTCCGGGACACGCTGGAACACTTTTACTGGGTCTGGACCACCGACGACAACTACAGCCACGGCTTCCTCGTGCCGCTTTTGAGCCTCTACTTCGCCGCCCGCGTCTTCCAGCGCGACGGCGGCCTCGCGCCGCCGGAGGGGGGCCGAGGGCTCGTTCTGGGCGGGGCCCTTCTGGCCGGGGCGCTCGCGGTCAACGTGGTGAAGGTCCAACTTCCGCTCGACTTTTTGGGCGACCTGGCGTTCCTGGCGGCCCTGGTCGGGACGTTCGCGATGATCGCCGGCGCCGCGGCGCTCTGGCGGTACTGGTTCCCGTTCGCGTTCCTGGCCTTCATGGTGCCGTTGCCGATCGCGCTTTACACCCGGATCGCCTCGCCGCTTCAGCTTCTGGCCAGCCGGCTGGCCTCGGCGTTCATGAACGCGACGGGGGTGCCGGTGCTCTGCGAGGGGAACCGGATGACCCTCCCCGGCGGGGTCCAGATGTTCGTCGCCGAGGCGTGCAGCGGGATGCGCCAGCTCACCGGCTTTTTGGCGTTGGCCGCGGCGGTGGCCTTCCTGGCGCGGCGGCCGTTTTGGTATCGGGCGGTCGTGGTCGCCTCGGCCCTGCCGATCGCGCTGTTCGCCAACACGGCGCGGGTGGTGGCCACCGGCTACATCATGCACTTCGTCGACCCGCGCTACGCCGAGGGGACGTATCACACCCTGGAGGGCCTGCTGTTGATGGGCCTGGGGCTTTTGCTTTTGAATTCGGTGTGCGCGCTTATGGATCTCGCGAGCCCGCCCGACGCCGACCCGCCGCCGCCGGGCGGCGGAGGAGGCGGATCGGCCGCCGCGTCGTCGCCGTCGCCCACGTCCGCCGTCGGTCGTCCGGCCCTGGCCGGCGACGGCTGGTCGCTTCCGCTCCGAGCCGCCGCCCCCGTCGAGGACCCGTCATGACCGTCTTGAAGCGTTGCGGCCTGTGCGCCGCCTTGTTGACCCTGGGCCTGGCGGCGCGCGCGGGTTTGGAGCGGTTCGACGCCTCCGAGCGGCCCGCGCTGCGGCGTTCGCTTTCGACCCTCCCCATGACCCTGGGGGACTGGATCGGCCGCGACGTCGCGGTCGCCGCCGACGTCGTCGAGCGCGCCCAAACGTCGGACTACCTCAACCGCGAGTACGTCGACCGTCGCGACCCCGGCCGCCGGCTGACGCTCTGGATCAACTACTCCGAATTCGGCACCAACCTGCGGCACACGCCGGAGATCTGTCTCCCCTCCAGCGGCTGGGAGAAGATCGAGGCCCAGACCCGGGAGATGCCGGTCCCCGCCGCCGACGGCCGCGCGCTGACCGTCACCCGGCTCGGCTACGCCCAGGCGGACCTTGTAAAGCACGTCGGGTTCTGGTACTACATCTTCGGCGAGGGCCGGTTGGAGAACTACGTCCGGAAGCTCCCCATCACCAGCCGCAGCAGCCACGGACGGACCACCCGCGGCTCGTCGATGACCGTCGAGGTCTTCTACCCGGGCGAACTCGACGCCGACGGCGCCATGCTGGCCGACTTCGCGCGGGGGCTGCTCGCCGAACTCGAACCCATCCTCCCGCCCCAGCGGGCGGAGTATCATGTTCCCTGACGAACCGGGGCGACCACCAGACGCCGGCCCACCCTCCGCGAACCCCAGACGACCGACGCCCATGAAACGCGCCCTGATCACCGGAATCACCGGACAAGACGGCTCCTACCTGGCCGAGTTCCTCCTGGACCGGCCCGACTACGAGGTCCACGGCCTGGTCCGCCGCTCCAGCACGCTCAACCGCCAGCGGATCGACCACCTGTCGCTTGAGAACCCGGTGGCCGCCAAGCGACTGTTTTTGCACTACGCCGATTTGGCCGACGCCTCGTGCCTGTCGTCGCTGGTGGAGCGGATCGAGCCCGACGAGGTGTACAACCTGGGCGCGCAAAGCCACGTCCGGGTCTCGTTCGACCAGCCGCTTTACACCGCCGACGTGGTGGGCCTGGGGACGCTCCGGCTGTTGGAGGCGGTGCGGGTCCTCAACCGCCGCCGGCCGGTGAAGTTCTACCAGGCGTCCAGCTCGGAGATGTTCGGCTCGGCCCCCGCGCCTCAGGGGCCGGAGACGCCGTTCCACCCCCGCAGCCCCTACGCCTGCGCCAAGGTCTACGGCCACTGGCAGACGATCAACTACCGCGAGGCCTACGGCCTGTTCGCCTGCTCGGGGATCCTCTTCAACCACGAGAGCCCCCGCCGCGGCGAGTCGTTCGTCACCCGCAAGGTGACGCTCGGCGCCGCCCGGATCAAGGAGGGGCTGCAAAAGCGGCTGGCGATGGGCAACCTGGAGTCCAAGCGCGACTGGGGCTTCGCCGGCGACTACGTCCGCGCCATGTGGATGATGCTCCAGCAACCCCAGCCCGACGACTACATCGTCGCCACCGGCGAGACCCACTCGATCCACGAACTCCTGGAAAAAGCGTTCTCGCTGGTCGATCTGGACTATCGCGACTTCGTCGACTTCGACAAGCGCTACGTCCGCCCCTCCGAGGTCGACGTCCTGCAAGGCGACGCGACCAAGGCCCGCGAGGTCCTGGGCTGGAGGCCCGAGGTCGACTTCGACGGCCTGGTCAAGATGATGGTCGAGCACGACCTGGAACTCGCCCGCCGCGAAAAGCACGCCCACGCCTTCCCAGGCGCGTGAGGGCGGAGGGCGGACTCATCGTGGCGAAGCGTCACCTCGATCCCGATCGCGGTCCAGGTTCTCGCAAGCGGCGGACGCGCCAACACGTCCTGGCCGATCTAAGCCTCGTCCACGTCCAGTATTACATCGCAAATGCCGGATTCATCTGGGAAGTCGCCGCGCGATTACGGCTACGACCTAAGCGTCATCACTTGCGACCCCGACGGCTACGTCGAGCCCGGAGCGATTCTCATTCAGATCAAGGCGACCGACGCGGCGGAACCTCCCGGCGACGGTCGTTTCTTCTACTACGACCTGGACGTCCGCGACTATAATCTATGGGCGGGCGAGCCCAACCCCGTTTATCTGATCCTTTACCACGCTCGAACCCGCAGGGCTTACTGGCTCTATTTCCAAAGATATCTTCGCGAGGACGGCGCGGTTCGACCGCGACCGGGCGCCGGAACGGTTCGGGTCGGCGTCCCAGCGGGAAACCGCGTCTCCACGGCGTTCTTCCGGCGTGCTCGAAAGTTGAAACAACAAGCCGTCCGACGAATGGGAGCGGACCACCATGGCTGACGTCGCCGGCATGACCTTCGGCGAACTGCATCGGGCGCTCGAGTCCTACGGCCTCGAAGTCCACGATAGACCAGACTGCCTCGTCTACTCCGATCCCGACGGCCGCCCCATGCTCCTGCTGCCGCGTTACAAGGACGACGACGAGGTCCGGCCGATCCACGTCCTGACGGCCCGGCGCCACCTGATCGCCGCGGGCCTGCTGGACGACGCGCCGCCGACCCTGGGGCCCCGCGTCGTCCCGGCGGCGCGCGAGCAAGCCCCCGCGATCGCGCCTCGCTCCTGATCCGTTCGACCGTCCGTGACGGTTCGCTTTTAATTCGGTCGATCGCCGGGGGGCCCTCTGGACGATCCACCACCCGCGTCGCATCCTGGGGTCGTGTCGATGGCGCGCGGAAAGTCCCCGCGGATCGCGCGTCGCGTCTGGTCCTCCGCTTCATGATTCCCCGAGGGGCCCCATGCCAGCGACGTTCCGCCTGCTCGCGACGCTCGTCTTGTCGACGTCGGCGCTTTCCGTCCTCGCGTCCGAGCCGGCGCGGCCGCCGATCGTCGTGTTCCTGGCCGACGATTTGGGCTGGGCCGAATGCTCGCCCTACGGCGGAGGCCTTCCGACGCCCAACATGGCCCGGCTCGCGGCCGATGGGATGACCTTCACCCACGCCTTCGTCGCCTCGCCGACGTGCGCCCCCAGCCGCGGCGCGCTGCTGACCGGGCTGGCCCCGGCGCGCAACGGCGCCATGCTCAACCACTCCCGGCCGCGCGCGGGTCTGAAGACCTGGCCCGACTATTTCCACGACCTCGGCTACGAGGTCGTCGCCATCGGCAAGACGGCCCACTACCGCCAGGTGACGACCTACGGGTTCGACTACGCCACCCACTACAAGTATCACGAGGACGATTGCCTCGAGGCGGCCCTGGACTGGCTGTCGCGGCGGCGGTCGGAGACGTCGGATCGGCCGCTCTGCCTGCTGGTGGGGACCAACTGGTCGCACGTCCCCTGGCCGGAGGCCGAGGGGCCGCCCGTCCGCTCGTTGCCGCCGCACCTGGTCGACACCCCGGCCACCCGTCGCGCCTGGCGCCGCTACGCCACCGCCGTCGCCCGCGCCGACCGCGGCCTCGGACTGGTTTACGACGCCGCTCGGAAGTTCCTGGGGCCCGACGTCTTCTTCCTCTTCAGCGCCGACCACGGCGCCCAGTTCCCGTTCGCCAAGTGGAACCTCTACGACGTCGGGATTCGCGCGCCGATGATCGTCGCCTGGCCCGGCCGGATCGCGCCCGGCTCCACGAGCGACGCCTTCGTGAGCTGGCTCGACGTCCTGCCGACCTGCCTGGAGGCGGCCGGCGGCGCGACCCCCGAGGGAATCGACGGCCGGTCGTTCCTGGACGTCGCCCTGGGCCGGACGGCCGCACTCCGCGAGCGGATCTTCACCACCCACAGCGGCGACGGCGATATGAACCGCTACCCGATCCGCTCGGTACGCGACCGGCGCTGGAAGTACATTCGGAACCTCGACCCCGGCGCCGAGCACCATACCCACGTCGATCGCGCCAACCCCGACGACGGCCGCTCCTACTGGGACTCCTGGGTCGAGGCGGCGAAGACCGACCCGGTCGCCGCGGCCGTCGTCGACCGTTACCTCCACCGTCCGGCCGAGGAGTTGTACGACCTGAAGGCCGATCCCTGGGAGTTGACGAACCTCGCCGACGACCCCGCCCGCGCCGAGACGCTCGCCAAGCTCCGCGGCGAGCTCGACGCCTGGATGAAGGCCCAGGGCGACGAGGGTCTCGCCACCGAACGGGCCCTACCGAAGCCCTGACGGGGCCCTCAATCCCGAGAGCCGCCGTCGAACGTCACCCCGACGCGGCGCGCGGTTCGGCGGCGTTGAGCCGCGAGTCCCTCAATCCCGGATCCGTTCCGCCTTGCGGATCCGCGCGGCCGGGATCCGGACGTTCTCCTCCTCGTCCGGATCCCTCGATTACCCGCGCGCCGCCGGGATCGCCCTTAACGCGCGACCGGGTAATAGAGGTACGCGCCGGTGCTTGGGGCGTAGTAAAGCTGGTAGCGATAGCCGTCGCCCGGCTCGTAGGTCCAGTTCGTGGGATAGGGCGCGGCGGCCGGCCGCGGCGTGGTCGGCTCCGGGGCGGAGGAATAGCCGCTGGAGTAACGAGTCGTCGCCCCGTCCCCATTGCCGGACTCGCCGTTCGACGTCGCGGGCGCCGGACGCGCGGACGTCGCCGGGCTCGCGGACGTCGCGGGCGCGCGGCCCCCGTTCGAGTGGAAGCCAGGCGCGGGCGTCTCGGACGCGGATCGCGCGGGCGTCGCCGGCGCGGCGGCCGCCGGGCTCGCGGGTTGTCCGAGCGTCGGGCCCGCCGGGCCCCCGTTCGAGTGGAAGCCGCCTTCCTCGGCGAAGACCGTCGCGGGGGCCGCGAACGCGATCGCAAGGACCGCCAACCATGCGGCTCGCGGAAAGGTTCCATCGTGGTGGATCATCGTCGCTCTTTCCCTTCAAATGGACCGAGGGCCGAGCGATCGCTCGACACGATCCGCGCGGCCTTCTTTAATTGACCGAGGTCGCGAAATCCGTGCCGAATTCCAGAGATGTTCTCCATGTATCCGTGAATCTTGATTGAGGGCTCCAGGGTCCGCCGACCGTGCTTCCAGGCGTCCGCGCCTCCGCGTCGCGCGGCGGTCCCGCCGTCGGCTTCTTCAATTCCGGACCATCTCCACCTTGCGGATTCTCGCGGCCGGGATCCGGACGTCCTTCTCCTCGCCGGGCTTCGACTGGGCGACGCCGAGGTTGGTGAACAGCCGGCCGATCAGCGGCAGACGGGCGGCCTCGGCGTTGGAGACCTCCTTGCGTCTCGTGGAGGAGACGGCGAGGGTCAGGCCGTCGGCGTCGGCGGCGACGACCCTCCCTTCATGGGTCGTCTCGATCGTCGCGCCGGCTCGCGTCTCGGGCTCCAACTCGACGCGGCAGCGCGCGCCCGTCGGGATGATGGCGGGGCTGGCGACGATCGCGACGCGACGGTCGCCGGCGGCGGGCTCGTCGGCGAGGGCCGGGACGGACAGGATGATCGACGCGGCGATCGCAAGGGCTCGGCTCGTTCGCATGGGATCTCCAGACGGGCGGGGGGAATGACGGGTCGCAAACCGTCTTCCCCCCTCGCGGGGGAAGACAGACCGCGCGGCGGCCAGATGAGGGGAACGACACGCGATAACGCCGTTGGGATTCGCGTAAGCCCGTCCAGGAGGCATTGGAATCCCGACGACCTTCTCTCCCGCCCCCCCTCATCCGGCCCTTCGGGCCACCTTCCCCCGCGAGGGGGGAAGGCCGTTCATCGCGCGGGTTTTATGCGATCGGCCGCGAGCGGGCAAGACGAGAAGACGAGACGGCGGGCTTGCCCTTCGCCGCGAGTTCTGGTCTACTGCGCGTGACGACCGAGACGAACCGCCAGGGAGGGACGGAAGCGCCATGGACGCGCCAGCGCGAATGCATCGGGACTGCGTGGTCGTGGCCTGTCCGGACGCCCGGCCCCCCGCCTATCAGGCCGTCGTCGGTCTCGCCCGCGCGGGGATGCTGAAACGGTTCGTCACCTCGTACTACCACGACCCCGACGGGGCCGTCGCGAGGATCGCCCGGGCGCTCGCCCCCGCCGCCTACGACCGCCGCCGCGGCTTCCTCGCCCGCCGCCACGACGTCGAGATCCCCGCCGACCGCGTCGCCTCGCTCCCCAGCGTCGACCTGGCGCTCAAGCTGGAGTCCCGCGTCGGCGGTCGAAGTCCAGGACTGCGACGCGCCGCCGGCAAGGCGCGGACCCACTGGTTCGACCGCCGCCTGGCGGGAATCCTGGCCGCCTCGCGGCCCGGGGCGCTTCTGGCGTTCAGCGACGTCGCCTCGGGCTTCGCCATGCCCTGGTGCCGCCGGCTGGGGATCCCCGTGGTCCTGAGCATGGTCCACGGCGACGTCCGCGAGGAGGCCCGCGTCCTGGAGGTCGAGCGGGCCGCCGCGCCGGAGTTCTTCCCCCTCTACCTGGGCGACTCGTCGCTCGACCGCGCCGAGATGGCCTGGCTGCACGCGCGAAGGCTCCGCGACCTGGAACGGGCCGATCTGATTTTGGCGCCGTCGCGACACATCGCCGACGTCCTCGAACGCGAGGGGGTCGGCCGCGAGCGGGTCCGGGTGATCCCCTACGCCGCCGACTGCCGCCGCTTCCGCCCGCCGTCGCGGCCCCGACCGGAGGACGGCTCGTGTACGTTCCTCTTCGCCGGCGGGGTCAGCCAGCGCAAGGGGATCAAGTACCTGCTGGAAGCCTGGGCGAAGGTCCGCCGCCCCGGCTGGAGACTGCAACTTTTGGGCCCCATGCCCCGGCGGCTGGGACCTCTGGAGGGGATGCTGGAGGGCGTCGAACCGCTGGGGCGGGTGGGGCACCCGGAGATGCCCGCGCACATGGCGTCAGCCGACGTCTTCGTCTTCCCGTCGCTGTTCGAGGGCTCCGCCGTGGTGACCTACGAGGCGCTCGCCTGCGGCTTGCCCTGCGTGGTGACGCCCGAGGCCGGCTCGGTGGTCCGCGACGGGATCGAGGGCCTGATCGTCCCGTCGCGCGACATCGACTCCCTGGCCCGCGCGATGGCCCGTTTGGGCGAGGACCCGGCGCTCCGCGCGCGGATGTCGGCCGCGGCGCGAGGCAGGGCCCAGGACTACGACTGGCCGCGCTACCACATGGCCGTGACGGACGCCGTCGCCGGGCTGCTCGCGGAGCGAGCGATCCGACCGCGCGGCGCGCGGCCGGCGGCGACGACCGCCCGCGGCTGACGACGACGACGAGGACGAGGACCGCTCCAGGGAAGGGGAGGGGCGCGCGAGGCGCCGACGGTTCATGGACGAGCTGCAATACGTCTACGCGACGGCCGGCGTGATGGTCCTGTACTTCATCTGGCGGGTCGCGACCGGGCGGTTCGACCCGTTCGCGCCGGTCTGGATGTTCTTCGTCGGCTACGTCCAGGTCTACGTCATCCAGCCGATCTCGTTCCACGACTGGGCGGTCGGCGTCCGGGGCGTGGAGTTGGTGACCGCGGCGAACCAGCGGGCGCTCTGGGCGCTTCTCTGGTTCCTGGCGGCGTACCACCTGGGCCCCGGCCGGTTGCTCTCGAGGTGGCTGCCGACGCCGCCGCGGGGGTGGTCGGCGGGGACGGCGGCGGCGATTTCGCCGGTGCTGATCGTCTGGGGGATCCTCTCCGCCGGGTTCTTCGGCGGCGGCGCGGGAGAGGTCTCGGCCGAGGGGGCGCTTTTGCGGTCGTTCCCGTTCGTGATGATGGTCGCGGCGATCCTCCTGATCGTCACCGGCGGGCGGGTCGACGAACCGCGGCGAGGGTTCCTGGTCGCGGGGCTGGCGGTCGCCTCGGGGTACATGTTGATCTGGTTGCTCAACGGAAAGCGTTCGCACTCGTTGATGGCCGTGCTCACGACGGTCTGCGCCATGTACGTCACGCGGTTCAAGCGGCCGTCGTGGCCGGTCCTGGGCGCGATCGCGTTCACGGGCGCGCTGGCCGTCGCGCTGGCGATCGGTTGGCGGAACACCCGGAGCTACGAGCGGTCGCTGGGCGGGTTCGCCCAGTTCGTCGTCGAGTTCGACCCCTCGACGATCCTCGTGAGCATGGACGTGGTCGGCGACCAGGAGGACGTCTCCGACGAGTTCGCGTCCTACGAGACGAAGGAGTACGGCGGCTTCCTGCTGATGCTGGACACGGTGCCCGAGAAGTCCGACTACGACTACGGCCAAAGCTACCTGCGAACGTTCTCCACCTTCATCCCCCGGATCGTCTGGCCGAGCAAGCCCCTGTACGGCCGCAAGGAGTGGGTCGGCGCCTGGATCGCCGGGTCGGAGTTCAAGCGCGACGAGGAGTTCACGGGACCCGCGATCGGGATTTTGGGGGCGACCCAGCTCAACGGCGGGGCGGTCGGGACGCTCGTCGTGCTGGCGGTCGCGGCCTCGTTTCTGCGCATGCTCTACGAGTTCTTCCTCCGGCACGCCGCTTCGCCCTGGGCCCAGTTCTTCTGGTCGGTCTTCTTCTTCAACGCCTGGTTCATGGTCGTCAACGACGACCCGATGATCTGGTTCTACTACAACTGGGGCCTCTCGGCGTTCCCGACGGTGACGGCGATGTGGTTCGTCGCCAAATTCGCCGGGGGGCCCGTCGCCGAGCCGCGCCCGACCCCGACGGCGGTCCCCGCCTTCGGAACGCCGCGCTGACGCCCGAACGCCCCGGAAGGGCGGCCGGCGGCATCGACTTCAGGGAGGAAACCGCAATGACGAACCGACGCCGCGACCCGGACCAAGACGGCTCGCCCCCCTATTCGCTCTTCGAGCGGATCGACGTCTGCCGCGGTTTGTTCGCGATGCTCGTCGTGGTCGCCCACTCGTTCGACCTGGCGCGGGCGATGGACCCCTCGTGGGACGTCGGCTTGCCGCGGCTCGCCGCCGACTTCCTGCTGCGCGTCGCCGGGAACGGCGTCTATTACGTCATGGGCTTCTTCATCCTCAGCGGCTATTGCATCCAGGCGTCGGCGCGGCGGATGTCGGACGGGCCGCGGTTCCCCCTGCGGACCTACGCCCTGGCCAGGGCGACTCGGATTCTGCCCCTGTATTACGCGGCCTTGCTGTTCGTCGTCGCCGTCGAGGCCGTCGTCAGGACGTCGGGATTTCGACCGACCCTCTGGCCGATGGGTTTCGATCTCCGGACGCTCGGCTTCCAGTCGCTCTTGATCCAGGGGGTCACGGAGCGGATGGGGTCGTTCGTGGCCTCGTGGAGCATCACCAACGAGGTCGCGTACTACGCCCTCTTCGGCCTGATCGCCGCCGCCTGCGTCCCGCTTCGGGTCAAGCCGGCGGTCGTCGGAACGGTCCTCTGCGGCGTCGGCGGGGCCGTCCTGCTGGCGGCCTACCGACTGACGCGCGATCCCCGCGCCATGAACTACGGCTTTCTGGTGGGCCTCGGCGCGGTCTGGCATCTGGGGGCGCTGGTGGAGGCTTATTCGCCCTGGATCGTCGAACGGCCGTGGATCGGCCTGGCCGCCGGGACCTGGCCGGCGGCCCTGGCCCTGGACATGGGCCTGTTCACGGCGAGGGCCGTGCATCAGGAGGTGGTCCTCGTCGGGGCGGGGATCGCGTTCGCCCTGATGATCGTCCGGTTCGTGAGCGTCGAGGCGGCCCGGAGCGACGCCGCGACCGTCCGCGGCTCCCGCCGGCCGCTGCCGACGTCGCTGGGATTGGTCAGCTATCCGATGTACCTGTTCCACGGCCCGATGCTGGTGGCGTTCGGAACGGCCGCCGCGGCGCTGGGGATCGTCGCGCCGTGGTGGGCGGTCTGGCCCTGCGCCGCGGCGTTCGCGATCGTCGCCTGTCTGCCGCTGGGGCGGCTGCTGGAGGCCCCGCTGATGTCCTGGCGAGCCGGCGCGCTCGGGCGGCTGAAGGCGTCCGGACGGCCCGCCGCGACGACGACGCCCGCCCTCGGCGCGACTCGATGAGCCGAACGTGACGGACCACCCAAGGAAGGATCCTCGCCATGAAGTTCGCCGTCTGCTTCACCAACTTCGGCCCCTACCACCTGGCCCGGCTCCGCGCCCTGGCGGCGCTTTTGGCCGATCGCGGCGACCGCCTGATCGCCTACGAGGTCGCCGACGGCGAGCGGCTCTACCCCTGGGAGCGGATCAAGGCCGACGAGCCGTTCGAGCGCGTCGTGCTGTTCCACGGCCGGGAGCTTGAGGACGTCCCCGCCGTCGAGTGCGCCCTGGCGATGGACGAGGCGCTGGAGCGCGACCGGCCCGACGCGGTGGCGGCCGTCGGCTACGTCCGGCCCGAGGCGATGGCGACCCTCCGGTGGGGCCGCCGCAACCGCGCGGCGACGATCCTCATGTCCGAGAGCCAGGCCGTCGACCGGCCGCGATCGTGGTACAAGGAGATGATCAAGAGCCGTCGCGTGCGGCGGTTCGACGCGGCGCTCTGCGGCGGGACGTCGCACCGCGACTACCTGGTCGAGTTGGGGATGCCCGCGGAGCGGATCGCGCTGGGCTACGACGCGGTCGATCACGACTTCTTCGCCCTCGCCGCCGACGCCTGGCGCGCCCGCCCCGACGCCCGCGCCGGAATGCCCGCCGCGCCCTTCTTCCTCTCCGTCTGCCGGTTCGCGCCGGAGAAGAACCTGCTCCGCTTGATCGAGGCGTTCGCGCGGTATCGCGCGACTGGTGGGACGTGGGACCTGGTCCTCTGCGGCGACGGGCCGCGGGCGATCGAGATCGCCGGCGCGATCGCGCGGTCGGGTTGCGACCAGGCGGTCCACCGCCCCGGCTTCCTCCAGGCCGACGACCTGGCGCGGTGGTACGCCCACGCCGGCGCGTTCGTCCTGGCCAGCGCGTCGGAGCCGTGGGGCCTGGTCGCCAACGAGGCCGCCGCCGCCGCCGCGCCGCTCCTGATCTCCTCGCGCTGCGGCAGCGCCGGGACGCTCGTCCCCGAGCCCGCCGGAACGACCGGCGCGCGGTTCGACCCGTTCGACGTCGCCGACGTCGCCGCCAAGCTCGACTGGATCGCCGCGTTGTCCGAGCCCGACCGCCACGCGATGGGCCTCCGCGCCCGCGGCCTCGCCGCCGAATGGGGCCCCGACCGCTTCGCCAGGGGGGCCGTCGAGGCGTGGGAGATCGCGAGACGACGGCGGAACGCGCGCCTGGCCGTCGCGTCGAGATAAAGCGAGACGAAACGTAATTATAATAGCATCCCCTCTCCCACCGGGAGAGGGTGGCCGCGAAGCG
>ERZ778018.644-NODE-644-length-45201-cov-10.949829_pt1 | contig 45201 bp, 40 predicted proteins | sample MGYA00375748_ERZ778018 | MGnify/ENA primary metagenome ERZ778018 (study PRJEB29350, sample SAMN05509839) | bioreactor metagenome | biome: bioreactor; material: wastewater | place: South Africa: University of Cape Town | collected 2014-04-22 ... | reverse complement strand
CGAATTCCAACGGTCGCCTCGCGCGTCGTCCCCCTCATCTGACCGCTCCGCGGTCCGGCTTCCCCCGCAAGTGGGGAAGATTCGTTCAGGAACCCAAAATCCGTGACGGTCAGAAAACTTCAAATCCGATGGCCTCCGGTCCCGCCCACCCCTCATCCGGCCTTCGGCCACCTTCTCCCTCAAGGGGAGAAGGCGATCAACGCCGCAGCTCACTCCTCGTCGTGACGGCTTCTGAAAAAGTGTCGGGTCGTCAGCCCGGCGGGAGAGGGGACGTCGGACGCTTCCCCATCCTTCCCAAATTCCGAGCCGAAACGCCGATTCTCCTTCCTCGGAGCCTCGCCCCTTGAACCATGAAGATCCGACGGCCTCCTGGGCCCGCGTCGACGGCGGGACGCATGACCGCGCGATCGAGGAGAACTGGCTGTTCACGCTCCGCAAGGAGCGGTTCCGGTCGCGGGCGTCGGGGCTGGCTCACGACTTCTTCGTGATCCACCTGGCCGACGCGGTCCACGCGATCGCGATCACGCCCCAACGCGAGGTCCTGTTCGTCCGCCAGTTCCGGGCTGGCTCCGGCCGCGACAGCCTGGAAGTCCCCGGCGGCCTGGTCGACCCGAACGAGGATCCGCTGGCCGCCGCCGCGCGCGAACTCCTGGAGGAGACCGGCTACGAGGGCGACTCGCCCGAGTTGATCGGGACGCTCTGGTCCAACCCCTCGCTGGTGACGTCGCGGACCACGACCGTCGTGATCCGCAACGCCCGCAAGACGGCCGAGCCGAAGCCCGATCATACCGAGGAACTGATCGTCGAGAAGGTCCCCGCCGCCGACGTCCTCGGCCTGATCCGCTCCGGCGAGGTCGATCACGCGCTGGTCGTCGCCGGGCTGTTGTGGTGGCTGGCCGAGGAGAAGGCCGGCGCGAAGTCGTGATCGGCCGCTCGCCTCACGCCGCGGCCTGGGCGGCGTCGGGCGACGGCCCCGGCGCGGGGCCTCCGGTCGGCTCCTTGTAGAAGGTGTTGGCCAGGTAGTTCTCGGCCGTCACCAGGATCAGGATCAGGAACATGATCCAGGGGAAGATCTCGTGGCCGACCCGGATCAGGTCGGTCACCCTATTGAACGTCTTGTCATCGACGGCCAGGGCGTAGCCGTCCTTGCCCAGCAGGGCGTCCAGGTCGGTCTTCTCCAGCTCGGAGAAGGTGCTTTCATCGACGGTCGGGTTGAGGCTGAAGCCCAGGGTCTTCTTGGCGTCGCCGGGGCCCGTGGCGACGACGGTCCAGTGGCCCAAAAACTGGGGCGCGGCGATCCGAAGGGGCTCGCCGGGGGGCGGCGGGGTGGCGGCCTCGGCGGTCTTGCCGTCGGGGCCGATGATCCTCACGTCGCTGGCGGCGCCGGGGGCCATCGAGAGCGTGACGTCGTCGCCGGCCTCGAAGACGAGTTTCTCCCCCGTCGATCCCGCCAGGTAGGGGACCGTCAGGTTCATGACCACGGGGAAGACCCAGTAGCTGAGGTTGGGCAGTTCGTTCCAGGCCGCGGGGTCGGAGCGTCGGGGCCGGCGGGCCAGCGGGGTCGTCCACAGGAGGACGCGGCCGGCGCGGGCGCCCTGGAAGGTCCGCTCCACCAGGGCGGGCGCGCCGTCGGCGAAGGTCATGAGCGTCCGCCCGGCCTCGGCGGTCTTGAGCCTCCAGTACTTGTAGACCGGCATCACCGCCAGTTGGGGGTCGATCTCCTCGGCGTAGCGGCCGAACAGGGGATGGGTGACGTCGGCCACCTGGCCGAAGGTCGCGGTCTTGGGCGCGGTGGCGACCGGGGCGTCGAGTTGGGCGGGGAGGAGCTGGGCGGGGATCGGCCCGTTATAGTTCTCCGCCAGGCAGCGCGGGCCGGCGCCGACGACCAGCCCGCCCCCCTCGTGGACGTAGGCGTTGAGCAAGCCCCAGGCGGTCGGGTCCAGCTCGCGGACGTCCAGCAGGAAGACCGCGGCGAAGTCCTTGAGCGTGTCGCGATACTTCGCCGCCAGTTCCGAGGCCCGCGCCCGCTCGACCTGGTACGCCCGCGAGGCGCCGGGGTCGGGGTCCAGGGCCAGGGCGACGAACTCGGCGTCCACGTCCAGATCCGAGGCGATCAGCACCTTCAAGGGCGGCCGGGCCTGGAAGCTGAGGAAACGGACGTCGTCGAAGGCCAGGGGATCGGGCGCGCCGACCACGCGAAGCTCGGCGCGGTGGACCTCGCCCTCCTTGAGCCGCGGAGGCGTGAGGAACTGGACCTCGACCTGGCCGCCGGCGGGGACCTCGACGGGCTTCTGCCCCTTCTTGACGCCGTCCAGGTGGAACTCGACGATCCGCGAGGCCGGCTTGGCGCCGTGCGAGCGGACTAGGCCGCGGACCTCGACCGGGTCGCCGGTGGAGGCGACGCCGGAGGGGATGGCGATCTCGTCGATCGAGACGTTCTGGCGCTCCGCGGCCGCGGGCCCCAGCCGGAGGACGACGGTGGCGACCTTGCCGCCGGGCTTCTCCGCGGCCTTGGCGACCTTGTCGAGCCCCTCCGCCGGCCGGCTCACGTCCCAGGAGGTTTTGGCCAGGTCGGACAGGACGTAGACCTCGCGACGGGGCCGATCGCATTCCAGGACCGCCTCGTAGACCTCCCCCATCGCCACGTTCAACGGCCGGTTGACCGCGCGGACGGTCAACTCCTTGATCCACTGCCGCGCCGAGGCCGGCGACCTACCGGCCTTCGAGGCCGGCGAGGCCGAGTCGGCGGCGAAGATCAGGCTGGAGTCCGGCACCCGGTCGATCAACTCAAGCGCCCGCTCCTTGGCCTGGTCCAAAAGCGTCTTGTCGTTCTGCTTGTAGCTCATCGACAGGCTGGTGTCGAACACCAGGCCCATCGCGGTGGGGACCGAGTCGTCCCCCAGCGGCGTCTGCGAGTGCAGCCGCGGCCGCGCCAGCGCCAGCGCCATGAGCGCCAGGAGCAGCATCCGGGCGGCCAACAGCAGCCAGTTCTTGATCCGCATCTTCTTCTTGGAGCGCTTCTGGCGCTCGCGGATCAGGCGGAGGGCGGGGAAGACGACGTGCTTGGGGGTCGGCCGCATGAACAGGTGGAGGAGCACCGGGATCGCCGCCAGGGCGGCGCCCGCGGCCAGTCCCGCGTGCATCAGCGAGAATTCCATGGGTCGGTCAACCTCGCGCCTGGCGGGACATCAGGTAGGACGTCAGGGCCTTGTCGAAGGCCATCCCGGTGTGCAGGGGGACGTAGTCGATCCGGGCGCGGACGCACTCGGTCTTGTACGACGCGCGGAACTCCTCGACCTCCTCCAAATAGTCGGCCTTGATGGCGTCGGCGTCGACCTCGATCAACTCGCCGGTCTCGTTGTCCTCCAGCCGGACCATCCCCTGGAACGGGAAGGCGGCCTCGGCCTCGTCGAGGATGTGGAAGAGGATCACGTCGTGGCCGGAGTGGCGCAGGCGGTGCAACCCCTTGCGGATCGGCTCGGGATCGGCCAGAAGGTCGCTGAAGATCATGATCAGGCTGCGGTGCCGCATCATGCTGGCGACCTGGGTCAAGCTGGCCTGGAAGTCCGCGACCCCCTCCGGCTTCAGTTGCGAGAGGACCGAGAGGATGTTGGCCAGTTGCGACCGCCGGCTCCTGGGGGCGAGGCTCCGCCGGACCTTCTGGTCGAACGCGATCAGCCCCACCGGGTCTTGCTGGTGGATCATCAGGTAGCCGAGGGCCGCGGCCAGGCTGACGCCGTACTCGAACTTGGTCAATTCCTGACGGTGGGTGTAGCCCATCGACGCGGAAAGGTCCATCACCAGGTAGCCGGTGAGGTTCGTCTCGGCCTGGAACTTCTTGGTGTAGAAGCGGTCGGTCTTGGCGAAGACGTTCCAATCGATGTCGGCGATGTTGTCGCCGGGGGAATACTTGCGATGCTCGGAGAACTCGACGGAGAAGCCCTGGAACGGGCTGGCGTGGAGTCCCGCGATGAACCCCTCGACGATGAACTTGGCGCGCAGGTCCAGCCGCGCCACCTGGCGGATCACCTCGGGCTTGAGGAACTTCTCGGCGTCACCCATCTTCGCCCCCGGTCGCCTTGGCGAGCGCCTCCAGCAGCGTCGCCGACGAGGTGGCGACGAGGATCTTGTGCGCCGACAGCCACTGCGTGGCGACCCCCACGAGTCGGGCGCGATCCGGCGTCCAGTCGTCGGCCCTCACCCCCGACGACCCAAGCCGGAAGACGGGGCTTCCGCTCAAGCCCGTGGGGCTGAAGGTCCGCAATTTGGACGAGGGCCCCTCCTCGAAGACCCCGAGCCGGTCCTCGACGCCCCTCGGATCGTCCGGGTCGGGATTACGCCCTAGAAACATCTCCGGCGTGGCGTCGAAGTGTATGGCGAACTCGTGGGGCTTCAGCAGGTCCGCCGGCAGGAACGGGTAGTCGGGGAGGTCGCGGTCGAACTCCTCGCGCTCCGCCTCGGGGACGTCCTCTTCCCGGTACCGCATCATGGCCCCGTAGGTCATCGCCTCGGAGAAAATCACGCCGCCGAAGTGCCTCGTCCGCCGACTGAATCGCCTTGGGAATCCCGTCAAGACCAGGTAGTCGCGGCGGATCGAGGTCGGGTCGCGCTCGATTCGACCCTCCGGCCAGTGTTTCTTGGTCGAGGGGAGTGGGAAGTCCGAGCCGGGGAGATAGACCGCCAGGTCGACCTCTTCGAAGACGACGACCTCGCCATCGACGACCGCCGGCGCCTCGCCCTCGCCTCGGGTGAACACGACGCCTTGATGGCCCTCGCCTTTCAGATCGGAAATGACGTGGGCCGCGGTCGCGATCAGCTTCCGCCCCTGGAATTCGCAGAAGAACCCGGTACACAGCGGCTGGCCTTCCTCCTCGCCGCCGACCCCGACGACCTGGGTCAGAAACGGGGAGGCGTGTTCGGCCATCGCTTGCGTCGCGGCCTCGATGAAACGCAGCTTGCGATCGTCTTCAGCCATTTACGCTTCCTCAAGAGCGGCCACGACCGCCTTGGCCTGACCAGCGAGTCTCCGCGCGACCGCCCCCGCGACCCGCTGAAGCTCGTCCAAGTCGCGCGACGAATCGGCTTCCTCGTCGTAGTGGCTCTCGCCGCTTTCCTCGCCACAGATTTCGCCCAGGATCTTGTAGCCGTCGGGCTTGAGCCAAACCTCCACCCCGGCGATGATTGGATCCTCCTCGTCAAGCGCGCGACGATAGAACGCTCGGTAGCTGAAGATCGGAAACCCCCGCGTCGAAACCAGGCCCGAGCGCGTGAGCAAGCCGGGCCGCGCCTGGCGGGTCCGATCCCACAAGCCTTGCAGTTCGTCCTGGATCAGGCTGTGAAGCCGAGCCCAGGGCTGGGCCAACGTCCCATCGGGCCGCAGTCGCGACGGCTCTTCGACCGGGTCGGCCGGCACGATCGCCACGAAGTCCGCGGGCGCGAACGTCGCGAGTCGGAGGATCCCGAGGCGATCGACGACGGGGGGGATTCGTTCGGGATCGGGAGGCGCCCATGTCGCGTTCTCGATGGATGCGGCCGGAACCTTGGTCCTCGTCGCAAGTCCGACGCTCATCGTGGCCTCGCAGGTATTTTGTCGACGATCGCCGCGAGGACGTTCGTCGTGAGTTCGTGGGTTTCGGCCGCGTCCCTGGTCGCGGCCCACTCCCGCAGCAGGGCGTGGTCGAGGTTTCCTTCTTCGTCCGCCGGGGCGATCAGGACGTGGCCGGGGTCGCGAGGATCCCGGAAGCCGATCAATGGCGCCTTCAGCCGGTCCAGATCGATCTCGACGACCCATTTGGCGCGAACCGAGGCGCGCTCGATCGCGTCGAAAGTCGAGAGCCCCGGAACCTCGTCGGCAACCGCCTCGACGTCTTGCGGCGATCGAGGCGTCAGGTTCATGGGCGTCGGCGGGCCGCCGCGATAAACTCGTCGAGACATCGGCCACCTTGTCGATCCACTCTCAATACTACGCGATCCGCCGCCGAAAGGCCCGCCCGGCGGTTCGGCTCACGCCCCCTTTCGTTCGTACTTGGGGGTCTCGGGCTCGCGGACCTCGGCGACGAGGCGGTTGATGATCGACTCGGTGGTCTGGCCCTCGGCCTGGGCCTGGAAGTTGACGCTGATCCGGTGCCGCAGGACCGGCACCGCCACCTTGCGCACGTCGTCCAGCGACACGCTGTAGCGACCGTCCATCGCCGCCATCGCCTTGCCCGCCAAAATCAGGTTCTGGCCGGCGCGGGGGCCGGCGCCGTAGTCGACCAACTCCCTGATGAACTCCGGCGCCAACTCGTCGGCGGGGCGGGTGGCGCGGACCAGCCGAGCGACGTAGTCCACCGTGTACTCCGACGCCGGCACCGACGTCACCAGCTTCTGCAAGTTCACGATCGCCTTGCCCGAGAGGATCTTCTTGAGTTCCGGGTTCTCGCCCCGAGTCGTCCCGGAGAGGATCCGCTTCTCCTCGTCGAGCGACGGATAACCGACCCGCACGTCGAACATGAAGCGGTCGAGCTGCGCCTCCGGCAGCGGGTACGTCCCCTCCTGCTCGATGGGGTTCTGGGTGGCGATCACGAAGAACGGCTCGGGGAGCTTCAAGGTCTCCTGGCCGACGGTCACCTCCCGCTCCTGCATCGCCTGCAGAAGCGCCGCCTGGGTCTTGGGGGGCGTCCGGTTGATCTCGTCGGCCAGGATGATGTTGGAGAAGAGGGGACCGGGGACGAAGCGGAACTCGCGACGGCCCGACTCCGGCTCCTCCAGCACGTTGGTGCCGGTGATGTCCGAAGGCATCAGGTCGGGGGTGAACTGGATCCGCTTGAAGCCGACGTCGAGGATCCGGGCGATCGAGGCGACCATGAGCGTCTTGGCCAGGCCCGGGACGCCGACCAGAAGGACGTGGCCGCGGGTGAAGACGGCGGCCAGGATCAGCTCGACGACGTCGGCCTGACCGATGATGACCTTGCCCAACTCGGCGGCCATCACCTCGCGCGAGTGCCTGAAGTCGTCGAGGAGTTGGGTGATCCGGTCGCTGGCGGTAGACATGCGGTGGTCCGTCCGTCCTCAAGGGAAGCGCGCGGGCGGCCCCGCCCTGGCCCGTCCGCCCGCCCGCGGCGTCCGGAGGCTCGAACGCGATTGTAGGCCCCGGCGGATCCCCGATTCAAGCGCGCCGAATCGGTTCCCGCCGGGGGTTCGCGGCGACGAGGCCGCGCGCGGCTTGTCGCGGGGCGTCGGGACGGGCTATCATCGGGGGCGCGTCGGCGAGGTTTCGATTCATCCACCGGACGGCGTCTTCTCATGGAACCCACGCGCGAGATCCTCGGGACCCTGCTGCCGGTCGGCGGCGGCGACCCGATCCCCCTGGTCAAGACCGAGTTGACGATCGGCCGCCGTCCGTCGTGCGACGTGCGGCTGGACTTCGAGAACGTCTCGGGCAAACACGCCGTCCTGTCGCTGGTCAACGGCCTCTGGCACGTCCGCGACCTGGGCAGCACCAACGGCACGACCGTCAACGGCGCGCGGCTGAACACTCCCCGCTCGCTCAAGCCCGAGGACGAGGTGGGCTTCGCCGGCCATCTCTTCACTCTGGACTACGTCCCCTCGGGCCCCGAGGCGCTGCTGGCCGGCCAGCAGGCGCTGGAGGAGGACGTCCAGGACGAGCGCAAGCGGCACTCGCTGATGGAGCTGGCCGGGCTGGACACCGACGCCAGGACCGCCCGCCCCAGCCGCCCCAAGACCGCGCCCGCGGCCATCGAGCGGCTCTCGGTCGACGAGGCCGAGTTCGACGACACCGTCCCCAAGCACTTCAAGCCCCAGCCCCCGCCCCGCCCCAAGAAGGCCGACGAGGACGACTTCCTCAAGCTGATCGAGGACGAGGTCGTCAAGGATCCCGAGAAGTGAGCGCGCCCGGCCCTCGCCGAGGTCCGAGTCGGCCGGGGAAATTCGCGAAGGCGGGGAAAGGTCGGGTCGCTCGAGGCGCGGACGTCGCCTTATCCCAATGGAAGGTCGGACGTCGCGGCGACGGTCGTCGCGGCGTCGCGAGCGCGATCGATGACGCGGACACCCCAGGGGAGTGGATCGTAAGATGAACATGTTCGGCAAGTCGTTGGCGGCGATGGGTCTGGCCGTCCTGATGGCCGCTCCGGCGTCCGCCCAGCAGGGACGCCGCGGCGGCGGCTTCGGCGGCGGCATGATGGGGCGCGGGCTGAGCGTCTCGATGCTGCTGCAAAACCGGGGCGTCCAGGACGAGCTGAAGCTCGACGACAACCAGAAGGCCAAGGTCGAGGAGGCCGGCCGCGCCACCCGCGAGAAGTTCGCCTCCGCCCGCGAGTCGCTCCAGAACCTCCAGGGCCAGGAGCGCTTCGCCAAGATGCGCGAGCTGTCCGAGGAGGCCGACGCCGCGGCGCTGAAGTCGCTTGACGGCGTGCTGAAGCCCGAGCAGACCGCCCGACTGGAGGGGATCCGCTACCAGGCCCTCGGCGCCTCCGCGTTCCAGGAGGAGGCCGTCCAGAAGGCGCTGAAGCTTACCGACGAGCAGAAGGAGACCGTCGAAAAGGCCCTCGCCCAAAGCGCCTCCGCGACCCGCGAGGCGTTCCAGGGCGACCGCGAGTCGGCCCGCTCCAAGATCGACGAGATCCGCAAGGAGGCCCTCTCCAAGATCGAATCCAAGCTGACCGACGAGCAGAAGGCCGAGTACGCCAAGCTCCTCGGCGCCCCCTACGAGGTCAAGTTCGAAGGCCGCGGCCCCGGCGGCGGTCGCGGCCCCGGCCGCTGATCCCCACCGCCGAGCCTCCCGGATCGATCGGGCGCGACGTCCCCCGCGGGTCGCTCGCGCCCGATTCGTTTTCGAACCGCTCCGGCGCCCCTCTTGCGTCCCTGGCCCTCTCGCGCGGATCTCGTCGCGCGACCCCGGTCGCCCCGCGCTTCCTTGTCACGGCCAGAGAGAGGGAGCCATGCCACATCGAGCCGTCTCGTTCCGTCACCTCGCGCCAGCATGCCTGTCGACCCTCGTCGCGACGTGGATCGTCGCCTCCGCCGCCTCCGCGCAAGAGACGCCCCCCGCCCAGAAGCCGACGCCCGACCCGGCGGCCGAGGCCGTCGCCGTCCACGATGTCCCGGTCGAGCGGCCCGAGCAGAAGATCACCGACCACGACCGGTCGCCGATGTTCGAGCCCAACAAGCCGGCCCCGTTCGCGCCGGCGCTTAAGGACCAGCGCAACCAGGGCGGCGTGCTGGGATTCGACTTCTACCGCGATCCCCTGAACGCTCCCAAGCCGTTCACCACCTTCGCCGAGATCAAGGCCGCGGAGTCGGCCGCGCGGCCGAAGGTCGCGGCGGCCCAGCGCAAGTACCTGGAGGGACGCTTCAACCTCAAGGCCAAGCTCGACCCCGTCGCCGTCATGTCGCGCGGCAAGCCCCTGGCCGTCGGACCCACCGCCAAGCTCCCCGAGGGGATGGACTTCGATGCCCTGGGCAAGCTCTCCCCCGAGGAGATCAAGGCCCGCGGCCTCTTCCCCTACGGCGCGCTGATCCACCCGCTGCAAACCAACGGCGGCCAGGTCTTCCCCCAAGTGCAAACCGCCATGTTCCCCCGGCTGGAACGGTTCGACGTCGAACACGACCTCCCCAACGAGTTCCTCCCCGAATTCCCGCCGGCGATCTACCTCCAGAACCGTCCCGAACTCGGCGACGTGTCGCGCGGCCAGGTCGTATCCCTGCGCAACTTCCACGTGCTGTTCAAGGACATCATCACGCCCGTGCAGCTTGACGGTCTTCGAGTGCTGCTGACCCCCCTACCCCAGGAGGAGTTCAACCTCACCGACGACCGCAAGTCGGCCGAGCCGCAACTCGGCGTCGCCTGCTTCGACTGCCACGTCAACGGCCACACCACCGGCCAGTTCCACCTCAGCCCCGACATCCGCCCCCAGGAGCGCCGCTTCCGGCTCGACACGCCCAGCCTCCGCGGCGTGTTCAACCAGCAGATCCACAGCTCCAAGCGCAGCCTGCGCTCGATCGAGGATTTCTCGGAGTTCGAGGATCGCACCGCCTACTTCAACGGCGACCCGATCCACGCGATGAAGAAGGGATTCACGGAGATCCCCCGCGTGACCGTCGCGCACATGGCCCAGTTCCAGAACATGCTCGACTTCCCGCCGGCGCCCAAGCTCGCGATCACCGGCGCGCTCGACCCACGCAAGGCCACCGAATCGGAGCTTCGCGGCGAGAGCCTCTTCAACGGCAAGGCCCAGTGCGCCGTCTGCCACCCCGCGCCGTTCTACCTGGACAACCGGATGCACGACCTGCACCTGGAGCGGTTCATGAAGGACGAGCCCGGCGACGGCCCGATCAAGGCCTTCACCCTTCGCGGCATCAAGGACAGCCCGCCGTATCTCCACGACGGCCGCTGCCTGACGCTTGAAGACACCGTCGAGTTCTTCAACATCGTCCAGGAGTTGAAGCTCAGCGCCCAGGAGAAGGCCGATCTCGTCGCCTTCATGCGGGCGCTTTGACCAAGCCTCCTCCACCCGCCCCGCCGGCGTTTCGGGCTTCCCAAAACCGGCGGGACGAGGAAAATCCCTGGCGACGTCGCGATCCGCGGCCGATATGACACGGATGGCGACCGCGACGTCCGGCGAACAGGGAGGTGGAGCTTGGATCGGTTTCGAAGGCTCGTCCTGAGTGGATGCGTCGGCCTGGGCGCGGTCGGCTTCACGAGCGCCCGGGCGCAGTCGGTCGGCATCGAGCGCGACGCCTCCATCACGGGGCCCGGCGGGAGGACGATCGAGCGCCACCTGTCGGCGACCCGCGGCGGCGGCGTGATCGACCGCCAACTATCGATCACCCGGCCGGGAGGGACGCTGGAGCGTTCCGTCCGCGCCCAGGTCGCGCCGGCGCCGCCGGTCCACCGCGGCGGTTACGGATTCGGCCACGGTTACGGGTTCGCCCCGCCTCGACACGGCCACTGGCACGGGCCGCCGCCGCGATCGGGGATCAACCCCTTGATGTCGTTCGGCATCGGCGCCCTGGCCGGCGCGGCGGTCGCCGCGCCCCTGGCGCGGATGACCGCCCCGTCGCCGGTGGTGGTGGCGTCGCCGCCGGTGGTGGTTGCCGCGCCCGCGGTCGTCACCGCGCCGCCGACGGTGGTGGTGGAGCAGCCGATGGTCGTCGCGCCGGCCGTCGACCCGCTCGACCCGGTGGCGCTGGCGGCCCAGCGGCTTCAGAGCTATTACGGCGGCACCCGCCGCGACGCGGCCGAGTCGCTCGGCCTGCTGGGCGACCCCCGCGGGATTCCGCCCTTGGTCGACGCGCTTAGGAACGACTGGAACGCCGGCGTCCGCGTCGCCGCCGCCACGGCGATCGGCCGCATCGGCGGGCCCGAGGCCGAGGCCGTTTTGAGCCGCGCGGTGGTCTTCGAGAAGAAGGAATCCGTCCGCGACGCCGCCGCCCAAGCTCTGGCCGTCGCCCGCGCCAGGGCCGCCGCGACGGCCCCGATCGTCTCCACGCCGACGACGACCGTCGTCGAGTCCCGGCCCCACGTCGAGTCCCCTCCGCGCGCCGCCGCGACGACGCCCGCCCGCCCTCCCGCCTGGCGGCCGGGGACGCGCGCCCAGACCGACGCCGTCCCGCTTGAGGCCCCGTCCCTCGACGATCTGCCGGTCCCCGACCGCGTCCCGCCTCCCCCCGCGCCCATGGCGGGGTGAGACGCGAATTCGTCCCCTCCCCCGCCGGACTGACGCCCCGACACGTTTCCAGCGGCCGTGGCGATCATCGCCTTCTCCCTCAAGGGGAGGAGGATGCGTGGCGTTGGCTGTCGGAAGATTCGAATCGCTTCCTCTCGAACCCGCAGCGGCGGCCCGTTGCCGCCGTCGACGGGGAAGTAGCTGGTGTCCGGCGGCTTGACGCCGTCAAACCAGCCGTTCGCGTCGGTGGTGGCCGTGGGGACGTCGAAGCCGTCGTGGCCGCGAACCGTGACGCCGGCGAGCGGTCGGTTCGTCCCCTTCTCCACCACCGTCCCTCGGAAGACCGCGGGGCGGTCGTCGGGGAACTGGGCCAGCGACGCCAGGCAGATCATGGTCGCGGCGAACATGCGCGGATCCCTCCCGAACGGAAGACGTGGCGCGAGACGACGTGGAAGCGCTCGCGATCATCCTACCGCCGCGCGTCAGCCTTCCGCGAGGAACTTCCCGATAGGCGGCCGACGGGTCGGATCGGCGACGGCCGATTCATACGCCTGGGCGACCGCCAGGAGCGTCGACTCCTCGTACAGCCCGCCGGTGAGCGTCACCGTGCGCGGCACCATCCGGCCCTCGCGCTCGCGGAGTCCGACGGGGAACGTGACCGAGGGATGCCCGGTCAGGTTCGTGACGATCAGATCGTCGCCGCGGGAGAGGAAGACGTCGACATCCTTGAAGAGTCGCGTCATGTCGCGCATCAGGAGCGTCCTGACCCGCGCGGCGCGGAGGTACTCGACGGCGGGCGTCAGTTGGTGGACCCGGAACGTCTCCGGCCAGCCGTTGAGCCCTTCCTCGACGTGGTTCCGCGCGAAGTCGTCGAACATCGCCGCGGCCTCCACCCCCAGCATCAGGGCGACCGCCCCGGCCGGGCATCGGCTCGGCAAGTCGATCGAAACGACCTCGAAGCCCAGAGCCCGAAGGGCGCGGGCGTCGCCGCGGTCGTCGGTCGGCTGGCCCTCGACGGTCGGGACGCCGACCTTGATCCGCGTCGCATCGACGGTGGCCGGCCAGGCGAACGGCCGGTCGACGGCCGTCGGGTCCAGGCCGTCGCGACCGTGGATCGCGTCCAGGACCAGCGCGCAGTCCTCGACGCTCCGCGCCAGGGGGCCGAGCTTGTCCAACGTCCACGCCAGCGACATGCAGCCGTGCCGCGAGACCCTGCCGAACGTCGGCCGCAGGCCGACGCAGCCGCAGACCCTGCTGGGGGAGACGATGCTCCCCATCGTCTCGCTGCCGATCGCGAAGCCGACCAGCCCCGCCGCCGCCGCCGCCGCCGACCCGGCCGACGACCCGCTCGACCCCTGGCGGGGGTCCCACGGGTTGCGGGTCACGCCGCCGTGCCAGTGGTCGCCGGAGGCCAACGCCCCCAGGCTGAGCTTGGCGACCAGCACCGCGCCGGCCTCCTCCAACCGCCGGGCGACCGTCGCCTTGACGTCCAGCACGCGGTCCTTGAACTGCGGAGCGCCCCAGGTGGTCGGATGCCCCGGATGGGCGATCAAGTCCTTCGCCCCCCAGGGGACCCCGTGCAACGGCCCGCGGTAGCGCCCCGTCGCGATCTCCGCGTCGGCCGCCTCCGCCTGCCTTAGCGCGACGTCCTCCGTCAGCGTCACCACGCACTTCAACAGCGGGTCGAACCGCTTCAGACGATCGAGATATAAACGAGTCAATTCAACGGACGAGACCTTGCGCGACCGTAGCAGGCTCGCCAATCGCGAGACCGGCAGGAACGCCAGGTCGTCGTCGTTTTTCGGCCGCTCGATCGGCGGCGACGGCAAGGCGACCGCCCGATTCCGCGCCACCTCCTCGGCCGGCGCCGCCCCCGGCGTCGGGTTGAACTGGAACGCGGGGGGGACGTCGTAGTCGATTTCGACGTCGCGGAGGGCGTCGAAGTCGTCCAGGCTTTCGGCCGCGGCCAGGGCGACCTGGATTCGCTCGTCCTCGGTGAACTCGATCCCGGCGATCCATTCGGCGTTCTGAACCATGTCGGGCGTGACGGGCCCGCCGGCCTCCTCGGCCGCCGCGGCCACCGCCCGATGCAACGTCGGGCCGCCGATCCCCAGCCCCGTCAGGGCCTTCAACACCGCGCGACGGCGGACCCCCGCCGACGATCCCGGATCGATCACGGTCGTCCTCTCCTCGCGCCGTGCTTTGCCGGAAACCTAACGCCCACCAGGAAGATCAGGAACCACGGAGACACGGAGGACACGAAGTGAAGAGAAGAATAATCTATCCACAGATTAACCAGATTAGCACAGATTATATAAGAGCGGTTGATTCAATAATCTGCGTTAATCTGGTTAATCTGTGGATAGATTCTTCCTTTCTTCTCTCTCCTCTCCGTGTCCTCCGTGGTTCCCCACCCCCGGACGTGTAGGTGTTCGACAGGGCACTTGCGCCGCTTAAGCTTTCGCGGCCGGCTGGAACAGCCGGTCTTCCTTGCGGACGATCTTGTCGGTGACGACGTAGGTCTGGCCGGGCTCGCGCTCGGGGAGTTCGTACATGATGTCGAGCATCAGGTTTTCCATGATCGAGCGCAGGGCGCGGGCGCCGGTGCCGCGGGCCTTGGCGAGCTTGGCGATCTCGTGGATCGCCTCCGGGGTGAACTCCAGCTTGGCGCCGTCCAGGTGGAACAGGACGCGGTACTGCTTGGAGAGGGAGTCCCGCGGCGCGACGAGGATCTTCTCCAGGTCGGCGACCGAGAGTTGGTCCAGGGCGGCGATGATGGGGAGTCGGCCGATGAGTTCGGGGATCATGCCGTAGCGTTCCAGGTCCTCTGGGGTGACCTGGGCCATCAACTCGTTGCGCTCCAGCTCGCGATCCTGGACGACCTCGGCGCCGCGACCGAAGCCGATCATCTTGTGGCCGAGCCTTTTGGCGATGATCTCCTCCAGCCCGACGAAGGTGCCGCCGCAGACGAAGAGGATGTCGGTGGTGTTCACCTGAAGATATTGTTGTTCGGGGTGCTTGCGGCCCCCCTGGGGGGGGACGTTGGCCGTGGTCCCCTCCAGCAGCTTCAAGAGGGCCTGCTGGACCCCCTCGCCGGAGACGTCGCGGGTGATGGAGACGTTCTGGCTGGTCTTGCCGATCTTGTCGATCTCGTCGATGTAGATGATCCCCTTCTCGGCCGCGGCGATGTCGTAGTCGGCGGCCATGACGAGCTTGAGGATCAGGTTCTCGACGTCCTCGCCGACGTAGCCGGCCTCGGTCAGCGTGGTGGCGTCGCCGATGGCGAACGGGACGTGCAGCCGCCGGGCGAGCGTCTGCGCCAGGGCCGTCTTGCCGCAGCCGGTCGGGCCGATCAACAGGACGTTGCTCTTGGCGACCTCCACGTCCTTGAGTTCGTCGTCGGTGACCTCGCGGCCCAGCACGCGCTTGTAGTGGTTGACCACGGCGACGGCCAGGGTCTTCTTCACGGACTCCTGGCCGACGATGTAGTCGTCCAGGTGGGCGACCAGCTCGCGCGGGACGGGGAGCTTGTCGATCTGGATCTTGGAGCGGCGGTGCTGCTCGAAGATGCCGTCGCAGATCTCGACGCAGTGCGAGCAGATGTGCGCGATCTCCCGGTCGGGCGCGATCGCCTGGAGGGCTTTGCCCTCGATCATCGGTCCGGCGTCGTTTCCCGGTCGTCCGCAGAAGTCGCAGGCCAGCGGCGGGTTTTGGTTCTCGGCGGGCGTGCCGTCGTCGCTCATGTCTAGGAACTCGTTCCTTCGCGATGCCAAGTGAAGCGGTTTGCGACCGGTGATTGTCGCATATCCGCCCCCGATCCTCCTAGACCGTCGGCGGGCTTGAAAGCCGGAGCGGAATCCCGAACACTATTGAGTACGAAGGTTCGGAACCAAAGGGAGGTCTCGCCGTGAGCGTCACCATCGAAGTCCCCGGCGATCTCGAACACGAACTCCGCGCCGCCGGAGTGGACCTCGATCGCGAGGCGAGGGAGAGCTTCTTCGTCGGGCTCTATCGTCGCGGCAGGATCACTCACGACGACCTGAGCGACGCCCTCGGCCTGGGCTTCGATCAAACGCAACAGCTTCTGAAAGACCACGGCGTCGGCGACGACTACGCCCTGGAGGAGTTCGAGGCGGAACGCGCCTTTCTACGGAGGCTCGACCGTCGATGACGATCGTGTCGAACCTTTCCCCTCTTCACTACCTCGTCCTCATCGATCAAGCCGGCATCCTACATCGGCTTTTCGGAACGGTGCATGCGCCTCCCGCGGTCATGGCGGAGATGTCGGCGGCGAACGCGCCGGCGCGCGTCAAGTCGTGGGCGTCGTCTCCGCCCGGATGGCTCGTCGTCTCCGCTCCGACCTTCGTCGAGGATATCCCGCGGCTGGGGCGGGGGACGCGCGGCGCCGGCGAGAAGGCGGCCATCGCCCTGGCCCTCGAGTTTGGGGCCGACGCCCTGCTCATCGACGACAAAAAGGGGATTCAAGAGGCTCGCAAGAGGGGCCTGGTAACGGTTCGCACGCTCGCTTTGCTTGATCGAGCGGCGGAGTTGGGATTCATCGGCGATCTTCGGCGATCTATCGGACGTCCTGGATCGGCTTATCGACGAAACCAGCTTTCACGCGGGCGGCGACGCATGGACGATCATCGCCGATATGAAGCGGCGGGACCAGGCGAGGAAACGGTCCCAATAACCTCGCGGTTGGAGATGAAAGCGACCGGAGGGCCGAAACGCGGAGAGGGGCCATGGGTTGGGCGGCTCATTACATCGCGGCCCTCGGCGGGGGCGAGGCCGCGCGATTCCGCCCTCGGGGCGATTCGATGCGCGGGAAGATCGAGTCCGGCCAACTCTGCACGGTCGAACCCGTCGACCCGGCCGAGTTGATCGTGGGCGACGTCGTGCTTTGCAAGGTCAATGGCCGCGAGTACCTTCATCTGATCAAGGCGATCCAGGGAGGCCGCTTCCAGATCGGCAACAACCGGGGCCGGATCAACGGCTGGATCTCCGCGGGCGCGATCTTTGGCAAATGCACGCGGGTCGAATGAGGGAGGGCCGCGAACCGCCGCTGAGGTTGCGGATCCGGGGCGAATCGGGTAATAGGTGCAATAGTCCCGCCCCGCGTCGAGCACGCCCGCCTCGACTGGATCCCGCGACGCCGCGGGGAGCGACTCCCGCGCCCGCCGGAACGGCGAGTCGCGCCGCGAGTCGCCCTTTTATCTTTTTGAGGAAAGGCGCCCGCCAAGGATGAAGACGGAACAGTTTCTCCAACACCACGGCATCAAGGGCAACCCCTTCAGCGAGGAGGACGCCCAGACCGACACCGTCTTCAAGCGGCGGTGCCTCGCCACCATCCACCACCCCGCCTGGAGCAAGGTCTTCGGCCAGCCCGAAAACCCCTCCACCGCGCTGGTCTTCGGCGAAAAAGGGAGCGGCAAGACCGCCCTACGCCTACAGATGACCTCCGAGTTGGAGGAGTACAACCAGGCCAACCCGTCGGAGCGGGTCTTCGTCGTCTCCTACGACGACTTCAACCCCTACCTGGACGACTTCCGCGCCGCCATCGGGACCAAGGACACCGCCCAGGTCCTCAAGCGGTTCCAGCTTCACGACCACATGGACGCCATCCTCTCCTTGAGCGTCACCCAACTGGTCGACCTTTTGACCTCCGAGAAGGTCGACCTGTCGGTCCTCAGCCTGGACCAAAGGCGCGACCTGCTCCTTTTGGCCGCGCTGTACGACGCCTCCACCGGCGAGCCGATCGAACGGAGATGGAGCCGGTTGCGGCGACGGTCGGGCTTCCGGCCGCTCTGGGCCCGCCGCGACTTGCAGGTCGGATTCGGCACGACCCTGGCGGTGATCGCCCTGGTCATTCTGTTCCCCGGCCTGCGGTCGTGGTCGCTCTTGCCGTGGCTTCTGGTTCCCCTGCTCGCCGGCTGGCTCTACTGGGTCTGGCGGCTGGCCCGCGCCGAGTGGTACGCGCGCGACATCCGCAAGGGGATCAAGGTGCTCAACCGCGACCCCTCCGCCCTGCGCTGGGAACTGCTTTGGTTCCGTCCCTCCGAGCTGAGCGGCCAGCCGACGCCCACCGCCTCGCGCGGCCGGGCCGAGGAACGGTACGAACTGCTCCGCAAGCTTCAAGGAGTCCTCAAGACGCTGGGCTACGGCGGCGGGATCGTCGTCCTGGTCGACCGGGTCGACGAGCCCCAGCAGATCGAGGGCGACCCCCGCAAGATGCGGGCCCTGATCTGGCCGCTTCTGGATCACAAGTTCCTCCGACACGCGGGCGTCGGCGTCAAGCTCCTCTTGCCGATCGAGCTGGCCTACTACCTGGAGAAGGAGGACAAGGAGTTCTACGACCGCGCCCGGCCCGACAAGCTCAACATGATCAAGCCCCTGCGCTGGACCGGCCCGTCCCTGTACGACCTGGCCAGCGACCGCCTGAAGGCGTGCCGGATCGATCCCACGGGCGACGGCGACGGCATCCGCTTGCGCGAGTTCATCGACCCGGAGGTCGGCGACGACTACCTGAAGGAGTCGCTGGGGAACCTGCGCACGCCCCGGCACCTCTTCAAGTTCCTGCACCGGCTGATCGAGGAGCATTGCCACCGCCACACCGAGGACCAGCCCCGGTGGACGGTGGACTACGACACCTTCCGCACGACCTACGCCTCCTACATGCGCGACCTCGACGCCTTCGACCGCGGCTACGGGCACGGTTGAGCCGTGGCGGCGCGGCCTGGATCAGGCCGCGCCGGCTTCGCGCGGCGACGACTCCCGACGCGTCTCGGTCGGAGGGGCGAAGGCCGTGTGACGGCGGGGAAGGCCGATCCGTCGCAACAGAACCTCGTCGGGCCGCGACGACGTGGCCATCCAGCGACCGTCGACGGCGAAGTCGAGGGCGCGCACCCAGCCCCTGACCTCCTCCAGGACGCCCGCCGACTTCCCCGTCCTCGGATTCCAGAAGCTCATGGCCTGGTTCGTCCCGCACGCGGCCAGCACGGCCCCGTCGCTCGAAAACGTCAGCGCGTGGATCATGCCGCCGGGCCCCGCCTGGCAGGTCGTCCGCGACGTTCCGCTCGCCACGTCCCAAACCTCGACCCGGCCGTCATATTCCTTGAGTCGGGTCACGGCCAGGTCGCGACCGTCGGGCGACAGCGCGAAGGTCAGGATCGGGCGCGCTCGGTCGTCCAGGCCGGAGAGCGCCTCGACCTCGCGCCGGGAGGCGACGTCCCAGGTCCTTAGACGGCCGCCGGAGTTCAGCGCGAACAGGCGTTCGCCGTCGGCCGTGAACGCGACGTCCCGGACGACGCCATGCTGGTTCGGCAGATCGGCCGTCACTCGGCAGGTCGCCACGTCCACCAGCAAGAGTTCGCCGCCATAACCTCCGACCGCCAGAAGCCCCCCGTCCGGAGCGAACGCCACCGAGCGCGTGGCGCCCATCGACCGCGACGGGCGGCGGATTTGACCGTCGACTCCCCAGTCCCACAACAACGGGCCGTCGAACCCCGCCACCGCCACGGTGCGACCGTTGGGAGAGACCGCCGCGGCGGAGACGTCCTCGTCCATGGAGAGCCGAGCCAACTCCGCGCCGAAGCGGCCGTCGGAATCGTCCAGGCCCCAGACGCGGATCGTCCGATCCGCGCCGGCGCTGACCAACGTCCGACCGTCGCCGGAGAACCGCAGCGTGTCGATCAAGCCGGAGTGCCCGATCAGCGCGCGCCCCTTGGGCCCCGTCGCCGCCGGGCTGGCCCCGTCGTCATTCACCACCGCCGCGCCGATCGCCGTCACGGCGACGAGCCCCAGCAGCCCACGCCAGGTGCAAAACGGCGGCCTGACCTTCCGGATCGCGAGCCGGCCCCCGTCTGCTTCCGGGGCCGTCTCGACGCCGACTTCTCCGCTAACCTCGCGACGCATCTCCGCCTCCTCGGACGGGGCGCGATCGACGCGCGTCGGCGCGCGCCGACGTCGGGAAGGCCCCGTCTCCGCTGGAACGATCCGCCCGCGGCGAATCGCCTCTGTCATGGAATACGTTGGGTGGGCGCGATTAGCGACGCCGAAAAAATTCGGACGTCCTGGGGATCGTGGGGTGGGAGAAGGTGACGCGCGTCGCCTTCAAGGGGAATCCTAGGTCGCGGCGCTGGCCTCGGCCAGCGCCGCGACGACCCCGCGGCGGAGATTTCCGCCGATGCGAGATGCGGGCGAAGCGGCACGCCGAACCGCGTCCGCCTCAGCCTTCCTCGGGCTTCTGATGGTAGAGCTTCAGGTAGCTCTCGTAGCGGCCGGCGTGGATCCAGCCCCAGTAGACCGCGTCCTTGACGGCGCAACGGCCCTCGTGAGTGTGCGAGCAGTCCGGAAACCGACACAGCGGCACGAACGGACGGAACTCGACGAAGCAACCCTCCAGCTCGCCGGGAAGGACGCCCCAAAGCTCGAACTGCCGCAGCCCAGGCGTGTCGACGACGTAACCCCCCGCGTCCAGGCGGATCAACTCGGCGGTCGTCGTGGTGTGCTTCCCCTTGGCCGTCCAGTCGGACACCTCGCGGACGCGGAGGTTCAAGTCCGGCTGAAGCGCGTTCAGAAGCGAACTCTTGCCGACGCCGCTCTGACCGGAGATCGCCGTCACCCCCCCCCGCCGCAGCACCCCCCGCAGACGCTCCAGCCCCCGACCGTCGCTCGCCGAGGTCACGATCGTCTCGTAGCCCAACTGGCTATACAGACCCACGACCCACTGATAAAGCGCGACGTCAACCAAATCGGCTTTATTAAGCACGATCACGGGGTGGACGCCCGCGAACTCGGCCGCGGCCAGGTAGCGGTCGATCAGGCTGATCTTCAGGCCCGGCTCGGCGAGCGCCGAGACGATCAGGACGGAGTCCACGTTGGCCGCGATCACATGGCGACGGCCGCGGTAGCCCCGGGTGACCACCCCCTGGCGGGGCTCGACTCGTTCGATGAAGCCCTCGTCGCCGCCGGGTTCGGGGGGGCGGAACCAGACGCGGTCGCCGACGGCGACGACGTTGCGACCGTCGATCGCCATGCTCTTGAGGATCCGACGGACGTGGCAAGGGTAGGTCCGGCCGTCCTCGGCCTCCACGACGTTCACCAGGCCGTGGACCCGAAGCACCCGGCCGGAGAGCCAGGCCGACTGGTCGAGCGCGCGCCGCGCCGCGCCCCCCTCGGCCGCGGCGTCGTCCCGGTCCTCGCCGACGTCGGCGACGATGGTCCGCCGCCGCGACATCTCCCCCTTGGGACGGACCCGCTCGCCGGCGGCCGACTCGGCCGCGGCGGGCTTCTCGTCCTCGAAGGCGCGCGTCAGGTCGTTGGCCCGATGCCGCTTGCCGCGGTTCTTCCTCAGCTCGATCCGAATCTTCTTCTTCGCCAAGGGGGCCCCTTCGTTTCCACGGGACGAGGACGCGCCGCGACGCGAGCCTCAGCGCGAATGCAACGGCCGGCGGCCGCCGGCCTTCTCGGTCGTCGCCGTCGTCGACTCGCTCAGGACCTCGCGCGCCCGCTTCTGGTTGGCGACGTGCAGGATCCCCAGGACCCTCCCCTGGGCCGACGCCGACGAGACGTAGGCGTAATCGATGTTGATATGCTCCTCGGCCAGCTTCTCCAGCACGCCGGCCAGGGCCCCGGCGCGGTTGTCGATCTGGATGGCCAGCACCTCCGCGAGCGTCGACTCGGTCCCCAGCCCGGTGAGGACCCGCCGCGCGGCGTCGGGATCGGTCGTCACCAGCCGCAGGACGCTGGGGCCCTCCGTCTCCATCACGCTGATCGCGACCAGGTCCACCTTCTCGCGCGCGAGCGCCGAGCAGATCTTCGCCAGCCGGCCCGGCTTGTTCTCCAACCGGGCGGTGATTTCACGGACCAATTCCATCGCGCGTCCTCCGCTCTTGACTTCGAGAGTGGTTCTTCAGACGACGAGGCGACAGACGACGAACCGCCGGACGACGAACCGACCACGACCGCACGTTCCGCGCCGATCGCGACCGGCGCGGCTTGCTTGGTCATTGGTCGCGACGGCGAGGCCCGCCCCCGGGCGCCGCGCCCGGGCCGGGCGCGGCGCCTGGGCCGGGGGCGAAGCCGGGCCCCGGAGGGGCCGCGGCGCCGGGAGGCTGCATCATGCCGGGGGCGCCGGGCGGCATCATGCCGGGAGGCCCTCCGGGACCGCCCCCCGGCCCCGGCTGGCCGGCCTTCGCCGCTTCGGCGTCCTTGGCCTCCTTGGCCGCGGCCGCGGCGCGGGCCGCGACCAACGGCGAGGTCAAAAGCGCCGGCAGCACGCCCTTGGCCCCCGCCAACGCCGCCGCGTCGGGGAACGACCCTCGGGTGACGATCCGGATCGAATCGTCGTCGACCGACGCGGTCGAGGTCGACGGGAACATCATCGATTTCAGGTCGTCGGCCTTGGGCAGATGGGAGGGGTCGACGCGGACCTGGATCATCGAGAAGTCGGGCCCGCTCTTGGCGGCTTGCTGGCCCCCCTGGGGACCGCCCATTCCCGGCGGCCCTCCCATCATCATCATGGTGGAGGAGCCGGGCCCGCCGCCCGCCATGCCGGGCCCTGGAGGGCCGTAGGGGCTGTAGCCCCCCGGCCCGCCGGGGCCCGCCGCCATCCCCGGCGCGCCCGGTTGGGCGCCGGCGGCCTGGGCCTTGAACAGTTGGTCGCTGGCCGCGATCGCCGTGTTGACGCCGGACTGGATCGCTCCCGGCAGGCTCGCCAGGGCGGTCGAGGTCGCCTCGCGGAAGTCGCCGAAGAGCAACAGGAACGTCGAGTCCGGCGCCTTCTCGACCGCCCCGGCCAGATCCTCCGGGGGCGTCCACGCCTTGTCCTTCAGTTGCTCCACGGCCGTCCGCGCCGCCTCCGGCGAGGTCGAGAAGGCCAGGTGGTTCCCGTCCAGGCGGATGCTGGGCCGGAAGCCGGGCGGCAGCTTGATCGACGAGGACGTCGGCACGTTCAGCATGTAGGTCCGGTTCGTCGTCGCCCCGGTGCTGGGGAGCAGGCGGAACTCCGGCGGCGCGTCTTCGTCCTTCTTGCGGTCCTTGCGATCGCCCCCGGGGGCCTCGGGGCCGCGGATTCCAGGCGCGCCGGGGAAGCCGGGACCGCCCGGGGCGCCGGGGAGGCCGGGACCGCCGGGGTTCGGATCGGCGGCCGCGGCCTGGGCGGCCGCGGCGAGATACTCCGCGGTCGCCTCCTTAAGCTGATGGTTGGCCGCCTGGATCACGACCTCGAGCGCCCTGCTGAACTTCGACGGGTCGGCCACCTCGGCGACGATCACCGGCCTGGGCAGTTGCGGGCCCATCGCGTAGAGCAGGGCCATCGGGTCGGCCAGGTTCGGCGCCGCCAGACCCTCCTCGGCCGCGGCCGAGGTGTTCGGCGCCAGGTAGACGACCGCCCGCGGGCCGAGCCCGGCGAGGAAGTCCTTCTCGAAGTCGATCCGACGCTCCCCCACCGCCGCGACGAGCGCGTCGTACCCCGCCTTGGCTTCCGGCGAGGCCACGATCGTCTCCGCGATCAGCGACGGCCAGCGATCCGGCTTCACCGAGATCGACGCCAGGTACTCGACCCCGTCGGGGATCGCCAACGGCTTCTTGGCCTCGAACGACGGCTCGTCCAAAAACGCCAACGCCCCGCGCCTCGGCTTGGGGGCGTCGAGCCGGATCGCGCTTACCAGAGCCTCGTCCTGGAAGCCCCAGCGGTACTCGACCCGGCGCACGCCGGAGTCGGCCCCCGGCGCCAGCCCCGAGCCCGGGATCTTCACGCCGGCGGTCTGGTCCAGGAACGCCTTCAGGACGGGGGTCGCGACGTCGTCGTCGGGCTTGGCGAGGGCCTCCACCGGCTCGAAGCCCGCGACGCTTTCGACCTTGCCGTCGACGCCGGCCAGGCAGGCCTCGGCGTCCGACGGCCGGGCCAGGGCGATCCCGAAGTCCCCCGCCTCGGCCCACCAGGCCCAGCCGGCGTCGGCGGCCGGCTTGGCGCCGGGGTCGGCCGCCTTGGACGGGTCGTCCGGCGGCGGCACCACCACGATCGACCGCGCCCCCTTGCGCTCCAGCCGGTGCTTGGAGGCCGGGTCCATGAACGAGACCACCAGGCGGCTCAAGAGCCCCTTCTGCTCCTTGGTGGTCGCGCCTCTGAGGATCAGCACGCCGCGGTAGCCGTCGGGGGCGGAGGGGTCGGCGTGGAACGCGGCGACGAACCCCTTGCGCGCCAGGTGCTTGACGATCGCCACGCCGTCGGCCCCGTTGATCTTGCGGTTGGGGAGCCAGAGGGCGGCCCGGTCCAAGAGCGCGACGCCGACCTCCTCCAGCATCGTCCCCAGCGGGGTGTCGTTGAGCATCCGGTACGCGGCGGTCTGGCGCCAGGCGTCCTCGTGGACGTCGAGGCCGTCGAACTCGACGTAGGCGATCAGCTTCTCGCGCGCGGCGAAGGCGGCGGCCGGCGGCGGCGCGACCGCGGGGGCCGCGTCGGCCCTGGCGGCGGTCGGCGGCGGCGCGGCCGCGGGAGCCGCGTCGGCCGCGGCGGGCGCCTGCGCCGTCGCGACGGTCGGCGGGATCGAACCGAGGACCGCCGCGGCCGCCAGGGCCGGCGCGATCCAACGGAGACGGACGGTCGGAGGTGCTGGCACGGCGCGATCCTCGTCAAGAAGCCGAACGCGGCGGGCGCGTCGCCGCGCCCCGGAAGACGTCCTCGCGACCCGCGGCGACGGGCGCGGTCGGGGCGGAATCGATACTCCATCATCCTAGGGCGACCGCGACGCCGCGCCAACAACCCGCCCGAAAGTCAAAGGCTTCGCGCTCGCTCTGTCGAAAACCCGACGCGACGGGAAATTGGAACCACGGAAAACACGGAGGACACGGAAAGACCCCGGAGGAGATGGCGCTCACCGATGCCGAAAATCATGGGTTCCAAAACAAGCCCCAGGCTTTTCCTTCCGAAGATCGTCCCTGGTTCCGTGTCTTCCGTGTCTTCCGTGGTTCCTGGTCTTCCGATCAGGGCTAGGTTTTCGACAGAGCACTTCGCGCTCGACACCATCCGGCCGCCGTCTTCCTCCTCCGGCGGCGTCATTATGAGGAAGACCGTTCTTGCCGCGATCACGTCCGGATCGATCTTCCGACCCCGAAAACGGACTCCCCCCGTCGCGTCCCTCTTGAACGCGAAGGGGAGGATCCGCATAATGGCCGGATGCGCGGCCCCACGGCCGCTTTTTCGATGGGCGAAGCGCGTCGGGCCCTTCCCTGAAAGGACTCGCGGCGACCGTTCCGCATGGAGGGTCGCCGGCGCGCGGGATGCGTCGCGGACAGCCCTGGGATTTTGGATCGCGTCCGGGCCCGCCAGGGGCGGCCCGGATCGAGGCGAGCGCCGATGGCCGAAGCAGTCAAGTTGCAAGTCGAGACCCGCGACCCCGCCAAAAACAAGGGGACGGGCACGCGGGCCGCCCGCAAGCTCCGCAAGGCCGGCCGGGTGCCGGCGGTGATTTACGGCCACAAGAAGGACGTCGTGCCGATCAGCCTGGACGCCGTGGCCGCCAGGAACCTGATCGCCGGCGGGTCCCATCTGGCCGAGCTCGACCTGGGCTCGCAGACCGAGACCGTGCTGATCCGCGACGTCCAGTGGGACCACCTGGGCCGCGAGATCCTCCATCTCGACTTCGCCCGGGTCGACCGGGAGGAACTGGTCGACACCGAGGTCGAGATCCAGTGCAAGGGGGACGCCGTCGGCGTCGCCGAGGGGGGGCTGTTGGAGGTGGTCGTCCGGCGCCTGACCATCAAGTGCCCGGCCGGCTCGATCCCCGACGCGATCAGGGTCGACGTCTCGGGGCTGAAGCTCAACCAGGCGATCCACGTCAAGGAACTGCAACTGCCGGAGGGGGTCGTGGTCGACGCCGATCCCGACGTGCTGCTGGTCCACGTCGTCGCCCCGACCCAGCAGGCCGAGCCCTCGACCGAGGTCGCCGGCGAGGTCCAGCCCGAGATGATCAAGCCCGAGCGCAAGGACAAAGAGGCCGACTGACCCAGCCGCGCGGGGAGGCTCGGGCCTCCCTCGCGGCGACGCCGGGAGGCTCCGCCTTGGCAGCCTTGAAGCTCCTCGTCGGCCTGGGGAACCCGGGCCCCAAGTACCACGGCACGCGGCACAACGTCGGCTTCGACCTGATCGACCGCCTCGCCCGGGGGGCGGGGGCCGCCGGCTTCGCCCGCAAGTTCGAGGGGCTCCTGGCCGAGGTCGAGATCGATTACAAGCGCGTCTTGCTCTTGAAGCCCGACACGTTCATGAACCTCAGCGGCCGATCGGTGGGCCAGGCGGTTCGGTTCCACAAGATCGACCCGGCCGACCTGCTGGTCGTCTGCGACGACCTGAACCTCCCCCTGGGGAGGCTCCGGATCCGCAAGGGAGGCTCCGACGGCGGCCAGAAAGGCTTGCGCGACGTCGCCCTCCACCTCGGCACCCAGGAATTCCCCAGGCTCCGGATCGGCATCGGCGAGGCCGGCGAGGGCCAGGCCGTCGAGCACGTCCTGAGCCGGTTCAAGGCGGCCGAGCGAGCCAAGATCGACGACGCCCTGATCCTCGCCTCCCAGGCCGCGGCCGTCTGGACCTCCCAGGGGGTCGACGCCGCCATGAACCGATTCAACGGACCATCCCAGTAACTTCTCGCGAAACGAAACGGTCGCGGCCCCCGCGGGCGCGACGGAGGACCCGACTCTTGCCCGTCCACACCTACGAAGGCATGTTCCTGCTCGACAGCGCCAAGGCCGCCGCGGCCTGGGACGACACCGTCAAGCAGGTCCACGACATCCTGGCCAAGCACGACTCCGAAATCGTCGCCAGCCGCCAGTGGGACGAGCGCCGGCTCGCCTACCCCGTCAACGGCCACAAGAAGGGGACGTACCTGCTGACCTACTTCAAGGCCGACGGCTCCAAGCTCAAGGAGATCGTCTCGGACTGCCACCTCTCCGACGTCATCCTTCGCGAGCTGATCCTCAAGGTCCACCCCAAGCTGGAGGAGAACCTCGTCAATCAGGCGATGGCCTCCAACCCCAACGTCGACGCCGAGAACGCGCGCGACGACGACCTTGACGACCGTCCCCGCCGCCGCCGTCGCGACGACTGACCCCGCGCCGGCCCCGCCGCCGCCACGACCGGCGCCACCCCGCGGATCGCCGCGCGAATCCGCTTGCAATCCAGGGGACAAGCGTTTACCCTGCTTTCAAAGGGGATTTCGCGCCTCCGAGTTTTGGGATCGAAAGGAGCGGGGCCGTGCCGGATCTGAACCGCGTGCAGTTGATGGGACGCCTCACGTTCGACCCCGAACTGCGACGCATTCCCAACGGGACCGCCGTCAGCGAACTGCGGATGGCCGTCAACCGCTCCTTCCAGGGGCGCGACGGCGAGCGCCGCGAGGAAGTCCTGTACATCGACGTCACCGTCTGGGACCGCCAGGCGGAGAACTGCTGCCAGTACCTCCGCCGGGGAAGCCTCGTCTTCGTCGAGGGCTCCCTGAAGATGGACCAGTGGGACGACAAGACGACCGGCGAGAAACGCTCGAAGGTCCGCGTCCAGGCCGATCGCGTGCAGTTCCTCGACTCCCGTCGCGACGCCCAGGGCGGCGGCGGGGGCGGATACGGCGGTGACGAGTACGGCGCGCCGCCGCCGCCTCGCGAGGCCGCCCCGCCCCGACGGGAACGCCGGGAACCGGCTCGCGAACGCGACTACGACGACGCCCCGCCCCGCGGCGCCCCGGCCCCCGCCAACTCCGGCGGCCGAGCCGCCGCCCCCCCCGAACCGGAAGACGACATCCCGTTTTAAGGCCGAGCCCGCGTCCGGCCGGACATTCCCCTTGGAGTCGCCGGCCCGATCGGTTTTAATGGTTCGATCGCGCGTCGGCCGATGACCGGAGGCGAACCGGACCTCCCCCCCCGCCGACGCCCCGCGGCCGCCCCAGGATCGAAAGCGACAATCGAACATGGCGAAGACGACCAAGACCAAGACGAAGTCCAAGGCCAAGGCCGCCGCCAGGTCGGCCGGCGCGAAGAAGACCGCCGACGCCGCTCCCCCCCGCCAACCCGGCGTCGAGCGCCGCAAGAACCACCCGCTCCGCGCCAAGAACGGGTATCTCAACGTCCTGTTGACCAACAACGTCCCCCACCTCGGCGCGCCCGGGGATCTCGTCAAGGTCCGGCCCGGCTTCGCCCGCAACTACCTGTTGCCCCAGGGCCTGGCGACCTTCGCCACCCCCCACAACCTGCGGATCGTCGAGAAGCACCGCGAACGCCTCCGCGCCCTGGAGGCCGCCCGCCGCGCCGACCTGATGGCCCTCGGCGCTCAGATCGCCCAGCGCTCGCTGACGATCGAGGCCAACGCCAACGAGGAAGGCCACCTCTACGGCTCGGTCAACGCCGATCAGATCGCCGAGGCCCTCAAGGCCGAGGGCTTCCCGATCACCACCGAAAACGTCCGCATCGAGGGGCCGCTCAAGGAACTGGGCCTCTACACCATCAATCTCCATCTGGGCCAGGACATCGACACCGACGTCAAGCTCTGGGTCGTCCCCAGCAACGTCGAGGAAGGCGTCTCCTGACCCCTCGCCGACCGCCCCATCGACGTCGAACGCCCCCACCCAGGCCGGCGCCGCCTTCAAGCGGCCCGGCCTCTCGCATTTCCCCTCCCGTCCCCCCTCCACGCGCGGCCGCGCCGACCCGCTCCGCGAATTTCGACTTTCAGTGATAGCCGGAACCGGAACGATCCGATACAGTAGTACAGTCGGCTGATTTTCGAAGTTTCGCGGGGCTTGCAAGGAGTGGAGCGGGCCATGGCGACCGTCCCGGGATACATCCAAGGCGTCGGCAGGGAAGGCGGCAACGGACACGGTCCCCGCGGCCGGATCGATTCCTCGTCGGCGGCCGATCGGCTGCCGCCCCAGAACCTCGACGCCGAGCGCAGCGTCCTGGGCGGGATCCTGCTGGACAACGACGTGCTCCACGACGTCGTCGGCTTCCTAACCCCGGACGACTTTTACCGCGACGCCCACCAGATCGTCTATCGCGCGATCCGCGAGATGTACGACGAGGGGAAGGCGGTCGACGCGGTCACCCTCGGCGACGAACTCGACCGCAAGGGGGAGTTGGAGCGGATCGGCGGCGACGACGGCCTGCTGGAGATCGCCAACAGCGTCCCCCACGCGGCCAACGCCCGCTTCCACGCCGAGATCGTCCGCCAGAAGTCGGTCAGCCGCCAACTGATCCAAAGCGCCACCGAGATCATCCAGGACGGCTACTCGAACCTGTTCACCTCGCAACAGCTTCTGGAAACCGCCGAGCGCAAGGTCTTCGCGATCGCCGAGGACCAGATCAAGGGCCAGGTCCACGAACTCAAGGGCGTGCTCTCCGAGGCGATGGACCGGATCAGCCGGCGGGCCGAGGAGAAGCACGTCGTCACCGGCGTCGGCACCGGGTTCTTCGACGTCGACGACATCACCACCGGCTTTCAGCCCGAGCAACTGGTTATCGTGGCCGCCCGTCCCGCCATGGGCAAGACGGCGTTCGCCCTGAACATCTGCGCCCACGCGGCCGTGAACCACCAGACCCCCACCCTGGTCGTCAGCCTTGAAATGGGAAGGCTCGAACTGGGCGAACGGCTCCTCAGCGCCCACGCCAAGGTCGACTCCAACAAGATGCGAACCGGCCACGGGTTGGGTCATGTGGAGTTGGGCAAGCTCGGCAAGGCGTACACCGAGATCGCCGCGGCGCCGATCCACATCGACGACACGCCGTCGCGGACGATGCTACAGATCCTGGCCACCGCCCGCCGCCTCAAACTGCGGCACGGCCTCGGCCTGGTCATGATCGACTACATCCAACTCATCGACGCCGACGACTCGCGCGACAGCCGCCAGGAGCAGATCGCCAAGATCAGCCGCCGCTTGAAGATGATGGCGCGTGAACTACACGTCCCCGTGATCGCGCTCTCGCAGCTCAACCGAGGCGTCGAGAACCGCGAGGACCGCCGCCCCCGCATGGCCGACCTGCGCGAGTCCGGCGCCATCGAGCAGGACGCCGACATGGTGCTGTTGCTCCACCGCCCCGACTACTACGACCCCAACGACCAACCGGGCGTCGCCGAGGTGATCGTCGCCAAGAACCGCACCGGCCGCACCGACACGGCCAAGCTCGTCTTCCTGAAGAACCTCACCCTCTTCGACAACAAGGCGAACATCGAGGCCCCCATCGACGAGGGCCGGCCGTTCTGACGCGCGATCGCGTCGCGGTCGTCGGCGTCGGCCGGGCTCATTCCCCGGCCGGGGGCTTCATGGGTCGGGCCGGGACGCCGGCGACCGTCGCGCCGGGGGCGACCTTCCCCCTGGGGACCACGGCGCCGGCGGCGACGACCGCCCCCGCGCCGATCTCGACGGGGGCGACCAGGACCGAGTTGGCGCCGAGCCGCGCGCCGTCGCCGATCATGGTGGGATGCTTGCGCGCGCCGTCGAAGTTGGCGGTGATCGCGCCGCCGCCGACGTTGACGTCGCGGCCGACCGTCGCGTCGCCGAGGTAGGCCAGGTGGCGGGCGATCGTCCCAGAGTCGATCGTCGAGCGGTTCACGTCCACGAACGCGCCGATCTCCACGTCGTCGGCCAGCCTGGTTCCCGCGCGGAGATGGGCGAACGGGCCGATCTTGCAGCGCTCGCCGATGGTCACGTCGCCGCTGACGACGCTGAACGGGCGGATGACGGTGTCGCGGCCGATGACGGCGCGGCCGTCGATGTGGGTGTTGCGGGGGTCGATGATGGAGACCCCCTCGGTCATCCATCGGTCCTGGATCCGGGCCTGCATGATCGCCTCGGCCTGGGCCAAATGCTGGCGGGTGTTGACGCCGAGGACGTCGTCGGCGGCCAGGACGTTTTGCGCCCGCACCTTGCCGCCCTGGCGCATGAGTTGTTCGGGGGCGTCGGTGAGGTAGTATTCGCCCTGGGCGTTGCCGGTGCCGATCCGGTCCAGGGCGTCCCAGAGGGCGGGAAGCTGGAAGACGTAGCAGCTCGGGTTGATCTCGCGGATGGCGCGTTCCTCGGGCGCGCAGTCGCGTTGCTCGACGATGCGGAGGAAGCGGCCGGCGGAGTCGCGGAGGATCCGGCCGAAGCCGGTCGGATCGGCGACCTCGGCGGTCCCCAGGAGGCAGTCGGCGCGTTCGCGGCGTTGGCGGTCGAACAGGTCGGCCAGGGGCTCGGGGCGCAACAGCGGCTCGTCGCCGACCAGGACCATCACCGGGCCTTCATACCCCTCCAACAGCGGCCGACAGACCTTCACGGCGTGGCCGGTGCCGAGTTGTTCCTTTTGCTCGGCGAAGAGGACGTCGGGCTCGCCGGCGAGCGCCTCGTAGAGCTGGTCGGCGGCGAAGCCGACGACGACGACGATCGTCCCGGCCCCCGCGCCGCGGGCGGCGTCGACGACGTAGGAGATCATCGGCCGGCCGCAGACCTCGTGCAAGACCTTGGCCCGATCCGACTTCATCCGCTTCCCCTGGCCGGCCGCCAGGATGATCGCCGCGGGGCCCTCGATCGCCATGAACGCTCTCCGTCTCGAATCGGGCGGAGGATCCGCCCCGTCGCGCCGCCGGGGCCGGTCCCCGGGACCGTCGCATGATAAAGCCGGCGCGCGACCGCCGTCAAACCCGAGGCGTCGGCCGGAGGGGCCGACTCGAAAAGCGTCGCAAACATTGCGGCCTTCGCGGGACGCTCGTAAAATGTTTCGATGGAGCGTCGATCTCCTCCCCGCTCCCACGTCCCCTTTTCAGCGGAGGCGCGCCGGATGAAGCGCATCGTGCTTTGTTTCGACGGGACCTGGAACACCCCCGCCGACGACGGCCTGCCGGCGGCCGATCGGATCGAGACGAACGTGAGCCGGTTTTACGAGTCGATCCGGACCGTCGGCGCCGACGGCGTCCGCCAGACGCGCGCGTACGTTCCGGGCGTCGGGACCGGGCGCTGGGACAAAATCGTCGGCGGCGTGCTCGGGGTCGGGCTGGACGAGCACATCCGCGAGGGCTACCGCAAACTCGTGGAGTTGTACGACGACGGCGACGAGGTCTTCATCCTGGGCTTCAGCCGCGGCGCGTACACGGCGAGGAGCCTGGTGGGGATGATCCGCAACAGCGGCCTGGTCACGCCGAAGTTCGGCCCCGTGACCCGGGCCGCGGCCTACCTGCTCTACCGGACCCGCGAGGACGATCCCGACTCCGACCGCTCCCGTCGGTTCCGCGCCCGGTTCGCCCGGGAGGCCCCCATCAAGTTCCTGGGCGTCTGGGACACCGTCGGCGCGCTTGGAATCCCGCTGACGCTGGCCACCCGGCTCAACGCCAGGTTTTATGAGTTCCACGACACCGAGTTGAGTTCGATCGTCGAGCGCGCCTACCAGGCGCTCGCGATCGACGAACACCGGATCGACTACGCCGCGACCCTCTGGGCGCCCAAACGGAAGCCGGGGCAGTACGTCGAGCAGCGCTGGTTCGCCGGCGCCCACTGCGACGTGGGGGGCGGGTATTCCGATCGAAGGCTCTCCGACCTGGCCTTGCGCTGGATCCAGGACCGGGCGGCGGACGCCGGCCTGGGGCTGGACGCGGTTTCCGCTCCGGTGGAGGACTACCAGGGGACGGCGACCGACTCCTACGCCAGGTTCCTCGACGGCCTGTACGCGCTTAAGAAGCCCCCTTATCTGCGGCCGATCGGCGCGACCCTGGGGAACGAGACGGTCGACGAGTCGGTCGAGCGTCGGCGCCGCGACGCGAGTCTGGCCTACGCGCCGGCCAACCGGACGCTGCCGGTCCTGGTCTGAGCCGCCGGACGGCCGGCCGGCTCACCCGGCCAGCGGATCCTCGCGGCCGGTCGTCGGCGTCCTGGGGGCGCCGGAGCCGGCCGGGGACGGGGGCGTCGCGTCGCCGTCCATGACGCCGGCCGCGACGGCGGCGAGGATCGACGCCTCGGCGCCGGCGTCGATCACGTCGGAGAACTCGTCGTGGGCGCGGGCGCGCTCGCTGTCGATCTGCTCGGGAGTGGCCCCCAGGCGGTGCAAAAGCGCCTCGGTCATCGCCAGGGCGACCTCCCCCTCGCCGGAGAAGACCACGTCGGCGCCGGCGTCGCGCATCTCGGCGACCTCGCGGAGGTAGTTGGTCCGGGCCAGGATGAATACGTCCTTGTTCACGTCGCGGGCCAGCCGGATCGTCTCCTTGCCGCCGCTCATGGTGGAGCTGCTGAGGATCAGGGCGATCGCCCGGTCGACCCCGGCGTGCCGCAGGACGTCGGCGTGCATGGCGTCGCCGTAGAGGGCCCGAATCCCCTCCCCCTCCAACCGCCTGACCGTCTCCATGTTCAACTCGATGACGACCGGGTCGATCCGGTTGTCGCGCAACAGCCGCGAGAGCGTCTTGCCGACGGGGCCGTAGCCGATCAGCACGACCCGGTGCCTCCCCGACTCCTCGGGCGCGTCCTCGTCGTGCTGGACTCGGTTCTCGACCGGGCCGGGATCCTTGATGAACCGCTTCAACAGCCGCTCGACCGGGCCGATGGCGCGATAGAGCATCGGATTGATCGTGATCGTGACGATCGCCGCGGCGATCACCGCGTTGTGCGCCTCCAGATCCAGGATCCCCATCCTCCGGGCGGCCGAGGCCAGGATGAAGGAGAACTCGCCGATCTGCGTCAGACTCAACCCGACGGCGACCGCCGTCCGCAACGGATGCCCCGCCGCGTGGATGATCAACGTCGAGACCAACGGCTTGGCCACCATGACCACCGCCAGGGCCGCGGCGATCAACCCCGGCGACTCCCACAACGCGCTCGGATTGAACAACATGCCGACGGAGACGAAGAACAGGACCGCGAAGGCGTCGCGCATCGGCAGGGCCTCGACCGCGGCGCGAAGGCTGAACGGCGACCGCCCCACCACCATCCCGGCCAGGAACGCCCCCAACGCCATCGAGACGTCGAACACCTTGGCCGCGGCGACCGCGATCCCCAGGGCCGTCGTCAACACCGTCAGCGTGAACAACTCCCGCGAGCGGGTCGCCGCCGCCCGGTCCAGCACCCAGGGGACGACCCGGTCCCCCACCAGGAGCGTCGTCGCCACCATCGCCACGACCTTCACGGCCGCGATCTCGACCTGGGGCAGCACCGACGACGACGCCCCGCCGCCGGTCCCGAAGACCACCGGCAGCATCACCAGCGCGAAGACCGCGATCAGGTCCTCCACCACCAGCCAGCCGACCGCGACGTGGCCGGCCCTGGTGTGCAACGCCCCGTTGTCGGCCAGCACCCGCACCAAAACGACGGTGCTGGAGACCGAGATCGACATCCCGAAGACCACCCCGGGCGACCACCCCCAGCCGTTCCAGCGACACAGGACCGCCCCCAGGGCCGTCGCCGTCACGCACTGGATCACGGCCCCGGGGACGACGGCCCTCCTGACCGCCAGCAATTCCTTGATCTGGAATTGCAGCCCGACGCCGAACATCAAGAGGATCACGCCGACCTCGGCCAGTTGCTCGGCCAGGTGGGGATCGGCGGTGAACCCCGGCGACGTGGGCCCCACGGCGATCCCGGCCAGCAGATAGCCGACGATCGGCGAGAGCTTCAGCCTGAAGGTGATGTAACCGAAGACCAAGGCCGCCGCGAAACCGCCGGTCAAGGTCAGGATCAGATCGATGTCGTGCATGCGCCGCGTCCCCGAGGCGGACGATTCGGCGCCCTCCTTCGACAGGCCATTATGAGGAAATCAAGCCCTCCCCGCCAGACGGGATCGCGAGATCGAAAGCCGGACGAGGCTCAGTCGGGTTCCACCCCCATCGCGCGCAGCTTCGCCTCCAGGAGTTCCGCTCGACGACGCTCGGCCAAGGCGCGGGCGTCGGCCGCCAAGGCGCGGGCGTCGGCCTCCTGGCGCGAGAGCCGCTCGGCCTCGGCGCGGGCGTCGGCCTCCTGGCGCGAGAGCCGCTCGGCCTCGGCGCGGGCGTCGGCTTTCTGGCGCGAGAGCCGCTCGGCCTCGGCGCGGGCGTCGGCCCGCTCGGCCAGGCTTTGGGCGTGCTCGCGTCGCAGGCGCTCGGCCTCGGCCCGCTCGGCCTCCTCCACCGCCTCCCGCTCCGCCCGACGCCGTCGCCTTCGTTCCGCCTTGGCGATGCGACGCGCCGCCGCCTCGTCCCTGGCCAACTCGCCGAACGTCCGGAACCGGCGGCCGTCGGGGCGGACGATCGTCAGCGCCTCCTTGCGACGCGGGGCGTGGAACGTGACGCCGAGCAGGGGGCTCTTCCAGCCGTCCCCCTTGATCGCGCGGAGGCCGTCGGGACGTCGAATCCAGGCCTCGAAGTCGCCGGTCTCCGGATCGTAAAAGTAGTATTCCTCGACCCCGCGGGCGTCGTAACGCCGCCGCTTCTCGGCCATCTCCGTGGGCGTGTTGGTGTACGACGCCACCTCGAAGACGACCTGGGGGACGACGCCGTCCTCGACCCACTCGCGGTACGAGCGGCGATCGCCCCTGGGTCGGCCGAACACGACCATGGCGTCGGGGGCCATGACGTCGCCCGCGTCCCCCCGGGTGGCGTACCAGAGGAGGTCGCCGGCGACGAAGACGTCGTCGCGGTCGGCGAAGAGCGCCTCCAACCCCTCCTTGATCGTGACGATCCAGCGGAACTGGGTGGTGCTTTCGGCCATCGGCTCGCCGTCGCTCGACGGATACTCCGGCTCGTCCGGGTCGAGGTAGCCCGTCGCTGCGCGGTCGGGACCCGCGGTGCTCATGGAAAGCCCCTCTTCGACGTCGTCTCGGTTCAAACGTTCACCGTTTATAGCACGACTCGTCCCGTGACGCCAGCCGGGATCGCCGCGAATCCCGACGGCCGCCCGGCGGCCTCGGGGCGAACACGATTTTCGATCCGCGCCGGAGCGTTCGTTGTTCGAATCCGACAACGATTGAATTAATCGTGAAAAACGTGTATAATGCGCTGAATAGGGACGCCCGTCACTGATCGATTCACGTCGATGACGCCTCCGATCGGAGCGCGACCCATGTCGGACACGACCGTCCCCCTGAGCGGCGAAGCGGCGGATCGAACCGTCCCGACGGATCGGCCCGAGGCCCCGCCGGGCTTCGAGTTGCTCGACGAGGTCGGCCGCGGCGGCATGGGCGTGGTCTACCGCGCCCGCGACCTGACCCTGGACCGCGTGGTCGCCGTCAAGTTCCTCCAGGAGCGGTTCGCCCTCGACTCCCCCGCCGCGGCCCGGTTCGTCGACGAGGCCCACGTCACCGGGCAACTCCAGCACCCCGGCGTCCCGGCCGTCCACCAGGCCGGCGCGCTGGCCGGCGGCCGTCCCTTCCTCGTCATGAAACTCATCAAGGGGGACACGCTTGAGGAATTATTGAACCGAAACGCGGCGGTCGATCCGCTCGCGATCTTCCAGGCGGTCGCCCAGACGGTCGGCTACGCGCACGCCCACGGCGTCATCCACCGCGATTTGAAGCCCGCCAACGTCATGGTCGGCAACTTCGGCGAGGCCCAGTTGATGGATTGGGGGCTGGCGAAGGTGCTGCCGTCGTCGGACGGGTCGAAAGCCGCGCCGAAGCCCGCCGACGACCCCGAGGCGACCGCCGCCCCGACCCGGATCCACACCCCTCGCGAGCCCGACGGCTTTCGATCGATGGCCGGCGGCGCCCTGGGGACGCCCAAGTACATGTCCCCCGAACAGGCCGCCGGCGAGATCGACAAGGTGGACGCCCGCTCCGACGTGTTCGGCCTGGGAGCGATCCTCTGCGTCCTGCTGACCGGAAAGCCTCCCTTCGGCGGTCGAGACTCCGAGGACGTCCGCCTGAACGCCGTGCGGGGCCGAACCGACGAAGCGTTCGCGCGCCTGGACGCCAGCGGCGCCGATCCGGACGTGGTCGCGCTTTGCAAGCGCTGCCTGGCGTTCGAGCCGTCGGAACGGCCGGCGACGGGCGACGTGGTGGCCGCCGAGGCGGCGGCCCTCCGCCGCGCCGCCGACGAGCGCGCCCGCCGCGCCGAACGCGACCGCCACGCCGCGGAGGCCCGCGCCGAGGAACAGGCGAAGCGGCGGCGGGCGCTCGCCTGGGCCGCCGGCGTGGTGGTCGCCGCGCTGCTCCTGGGCGTGCTCGGGACCGGGATCGGCCTGTATCGCGCCGAGAGGGCCCGCGCCGCCGAGACCCGCCAAAGGGAGTTGGCCGAAGCCAAGGAGGCCGAGGCGAACGCGGTGGTCAAGTTCTTCGAGGACCACGTCTTCGCCGCCGGCCGCCCCAAGGGCCAGGACGGCGGCCTCGGCATCGACGTCTCATTGCGCGACGCCGTCCTGGCCGCCCTGCCGACCCTGGACGAGGCGTTCCCCAACCAACCGCTGGTCGAGGCCCGATTGCGGGCGGCCCTGGGCGCGACGTTCCTCTACCTGGGCGAGGCGAAGCAAGCCGCCGAGCAACTCGAACGCGCCCGAACCCTGTTCGCCCGCCACCACGGCCCGGACCACCCGGACACGCTGATGAGCATGCATAACCTGGCCGGCAGTTACTTCGCCCTGGGTCGCCTGGACGAGGCGCTGAAACTCCGCGAGGAAACGCTGACGGCGCGACGCCGAGTGCTTGGGGCGGACCATCGAGACACGCTCGCGAGCATGGATGGCTTGGCCCTCAGTTTCGACTCCCTGGGTCGCCTGGACGAGGCGCTGAAGCTCCGCGAGGAATTGCTGACGGCGCGACGGAGAGTGTTGGGGGCGGATCACCCCGATGCTCTCATGAGCATGCATAATCTGGCCAACAGCTACCACGCTCTGGGTCGCCTGGATGAGACGCTGAAACTCCGGGAGGAAACGCTGGAGGCGCGGCGACGAGTGTTGGAGGCGGACCACCCCGACACGCTTAAAGCCATGCAAAACCTGGCCCTCAGCTACGCCACCCTCGGTCGCCGACAGGAGGCGCTGAAACTGCGGGAGGAGACCCTGGCGGCGCGACTGCGCGTGCTGCCGCCGGACCACCCCGACACGCTCTGGAGCATGAACAATGTGGCCAACAGCTACGACGAGGTGGGTCGCCGGGAGGAGGCGCTGAAGCTCCGCGAGGAGACCTTGGCGACACAACGGCGCGTGCTGCCGCCGGATCACCCCGACACGATCTGGAGCATGAGTGGATTGGCCGCCAGCTATGCCGGCTTGGGGCGCCGGGAGGAAGCGCTGAAGCTCCGCGAGGAAACCCTGGCGGCGCGACTGCGCGTGCAGGGTCCAGACCATCCATACACGCTCGGAAGCATGAGTTCTCTGGCCCTTAGCCTCGACGAAGTCGGTCGCCGGGAAGAGGCGATGAAGCTCCGAGAGGAGGCGTTGGCGGCGCGACGACGTCGCCTGCCGTCGGACCACCCGGCCACGCTCGTGTGCATGGGAAGTCTGGCCGTCAGCTACGCCGCGCTGGGCCGTCACGAGGAAGCGCTGAAGCTGCACGAGGAAGCGCTGACGGCGCAGAGAAGGGTGCTGCCGTCGGGACATCCAAGCATACTTTGGAGCATGTGGGGCGTGGCCGCCTCTCTTATCGCGTTGAATCGCGGCGCCGAGGCGATCCCCCTAATCGACGAGTGCGTGGCGAAGGCCGCCGGGAAGGCCGTCGATCCGCAGTTGGTCCCGCGGGTGATGTATCTTCGGCTGGGGCACTTCCAGAAGGCGGGCGACGCGGAGGGCTGCCGGACCACGGCCGCGATGTGGGAGGGGCTCGACCGCGCCGACGCCGACAGCCTTTACGATGCCGCCTGCATGCGGGCCGTCGCCGCCACGACGCGGACGAAGGTCGGCGGGGCCGACGCCGAGCGGCTCGCCGGGGAGGACGCCGACCGCGCCATGGAGTGGTTGACCAAGGCCGTCGCCGCCGGGTTCGCGGACAAGGCCCATATGGAAATGGACGCGGACCTTGACGCCCTCCGAGACCGCGACGACTTCAAGACGCTGCTGGCGGGGATGAAGTAAGGGAGGACGACGAGGTCCGCCGTCCGCCGCGGCTCGCTTGAAGCCCAGGGCGGATTCTGGCAGACTTGACCCGGCGCGCCGGACCCGGTCGAAGGTCCGGGCCGGGTTTTCGAGGCGCAACGGAAGGAGCGGGCCCCGCCATGTCCCTGTCGACCGAAGAGGTGGCCAAGGTCGCCGTGCTGGCGCGGCTGCGCTTAAGCCCGGAGGAAATCGAGACGTTCACCGGCCAGCTCAACGCGATCGTCGAGTACGTCGCGCAACTCCAGGAGCCGGACGTGACCGGCGTCGAGCCGTTGGCCCACGGCGTCGAGGTCCGCAACGTCTTCCGCGACGACGTCCGCGGCGAGGCCCTCCCCCGCGAGGCGGCCCTCGCCAACGCCCCCAAGCGCAACGCCGAGAGCTTCCTCGTCCCCGCCGTCCTCGACTGATCGACCCGACCCCCGCGCGCCCCGGCCGAGACCACGCCCCCCATGAACGACTTGCTCAAAAACGTCACCGCCGCCTCCCTGTTCAAGAAGCTGGAAGCCCGCGAGGTCTCCGCCGAGGAACTCGCTCGCGCCTACCTCGACCGCGCCGAGACCCTCAAGCGACTCAACGCCTACGTCCACCTCGACGCCGACCGGATCCTCGACCAGGCCCGCGCGATCGACGCCGACCGCGCCGCCGGCAAGCCGTTGGGGCCGCTCGCCGGCGTGCCGGTGGCGATCAAGGACCTGCTCTGCGTCGAGAAGGAGCCGACCACCTGCGGCAGCAGGATGCTCAAGGACTTCCGCCCCCCCTACGACGCGACGGTGATCAAGAAGCTTCGCGAGGCCGGCGCGGTCCTCTTCGGCAAGACGAACATGGACGAGTTCGCCATGGGCTCGTCGACGGAGACCAGCTTTCACGGGCCGACCTTGAACCCCTGGGACGAGACGAGGATCCCCGGCGGCTCGTCGGGGGGCTCGGCCGCCGCGGTGGCCGCCGACCTGGCGCCGGTCTCGCTGGGGAGCGACACCGGCGGCTCGATCCGCCAGCCCGCGGCCGTCTGCGGGATCGTCGGCCTCAAGCCGACCTACGGCCGGGTCAGCCGCTTCGGCCTGATCGCCTTCGCCAGCTCGCTCGACCAGATCGGCCCCTTCGCCCACGACCTGACCGACGCCGCCTTGCTCCTGCAAGCCATCTCCGGCCGCGACGAGAACGACGCCACCAGCGTCGACCGACCCGTCCCCGACTACGTCGCCAGCCTCGACCGCAAGCCCGACTCGCTCCGGATCGGCGTCGCCCGCGAGTTCTTCGGCGAGGGGCTCGACCCGGAGGTCGAGGCCGCCGTCCGCGAGGCGATCCGGGTCTACGAGAAGGCGGGCGCGACGATCAAGGATGTCTCGCTGCCGCACACCAGGTACGGCATCCCGGCCTACTACGTCGTGGCCCCCGCCGAATGCTCCAGCAACCTCGCCCGTTACGACGGCACCATCTTCGGCCACCGCGCCCTTGACTGGTCCCCCAAACATCCGGGCGAGGAGGAGTTGCACCCGCTGGTCCGGATGATGATGGCCAGCCGCGCCGAGGGCTTCGGCGCGGAGGTCAAGCGGCGGATCATGCTGGGGACGTTCGCGCTGTCCGCCGGCTACGCCGACCAGTATTACAACCAGGCGCTGAAGGTCCGCCGCCTGATCCGCGACGACTTCGACGCGGCCTTCAAGGACGTCGACGTGATCCTGGGCCCGACCTCCCCCACGCCGGCCTTCAAGCTGGGGGAGCGGTCGAAAGACCTGCTGGCGATGTACCTCTCCGACGTCTACACGACCACCGCCAACCTGGCCGGCATCCCCGGCCTGAGCGTCCCCTGCGGCCTCACGAAGTCCGGCCTGCCGATCGGCCTGCAACTCCTGGCCCCCGCCTTCGCCGAGGAATCCCTGCTGCGGATCGCCCGGGTCTTCGAGCGCGAGACCGACTGGCACCTGAAGCGGCCGGAACTATCCTGATGGCGGGCGAGTTTGCTAAATTCAACAAGGAGATCACTCGCGCCGACTTGGACCAGGCGTGGCGCGACCGGCTGGACGACGCCACGACCCTGGATGTCGGCGGTCGTCACGGGACCGCGATCGCGTATCGACTTTACGCCCTGGAGATATATCTTAAACATCGGATCTGTTTGAGGCTTGACATCCCCCACCCGCTGAAGAAGTTGGAGATCCACGACCTGGAATCCTTGCTCGTCTTCAGCGGCCTGTCCGCGGCGCTTTATTCGCTTCCGGCCTCGCACCCCGTCGCCTTGAACTGGACGCGGCTGACGGACCTCTCGACCCGGTTGAACGACCTTCGCTACATGCCCGCCTTGACATGGACGGCCGCCCAGTCGGCCGACTCCGCGAGGTGGTTGGAACATCCGACGGAAGGAGTGCTGTCGTGGTTGGCGAAACAGCCCTGACGGCGGCCCGGTTCCTGGTGGCCCCGACCCTCGATCGCTTCGGCCACGCCCGCGGTTGGGATCCGTCGAGTTACTCGATCCACTACCGGGCGAACCCGGACGTGGGGCGGATCCACGTTTTGCTCGTCGCCGACGCCTTCGACGATCAGGACGAGTATCAGGCCGCGAACGAGGTTTGGGACTATCTCCAACGGGAACTGCGCGAGGAGCCCGAGATCCTCAAATCGATCAACCTCGACGTCCGGGGCGGGAAGAAGGTCGACGAGGGGGGGCTCTACGCGGTCGCCCCTTCGTACCACAAATACTGGCGCCTCCCCCAGTTCTCAAGCGAAAAACATTGAACGCCGGCGTCACCGTTGAACAGGACGGCCATTCCATGATTCACTTCCAAGGCGCCGGCCCGAGCCGTGGCTTGATCGCTCGCGTTTTCGAGCCAGTGACGCGCGGGGTTCGGAAACGGCCGGTGTCGACGCCATGAGCCAAGGAGCAAGCAAAGGCCTTCTGACCCAGACGCTTGCCGACCTAGATGCGGCCTGGAAGGAACGAGAAGAAGAGGCGAGGGCCCTGGCGGCCGATGGATTCCTTTCGACGGCGGCGTCCCTGCGAGTGTACGCTCTAGAGATACTCTTAAAGGCCCTGGTCTGCCGAAGACTCGACCTTCCCAGCCCGCCGGCCGCGTGCAAGACTCACGATCTGTCGGAGGTCCTACTCTTCACCGGCCTGAGGCGGGAATTGGAAGAGCCTCGCCACGAGGTCGTTCGGCAAAACTGGGACGTATTGGTCAAGTACGGCAAGCAACGGTTGAACGACCAGCGCTATCAACCCCGGGCGACGTTCTCCACGAAGGACGCCGAGGAAATCAACAACGCTTTGGACGACCCGGTCAACGGAGTCTTGGCATGGCTGTTAAATCGTCCATAAGACAGATATTTCGAAAGATCGCCGAGGTCATCGCCGACTACGTCTCGGGCGAGGGCCTTGAACGGGGCGAGATCGCGCTGATGGGGCTGTGGAACGAGCGAACCGAGCAAGTCAGCCTGACCTTGGTCACGTCGCGCCGTTTGTCAGCCGAAGACTTGGTCCGCTGGTACCGCGACATCCTGAATCGACTTCGCCAGTCGGTGGACGAGCCTGGCCTTCCCCCTTTCACTTGGAATATCGGCCTTGTCGTAACGTCAACGCTCGACCTGGATCGGGAATTCGCGCTGTTCTCGGTGCCTGACGACGAGGAGGACGTCACGGACTTCCTGCAAGACGAAATGGACGCCGGATGGCCGTCGCCGAGCGCCGCTTCGTCGTCTCCCTCCAAGGTCGGGGGAAGCGCGTCTTCCTGACGGGTCGCCCGTCCCACGCTTTCAAGCCGAGCCGACGACCGTCGGATTCGACCCGCGCCGGCCTCGAAAACCACGCCTCGAAGCCTTGACTCACCCGGAAGCACGACAGGCCCCCGCCATGAGCAGCCAACCCTACGACGTCGTAATCGGCCTTGAGATCCACGTCCAGCTCCAGACCGAGAGCAAGATGTTCTCGTCGGGAGGGACGGAGTTCGGTCTGCCGCCGAACACCCAGACCGACCCGGTCGCCCTGGGAATGCCCGGCACCCTGCCGGTCATGAACCGCAAGGCGTTCGAACTGGCCCTCAAGACCGCCGTGGCCCTGGGGGCGAGGATCACGCCCTTCACCAAGTGGGACCGCAAGAACTACTACTACCCCGACCTTCCCAAGAATTACCAGATCAGCCAGTACGATCTGCCGTTCTCCACCGGCGGCAAACTGGCGATCCCCGTCCGCAAGGACGGCGGCGGCGGGGGCTTCTGCGCCCTCACCCGCGTCCATCTGGAGGAGGATACCGGCAAGCTCACCCACGGCGGCGAGTTCTCCGAGGTCGACCTGAACCGCGCCGGGATCCCGCTGCTGGAGATCGTCGGCGAGCCGGAGATCCGCTCCGCCGCCGACGCCCGCGGCTGTCTGGAGGAGCTTCGGCTGACCCTCCGCTACCTCGGCGTCTCCGACTGCGAGATGCAGGAGGGCTCGCTCCGCTGCGACGCCAACGTCAACATCCACATCCATAAGGATGGAAAGACGATCGCCACCCCGATCGTCGAGGTCAAGAACCTCAACAGCTTCCGAGCCGTCGAGAAGGCCGTCAACTACGAGGCCGAGCGCCAGTACGCCAAGTGGAGGCGGGACGGCCTGACCATCAAGGACGCCCCCAAGGGGACCTGGGGCTGGGACGACGAACTGGAGCGGACCAAGCCCCAGCGCGAGAAGGAAACCGCCGCCGACTACCGCTACTTCCCCGAGCCCGACCTCGTCCCCGTCGTCGTCGACGACGCCTGGCTGGAACGGGTCCGGGCCTCCATCGGCGAACTCCCCGCCGCCCGCCGCGAGCGCTACGAGGCCGAACACGGCCTCTCCCCCTACGACGCCAACGTGCTGGTCGAACAGGGCGAGGACGTGGCCGCCTACTTCGACGCCGTCGTGGCCGCGGGGGGGGAGCCCAAACTGGCCAGCAACTGGATCCAGCAGGACGTCCTGCGCACAATCAAGGACCGGAGGATCGCGATCGCCGACTTCCCCGTCGCCGCCGACGCCCTGGCCGACCTGATCGGCCGCGTCAGGCGCGGGGAACTCAACACCAACCAGGGCCGCGAGGTCCTCGGCCGGATGATCGAGACCGGCGACCCGGCCGAGAAGGTGATCGAGCTGGGCGGCTACAAGATGGTCTCCGACGCCGACGCCATCGCCGACGCCGTCGCCGCGGCCCTGGCCGCCAACCCCAAGGCGATCGACGATCTGAAGGGGGGCAAGAAGAAGCCCGAGGCCGTCAAGGGCTTCCTCCGCGGCCAGGTGATGAAGCAGACCGGCGGCAAGGCCAACCCCGCGCTCGTCGGCGAGCTGCTGGAGGCCAGGCTCGCCGAACTCCTCGCCGAGTAAGACGAGACGAAAGGCTGGACCACCATGCGGGACCGGACCATCGATCGCAGAGGTTTCCTGGCGAGCGCCGGAGCGCTCGCCGCCGCCTCCGCCCTGGGCGCCGGCGGGACCGCCGCGGCCGCCGCGGCCGAGCCGCCGTGGAGGAAGGCGTACATGCTGGGGCAGACCAAGGGCCCCATCCTGCCGACCTTCCAGATGCTCAAGGAGGCCGGCTTCGAGGGGGTGGAACTGATCAGCCCCAACCAGTTGGACCAAAAGGAAGTCCTGGCCGCCCGCGACGAGACCGGGCTGGTGATCCACGGCGTCAGCGGCGCCGCCCACTGGGGCAAGCCCCTGTCCGACCCCGACCCGGCCGTCGTCGCCGAGGGGGTCGCCGCGATCAAGCAAGAGTTCCAGGACGTCAAGGCTTACGGCGGGACCACCGTCCTGGTCGTCCCGGCCGTCGTCACCAGGAAGGTCTCCTACCGCCAGGCGTGGGACCGCTCCCAGGAACAGATCCGCAAGCTGATCCCGCACGCCGAGGAGGCCGGGGTCAAGATCGCCGTCGAGGAGGTCTGGAACAAGTTCCTCTTAAGCCCCCTGGAGTTCGCCCAGTACATCGACGAGTTCCAGAGCCCGACCGTCGGCGCCTACTTCGACGTCGGCAACGTCGTCGAGTACGGCTATCCCGAGGAATGGATCCGGACCCTGGGCAAACGGATCCTCAAGGTCCATATCAAGGAATACGCCAAGCCCAAGCGGTTCAGCTACAAGCTGGGCGAGGGGGGCGAGATCGACTGGCCGGCCGTCAAGCAGGCCCTCCTCGACGTCGGCTACGAAGGCTGGATCTCCGCCGAACTCGGCATCGCCGACCTCGCCGAGGCGCAGGACGTCGTCGCCCGCATGAACCGGCTCCTGTTCGACTGACCCGCTCCGACGAACGGGCCCGGCTTTGGGTCCGTTCGTCACGGGCGACGAACGAAGCCGACGGCGCAAATCGTTAAAGGTCAATAGGTTGGCCTTGATTTGGGACAGAGCGTGGCTAGAACGTTCGAATTGAAAAACCGCCTGATTCGTCCCCTCTCCCACGGGGCTGACGACCCGACACTTTTTCAGAAGTCGTCACGACGAGGAGTGAGCTGCGGCGTTGATCGCCTTCTCCCCTTGAGGGAGAAGGTGGCCGAAGGCCGGATGAGGGGTGGGCGCGACCGGAAGCCGTCGGAATAGAAGTCCT
>ERZ778018.628-NODE-628-length-46324-cov-9.214593_pt1 | contig 46324 bp, 43 predicted proteins | sample MGYA00375748_ERZ778018 | MGnify/ENA primary metagenome ERZ778018 (study PRJEB29350, sample SAMN05509839) | bioreactor metagenome | biome: bioreactor; material: wastewater | place: South Africa: University of Cape Town | collected 2014-04-22 ... | reverse complement strand
TCTTCTGGGCCTCGTCGCCGAAGACGAGGATCGGCATCGTGATCGTCCAGAGCGAGGCGTTGAGCGAGAAGAGCAGCCCGGTGTCGATGCAGCCGTAGCCCAGGCCCTCCATCGCCGCGACGGCGTCGGCGATGGTTCCGCCCTGGCCGCCGTACTCCCTGGGGACGGGGATGCCGGCGGCGCCGAACTTGGCGCAACGCTCGTAACCTTCGCGCCAAAACTCGGCGCGTCGGTCGCGATCGACGGCGTCGGGATCGACGAGATGCTCCCCCGCGAAGGCGACCGCCGCGTCGTACCACTTGCGTTGTTCGGCCGAAAACTCGAAATCCATCGCAACGACCTCCTTGCCCACGTTCGATCCGCCGGGACGGCGACGTCTCGACGAACCGCGACTCGGCGATCAGGGCGCCGCCGTCCCAGGCCGACCGGGGCGGCCCGAAGCCGCCTTGACTCCGCGAGACGGCATGATGGCCGAAGCGACGTCGTCGGGCAAGGGCGCAACCCGGCGCGGTCGCGGGTCGGCCGGAACCCGGTTCGTCGACGCCACGGTCCTCTCGACCCCTCCGCCAGGCTTTTCGAGCCCGCGCGTTCGCCGCGTGGTTTTTGCGAGTCTCGGGCCGTCACGCCTCGGAACGTCGCTCCACTAAGTGGAAGAAACGTGGAGCGCGGGCGCGGGGGCGCTCGGTGATCCGCGATCTTTTCACGAGTTCGCTAGCGATTGCATCAAGGCTCGTGTAAAATGCGCATTTGGCTCATTGCTTGGGGGGCACGTCGCTGGTGCCCAGCCGATCCGTGGGGGGAGCGTCCGGTTCGCCGCGTCGCCCATGCCGGTCCCGCAATGACCGTCGCGTCGCTCGCGAGGGAGCGAGTGACAATCCACGGCGCGTCCGGGCGGGATGACGCTCGGAATTCCAGGGATCGACCCAACCTCTCTGACGATTGGTCCGTTTTCTTTTTCAGCGTCACCGAAGGAGATCGTCCATGTCCGGTTCGCGTCGCGGGTTCACGCTCATCGAACTGCTCGTCGTCATCGCCATCATCGCGGTCCTGATCGCGCTTCTTCTTCCCGCGGTGCAGGCCGCCCGCGAGGCGGCCCGACGCTCGCAGTGCGTCAACAACCTCAAGCAGATCGGCCTGGGGGTCCTCAACTACGAAAGCTCCATGGGCGCCATCCCCTGGGGCGAGCCGAGGCGGGTCCTGTACAACAGCGCGCCTTCGAGCCTGTGCCTGATCCTGGGCGCGATGGAGCAGACGGCGCTCTACAACGCCTGCAACTTCATGAACGTCGGCAACGCCTTCTGGAACAGCACGAACCCGGCGAACTCGACGGTGCAGTTCACGACGGTCAACGTCTTCCTCTGTCCCTCGGACATGAACCGCCTGAGCTACGGCTACGGGCCCTCGAACTACGTCAGCAACGCCGGGGCGGACGCCTACAGCTTCAGCTACGCCAGCCAGGTGAGCACCTGCGGCCCGTTCTTCGGGGTCGGCAACCCCGCCGTGACCTTGAGCGCCATCATCGACGGCACCTCGAACACCGCGGCCTTCAGCGAGATCGTCAAGGGGCTGGGCAACGGCACCGCGGGAGCGGGCAATTACGACTCGATGAAGCCGCCGGCCTCGCCGGCGAAGCTCTCGCAGGCCAACTCGGGCGCCGCCCAGACCGACTACGCCGCCTGCAAGGCGACGATGCCGATGACGACCAACATGTCTGGCGGCTTCGCCGTCGGCGCGGCCTGGTGGTGGGGTCGGTCGGGACAGACGCGGTACACCCACGTCATGCCCCCCAACACCTGGCACTGCAACTTCTCCAACTCGAATTCCGACAGCGACAACGGCGCGTTGACCGCCATGAGCCGCCACTCCGGCGGGGTCAACGTGCTGTTCATGGACGGCTCGGTCCACTTCGTCAAGAGTTCGATCAGCCCGCAGACCTGGTGGGCCCTCGCCACCATGGGCGGAAGCGAAGTCGTCTCGTCCGACACCTATTGAGCCCGGATCGGGGCGACGGAGGAAGTCTTCCGCCGTCCCCCCCCTCCTTGTTTCGAAACATCACGAGAGGACCGCGCATGAGGCTGTTTTCGTTCGCCGCCGTGATTTTGACCCTGGCCGCCGCCGGCTGTGGAGGAGGAGGCTCCGGCGCGCCTCCGGTCTCCGACTCGATGGAGGAGGCGACCGTCAGCGGCAAGGTCTTGATCAACGGCAAGGCGCCGACGAAGGCCGAGATCACCTTCGACCCGGCGAATTCGTCGCGCAAAGTGCTGCCGCGGGTCGCGCCCATCGACGCGGACGGCTCGTACACGGTCAAGACTCTGGTGGGGCACAACTCCGTGACCGTCCACGGCCCCAAGATCGACTCCGACCCGATCCTCTCGACCGCGGGCAAGGACGTGGACGTGAAGCCGGGCGAGAACGAGATCCCCATCGAACTCCCTTGACGGTTCGCGATCGGAGCGGGCGCTGGACTTCCGAACGACGAGGTTCATCCCGCTCCCGTCCGCGCCATCGGCGGTCGGCGCTGGCTTCCGGCTTCGATTTCCGGCGGCCCCACCCTCCTCTCACGGTGAGGCGCCATACGTCGACTCGACCCACTCCCGTTGCTTTCCCATAATCCATATTGTAAAAGGGGGAAAAGGGCGGGGCGAGATATTCGTGGGAGCGAACCAATGGCGGACGCGACGGCGAGGGAGCGGGTGGGGTTGGACGTGTCGAGGCTGCGGGCCGACTTCCCGACGCTGGTCGAGGAGGTGCGGCCGGGCGTTCCCTTGCGCTATCTCGACAACGCGGCCACGGCCCTGAAGCCGACGGCGGTGATCGAGGCGGTTCGCGAGTGCATGGCCGATTACCCGGCCAACGTCCATCGCGGGCTGCACGCCCTGAGCGAGCGCGCGACCGCCGCCTTCGAGGACGCCCGCGCCAGGGTCGCCCGCCGGCTCGGCGTCGGCGACGACCCCGCGCAAGTGATCTTCACCCGCGGCTCCACCGAGGCGATCAACCTCGCGGCCCGCGCCTGGGGCCGGACGACCCTCAAGCCCGGCGACGCCATCGTCCTGAGCGAGTTGGAACATCACGCCAACATCGTCCCCTGGCAGATGATCGCCGCCGAGACCGGGGCCGTGCTTCGATACGTCGATCTGTCCGACGAGTTGGAATACGACCTGGACTCGTTCGACCGCCACTTCGACGACGGCAAGGTCCGCATGGTGGCGACCACGGCGATGTCGAACGTCACGGGCGTTCGGCCTCCGGTCGAGGAGATCGCCCGCCGCGCCCGCGACCGCGGCGCCCGCGTCCTGATCGACGCCGCCCAGAGCCTGGCGCACGAGCCGTTGGACGTGGCGAGCCTGGGCGTCGATTTCGCGGCCTTCTCCGGCCACAAGATCTTCGGCCCGACGGGCGTCGGCGTCCTCTACGGCAAGCGCGAGCTTCTGGAGGCGATGGAGCCGGTTTTGGGCGGCGGCAACATGGTGCTTCGCGTCGAGCGCGACCGCGCCGTCTGGAACGAGCTTCCCGACAAGTTCGAGGCCGGCACCCCGCCGATCGCCGAGGCGATCGGCCTGGGCGCGGCGATCGACTACCTCGAGGGCCTGGACGCCGACGCCGTCGCCCGTCACGAGCGGGCGCTGATCGAACACGCCCACGAGGCGTTGGGCGCGGTCGAGGGTTTCCGATTGTTGGGGCCCTCGGACCCGACGGCGAAGGGGCCGATCGTCGGCTTCACGCTCGACGACGCGCATCCCCACGATCTCGCGCAGTTGCTGGACCGCTTCGGGATCGCGATCCGGGCGGGGCACCACTGCGCCATGCCCCTGCACGCGCGGTTGGGAATCCCGGCCTCCGCGCGGGCGAGCCTCGCCCCGTACAATACCACCGAGGAGATCGACCGCTTGGCCGAGGCGCTGGAATCGATCAAGACCATGCTGAGGCGGCGCTGAGGCCGCCTTCCCGCGTCGCCAGGGGAACGCCGATGGAAGACCCGTTTTACCGCGAAGAGATTTTGGACCATTACTACTCGTCGGAGCATCGCGGCCGGCTGGAGCGGCCCGACCACGTCTGCGATCTGGACAACCCCTTCTGCGGCGACCAGATCCACGTCGAGTTGGCCGTCGAGGGCGAGCGCGTCGTCGAGATGCGGTTCGACGGCAAGGGCTGCGTCATCAGCCAGGCCGCCGCGTCGCTGTTGGCCGACCGGATCGAGGGGGCGACCGTCGAGGAGACCTTGAAGCTCGGCCCCGACGATGTCCTCGCCATGCTGGGGATCCCGTTGACTCCCAACCGCATGAAGTGCGGCCTTCTGGGGTTGAGGGCCGTCCGCCAGGCGCTGACGGCCCGGAGCGCCGCCACTTGAACGATCCGGTTCGAGTCCTCTTGCCCGGATCGAGGGAAAGGGACCGTCCGAGCCGCGTCCCGCCCCGAATCCGCCGCGTCAGCCTGGTTCCTCCGCGGCGGGGGCGTGGTCGTTGTAGCCCTTCACGACCGGCCGAACTCCCTCGTAGGTCTCCGCCTGGTCGCCCCAGCAGGTCCAGCCGGGAACCCGCCGGCGGGCGAACAACTCCAGGTAGGGGCCGGGGCTGCAAGCCTCGATGACGCGGTATTGATCGTCGGGCTTCCAGGAGTGTTCTTGCTTCCGAGTGATGATGACGTTGGTCTGGCGTCGGCCCGCCTCGCGGGTGCGGAGCTTCCCGCGGACGCCGAAGAGGACCAACTCCGTGACGTTGCGGAAGTAAAACCCGACGCCGCGGCCGTCGGGTCCGCCGTCCTTGCGGACCTTCAGCCACGCGAGGTTCGTCTTGTAGGCGAACCCCCAGGCCGACATCACCCCGAGCGCCTCCGGAAGCAGGGCGTTGGGCGTCCAAAGGTAGAGGTGGCTTTGGGGCAAGGCGAAGTCGCCGACCGGCAGGGCGGATATCTGCTGGAACGTCATCGTTGGATAGCGACTCAGACGACGATGCTCCGGCGCGACCTTGCCGGTGCGATTCCGGAACCGCCACGGCGGGTCGACGAGGATCGATCCGAATCGGCCGGTCAAGCCGTGGAGCGGGTCGGCGTCGGCGGGAGTGTCCATTTCCGCTCCATCGGCCAACGGATCGCGGCGATTGAAGACGACCATACTCCCTCGTTCTAACGTCTGAAACGACGTACAGCAAGTCCCACCCGCGCCGCGATTCGCGACCTTGCGGCGGGCGGGGGGGGCGTCTACCATGGAGCGTTCGCGGTCCTGGAGGCCCCGGCCCCGCCCACGACGGACGGCCCGCCCGGCTCGATTCGATTCGATGAGACACGTCCCGGCAAGGAGCCCATGCAGTACAACCCGGCCAATCCGCTGATCGTCCAGGGGGACAAGACGATCCTCCTGGAAGTCGACAACCCGCTGCACGCCGAGGCCCGCGACGCCGTGGCGCCGTTCGCCGAGTTGGAGAAGAGCCCCGAGCACATCCACACCTACAGGCTCACCTCGTTGTCGCTCTGGAACGCCGCGGCGGCGGGGATGTCGGCCGACGAGATGGTCGCGCGGCTGGAGAAGTTCTCCAAGTTCGCGCTGCCGACCAGCCTGCCGGCCGACCTTCGCGAACTCGTCGGCCGCTACGGGCGGGTGAAGCTCGCGCGCGTCGACGGCGCGTTGCGGTTGACCGCCGCCGATCGGGCGCTGATCGAGGAGTTGGCCCGTCAAAAGGGCGTGCGCGAGTACCTCGGCGAGCGCCTGGACGACGAGAGCTTCGCCGTCGAGGACCTTGACCGCGGCGTGCTCAAACAGGGATTGATCGCCGTCGGCTATCCGGCGGAGGACCTGGCCGGCTACGTCCAGGGCGCGCCCCTGGCCGTCGCGCTGCGGGAGGTCGCCAGGTCGGGGCGGTCGTTCGAGGTCCGCGACTACCAGCGCGGGGCCGTCGAGGTCTTCCACGCCGGCGGCGACGTCCGGGGCGGCTCCGGGGTGATCGTCCTCCCTTGCGGCGCGGGCAAGACCATCGTGGGGATCGCGGCGCTGGCGGAGTTGAAGACCGAGACGCTGGTGTTGACCACCAGCACGACGTCGGTCGAGCAGTGGCGGCGGGAGATCCTCGACAAGACCGATCTGGACGACTCCCAGGTGGCCACCTACACCGGCGACTCCAAGGGAATCGCGCCGGTGACGCTGGCGACCTACCAGATCGTCACCTACCGCCCCCGCAAGAACGGCGAGTTCCCCCACTTCGGGTTGTTCAACAGTCGGGACTGGGGGCTCATCATCTATGACGAGGTCCACCTGCTGCCGGCGCCCGTCTTCCGGATCACCGCCGACATCCAGGCCCGCCGCCGGCTCGGCCTGACCGCCACCCTGGTCCGCGAGGACCATCGCGAGGAGGACGTCTTCAGCCTCATCGGCCCCAAGAAGTACGACGTCCCCTGGCGGGTCCTGGAGTCCAGGGGATGGATCGCCGAGGCCCAGTGCCACGAGATCCGGCTGGGCCTCGACCCCGACCGCCGGATGGAGTACGCCGTCGCCGAGTGGCGCGACAAGTTCCGCCTCGCCAGCGAGAACCCCGGCAAGGACGACCTGGTCGAGCGGCTCCTGGAGCGTCACGACCATGCCGAGGACCGCGTCCTGATCATCGGCCAGTATCTGAAGCAACTCAGGAGGATCGCCGACCGCTTCGACCTCCCGCTGATCACCGGCTCCACCGGCAACGCCGAGCGCGAGGACCTCTACGGCCGGTTCCGCGAGGGGAAGGTGCGGCGGATGGTGCTCTCGAAGGTGGGGAACTTCGCGATCGACCTGCCGGACGCCAACGTGATGATCCAGGTCTCCGGCACCTTCGGCAGCCGTCAGGAGGAGGCCCAGCGCCTGGGGAGGATCCTCCGGCCGAAGGAGGGCGAGCGACCGGCTTGCTTCTACACGTTGGTCACCCGCGACAGCCGCGAGACCGATTTCGCCCACCACCGCCAACTCTTTTTGACCGAGCAAGGTTATAGTTACGAGATCCTCGACGAGGCCGACGTGGGCGACGAGGCCCGGCGATCGTCGAAGTCCGCCGTCTGACGCTGGAATCACCAACCGCGCTTTTGGGCCCCTCGATGTCGCGCGCCAACGTCCGAACGCCCGTGAAGATGCACCGCAACGTCACCTTGATTCGGACGTCGGAGCCGGTGATCGCCGAGGAGATCCTGGCGCGGAAGGCGATCGCCCGGCTGGTGCTGGCGCGGTTGTCGGACACGGTGCTCCTGGTCAAGCCCGACGAGGCCGACGCGGCCCTTGAGGAGCTTCGGAAGATGGGCCACACCCCCCGGATCGCGCGCTAGGGCGAGGAACGACGAAGACATGGCCTCGACGCCCAGCCCCGCGACCGGCCCCGACCCCGCCCCCGCCCGTCCCGCCAGCCCGTTCGCGGCCGACGCCGACCCCCGGTTCGTCTTTCGGACCCTGCTGGGAAGGCTCCCCATGGCCGCGCTTCGCGCCGCGGCGGAGGCCGGCGGACTTCAGTCGCAGGCGACCCGCGCCCCGACCCTCGCCGGGGAGCTGACCGACCGCCTCGACGATCCCCTGGGACTCCGCGAAGTCCGCCGCGGCCTCTCCGACGCCGATCGGACGGCCCTGGGACTGTTCGGGCTGACCGAGACGAGGTCGTGGTCCCTCGCCGGACTGCGACTGGCGCTCGCGGCCCTGGCGGTGGACGCCGACGCCACGATCGCCGGCCTGATCGGCCGCGGGCTCATGGCGCTTGAGGCCCCGTTCGAGCTTCGATCGATCGATCCCGCGGCGCTGGCGGCCTCCGAGACGGCCGGCGACGTGGAGGTCTGGGCGCATCCGTCGCTGACGCGGGAAGGACGCCTGCCGATCGTCGCGGCGGCGCCGGCGGCCGCGGGGCCGGTCTCGCAAATCCGAGAATCCGACGGTCTGGAGCCGGTCGTCCGTCTGGCCGCGCTTTGGCAGCGCGCCGGAACGGGCCCGCTGCGGCGGACCCTCCAGGGAGCCCTCTACAAGCGCGACCGCGAACGGATCGAGGAGGGGGGGCTTCTGGCCGCGGCCGGCGACGACGCGCCGGTCGATCTGCCGGACCTGCCGGCGCTTTGGCTGGGCCTGGCCCGTCGCGTCGGCCTGCTGACGATCGACCGCGACGACGACTCGTGGCGCGCCGCGGCGGCCGAGTTCTGGACCGAGAACGCCGTGCATCTGCCGCAAATGCTGGCCTCGGCGTGGCTCGGGCTGAGGACGTGGGACGAGCGCGGCGAACCGACGCCCGGCTCGTCGCCGTCGCCGGGATGCCTGCGGCCGACGGTCCTGCTCCGACTGGCGGCGCTCGGGCCCGACGATTGGACCACGCTCGAGGCCCTCGCCGCCGCGCTCGACGCCGACGCGCCCGGCTGGGACCGCGCCGGCGGTATCGACGACGGGGCGGCGACGACCGCGAGGCGAGGCAAACGCGGCGCGGGCCCCGAGCGCCAGCCCCCGGGAATTCGAATCCTGGAGCGGATCGTGCTGGGAGGGGCGTACGCGCTGGGGCTGGCGCGGCTCGGCGAGGAGCAAGGCTCGCGGCGGCGGGCGGTCCAGCTCACGCCCCTGGGCCGTTACGTCCTGGCGATGGGCCCGCCACCGCCTCCCCGGCCGACGCTCGACCAGTTCCTGTTCGTCCAGCCGAACCTGGAGGTCATCGCCTATCGCCAGGGGCTCACGCCGCCGATCATCGGCCTGCTCAGCCGGTTCGCCTGGTGGTCGCGGATCGGCGCGGCGGTGGAGTTGAAGCTCACCCAGGAGTCGGTGGCGCTGGGCCTGGATTGGGGGATGACCGCCGGGGAGATCCTTGACGCGCTGGCCAGGCACGGCCAGCACGGCCTCCCCCCGGGGGTCAAGGACGCCGTCGAGCGTTGGGCGGATCGTCGCGAGCGGGTGACGTTCCACACGGCCGCGACCCTGGTCGAGTTCAACTCGCGCGAGGAGCGCGACCGCGCCCTGGAGGCCTGGCGGGTCGACGCGCCGACGCGACGACCGTTCGAGCCGGTGGCCGACCGCTTCGTGCTGGCCGAGGACGCGCGCGACGTCCCGACCGCCCGAATCAGCACGACCGCCTCCCGCGACTACCGCCTCCCCCCGGAGCGCTGCGTCGCCGTCGAGGCCGACGGCGTCACGCTGACCCTGGAACCGGCCCTGTCCGATCTGCTGGCGGAGGCCGAGCTGTCGCGATTCGCCGACGAGGAACCGGCGGCCTCGGGGCGGCCCGCGGCCCGGCGGCGGTTCGTCGTCTCCGCCGAGTCGCTCCGCCGGGGGCTGGAGGCCGGCCTGACGTTCGGCCTCCTGGCCCACTGGTTCCGGCGTCGCGTCGGCCAGGACGTCCCGCCGGCGATCCGGCTGATGCTCCGGCCGGCGACGCCCCTCGACCCCGACGCGGGGGCCTGGTCGGCGCGGCGGCTGCTCGTTCTTTCGTCGCCGTCGGCCGAGATGCTTGACGGCGTGATCCAGCACCCCGATACTCGCGACCTTCTGGGCGAGCGCCTGGGACCGACGACGGTCGTCGTTCCCGAAACGAACGTCGACGCCCTTCGCGAACGATTAAGGCGTTTCGGGGTCGTCTTCACGCTTCCCTAGCGCCTCCCTCCTCGCGCCCGGGGCCCGTTCCTAGCACCGGCCGAGAAGTGTGGTAAGTTGTACCTGATGAGAGCCGTTCCCCATCCCGACCGTGCGGAGCCTGGAAGTCATGGAGATCGATAAGGTCATCACTTATTCCGCGGTCGCGGTGGCGGCGATCATCATCCTGATCTTCTCCTTGGACCTCGCCGCGGGGATCTTCGGCCGCTTCATCGCGATGGACGTCCTGTTCATCCTCGGCGGCGGGTTCCTGCTCTGGCAGGGCGTGGAGACGTTGTTCGAGCTCCGCTGACGGCGGACCCACCCCGGCGACGTCCGGCGGAGCCTTGGAATCTTCAGCCGGAGACCCGGCCGTCGGCGACGTGGGCGACGAGGGCCTCGACCAGTCCTTCCCAGGTGTGCGCGGCCGCCTCGACGGCGACCTCCCATCCCAGCGCGCGCGCCGCGGCCGTCGTGACCGGGCTGATCGCCGCGAGCTTCGCCTCGCGGCCGACGCGCGCCCGCGCCTCCGGCGACAAAAGCGCGTGCAGCCGCGTCGCGATCGCCGGGCTGGTGAGCGTGATCCAGTCGATCGAACCTTCCTCCAGGCGGCTTAGGACCCTCTCCGGGATCGACTCCGCGTCGGCGTTGCGGTACACGGCCACCTGGTCGACCTCGGCCACGCGCCGCAGCTCGTCTTGCAGGACGGTCCTGCCGCGATCCGCGCGCGCGAGCAGAATCCTGGTTCCGGCCGCGACCTTGACCAACTCCTCGGCCAGCGACTCGGAGCGGAACGACGGGGGGACCAGGTCCGCCCGCAGGTGGAAGCGCCCAAGCGCCTCGGCCGTCGTCGCGCCGATCGCCGCGAGCTTGACCCGGCCCAGGGCGCGTAGGTCCTTTCCAAGGGCGAGCAGCCGCTCGAAGAACCGATCGACGCCGTTGACGGAGGTGAAGACCAGCCAGTCGTAACCGTCGAGCCGGCCGATCGCCGCGTCGAGCGGCCCGAAATCGGCGACGGGGAGGATCTCCACCGTCGGCGCGATCAAAACCTCCGCCCCCATCCTCTCCAGGGCCGTGGCCCCGCGCGCGGCTTCCTCGCGCGGTCGGGTGACGACGATCCGACGGCCGAACAGCGGTCGCGCCTCGTACCATGCGAGCCCCGCGCGGCGGGCCGCGACCTCGCCCACCACCAGCAGGCCCGGCGGGTGGACCTGGGCCTCGCGGGCGCGGTCGGCGATGGTCGCCAACTCCCCCTCGACGACCCGCTGGAACGGCGTCGCTCCCGACTCGATCATCGCGGCCGGCGTCTCGGGCGGCTTGCCCCCCTCGATCAACGCCCGGGTGACGTCCGGCAGTTGGGTGACGCTCATGTAGAAGACCAGGGTGCCCGGAAACCGGGCCAGGGCGGACCAGTCGATCGCCGCGGACGAGTTCGGCGCGCCGGGACTCGGTGCCCGGTGCCCGGTGACGAACGCGACGGCCGACGCGACGTCGCGGCTGGTCACGGGGATCCCGGCGCAGGCCGTCGCCCCCACCCCCGCGGTGACGCCGGGGACGATCTCGAAGGGGACGCCGCGCCCCCGGAGGAAGCCGGCCTCCTCCGCGCCGCGGCCGAAGACCAGGGGGTCGCCCCCTTTCAGCCGCGCGACCGTCCGCCCCGCCAGCGCGTGCTCGACGAGGATCGCGTTGATTCGGTCCTGGGTCATGTCGCGGCGGCCGATCGACTTGCCGGCGCTGACCCGAAGCGCCTCCGGCGGCGCCAGGTCGAGCAGCCGCTCGTTGATGAGATGGTCGTAAACGACCACGTCGGCCATGGCGAGGGCCTCGGCGCCCCTGACGGTCAAAAGACCGGGGTCACCGGGGCCCGCCCCGACGAGGTACACGGTTCCAGGGCGTCGCGGGGGCGTCATGGCGGCGGGGGCTGCTCGGGTGGGATCGGGATTCAAGGAACCTGACCGTTACGGATTTCGGGGCGGCGAACAGGACGGCCTTCTCTCCTTGAGGGAGAAGGTGGCCCGAAGGGCCGGATGAGGGGTGGACGAGCGGGAAACCGTCGCGGTTCGCGCGAGGCGCTCCGGATCCGACGGCCTGGGCCGTGCTTCGAAAGGCGACGCTCCCCGCGCTCGCCCCCCCTCATCTGACCGCTTCGCGGTCTGTCTTCCCCCGCGAGGGGGGAAGAGCGTTTTCATCGCGCGTCCCCAAAACTTGGTGTCGGTCAGCCAAGAACGGCCAGGGGGCCGCGGGTGACGCCGTACTGGTTCGTCGCCCGCAACTCGCGCCAAAGGTCCTTGCCGTCGCGAAGGCCGGCGACCGTCTCGCGGTAGAGGGCGAGCGTCCGGGCGACCGCGGCGGGGGCGTCGTCGAGGAACTCGACGCGAAGGTCCCGAACGCCCCTGGCGATCAACCGCGGCAGGAACTCGGCGGCGCTTTGGGGGATGGCGTTGAACAGGGTGTTGCGACAACCCACGTCCGCCTTCAGCGGATGCTCCTTGCCCACCCGGTCGCGCAGCTTGACGTCGTGGAAGTCGCACGGCCGGCCGCAGTTGGTGTGATCGGTCCCCGGCGAGAGGAACGCGCAGAAGACGCAGTGCTCCATGTGGAACATGGGGATCTGCTGATGGATCACGACTTCCAGCCAGTCGGCCGGGGTCGCGTCGATCAGGTCGAACAACTGCCCCGCGTTGAGGTCGTAGGAGGCCGTCACCCGCCGCGCCCCGCGTTCCTTGATAAGGGCGACGGTCAGCGGATTGGCGGCGTTGAGGGCGAAATCGGCGACGAACGGGATGCCGCGTTCGGCGCAGAAGAAGACGCCGCCGGCGTTGCGGACGAGCAGGCCGTCGGCGCCGGCCTTCTCCAGGGCGAGGAACAGGTTGCGCTCGAACGGCTTCTCGATGCGGGGGGTGGCGACGAGGATCGGCAAGCCGACCCGGCGGGCCTCGGCGACGGCCGCCTTGTACTCGCGAACGTCCTGATAGTCGGCGTAAATCGCCGTCGCTCCGGCCGTCGCCGCCGGCTCGATCTGGTCGGTTCGTCGCACGAGCGCGACCAGCCGCGGAGCGTCGTTCGCGGGGCGCGCGGCGCGTTGGCGTTCGGCCTCGTCGCGAAGCGGCGCCAAGAGCGCGGGGAGGACCGGCTCGGGGGCCGTCGGCCGCGGGGGCGGGGTCTCGGCCAGCGCGTCGAGCCGGGCGACGAGGTCGCGGCGAAGCTGGTTCAACACGCTCTTGGGGACCATCGGCCCGCCTTCGAGCTCGACCGTCAGGGCGTCGAGCCGGTACGGCGTCCCGCCGAGCCTCCCCAGTTGGTCCTGGAAAAGCGCCTCGTCGGCCGGGCGCGACGTGGCCGTGGCGAGCGGGGCGTCGCCGACGGCCGCCGCGGCGCGGCCGGTCGTCGCGCGGGCCTCCACCCGGATCGGCTCGCCGACCGCGGCGCGGACGCGGAACGCCAGCCCGACCAGGCCCGTCGCCGTCCCCTCGAAGGTCCGACGGAGCCGGGCCGTCAACTCGGGGTCGTCGGTTTTCCAGGCGCGCTGGCCACGATGCAGCCGGCCCAGATCGACGTCGCCGCGGCCGAAGCGAAGCTCCACCACGTCCGGCTCGCCGGCGACCGGCTCGACCTCGTAGACCCGCCCCCCTTGCTCCGGGACGTCGAGCGATTCGTCGCCATCGAAGACCAGGCCGTCGCCCGGCTTGATCGTCGTCGCGAGCTTCACCCGGACCCCCGCGCGGCCGACCGACTCGACCTCCCCCAGCATCACCCCGCGCTTCTTGGCGTAGTCCCCGCGAACGAGGACCTTGTGGTCGTTCCCGTCCAGGAAGCCGTGGCTGAAGCCGCGCGAGAAGGACATCTCCATGTCCTCGACCTCGCGCGGGGAGAACGCGACCGGACGGCCCGCCCACGCCTCGTCGATCGCCCGGCGGTAGTGGCGGGTGACGTTGGCGACGTACTCCGGCGATTTCAACCGCCCCTCGATCTTGAGGCTGGCGACCCCCGCGCGGATCAACTCGGGAATCAGGTCGTGCGCCGCCAGGTCTTGCGGGCTCAGAAGGTACTGGGTTTTGCCGAGATCGACGTCGTCGCCGTCGCAAACGATCTGGTACGGCATCCGGCACGCCTGGGCGCACTCGCCCCGGTTGGCCGATCGACCGCCCAACGCCTCGCTGGTCAGGCACTGGCCGGAGTACGCCACGCACAGCGCCCCGTGGACGAAGACCTCCACCGGGATCGTCGTCTCCGCCTGGACCTTGCGGACCTCCCGCAACGACAGTTCGCGGGCCAGGATCACCCGCGAGCAGCCGAGTTCGGCGGCCAGCCGGACGCCCTCCTCGCTGGTGATCGACATCTGGGTCGACCCGTGGATGTCCAACTCGGGAGCGACCGCGCGGATCAGCCGGGCCAATCCAAGGTCCTGGACGATCACCGCGTCGACCCCGGCGTCGTTGAGCTCGCGGACGCTCGCCTCGACGCCGGCCAGTTCGGCGGTGAAAATCAGGGTGTTGAGCGCGACGTAGCCCTTGACGCCGTGACGATGGAGATAGGCCATCGTCGCGGCCAGGTCGAGGCCGTCGAAGTTGGTCGCGCGGATTCGGGCGTTGTGCCGCTTGAGCCCGAAGTAGACCGCGTCGGCGCCGTTGGCGACCGCCGCGCGGACGCAGTCGCGGTCGCCCGCCGGCGCCAGCAGTTCGGGCTTGACCCGCCCCGGCGCGGGGCCGTCGCCCGCGCCGTCGAGGGCCGTCGTCGTTCCCATGCCCGTCGCCGTCGCGTCCAAGGTGTCGGATCTCCATCGGCGGTCTCACGGCCGCGCCCCGCCGGCGCGTCGCGATCTCCATTATGACCGCCGGCTCCCCCGATCGAACAGGGGACCGTGTCACGACGCGGAAGGCTCTCCGTATTCCCTCGTGGATTGCCGAGGCCGAAAGGGCCGGGATCCGCGCGGTCGTGGGCGAGTGAGTGGAAAAAATCCGCCGCTCGGCCGCGTCATGCTTGCAAGCTACGAACGTGTTTTGTAAAGTTGGATATCGATTCCGTCTTTCGATGGAAATGTTTCCCGCGCGCCAGGAACTCCTCCCATGAGTCGCCCCGCCGTTGTTCCAGGGATCGTTCTGACGGTCGTCCTCCTCGCGGGGGCGGGCGCGGCCCGCGGCGGCCCCGTCTTCAGTTCGGAGGTGAAGGTGGGCGACACGGTGCTGGGGACGTTCGCGATCGACACGTACCAGGAGTCGTCGGTCGTCGGCAAGTCGTTCGGGATCTCGGTCCAGGGGGGCTTCAATCCCTCCGGGGATTACACGCCGCCCAGCGGTTACGAGTATCGTTGGATTCAAACCGTGAGCACGTCGATCCCCGCCTACTCGTGGCAGGACGCGGGCGGGGTCTACGTCGATCGGACGCGCGAGGACGGGATCCACGCCCGGTCGAACACGCCGTTTTACGGCGACGGCATCGTCACGCCCACGCCCTCGTACGCGCTTCCGTTCGCGGACAACCCCTCGCGCGACGTGGGGCCCGCCTCGTTCCAAGGCGCCTGGAGTCTCTCGCTGGTGCTGGTGCAGGCCGGCGCGGATCCCGACGTCTTCAATCAGGCCGATCCGGGTTCCGAGCGCGCGATTTACCAACTGGCGACCTACGTCTGGGGCTTCGACCTCGACGATCAGGGGGCCGCGGTCCCCCGGCTGCCGATCCTGGAGGTCGCCCCCGATCCCGCGGCGCTCGCCGGGATCTTCGCCGCCGATCCGGACGAGGGGACGTTCGGCAACGACGCCTGGGTCGTTCGATCCGGACTGCCGGGCACGCCGCCGACGGTCATTCCGGAGCCGTCGTCCAGCCTGCTGGCCTTCTCGGCGATCGCCGCGGCCGGAGTCCCCGCGCTTCGACGTCGTCGAGGCCGCCGGGCCGCCTGAGCGGCGCGCCCGCCGGGGCCCTGGCGAGCGGCCGAAGGGCCGGGTACGATCAGGATCGCGGAGCGCGACCGACCGGGGCCGTTCCGCGCGGTCCATCCGGTCGACCGATTCGGGAGCGAGCCGTGTTCGATTTGGCGTCCGTCCAGGAGAGCCTGCGCCAGTTCGGCGTCGACGGCTGGCTGCTCTACGACTTCCGCGGCTCGAACGCCCCCGCCCGGCGGCTGCTCGGGCTGGACGCCAAGCCTCCGGGCTCGCGACGCTTCTTCTACATGGTCCCCGCCGAGGGGGAGCCCAAGAAGCTCGTCCACGCCATCGAATCCAGGGCGCTTGAAGACCTGCCGGGCCCTCGGATCGTCTATAGCTCCTGGCAGGCGCTTCAGGAAGGCGTCGCGGCCCTGGTCGGCGACGCGCGACGGGTGGCGATGGAGTACGCGCCGGAGCTTTCCAACCCCTACGTCTCGCGAGTCGACGCCGGCACGGTCGAATTCGTTCGCACCCTGGGCGTGGAGGTCGTCCCCTCGGGCGATCTGATCCAGATTCACGAATCGACCTGGGACGACGAGCAGTGGGCGACGCACCTGGCGGCCGACCTGGTGACGACCTCGGCCTACGACGTCGCCTGGGCCTTCATCGCCGATCGAACCCGCGAGGGCGGCTCGGTTCGGGAGACGGAGGTCCAGAAGGTCATCCTGGACCACTTCGAGACGGGGGGCCTGACCACCTACAGCCCTCCCAACGTCTCGGTCGGCCCCCACAGCGGCGACCCCCACTACGAGCCGACCGCCGGCGGCGACGGCGAGATCCGCGCCGGCGACTTCGTCTTGATCGACCTGTGGGGCAAGCTCAAGAAGCCGCGGTCGGTCTACAGCGACCTGACCCGCGTCGGCTTCGTCGGGGCGACCGTCCCGGAAAAGTACGAGGCGATCTTCCGGATCGTGGCCGACGCCCGCGACGCCGCCATCGCCCTGGTCCGGGAGCGGTTCGCCGCCGGGATTCCACTCCGCGGCTTCGAGGTCGACGACGCCGCCCGCGCGGTGATCCGCCGCGCCGGGCGCGAGGACCGCTTCACCCACCGTACCGGGCACAACATCGGCCAGGAGGTCCACGGCGACGGCGCCCACATGGACAATCTGGAGACCCACGACGAACGCCTGGTGCTGCCGCGGACCTGTTTCTCGATCGAACCGGGGATCTACTTCGAGGAGTTCGGCGTCCGCTCGGAGGTCGACGTGTTCGTGGACGCCGCCGGCGAGGTCCACGTCACGGGGGGGCTCCAAAAGTCGGTGGTCCCGATCCTGGCGTGAGTCCGTTCGTGGCGAAGTCGCGTCGAGCCGGGGAGGCGTCGCGGTGTCCGAGTCCGTCGAGGACGTGGAGTTCCGACTGCTGCTGGAAGCCGTCTTCCGGAAGTATCATTACGACTTCCGGGGCTACTCCAGGGCCTCCCTGAAGCGTCGGCTCCGCCAGGCGCGGGAGCGGATGGGCTGCGCCACGTTCTCCCAGGTCCAGGACCGGGTGCTCCACGACGCGACCGCCTTTCCCGAGTTGCTCACGTTCCTGACGGTCCAGGTCAGCGAGCTGTTCCGCGATCCGGACTACTTTCGCGCCGTCCGCGAGAAGGTCGTCCCGTACCTGCGGACGTACCCTTCGTTGAAGGTCTGGGTCGCCGGCTGCGGCGCGGGCGAGGAAGTCTACTCCCTGGCGGTCCTCTTCCGCGAGGAGGGCCTGGAGGAGCGGACGATGATCTACGGCACCGACATCAGTTCCCAGGCGTTGCGCCGGGCCGAGGCGGGGGTGTACGGGCTGGATCGGCTCGCGTTGTTCACGGAGAACCATCGTCGCTCCGGGGGCAAGTCGTCGCTGTCGGACTATTACACGGCGGCCTACGGCGGGGCCGTCTTCGACAAGGATCTGCGGCGTCGGGTCGTCTTCTCCGATCACAGCCTGGCGACCGACCAGGTCTTCGCCGAGGTCCAGTTCGTCTCCTGCCGCAACGTGCTGATCTACTTCGACCGCCCGCTTCAGGACCGCGCCCTGGGGCTGTTCGGGGATTCGCTGTCGCGCCAGGGGTTCCTCGGACTGGGGGCCAAGGAGAGCCTCCGGTTTTCGAGCCGCGCCGACGCCTTCGAGACGTTCGACCGCGAGGCGCGGATCTACCGGAAGCGAGGCGAGGCATGACCGCGGCGCGAACCGAGGCGGTGGCCGTGGGCGCCTCGGCCGGGGCGCTCGAGGCGCTTTCGGTCGTCCTGCCCCGGCTCCCGGCCGGCTACCCGTTGCCGGTCCTCGTGGTCGTCCACCTGCCGCCGGATCGGGATAGCCTGATGGTCGGGCTGCTGGGGGACTCCTGCCGCCTTCCGGTTCGCGAGGCCCAGGACAAGGAGCCGATCGAGCCGGGGACGATCTACTTCGCGCCGCCGGATTATCATCTGCTGGTCGAGCCGGATCGCCGGCTCTCCCTCTCGGGCGAGGAGCCCGTCCTGTTTTCGCGACCCTCGATCGACGTGTTGTTCGAGACGGCCGCGGAAACCTACGGCGCGGGCCTGGCGGGGGTCGTCCTGACCGGCGCCAACGGCGACGGCGCCCGCGGCCTGCGGGCGATCCGCCAGGCCGGCGGGACCGCCCTGGTGCAAAGGCCCGAGACCGCCGCGGCCGCGGCGATGCCCCTGGCGGCCCTCGACGCCTGCCCCGACGCCGTCGCCTTGACCCTGGAGGAGATCGCCGAATATCTTCGTGGCATGGTGCCCCCCCGATGAAAACCGCGACCCACGCCCCCGTCTACTTCCTGATGGTCGACGACCGCGAGGAGAACCTCGTGGCGCTCGAGGCGCTTCTGCGCCGCGACGGCCTGGTCCTCCTGCCCGCGCGATCGGGCCCCGAGGGCCTGGAACTGCTGCTCAGGCACGACGTCGCCTTGGCCCTGATCGACGTCCAGATGCCCGAGATGGACGGCTTCGAGCTGGCCGAGCTGATGCGCGGGATGGAGCGCACCCGCCGCGTGCCGATCATCTTCCTCACCGCGGGCGGGGCCGACCAGGCCCGCCGCTTCCGCGGCTACGAGACCGGCGCGGTCGACTTCCTCAACAAGCCGCTGGAGCCCGACGTCCTTCGCGGCAAGGCCGACGTCTTCTTCGAGCTGGCCCGCCAACGCGACGAACTGAAGTCCGCCCTCGCCGAGAACTCCAGACTCCTTGAGCAGACCCGCCGCCACGCCCGGGCGCTCAAGGAGGCCGACCGTCTCAAGGACGAGTTCCTGGCGGTGCTCGCCCACGAGCTGCGCAACCCCCTGGCCGCGGTCTCCAACGCCGTCCAGGTCTGGAAGCGGAGCGACCGGGCCGAACACCAGCAGTGGGCCAGGCGGGTCGTCGAGAACCAGATCAAGACGTTCTCGCGGCTCATCGACGATTTGCTGGACGTCTCGCGGGTCAACCACGGCAAGATCCGGATCCAGAGGCGGCCGCTCGACCCCGGCCCGATCCTCGACGGCGCGGTCGCGGCGGTCGCGCCGTTGATCGAGGAGCGGCGGCACGAGTTGACCGTCGAGCGGCTGCACGGCGAGGCCCTGGTGGACGTCGACCCGGTGCGGATCGAGCAGGTGGTCGCCAACCTGCTGACCAACGCCGCGAAGTACTCCGACGACGGCTCGAAGGTCCGGCTCGTCAGTCGGATCGAGGCCGGCCGGCTGGCGATCTCCGTTCAGGACCAGGGGATCGGCATCGCGCCGGAGCAACTGCCGAGGATGTTCGACCTCTTCGCGCAGGGCGACGACTCCCTGTCTCAGTCCGAGGGGGGGCTGGGGATCGGCCTGACCCTGGTCAAGTCGCTGGTCGAGCTTCACGGCGGGGCGATCGAGGCCCGGAGCGAGGGGGCCGGCCGCGGCAGCACGTTCACCGTCCGCCTCCCCCTCGCCGCCGCCGTCGCGGACGCGGTTCCCGAACCCGCCGTCGGGGCGGACGTCTTCCACCGGCTCCGGGCGCTGGTGGTCGACGACAACGCCGACACCGCCCTGGGCCTCTCTCGGCTGCTCCAGTTCCACGGCTTTGACGTCGCGACCGCTCGCGACGGCCCCGCCGCGATCGCCTTGGCGCGCGAACGCCCGCCCGACGTGGCGCTGCTGGACGTCGGCATGCCCGGCATGGACGGGTTCGAGGTCGCCCGGGCGATCCGCCGGGAGCCCGCGTGCCGGAACGTCCGCTTGATCGCCGTCACCGGCTACGGTCGCGACGAGGACCGCGCCCGAGCCCGCGCCGCGGGTTTCGACGAACACCTGACCAAGCCCGTCGATCCCGACCTGCTGCTGGCCAGCTTGCGGGAGGCTCGACCGCGCGCGGAGGGAGAGGAGCTACCCGGCCTGGATTCGAACCAGGAACGACAGGACCAAAACCTGTTGTGATACCGTTTCACCACCGGGTAACGACCTCGGCATTCTAACCGCCGCGACGCCCCGTGGGAAGCCGAGTCAGCCGGCGCGGGGCACGCCGTCGTCGATCGACTCCTGGACCTTGTAGGCCAGGTTCTCCAACTGGATGCTCAGGTCCACGGTCGTCACGCTGACGTGCGGCGGCGTGGACAGCGGCGCGGGCGCGAAGTTCAGGATCCCTCGAATCCCCGCGGCGATCATCTGCTCGGCCACGCGCTGCGCCGAGTCGGCCGGGACGCAGAGCAGCCCCAGGGTCGTCTTGTGCGCCGCCACGCTCTTGCGAAGCGCCTCCAGCGGCTCCACCGTGACCCCCTGGTGCGTCTGGCCGACCTTTCGGGGGTCGTTGTCGAAGACCGCCACGATCCGGAAGCGTCGCGACGGGAAGCCGCGGTATCGCAACAGCGCGCGGCCCAGGTCTCCCATCCCGACCAGCACCAGCGGCCAATCCTTGTCGACCCCCAGGATCCGCCGCAGGACCGCGGTCAACTCGTCGACGTCGTAGCCGATCCCCGGCCGGCCGAACTGGCCGAAGCACGCCAGGTCCTTGCGCACCTGCGCGTTCTTGATCCCGAACGGCTCGCCGAGTTGGTCGCTGGACGTCGTGGAAAGCCCCTGGCGTTGCAGCGACTCCAGGTGGCGGAGGTACAGGCTGACCCTTCCCACCACGGCCTTGGGCGCCGGCTTGGCGTGGGGATGTCCGTCTCGCGAGGAGTCCACGGCGCGCCTCCGAAATCAATCGTCGCGGCGGCAAAATCCATGCCGCCCTCGCCTAGGATTTTAGGGAACGCGGGAACCGTCGGTCAAGTCGGGTCGCCGTCGCGCCCGGCCTCGTCGATCAGCGCCCGGAGTCCCTCCCGCCAGGCCGAGGGGACGATCCCCTGGATTCGGACGTCGCGTTCCCCGACGAGCGTCCGCCGGACGTCCCGGAGTCGCGCGGCCTGGGCCATCAGGCTCCGCCCGCGCCCCCGCGCGGGGGTCCGAAGGTGGTCCCCCCCCTCGATCAAGGGGGCGACGTAGACGTCCACCTCGTCGACCTCGCCGGCGTCGAAAAATGAGCCCAGGAGGACGCCGCCCCCCTCGACGAGGACGTATGTCAGGCGTCGTCCCAACTCGTCCAGAAGCGCCAGGAGCCGAGCCCTTCCGTCGCCGGGGAAGGTCCACACCTCGCAGCCGGCGCGTTCGAGACGGTCCACGTCCTCCGCCGTCGCGGCGGGGCCGACGACCACGTCCGTCGGGGCCTCGCGGGCCGTGCGGACCAACCGCGAGTCGAGCGGAAGCCGGGCGCGGGCGTCCAGGACGATCCGTTTGGGCGTGTTGGGCCCCGGCGGTCGGGCGGTGAGCAGGGGGTCGTCGGCCAGGACCGTGCCGATCCCCACGATGATCGCGTCCATCCGGCCGCGGACCTCGTGGACCAGGGCGCGCGACTCCTCCGAGGAGATCCAGCGGCTGTCGCCGCCGGCCGTCGCCGTCTTGCCGTCCAGGGTCATCGCCCACTTGGCCAGGACGTAGGGGCGTCCGGTGGCGAGTCGTTTGAGGAAAGGCGCGTTCAGCGCGACCGCCTCCGCGGCGAGGACGCCGACCGTCACCGCCACGCCGGCCTCGCGGAGCCTGGCGAAGCCGCCGCCGTCGACCTTGGGAAACGGATCGCGGTGGGTCGCCACGACTCGCGCCACGCCGGCCTTGAGGATCGCGTCGACGCACGGCGGGGTCTTGCCGTGGTGGCGACACGGTTCGAGGGTGACGTAGAGCGTCGCCCCGCGCGCCTCCTCGCCGGCCGCCGCCAGCGCGACGACCTCGGCGTGGGGGCCGCCGTACTCGCCGTGACGGCCCAACGCGACGAGTCGGCCGTCCTTCACGACCGCCGCGCCGACCATCGGGTTGGGCTCGACCGACCCCCGACCCTTGGCGGCCTCGTCGAGGGCCGTCCTCATCCAGCGCGCGTCGGAATCGTCCACGTTCGACTCCGGGGGTTAAAACGGGGCCGCCGGGCCCGCGGCCTTGGGGGCGGGTGGCGGAACCTGCCGCGGCGGGCCGACGGATTTCCCGGCGGGAGCCGTCGCGGGCTTCGCGGCCGGAGCCGGGGGCGCCGGCTGGAACTCCTCCGGGAATGGATAGAGCAGGCGATACACCACTCCCAGGCGGTGGCGGACCTCGGCGCCGGGAAAGGCGCTGAAGGTCGATTGGATCCACGGCGGAATCGCGACGAAGAACCGCTCCAGCCGGGCCGGATCGACGGGGTGGTCGAGCGCGTGCTCCTGAACGTAGAGGTTCTCGGCCAATCGACGTCGGAACGAGCGGACGCGGCGCGTGGAGGCGGGGTCGTCGCCGTTCTGCTCGAACTTCGTCTCGATCTTGGCGAGCCAGTCGCGAGGGCCGGCGCCGGGCTCGCGCAACTCGCGGATGCGGGCCTCGGCCTCCTCCATCCAGTGGGCTTCGTCGAAGTCGGCGGGGCGGATCTCGCGGGGAATCCCGTGGTCGCGGCCGCGGCGGGCCAGTTCTTCCTTGCGTTTGCCGACCTCCAGCCCGTCGACCGCCTTGCGATCCGTCGGCGAAAGCGCCAGCCAAGCCTTGCACAGCGCGGCCAGCTCGAAGGCGCCGGTGCCGCCGACCTGGATGAAGTCCATCGACGCGGTCGGCCGCCAGTCGGGCGGAGGGTATTTGACCGCCAACTCCCGGATCCGCTTCAGACGACTCTCGGGAGGTTCGGCGAGCACGTCGCCGCGCGATCGCTCCGGGAGTTGGTGGAGCCAGTCGTGGTAGCGCCGCAGCGTCGAGAGGTATTCGTCGCGCCGGTCCTCGGGCATTTCGGCCAGGCGGGCGTCGATCTCGCGAACCGCGCGCTGCTCGCGATCGGTCAGCCGGATGTCGAAGCGGCGTAGCGACTCGCGGAGCCGTTCCCGATCCGCCCGGCCCTTCATGAGGAACCGCGCCCGACCGCCGTCGAGCGTCGCGGCGCCGACGACGGCGACCGCCGCGAGGCTCAGGCCCAGTGCGGCCGCGCGCCGCCACGTCGAGTTGCTTCGGGAAAGGTCGGTCATGGAGCGAACCTTACGGACTGTCGGGACCGAATTCGGGAGTATTCATCAACGCCTCGAGGACGTCGAAGCCGCCGACCTCCTGATATTCGTCGAGATGTTCCGCCAGGGACAACTCCCGGACGACCCGTTCGTCGGGGTCGGGCCACAGTCCCCAGGCCGTCAGATAGCCGCCGCCGCCGGCGAGCGTCGCGATCAGCGCGCAGACGGCGAGTTTCCAGCCCGTCGCCGCCGCCGCCGTCGCCGAGGCCAGGCGGGCCCCCCGCCGCGCCTCGTCCGAGCGGACATGGCTAAGCGTCCGGTCATGGAACTGGTCCGAGACGTGGGGCCTGGGGAGCTTGTCCAGCGCGTCCCAGGTCTTCTTCAGCAGATCGACCTCGCGCCGAGCGGTGGCGCTGTGGGTGATCTTGGTGCTCAGCGCGCGCGCCTCGACCTCGGTCAGCTCACCATCGACGTAGGCGACCAGGTTGGCGCGATCCTCGGGACGTAGACGCTGGTGCTCGGGACCGACGGACATGGTTCGAATCCCCGATGGATTTCGGTCGGATCGAATCAGCCCGGCATGCCCATCCCCATGCCGCCCATGCCCATCCCGCCCATCCCCATCCCGCCCATCCCCATCCCGCCCATCCCCCGGCCGCCGCGATGTCCTCCCGGGCCGCGGCGAGCGCCGGACGCCACGTTGGCGTTGGGGCCGCGGCCTTGCCGCAAGGTGGGGAAATACTGCGCGGCTCGACCGTAGTATGCGGCCGGACCCGAACCCGTGGCGTTGGACGGGTCGAGCGCGAAGCGATACGGATTGGCCGAGCGCTCCTGGCCCTGCTGGCGAGCGTACGGTTTCAGAGGGTCGTAGGGTTCGGCGGTGTAGGGGGAGATCGGGTCATAGACCCGGGGCTTCTCCATGTTCGCGTAATACTGTCGCTGCATGACGGCCTGGTTGATCGCGTCGGTCGGCCGCGGCCGCATCGCCTGGATCTGCTGGTTCGGCAGATAGTAGGCGTAGTAGAACGCGAACGGATCCTGCATGATGTCGCCCATGCCAAACCCCCCCAGGGCTTGGGCTTGGGCCGAGGCCGAGAACGCGCCGAGTCCCAGCAGCAAAAACGCCAGCGCGCGGCAGCGGCGAACCATGAGACTCCCCCTTGTTCCTCGGATCAGCGGCGCGTGGGACGTCCTCTCCCACGGGGAGCGTAATCGACCCGACGCGGGACGCGACCGCACTGGAATCGGGCGCGGAGACTCGCCGCGCTCGCCGAATCCTCTATCAATCAGTATAATCGTCGCCGCCGCGCCGACAAGTCATCGGGGATCGAGGCGGGCCTGGGGAGGGGGTGGACCGTGGCGGGACGTGGTCTGATCGTCGGGGCGTTCCGACCGTTGGCCGAACGGTTCGAGACGCCCCCGTACTACTATCTCGGGCTGGTCGCGTTGGTGGCCGCCCTGTTCTGGGGGGTGATCCTCGCCTATCGCTCGTGGGAGGAGGCCACCGAGGAACTCGATCCGGCCAGCGACGACGAGATTCTGGAGGCGCTTCGACGGGCGAGGCGCGACGGCGAACTGGACGACCCGGAATTCGAGCGGGCTCGTCTCGTCGTCGAGCGGCGGAAGCACGGCGACGGCGGCCGGGCGTGACCTCGGCCGCCCCGTCTCGCTTCAAGCGACCTGGTAGTTCTCGCGCTCGCTGGAACGCGCGGGATTGATCCCGAGCCGAGACGCCCGGACGAATTCGACGAACTCGTTGACCTCGGCGATCTCGCCGAAGTCCGCCATGATTCGGTCCAGCGCCGCGGAGACCGGCCTCCCCTCGCGGTAGAGCATCCGGAACGCCTGTCGCATGCCGTTGACCGCCTGGTTCGAGCAGCCGGCGCGACGCATCCCCACCAGGTTCAACGCGGTCACGCAGTTGTACCCTTGCTGGAGGATGAACGGCGGGATGTCCTTGGACGTGGCGCCCATCCCCCCCAGCATCGCCAACCTGCCGACGCGCACCCGCTGCTGGACGGCCGTGTTGCCCGAGAGGATGCAGGAATCCTCCAGGACGACATGGCCGGCCACCAGCGCGTTGTTCACGACCGTGCAGTCGTCGCCGACCTGGACGTCGTGGCCCAGGTGGGAGTTGCACATGAAGAGGTTGCGGTCGCCGATGACCGTCTCGCCGTGGCCCTGGGCGGTGCCGCGGTGGACGGTGACGAACTCGCGGAACACGTTGTCGTCGCCGACGCGGACCCCCGTCGGTTCGTCGCGGTAGCCGCGGTGCTGAGGGCTCTTGCCCAGCACGGCGCCGTGGCCCACGAAGTTGTTTCGCCCCAAGGTCATCGGTCCACACAGGCAGGCGTGGGCCTCGATCACGCAGCCGGGGCCGATCCGAACCGGTCCCTCGATGATCGCGTAAGGTCCGATCCACACGTCGGGCGCCAGCACGGCCTCGGGGTCGATGATGGCCGTCGCATGCACGGTTTCCGAAAAGAGCAGCGCCATTCCCCTCCTCCTGTTTCACGGCGTCCAGCCATCAGCCGCATGGCACGTTCGACCGTTTCCATCGGTCGATCCGGATTTGCGGCTTGAGATAAAAACGCCGAGGGCGCGTGACCGGGGGGAGGCTGTCCGATGCGGTCGGTCACGGCAACGCGGGTTTCCTCGGGGGCGGTCGCCGTCGCGATCACCGGCCCGCGCTCCAGGCGGCGTGGGCGGCCTGTTGAAGCGGGTTGGAGCCGTCGGGGAGGCGGTCGCCGTCGATCTGCCAGAAGAAGACCCCGCGCAGGCCCTTGGACATGGCCCATTCGGTCTTCGCCTTCATCGACTCGGCGTCGTCGTAGCCCAAGACCTTGGTCTTGTCCGGGGCGATCAGCCAGGGCGCCTTGATCTCGTCGTCCCAAACGCGGGTCCAGCCCTCGGCCAACAGTTTGCCGACCCCCTTGGCGTTGACGTTGAAGGTCTTGAAACCCTTGGGAAGCGGCGCGCGAGGCTCGGCGACGGGGAACCCCCGGCCGTAGAGCGGCAGGCCCAGGGCCAGGCGATCGGCCGGGACCTTGCGTTTCTCAAGCAGGTGGAGGATCGTCCCCGCGCTCGACCCGGCGCCGGGCCCTTCCGCGGACGACGCGAAGAGCGGCGAGTTATGCCCCGCCCGCGTCGACCAGCCGCCGGCGAAGTCGTAGGTCATGACGAAGCATGGCCTTGGGATAAGCCGCCGCGTTGTTGATCAAGACGTCGATCCGGCCGTGGACGCGCATGGCCTCGTCGACGAGTCTCTCGACGTCGCTTCCGAGGCGACGCTTCCGGCCACGCGCGTGACCCGTCCGTCCGGGACGGAACCCGCGGTCTCGGCGAGCCTGTTCGCGTCGCGCCCGAAGGCGACGACGGCGGCCCCGTCCCCGGCGAAGTCGACGGCCAGGGCCCGGCCGATCCCGCCGGCCGCGCCCGCGGCGACGACGACTTTCGGTTCTGGATTCATGGCGGCGATTCCTCCGAACCCCGCGAGTCCCGCCGACTCAAGGCGGGGACGTCCGATCCTAAGCTCCACTCGCGTGAAAACCAAGCCGCTTGGGAAGATCGGGCTGGCGATCCACGGAGGGCGAGCGGGCCGAGCGGCTGGCGGCCCTGCTCCGGGAGATGGGCGTGGACCCGGATTGAGACTCGGCGCCCGCGGCGTCGCGCGGTTGATGTCGACGCCCGCGAGCGTCTACCATGGGCGGATCAACGTCCAGCGAGGGGGCCTCATGTTCGTCGTCATCGTCAACGTCCAGATCAAGCCGGAATGCGTCGAGGCGTTTCGCGAGGCGTGCGTCGCCAACTCGCGGGGCAGCCTCCGGGAGCCGGGCTGTTCGCGGTTCGACGTCCTCCAGGAGCGCGACGAACCGACCCGGTTCGCGCTTTACGAGGTCTACCGCGACGCCGAGGCCGTCGCCGCGCACAAGGCGACGCCCCACTACGCCGCTTGGGCCGAGAAGGCCGCCGCCATGCAGGCCGCGCCGCGGGCTTCGGTCAAGTACGAGAAGCTCCATCCCGAAGGCGCGTCATGACGTTCGAGTTCGCCACCGCCGCCCGCATCGTCTTTGGATGGGGGACGTTCCAGCATCTCCCCGATCTGGCGAGGCCGTTCGGCTCCAGGGCGCTGATCGTCACGGGCCGCGAGGGCCGCCGGGGCGACGCGCTGGCCGCGAGCCTGGCCGCGGCGGGGGTCCGGAGCGTCCCGTTCCACGTCGACGGCGAGCCCAAGGTGGCGACCGTCGAATCCGCCGTCCGCCTGGCGCGGGCCGAGGGCTGCGACCTGGTCATCGCCCTGGGAGGCGGCGGCGCGATCGACGCCGGTAAGGCCGTGGCCGGGATGGCGACGCAGGCGGGCGACGTCCTGGAACATCTGGAGGTCGTCGGCGAGGGGAAGCCGCTGACCGCTTCGCCGTTGCCGTTCCTCGCCGTCCCGACCACCGCCGGCACCGGCGCGGAGGTGACGCGCAACGCCGTGCTCGACGTCCCCGAGAAGCGCGTGAAGGTCAGCCTTCGAAGCCCCGCGCTCCTGGCGAAGGTCGCCGTGGTCGATCCGGAGCTGACGCTCTCGATGCCGCCGCGGGTGACCGCCTTCACCGGCATGGACGCGCTGACGCAACTGATCGAGCCGTTCGTCGGCGTCGCCGCCAACCCGATCACCGACGGCCTTTGCCGCGAGGGGATCGCCCGCGCGGCGCGCTCGCTGCGGACGGCGTTCCAGAACGGCGCCGACCGCGGCGCCCGCGAGGACATGGCGACCGCCTCGCTTCTGGGCGGCCTGGCCCTGGCCAACGCCAAACTGGGCGCGGTCCACGGCTTCGCGGGAGTGCTGGGAGGCGCCTACGGCCACCCCCACGGCGCGATCTGCGCGCGGCTCCTGCCGTTCGTCATGACCGCGAACATCGCCGCGCTTGAAGCGCGCTCGGCCGACGAGCCGGCCCTGGCGCGCTACCGCGCCGTCGCCCGAATCCTCACGGGCAAGCCGGACGCGACGGCCATGGACGGCGTCCAGTGGGTCGCCCGGCTTTGCGACGACTTGAAGATCCCGCCCCTGGCGCTGGACCACTCGCCCGCGGCCCTCGACGCCGTCGTCGCCGGCGCCAAACGCGCCAGCAGCATGAAGGGGAACCCCGTCGAACTCCCCGACGACGTCCTGCGGCGCATCCTCCGGGGGTCGTCGACGGTCTAGCTCCGTCGGACGACCCCCGAGCCGACGCGACGGTCAGGTGGTGTAATCCGCGTTGAGGCGGACGTATTCGGCGGTGAGGTCGCAGGTCCAGAAGCGGATCGAGGCGGTCCCCCGCTTGAGGTGGAGCCGCAGGTGGACGTCGCGGTGGGCGCGAAGCTCCGCGGAGAGGGCGTTGGCGTCGAAGTCGGTCGGGGCGCCGTGGTCGTAGACGCGGACTCCGTTGATGCCCAGTGACAGTTCGCGCTCCTCGAAGGGGACGCCCGCGTAGCCGGCGGCCGAAACGATCCGGCCCCAGTTGGGGTCGGCGCCGTGGATCGCCGTCTTCACCAGCGGGCTGTCGGCCACGGCGCGGGCGAGGGTCCGGGCCTCCTCGCGATCGGCGCAGCCCTCGACGTCGATGGTGATGAAGTGGGTCGACCCCTCGCCGTCGGCGGCCATCGCCTGGGCGAGCGTCTGGCAGGCGTCCTTAAGCGCGGCGGCGAAATGCTCAAGCGCCTGGCCCGAGAGTTCCTCGCCGGCCAGGCCGGAGGCCAGAAGCAGCACGGTGTCGTTGGTGCTGGCATGACCCTCGACGGAGAGGCAGTTGAAGCTCTCCTCGACGGCTTCCGAAAGGATCGGCTGGAGCGTCGCCGACGGGATCCGGGCGTCGGTGACGAGGAAGGCGAGCATCGTGGCCATCCGGGGGCCGATCATCGCCGCCCCCTTGGCCATCCCCAGGAGCGTCCAGCCGTCGCGCGCGTGGGAGACGATCTTCGTGTGGGTGTCGGTGGTGAGGATCGCCTCGGCCGCCGCGTGGAAGCTCGCGGGCGCCGTCGAAAGCGCGGGGGCCGCGGCGCGGAGGCCGGCCTCGATCCTGTCCATCGGCAGGTGATGGCCGATCACCCCGGTCGACGCCACGAGAACCTGATGGGGCTTGCAGCCGAGCAAGGCCGCGGCGTCCTCGGCGGTTCGGCGGGCGTCGGCCTCGCCGCGCGCGCCGGTCGCCGCGTTGGCGTTGCCCGCGTTGACCACGACCGCCCGCGCCGAGTCGGTCGGCACGATTTCGCGGCACCACTTCACCGGCGCGGCGCACACGCGGTTGGTGGTGAACGTCCCGACCGCGGAGCAGGGGACGTCGGCGACGATCAACGCCAGGTCCAGCCCCCCCGAGGGCTTCACCCCCGCCTTGACCCCGGACGCCCGGAACCCCTTCGGAACGACGATCGCCGACGCTTCGCTCATGATCCAGGACACCTCGCTGACGGAGATCGAACCGACGCCGCGACGTCGTCGCGCGCCCTCTCGAACATACCTCTCGACCCTTCCGGCGACCAGTCGCCGCCGCGGCCCCTTTCCCGACGGCCTGGGGCTCGGTTTGGTTCGCCGACGAAGACTTCTTCGGTCGCGCGAATCACTCCGAAATCGGAGACTTTGCGGTGGATGCCGATGGTGGCGTTCCTTGGGTAACGCATGTAAGCAACGCGCGTTCTGGGCGACTTCGGGTGTTGGATAATTTGGTCAAACCTTTGAAGCGGGCGAAGGGGGCGAGACGAAGTTTAGGCTTGGTTGACGGCCCGGAGTCCCGAGGCGGAGTCTCGGACCTCGCGCCGCATGAGCGCCGAAGTTCGTCGGGAGTGTACCGTGGAGCGTCCGATGTCGAGAAAACCAACGTGGCTCGCCCTGACGGTCCTAGGATTGGGACTGGGGTTCGCCGCGCGCCCGGCCCAGGCCAGTTACGGCGGCGGTCTTTCGCCGCGAGGCTGCCCGGATCCCCAGGACTGTGGGGGGCGGCATGTTGAGTATCAAATCCAGCGCCAGACGGTCCTGCGCAACGTGCAAGAGACCGTTTACGAGTCCCAGCAGGTCCCCTGCACGCGAACCGTCGCCGAGACGGTGATGCGGCCGAAGACCGTGCAAACCGTCCGCAACGTCGTCGAGAACCACGTCCGCCAGGAGCGGTACACCGTCAGCAAGCCGGTGTACCGCACGGTCAACCGGACGGTGAACTACACCGTCCAGCGGCCGGTGACGCGGACGGTCTGGAAGGACGTCGCGTACACGGTCAGCCGCCCGGTGCGCGAGACCCACTACGAGACGCGGACGTACACCGTCCAGCGCCCCGTGCGCGAGACGCACCTTCAGACCCAGTATTACAACGTCAACCGCCAGGTGCGCGAGACGTCGTTCAAGGACGTCACCTACACGGTCTGCCGGCCGGTGCAAGAGACGATCCTCAAGACGGTCAACCAGGTGATCTGCACTCCGGTCCAGGAGACCGCGTACAAGACGGTCTGCTACACGGTGAATCGGCCGGTTCAGAAGACCTGCCACCGCACCATCCCCTACACGGTGCAAGTGCCGGTCCAAACGACCGTGATGCAGCAGCAGCCGTACACCGTGACGGTTCCCGTGCGGTCGACCGCGTACAAGCAGGTCGCCTACACGGTCAGCCGTCCGGTGCGCGAGACGGTCATGAAGGAATGCCGCTACACCGTCCAGGTCCCGGTGAAGCGCACCGAATACAAGCAGGTCGCCTACACGGTCAGCCGTCCGGTGCGCGAGACGGTCATGAAGGAGTGCCGCTACACCGTCTGCCGTCCGGTCCAGACGACGACCATGAAGACCGTCTGCAAGACGGTCTATCAGACGGCGAACGAGACCGTGATGAAGGACGTGTGCGAGACGGTCTGCGTGCCCCGGACGATCGTCAAGCAGGTTTGCAAGACGGTCTGCGAGCCGGTCGTGGAGACGTACTTCGTCCCCGGCAAGACGGTCTGCGTCAACGGCTGCCTGGTCGAGACGCCCGGGACCTGGTGCCAGCGGACGGTCTATCGTCCCCGGACGATCGTCGAGAACGTCGAATGCACGGTGTACGAGCGCCAGACGGTGACGAAGCAGGTGCCGGTGACGATTTGCAAGACGGTCCCGGTCACGGTCACCGAACAGGTGCCGGTGACGACCTGCCGGATGGTCGCCGAGGAGATGGTCAAGCAGGTGCCGGTGACGGTCTGCAAGACGGTCCAGGAGACTTGCACCAAGACCGTCCCCTACACCGTCTGCGAGTACGTCCCGCGCGAGGTGGTCAAGCAGGTGCCGGTGACGGTCTGCAAGACGGTCCAGGAGACTTGCACCAAGACCGTCCCCTACACCGTCTGCAACATGGTCCCCCAGACCCGGACGCGCTGCGTGCCGGTCAGCGTGACCAAGATGTGCTCCAAGACCCAGTTCCGCCAGGAGCCGTACCAGGTCACGACCTACGTCCCCGAGCGTCTCACCAAGCAGGTGCCGTACACCTACACCCGGATGGTCCGTCAGACGGTCGCCAAGCAGGTTCCCTGCACGATCACGAAGATGGTCGCGGAGCCCCGCGTGAAGCGGGTGCCGATCACGATCTGTCGCGTGGTCACGGAGACCTGCTCGCGCCAGGTGCCGGTGACGACCTGCCGGATGGTCGCGGAGACCCGTAGTTGCCAGGTGCCGGTGACGACCTGCCGGATCGTCCAGGAGCAGCGCGTCAAGCAGGTGCCGCAAACCGTCTGCGAGACCGTCGTCGAGCAACGGACCAAATGCGTGCCGCAAACCGTCTGCGAGATGCAACAGGTCGTCTGCACCCGCCAGGTGCCGTACACGACCTGCCGCCAGGTGGTCGACACCCACGTCGTCCAGGAGCCGGTGACCGTCTGCCGACAGGTCTCCGACGTCAAGACGATCTGCGTCCCCAGGACCGTCTGCCGGCAAGTCCCCGTCGAGGTCTGCGTCAAGGTCCCCGTGGTCGTCGTCTGCGAGCCGCCGGCGGTCGCGCCGACGTCCCAGATGGTCGTCCCCACGCCCCAGGGCGCGGTCGCCTCGCCCCAGGCCCATTGACCCTCGACTCGATCGCCGGGCGGTCGGACCGCCCGGTCCCTTTCAACCCCTCCGCTTCAGGCCGAGGAACCTTCGGCGCTCCCTGAAACGGCGAACGCCCCGCCGGTGGGAAACCATCGGCGGGGCGTCTTCGCGTTCGAACCCGGCGACGCGCTCGTCCGCTCCTCGTTGAGTGTTATTCGCTCGGAAGGACGTCTCGGAGCGTGCCGCCCAGCGCGAAGAGGCTACGGAACATCAAATCCAGCGAGACGCCGGGCGCCGCCGTCTCGATCCTGGAGACGTTGGGCTGGCTTGTCTTCAGCGCCCTGGCGGCCTCCGCCTGGGTCAAGCCCCGACCCGCCCTCGCCGCTCGCACGGCGCGGCTCAGGGCGACGCGCAACTCGACCAGGCGACGTTCCTCGACCGTCAGCCCAAGGAAGTCCTCGGCGTCGCCGATCACCCAGCCGTCCGCTTCAAGGGCTTTCCGCTTCGAAAAGACGGCGTCATTCATCCAGCACCACCTTCGACCCGTCCGGGAACTCCGCCGAAGCCCTCAACTTGCCGCCCATCGCGCCGACATACCGGCGAAGCTTCTCGGCCTCAAGGCGAAGGAGTTCCGCCCGGCACTCTGACGGAAGCGAGGCGAACTTGGCCTTATATTCGGGCGTCTCCCGCGTGAGGTCGTCGGCGGCCTTCAAATCAAGAAAGATTTCGTATTCGGCGATCAGATTTTCGCTTAACTCGGCGATCCGGGCTCGACTCTCGGGAGACATCCGCGCCAGGACGTCCTCGGCTCGCACGGTCGACATGGCTCATCCTCCTAGATGACGTCCGTATCGTTCGTCGGCGACGGTGATGGCCGTCTCGTACCAGCGATCATCCCCCGCCTTATCGCCTCCCACGAGCAAAACGGCCCGCCGGGAAGGGTCGAAGGCGAACAAGACTCGCCAGGGTCGTCCGCGATGGACGACGCGAAGCTCCTTCATATTGGGGAACCGAGAACCTTTGACGGTGTCGACGTAAGGTCGTCCGAGATTCGGACCGGTTGCTCGCAAAAGGTTGATACGCCCGAAGATGGCTCTCTGGACCTCGACGTCCAGGGCATCGAATTCGGGCACGTACTCCGCGTGAAATAACACTTCCCACATCGTCCGCTCCGAATGACCATCCCCAATTCTATGCCGAATCGGATATATCGTCAATGAAACGTGGAGCGCCGGGTCGGCCGCCGCGTTCAGTGCCAGTCGGCCCCGCATGCGAAACACTGCCTGGCCGCGTCGGTCCTGAGCGGTTGGCCGCACGAGGGGCAAGGTTTTCGCGCTCGGCCAGCCCGTTCGTCGCGAGCCTCCTGTTCCCGGACGATCCAGAGGAAGGTTTCTTGAACACTCCAAGCGGCCCCCTCGCACAACCGCTTGACCGCGAGCGCGTTTCGACCTTGATCGAGAATGGCCCGAACTTCCGCGGCGAGCGCCGGGTCGTCGAGCGGGGGCGGTACGGGTTCTTCCCTCATCGCGCGGCCTCCTCGGTTTCGAAACGCCGAAACCCCCGACTCGCGACGGGGGCCTCGGCGTGATCGATCGAACTTCGCTCACCAGCCCCGCGAGGCGCCGGCGCCGACGCAGGCCAGGGCTTCGGCGTCGTCGTCCTCGTCGTCGCGTCCCGCCTCGGACCATTCGTCCTCGGGGGAGGTGGCTTCCAGTTCGGCCTTCAGCCGCTTGCGGGCGGTGTGGAGCCGGCGCTTGACGGTCCCCAGGGGGACGTCCCACTCCTCGGCCATCTCGACCAGCGACAACTCCCGGATGTAGAAGCCGACGAGGGCCTCGCGATCCAGGGGCTTCAAGCGATCCATCGACTCCCAGAGCCGCTGGGCGCGCTCGCGGGCGATCAGGGCGTCGATCGGCTCATCCTCGGTCTCCGAGGCGCTATCCAGCGTGGCGGCCTCGACCGCGAAGACCGCCGGGCGGCGGGTGGCGTGGTTCACGGCCATCCGCGCGGCGATCTGCCGCAGCCAGCCGGCGAACCGCTCGGGCTCGCGAAGCTGACCCAGCCGTCGCATGACGTGGAGGAAGACCTCCTGCGTCAACTCCATCGCCTCGCCGACGTTCCCCAGCCGGCGCAGGGCGATCGCCCGCACCGTCGGCTCGAACTGCTCCACCAGGCGGCCGAAGGCGTCGCGGTCCCCGGCCTGAGCCTTCCGGACCAGGGCCGCGACGGCGTACCATCCCCGCGTGTCTTCCTCTCGCTCCAGCATCGTGGCGATCAACGGACCCACCTTCCCCACTCCGGGGGGCGACCGGACTTCCTCGCGCGATCGGCCCGATCTTCGGGACCGTCTTTAAGTGGCGAAGCTCCGGCGACGTCACGGACCTGTAACGCTCGCGAGACACGGACGCGGAACGACCGTCACGGAGGCCCCGCCCATCAAACGGCGGGCGACCTCCGGGGCGTTCGGCGCGTCCGAGACGCGGCGACGCGGTGGATGCGCGTGCGCGGCGCGGCCGTTCGAGTCCGACGAACCCGTTTTCAGCCACTTCCGCGCCGAGTCTGGTCCCGCCGGATCGTTACGATCGACTCGCGGCCGCGGAGACGGGGCGCGGGGAGGGAACCGAACCGAACGGGTTCCCGTCGTCGCGAGCCTCGCCTCGCCGACGACCGTCGGCGAGCGTTCAATCCAGGCGGTTCGACTCGTTCAAGACCCGGCTATCGCCGCGAAGGCGGCGATCTCAGCCGTCCGACCGCGTGCGGCCCCAGCCGCGCCGGCCTTACCGATCGATTTACCCGCGCCCCGGCCGAGCCGGGGCCTGGTAGCCGAGGCCGCCGTACAGGCGGCCGCGGATCGGGATCGGAAGGACGGCGCCCGGCCGGACCCAAGCCCGAGACCCTGGCTCAGTCGCCAGCTCTCCTGGGATTGGGACGACCTTGGGGACGCGCAGGCCGGAGACGCCGGATCGCTCGCGGGGCGCGGCGCGTCCGGAATCGCCGGGTCGGTAATGGGCGGCGCGGGATAGACGAAGAAATCGCCTACCTTGAACACCGCCATGGAATCGCGCATGACGTCGTGATGGGAGTGGCGGATGCGCGAGGCCGTACCGTTGTTGACGCCCGTGTTGAGCACGAGCGACCGCGTCCCGAGATTCAGCCGGTTCGACAGGGCCGACAGCGTCAGGTTGGTGCGGGTCAACATGGCATTAGCCTCGCATCCGCCCCAGGTGGGGGCGGGCTCACGGTGCGGGTCGTCGTCGGGATCGTCGCGTTCGGGGCGGCCGATGAAGCCGGGCCCGGAATCGCGACGGCGACGAGTTCCGCGGGGAAGGGGCGTTTTCAGCAGCCCCAAGAGCGCTTACCGAGTCGAGATCCGATGACCTCCGGTCCTCGATGGGGCCGGGCACGCGCCCGATCCCCTTCAATCCAATCAAACCACCATCGACCGCGGCGGAAGCCGGGCGGCTGGCGCGACCCCCGCATGGGGAGTCTCCGCGGCCGACTTATGCCCTTGGACATCTTACCCTGGAGAGGGGTTCGCGCGAAATCGAAAAAAATCCTCGGGCCTCGCGTCCTTCGCGACGTCCGCCCAGGCCCGGACCCGGTCGACCAGCCGCGCGGCCAGGTCGGCGCCGGGGGGGAGGGTTTCGACGTCGCGGTCGGGACGGACCAGATGGAAGGCGTGGCGGCCGGCCCGGATCGCCTTCAGGTCGTTGGCGACGGTCAGGTCGGCGCGGTTGGTCCGGCACGCCTCGCGGGCGACCCGGACCAACTCCGCCTCCGACGCGCCCGAGAGGAGTTTGAAGCCGACGAGGTAGACCGACGGCGCCCAGTCGCGTACCGATCGGATCACCTTGGGCGTCCGTCGCATCGCGACCGCGAGTTCGTCCCGCCGCGAGTCGATCTTGCCGGGGCGGGGCTCGGGCTCGTAGTCGGAGACGGCCATCGCCAGGAACGCGACGTCCGCCGCCGATTCCTCCAGGGCCCGTCGCAGGGCCTCGGCGTACTCGGCCACCGTTCCGACTTTCAACGGCCGAAGGCGCAGCCGGTCGCGCCGGGCGGTCCATCGCGCGCGGAGGCGGTCGAGGCGGTCGCGCTCGGCGGCCGGGTCGGCGTCGAGGTCGATTCGGGCGTGGCGGAGCAGGGGGAGGGCGGCGGCGGGCGCGTGGACGTGCCAGACGTCGTCGCCGCGGTCGAGGCACGCCTCGGCGATCGCCGCGGCGGTGCGGCCGGTGGAGACGTTGGTGACGACCCGCACGTCGTCGATGGCCGCGGACGTCCCGCCGCCGGTCACGACCACCCTCATGACGATCCGGCCCCCCGCGCGGCGTCCCGACCCTTTACGTCCGGCGCGGCCCCGGCTAGGCTCGCGGAAAGCGAGTCCCGCGCGGGTCGGCGCCGCTCCGACCCGTCCGCCCCTTTTCAGGCAAGGCCGACATGACCGCCGAGAGCCCCTTCCGCCGCGTCTCCGAACCCGCCCGCGAACTGCTGGAGGAGATTCGCCGCTGGCCGATCTTCGACCCCCACTCGCATATCGACCCGCACCGGCCCGCGGCTCGCGACCTCGACGAGATTCTAGGATACCATTATTACACCGAGCTGGCCCATTCCGCCGGCATGCCCGCGGCCGACGTCGCCCCGGAACTTCCCCCCCGCGCCCGCGTCGAGAACCTCGCCCGTCGGCTGGCGACGTTGGACAACACGGTCCAGTACTCCTGGCTGGTGGAGATCGCCCGGACGTTCCACGGCTTCGAGGGGGACCGGATCGGTCCCGAGGACGTCCCCGGCCTCTACGATCGCGCGCTTCACGACCGCGACGGCGCCGCCTGGGACGAGAAGGTCTGGAGGACGACCAACCTGGAGGCCGTCTTCCTCACCAACGACTTCGACGACCCGCTGGAGGGCTGGGACGTCGAGAAGTACGTCCCCTGCCTGCGAACCGACGATCTGGCGCTGAAGCTCCACCGGCCCGGGACGGTCGAGCGGCTGAAGGCGGCGACCGGCGTGGACGTCGGCGACCTGGAGGGCCTGCGCGCGGCGATCGGCGCGTTGTTCGAGCGGTTCGTCGCCAGGGGGGCGCGGGCCTGCGCCGTCAGCCTGCCGCCGGACTTCGCGCCGCGGCCGGCCGCGCCGAAACGGGCGGTCACGCCGATCCGACGGGCGCTCCGCGGCCTGGACCTCCGCCCCGACGAACACGACGAGATCCGCGCGACCGTCTTCTGGATGCTGGCCGAGTTCTGCGCCGATTTCGGCCTGCCGTTCGACCTGATGATCGGCCCGGTTCGCGACGTCTACCCGGCGGGCGTGGCCGGAGGCCGCGACCTGTTCGACCGCCGGGTCAGCCTGTACGAATATCGCGCGTTGTTCAACCACTTCTCGGGGGTGACGTTCCCGGTCTCCACGCTCGCGCCCGACGCCGGGGCCGAGCTGGTGGCGTACTCGTGGATCTTCCCCAACGTCCTGCCGATGGGCCACTGGTGGTATTCGAACGTCCCGGCGTTCATCGCGGCCGACCTGAAGGCGCGGATCCAGGCCGTTCCCAAGGTGAAGCTCCTGGGCTACTACTCCGACGCCTACAAGCTCGAATTCATCCTGCCGAAGTTCGACATGTACCGCCGCGTCCTCGCCGAGACCCTGGCCGGGGAGGCGGTCGTCAAGCAAGGCTGGACGGTCGAGCGGGCGCTGGAGGTCGCTAAACTCGCCCTGGTCGACAATCCGCGACGGGTCTTCGAAAAGCCGTCGCGAGCGGCCCGGGCCGCGATTTGACCGCGGGGGGAACGCGGGGCATCCTTGAGGTCGTCGGCCGCGCGCCGACCGCGTCTTGAAGATCCGCCGGTCGAAAGGGGCGACCCGAATCGTCGGCCATCCCGAGGATCGGACTTGAGGATAGACCCCATGCGGCCCCGACACCCGATGCTCCGATACGCGGCGCTCCCGCTGGCCCTCGCGGCGGCCGGGGCGCTTCCGCCCGCCACGACCCGCGCCCAGGACGTCGCCCCCCTCTCCTCCGGGAGCGGCGCGGGGACGGGGACCGGCAGGTCCTCGGTCCCGGACTACCGCCCGGACGCGCCGTTGCGCGAGTCGCCGGGCATGGAGGGCCCCGACGCGCCGGGCCCCTTGCCTCCGCCCGACGCCGGGCGGATCCCGCTGGGCCCGGGCGTCAACGTCCGCTTCCCGGACGACCCCGGAATCGCGCCGTTCCTGCTCCAGTCCGGCGGCTCGGGCGGCGGGGCCGTCACGGGGGGCTTGCGGATCACCCCGGAGATGATCGACACCGCCAGACTCATCTCCGAGCCCGGCGAGCGCGGGCGGATCATGCTCCAGATCGCCCGCGGGGCCATCCTCAGCAACCAACTCGTGCTGGCCCACCGCGCGACCGAGGAAGCGGCGACCGCCGCGCCCGAGGAGACCAACGACCTGATCCACGACCAGCTCATCATCTCCATCGTCACCACCGCCGGCCAACTCGCCGACTCCCTGCTTCGCGAGGGCAAGCCCCAGGTCCGCCTCTTCCCCGACGATCCCGGCGGCGGCCTCCCCCACATCGACGGCCGCCTGGCGATCCGCACGGCCCGCCTGGAATGGCGCCGGGCCGCCGCCATGGCCTCCCAGATCCGCAACCCGACGTATCGCAGCGAGTACCTCGACCGCGCCGTCGAGAACATGGCCGTCGGCAGCGCCGTCGTCGCCCTGGAGTACGCCGCGGCCTCCATCGACGACCGCGGCCCCCAGTCCAGCGAGGAGGACCGCGCGGCCTATGCCGACCAGGCCGACGAGATCCTGGAGGAAGGGGCGACGCTGGCCGACGAAATCGAGCGGCCGATCTGGCGCAACCGCGCCAAGGAGCGGCTGGCCACCGCCGCCGGCGAGTCCGGCCAGTACCAGCGCGCCACCGATCTGGCCGATCGGATCCGAAACGCCGAGGCCCGCGCCCGCGCCCTGGTCCTGGTCGCCGAGTTCCAGGCCCGTCGCGGCCGCGACGACGACGCCACCCGCAGCTACAATCTCGCCGCCCGGGCCGTCGCCTCCGTCCAGCAGCGCGGGCTCCGCGGCGTCCTGATCGGCATCCTAATCGACAGCCTGATCTCGACCGGCCGGTTCGAGGACGCCCGCGCCAGCCTCGTCCTCTATCAGTCGGAGGCCGAGCGGTTCGTCGCCATGGGCGCCATCGCCGAGTCGCTGGGCGTGCGCCGAATGCCCGACGAGGCCCGCGCCTGGATCGACCGCGACGCCCCGGCCGCGTACCGATCGACCCTGTACCGCCGCCTCAACAACGGCCTGCTCCGCGCCATCTCCGAGGCCCGCGCCCGCGAGTTCCAGGGCCACGACTACGGCGACGACTCCCGCGTCCAGTGACGACGGCGGAGCGAGAAGGCCCTCAGCCGGCCGCCGGGGGCCGCTTCGCCAGTCGGCGAGCGACCTCGGCGGCGACGGCCGCGGTGAAGCTCGCGGTCGTCTCGCCGCCTCCCAGGTCGCGAGTGCGCGTCCCCTCGCGGAGCAGGTCCAACGTGGAGTTCTTCACCGCCTGGCCCAAGGCGATCTCGCCCAACTGGTACAAAAGCAGGGAGAACGCCAGGAAGATCGCCGTGGGGTTGGCCAGGCCCTTGCCGGCGATGTCCGGCGCGGTGCCGTGGGCCGCGTCGAACAACGCCACCCGGACCACCGCCGAGGCGTCGAACGCCAGGTTGGCGCTCGCGCCTATGCCCAGCGAGCCGGCCAGCCCGCACGCCATGTCCGAGAGGAAGTCGCCGTACTCGTTCAACACCAGCACGATCTGGAACTTCTCCGGCGCCATGATGACCTTGCCCAGGAGCGCGTCGAACAACTCGACGCCGTGCGGCACCTCGGGGAACTGGCCGGCGACCTCCGCGGCCACCTGCTCGAAAAGACCGTCGGTCGCCTTCTGGATCGTGTACTTCGACGAACTCGTCACCCGCTTGCCGGTCTTCCGCGCCAGGTTGAAGGCGTAGCGGGCGGCCTCGCGGACGGGCCGGCGCTCGACGATCCGGAGGCTGACCGCCCCATCGTCGCCGATCATCCTCCCGGGGTCGTCGTAGGTGCCGCCGGTGGCGATCCGCACGATGTCCAGGTCCAACTCCCGGCGGAAGTTGGTCGGGACGCCGGGGATGGTGTAGACCGGGCGATGAATCACCGAGAGGTCCAGCCGCCGCCGGAGGACCGCGTTGGGGCTCTCCTCGGTCGTCGCCGTCGGGTGCTTGAGGGCGACCCGGGTGTCGAGGATCGTCGCGACGGCCTCGTCGTAGACCACCTTCCCCTTGGCCCGGCGGTTCTCCACGCGGAGGTCCACCGGGACGAACTCCAATCGGATCGGCAGCGCCTCGGCCAGTTGGTGGACCGCCTCGGAAAGCTCGGCGCCGATGCCGTCGCCAAGCAGTTCCGTGACGCGATACGACGGACGGTTCATCGACTTCCTCTCTCGTCGCGAGGTTTCCGGCCGAGTCCTCGACGGCTGGACGGGATCGACTCATTATAAGCCGGCGGGTCGCCGTCGCGAGCATGCGGGCGATGAAACCCGGGGCGACCGCCCGCCGACCCTCTTCTCGGTGGTGTTTGGCGACGAGTGTCGAAATTCCGACGGAATTCTGAAATCCCGCGAGTTCCGCCCGCGATCATACCGGGTGGATCGTCGTTCTTTGACAATTCGATTGCATGAATGCAGTTCGAGACCGCGGCCGACGACCGCCCGGGCTCACGCCGACCCGGTGATCCGCCGCCGCCGGGATCGCGGCGACGACAAGTCGGAGGAGACCTTCGAAAACACATCTCGACCACGACGAACGAAGCCGCCGAGGTCGCGCTTAATATTTTGTGGCGTAACATGATGCGTCGTCGAAGCGGCGGGCGTCGCGGACGAACGAACCCACACGCGCTTCAGTCTGGTGTGGATCGATTCGTCACCGGGGCAGTTCCAGGACCTCCAGCCGCGAGGGGGCGGAGGCGTCGCGGAAGACGCGCTGGACTGCCTTTTGGAAGTCCTCGGGGGCGGCGGCGGCGATGTCGACGAACTTCTGGGGGTTGCGGTCGACCAGGGGGAACCAGGTGCTCTGGATCTGGACCATCACTCGATGGCCGGATCGGAACGTGTGGGCGACGTCGCGCATCGTGAAGTTCACGGCGGTCGGTTGGCCCGGCTGGAACGGCTGGGGATTCGACAGACCGTCGCGGAAGCGTCCACGGATCACGTCGCCGCGGACGAGGCCCTGGAAGCTCGCCAGGGGTTCGTCGTCGACGGTCTTGCCGGCGAAGTCGTCGGGGAAGACGTCCACCAGCTTGACGATCCAGTCGGAGTCGGTCCCCGACGTCGAGACGTTGAGTTTGACCTGGATCGGCCCGACGAGGGTCAGGTCTTCGGCCAGGGGTTCGGTCTGGTAGACCAGGACGTCGGGCCGACGCGCGGCGAAGCGTTGGTCCTGGATCATGTAGTCGGCGGTCATCCGGTTGGAGATCGCGTCGATGAACGGGACGGGCTTGGCGGGGTCGCTGACGTACTCGTCGTAGGGCGGCCCGGCGTCGGGCTCGGGGGGGGAGAAGGAGACTCGGCCGCCGGCGGCCAGGAAGAGGCTCTTGGGCTTGGCGGCCTCGGGGGGCCAGGCGTCGAACTCGCGCCACTGGTTGGTGCCGGTCTCGAAGACGCGGGCCTCGGGGAAGTGCCGGGAGTCCTGGTCGCCCCCCTTGAGGATGGAGCGGAAGAAGGGGAACTCGATGTTCTCGCGATAATACGCGGCGGTGTCGGAGTTGAAGGCGATCGGCCCCAGCGCCGCGCCGTCGCCGCCGGCCCAGCCGCCGTGGAGCCAGGGGCCCATGACCAGGACGTTGGTCGTCCCGGGGTTGGCGGCCTCGACGGCGCGGTAGGTCTCCAGGGGTCCGAAGAGGTTCTCCGCGTCGTACCAGCCGCCGACGTTGAGCACCGCCGGCTTGACGTCCTTCAGGTGGGGGCGGACGTCGCGGGCCTTCCACCAGTCGTCGTAGTTCGGGTGTCCCATCATCTCGTTCCAGAACGCGACGTCCCCCTTGAAGTAGCGGGCGTCGACGTTGGAGAGCGGGCCCAGGTCGAGGAAGAAGGCGTAGCCGTCGGGCTTGTCGTTGTACATATAGCTATGAGTCGCGTACCGCTTCACGGGCTCCGGCCGGGGATGGCCGAAGCCGGACATGAAGTTGAAGGCGTGCGCGAGGAAGAGCGCCCCGTTGTGGTGCCAGTCGTCGCCGGCGAACCAGTCGGCGATCGGAGCCTGCGGCGACGACGCCTTGAGCGCGGGGTGGGCGCCGATCATCCCCATCGTGGTGTAGAAGCCGGGGTAGGAGATCCCCCACTGGCCCACCCTGCCGTTGTTGCCGCCGACGTTCTTGACCAACCAGTCGATCGTGTCGTACGCGTCGCTGCTCTCGTCGATCTCGGCCGCGTCGGTCTTGATCGGCCGGACGGGACGGACGTTGACGTACTCGCCTTCCGACATGTACCGTCCGCGCACGTCTTGATACGCGAAGACGAAGCCGTCGCGGCTGAACGGCGGGGAGGGGCCCAGCTCGGAGCGGTAGGCGTCGGCTCCGTAGGGGGCCACGCCGTAGGGCGTCCGGTTGAGCATGATCGGGTACGTCAGCGACCGATCCTTGGGGACGTAGACCGCCGTGAAGAGGCGGACGCCGTCGCGCATCGGAATCAGGAACTCGTACTTGGTGTAGTGCGCCTTGACGTAGTCCTCCTCGGCCGCCGCCGGGACGGCCAGGAGGAGCAGGGCGGCGAGGGCCGCCAGCGGGACGCGCGATCGGACGGACGACATGCGATTCCTCCCGCCCGGGGGCGGCTCCGGTCCCGTGGAACGTCGGGTCAGGAAGTCAGGGTATCGCAACCGTCCGGCCGAGTCAGCGCCCCAGCCCCAGCCGGGCGCGATGGTAGGCCAGGCGGTCGACCGGGCTCATCTTGGCGAAGTCGGGGCGACCGTCGGCGGTCGCGGCGAACGCCGCGGCGGCGCCGCCGTTCTCCCGCGAGGGTCGCGACTCGGTCACCAGCGGCCTGGCCGGCACGCGCCAGCCGTTGCCGAGCGTCGCGCCGTTCGCCGAGGGCTTGCCGTTGGTCGACGGCTTCGCCGCGACGAGCGACGGGGCGACGGCCGTCGCCGCCGGCATCGCCGGTACCGCGACCGACGTCCCGCCGTAGCGCATCGACTGTTCGGTGGTTTGCAGGTCGTCCTCCAACCGGCGGTTCGGGGCGATCCCCAGCTTGCCCAGGACGGCGTGGTACGCCTTCACGGCGTCGACGGGATCGATCTGGCCGTCGGCGATCAGGCGGAGGAACTGGACGAACGCCAGTTGGTTCTCGGCGTTGTTGATCTTGCGGCCGTAGAGCGCGGCCCTGCCGCCGTGCTCGCGGCAGTCGTGCAGGAGCTGGAAGGCGTCGCGGGTGGTCCCCGCCGAGCCTCCCATGATGCCGACGACCAGGTGGGGGTCGAACCGGACCAACTCCTCCATCGCCCTGGGGCCGTGGTAGACGACCTTGAGGAACACCGGCCGGCCGGCGGGGGCGACCCCGGCGAGCATCCGGGTGATCATGTCGTTGAGGTAGCCCGGCAGGACGTCGGGCGAGAGTCCGGTCTCGACGTTGGGGTCGAACACCTCCAGGAAGTAGCGGAACCCCTTGCGCTCGGCCTCCTCGCGGAAGGCGTGGAAGCGTTCCATGGTCGCCAGGTCGTGGCCCAGGTCGTTGTTGAAGGTGACGCTGTAGAGTCCCAGGTTCGCCCCCAGCGCGCGTTCCTCGGGCTTGCAGTCGAGGTGGCCGCACATGGCGTGGTCGAGGCTGGCGGTGCGGAACGGCCGCGACGGCTCCGCGGCGTAGGAGGAGCCGCGGGCGAGGAAGATGTCGGTGGTGTCGTTGGCGCGGATGGCGGGCGTCACCGGCGAGTCGGCGAAGAGCCGTTCGCCGAACGTCAACGCATGGTTGGAACTGGCCGACATGAGCATGATGTCGACGAGTTCCTGCCTGGCCACCAGCCGCATCTGGCGGCGGTACTCTTCGAGGGTCTTGAAGCGGACCTCGCCGTCGTGGCGTTCGGGGCTCTCGCCGGGGGCGCCCAGGCCGGTGGCCATGTCGGCGTCCTTGGCGTCGGCGAGGATGAACTCGCGGCAGCCGCTCGGGTCGGCGTGGATCGCGGCCAGCTTTCGATCGAGTGATTTCTGCATCTCAGCGGCCCCCCCTCGGGCCGTAACCGTGGACCGTCGCCGTGTTCGCCGCCGCGTTACTTCGAGCCGCCGAGCGCCGCCATGACCTGGTCGGTGATCGACTTGACCAGCGCGTCGACGTCCGAGCCGGCGGCCTCGCCGTTCGGGGACGGCTTGGCGTCGGCGGCGGCGGGAAACTCGGCGCGGCCGGCGGAGCAGCCGCACGTCGAGGTCTCGCCGGCCCGGGCGGCCTGGTCGACCAGCTTGGGGTGGACGAAGACGCGGGGCTCGGGGGAGAAGTCGCCGTAGCCCTCGCGGAAGAGGCTGTTGCCGCAGAGGTCGCAGTTCTCAAGTCCGCGGGTCAGACGCGGATCGGGGATGTTCAGCCGGGGCTTGATCTTGATGAGTTCGGCCGCCTGTTCGTCGCCGTAGTAGTTCACCCGGCCCAGTTGCTTGGCCAGAAGCAGGATTCGGCAGTAGGCGTCGATGATCTCGGTCTTGAAGTAGGCGTCCTCAAGGTCCGTCCCGGCGGTGATGGTGCCGTGGTTGGCCAGGAGGATCGTCTCGGTGTCCTTGATGTAGGGGACGATGGTGTCGGCGAAGGTCTGGGTGCCGGGGGTCTCGTAGGGGGCGATGGCGACCTCGCCCAGGAAGACCTCGATCTCCGGCAGCACGCACTTGGGGATCGGCTCGCGGGCGACGGCGAACGCCGTGGCGTGGGGCGGATGGCAGTGGACGCAGGAGCGAAGGTCGGCCCGGACCTTGAGCGCGGAGAGGTGCAGGAGGATCTCGCTGGAGCGCTTGCGCTTGCCGGAGACCTGCTTGCCGTCCATGTCGACGATGCACAGGTCGTCGGGCTTCATGAAGCCCTTGGAGACGCGCGTCGGGGTGCAGAGGACGCGGTCCTCGCTCAGGCGGTAGCTGATGTTGCCGTCGTTGGCCGCCGCGAAGCCCTTGTTGTAGAGCCGGCGGCCGATCTCGCACATCTGCTCCCGCAGCTTCCACTCGTTCTGGACGCTCATGGCCGCCCTCCTCGCCTCGTCATGGTCGGAAAGATCGTTTCGTGAAGTTCCGCTTGTATGCCTAGAATGAGATGTCGTCGACTGCTTCTTGTAGGCTGGGTCGAGACCCAGCTTGGAGAAGCCTCGGCCTCTGTGGGCTGGGTCCAGACCCAGCCTACGGGAACCACGCTGAATCGAGTCGTGACAAAGCACTAGAATGAGATATCGTCGATCAGGCAGGCGCAGTAGGCGTCGACCGGCGTCAAGGTCCGGCCGAAGGGGTTGGCCGCCTCGCCCCCCTCGCTGAGCCCGACCAGGTCGCCCGGCGCGACGCCGAGCCGGTCGTAGGCCACCAGTTCCTCGCCGCGGACGTCGGCGCCGTCGCGGAGCGCCTCCAGGGGCATCGGCCGGACGATGGGGAACCGCGCCCCGGAGAGGCTCGGGTTGACCCGCGACAGCGTGACCCGTCCCACGACCTCGACGATCCTCACGGCGTCCCTCCGATCCCGCGGCCGGCTTCGAACGGGTCGCGCGGCGCGCCGGCCCTTCGAAACGCGGTCGCGAGTTGCTTGATCCAGGCGATCGACTTGGCCGCCGGGTCGATGACGATCAGGTTCGCCCCCAACGTTTCGGTGGCGCGGTGGACGTCGGCCGGCTCGCTGGCGAACGCGGCGCGGACGCCCGGGCGTTGGCAGCCTCGCCACACGGCCGTGGCGCCGTCGCTGGTCACCAGCAGCGCGCCTCGCCCCGAGCCCGCGCCCAGCCAGGCGGCCGCGGCGTCGACGTCCGGGTCCAACTCGCGCCAGAGTCCGGCGTCCTCCAGCAGCGACCGCCGAAGAGCCGAGAGCCAGCCCGCGCCGGACTCGATCGCGAAGGCCCATTCGCCCCTCGCCGTCGCGGCGACCTCCGCCAGCCCGGCGAGGCGGACGACGACGTCGTTCTTCTTCAACAGGTCGCGGGCCAGGGGGGTGACGACCGTTCCCGCGGCGATCCGGATCGTCGTCCCCGGCGCGAGCGCCTGGGCTTGCTTGAGTCCGAGGAGGCGATCGGCGAAGACCGGCTCGACGGCCGATCGGGGAGGCGTCGGCGTCGCGGCGCGGGCCGGGCCGAACATCTCGGCCAGCACGGCGCGAACGGCCTCGTCGACGGCCCGGATCGGATCGTCGGCGCGCGCGACGGCCGGGAAAGGCCCCGGGGCCGTCGTCCTCCGCGTCGTCTCGAATCCGGTCCACGCCTGGGTCGTCACGATCGTTCCGCCGAATCAGGGTCGTCTTCCGTCCGGCCTTCTCCC
>ERZ778018.620-NODE-620-length-46825-cov-9.596665_pt1 | contig 46825 bp, 41 predicted proteins | sample MGYA00375748_ERZ778018 | MGnify/ENA primary metagenome ERZ778018 (study PRJEB29350, sample SAMN05509839) | bioreactor metagenome | biome: bioreactor; material: wastewater | place: South Africa: University of Cape Town | collected 2014-04-22 ... | reverse complement strand
AATGAGGCTATCGGCGCGCACCATACCGATTTTGCCGTCTCTGGCCATAAAAAGATGAAAGACGCACCTTCTCCCTGGTGGCAGCCGGCCCGCCATGCCGACCGGCGCGGCCGGCTCGCGGCGCGCGGCCGCATCAAACAGGCGCTGGCGGGCCATCTGCTGGCTGCCGGTTTCACCGAGGTCGAATGCGGCCAGTTGCAGGTCTCGCCCGGCAACGAGACGCATCTACACGCCTTCGCCACGCGGCAGGTCCTGCCCGACGGCACGGAGCGGGCGCTTTACCTGCATACCTCGCCGGAATTCGCCTGCAAGAAGCTGCTGGCCGCCGGCGAGACCCGCATCTTCGATTTCGCGCGCGTGTTTCGCAACCGCGAGACGGGCGCGCTGCATGCGCCCGAATTCACCATGCTCGAATGGTATCGCGCAGCCGCGCCCTATGAGGCGCTGATGGCGGATTGCGCGGCGTTCCTGCAACTGGCCTGCGCCGCCGCCGGCACCGCGCGGCTGCGCTGGCGCGGGCGCGAGGCCGACCCGGCGCTTCAGCCGGAGCGGCTGACCTTGCGCGAGGCGTTCCAGCGCCATGCCGGGCTCGATCTCGCACAACTTGGCGAACGCGACGCCCTTGCCGCCGCCGCGCGTGCCATCGGCATCCGCATCGCGGCCGACGACACCTGGAGCGATATTTTCAGCCGTGTGCTGTCGGAGAAGATCGAGCCGCGGCTCGGCATCGGCCGGGCGACGATCCTGTGCGAATATCCGGTCAGCGAGGCGGCGCTGGCGCGGCCGAAGCCGGGCGATACGCGCGTTGTCGAGCGTTTCGAGCTTTATGCCTGCGGCGTCGAACTCGCCAACGCCTTCGGCGAGTTGACAGATGCGTGCGAGCAGCGCCGGCGCTTCGAGGCCGACATGACTGAAAAGAGCCGCATCTATGGCGAGACTTACCCGCTCGACGAGGATTTCCTGGCGGCGCTCGCCACCATGCCGCAGGCGAGCGGCGCGGCGCTCGGCTTCGACCGGCTGGTGATGCTGGCCGTGGGTGCAAGCCATATCGAACAAGTGCTATGGACGCCGTTTCCCTCGTCTGAAGAAGCCCGCTCCTGATGCGCCCATCCGTTTTCATCGCACCGGCCGTCGCGACGCTTGTCGGCTTTGCCGGCACGCTGGTGCTGGTGATCGCGGCGGCGAACGCCGTGGGGGCCAGCCCTGCCCAGACCTCGTCCTGGGTGGCGAGCCTGTGCATCGCCACGGCGCTCGCCAGCCTGACGCTGAGCTGGCGGCTACGCATGCCGATCATCTGCGCCTGGTCGACGCCGGGCGCGGCGCTGATCGCCGCCTCGCACGGCATCACGATGGAGGCGGCCGTCGGGGCCTTCATGCTGACCGGGCTGCTCATCGTCCTGACCGGCGCGGTGAAGCCGATCGGCAACCTGATCGCCCGGATTCCGACCTCGGTCGCCTCGGCGATGCTGGCCGGCATCCTGGTGAAATTCGTGCTGGCGATTTTCGAGCAGGCGCAGGCGGTGCCGGCGCTGGTCTTCCCGTTGCTGGCGGTGTTCCTGATCGTGCGCCTGATCAGCCCGATCTGGGCCGTGCTGTCGGTGCTGGCCGCCGGCCTGATCCTGTCCGGCCTGCTCGGCATGAACGGGGCGTGGCCGGACGGGCTCGCCATCGCGCCATGGGTTTTCGTCGCGCCGCGTTTCGAGCCGACCGTGCTGATCGGCCTCGGGCTGCCGCTTTATCTCGTCACCATGGCCTCGCAGAACCTGCCGGGCCTCGCCGTGCTCAAGGCGGATGGCTATGACGCGCCCGCGCGCCCGATCTTCATCCTGACCGGCTTGCTGTCGGCGGCGAGCGCGCTGGCCTGCGCCCATACCAGCAATCTCGCCGCCATCTCGGCCGCGATCACCACCGGCCCCGATACCCATCCCGACAAGGCCGAGCGCTGGAAGGCCGGCATGGTCTATGGTTGCCTGTGGGTCGCCATCGGCCTGCTCGGCGCCTCGAGCGTGGCGCTGTTCGCCAGCATGCCGGCAGCGCTCGTCGCCACCGTTGCCGGCGTGGCGCTGATCGGTTCGCTCACCGGCTCGCTGAGCTTCGCGCTCGCCCATGACAAGGACCGTTTCGCGGCGCTGATGACTTTCGTCGTGACGGCGTCCGGCCTGTCGCTGTTCGGCATCGGCGCGGCGTTCTGGGGCCTGGCGGCCGGGCTGATCGTGCTCGCGCTCGACCGGTTCGCAGCGCGGATGCGCCATGGCGGCGCGCGATGAGCGCCAGGGCGACGCTGCGCTCCGTGGCCGATCTCGACCGGGCCGGTCTGATCAAGCCTGGCGCGAAGGATGATCTTGCGCCCGTCGCCGCACGCTACGCCGTGGCGGTGACGCCGGAGATGGCGGCGCTGATCGATCCGCGCGATGCGGACGATCCGATCGCGCGCCAGTTCATTCCGCAGCCGGACGAGTTGCACCAGACGCAAGAGGAGCGCGCCGATCCGATCGGCGACAATGCCTTCTCGCCGCTGCCGGGCATCGTGCACCGCTATCCCGACCGGGTCCTGCTGAAGCTGCTGCATGTCTGCCCGGTCTATTGCCGGTTCTGCTTCCGGCGCGAGGTCGTCGGCCAGGCCGGCGCCGGCATGCTGCCGCGCACCGAGCAGGCGGCGGCGCTTGACTATATCGCCAGCCACCCGAGCGTCTGGGAGGTGATCCTGACCGGCGGCGATCCGTTCATGCTGTCGGCGAAACGCGCGGGCGAGGTGTCGCGCGCACTTGCCGCCGTGCCGCATGTCAGAATCGTGCGCTGGCATACCCGCGTGCCGGTCGTCGATCCGGCCCGCGTCACGCCGGGTTTCGTGCGCGCGCTCAAGGTGCCGGGCAAGGTGGTGTTCGTCGCCATCCACGCCAACCATCCGCGCGAATTCACGCCCGCCGCGGCGGAAGCGATCGCGCGGCTTGCCGATGCCGGCATCCAGCTGCTGAGCCAGAGCGTGCTGCTCAAGGGGATCAATGATGATGTGGCAACGCTCGAACGGCTGATGCGGTTGTTCGTCGAGCACCGCATCCGGCCGTATTACCTGCATCAGGGCGATCTCGCGCCCGGCACCGGGCATTTCCGCACCGGCATCGCCGAGGGCCAGGCGCTGATGCGGGCCTTGCGTGGCCGGCTGTCGGGGCTGGCGCAACCGACCTATGTGCTCGATATCCCGGGCGGGCACGGCAAGGTGCCGGTCGGGCCGGCCTATCTCGACGAGAGCGGGGAGCGTGTCATCGATGCGCGTGGCGTGGCGCATGCCTATCCGGGGCGGCCGGATTAACGGTGGCAATTTCGCTTCCAGCAGCGCCGTGAGCCCTATACAAGGCGAAAACAGCGATGCTACGTTATCGATAACAAGATTGTCGGAGAAGCGTGATGGCGGGTGAAAAGATTGCAGTTGTGACCGGTGGCGGCACCGGCGTCGGCAAGGCGACGGCGATGGCGCTCGCCAAGGCGGGCTACACGGTGGTGATCGTCGGGCGCAGGCTCGAGCCGCTGCAGGACGCCGCGCGCGAGATCGCGGCGGCCGGCGGCAAGGCCAAGGGCGTCTCGGCCGATGTCGGCGACCCGAAGGCGGTCGCGGCGCTGTTTGCCGGCATCGAGAAGGATTACGGCCGGCTCGACGTGCTGTTCAACAATGCCGGCATGGGCACGCCTGCCGTGCCGATGGAAGAACTCACCTACGAGCAGTGGAGCGCCTGCGTCGCCGTCAACCTGACCGGGCCGTTCCTGTGCACGCAGCAGGCGATGCGCATCATGAAGAAGCAGAAGCCGCATGGCGGGCGCATCATCAATAACGGCTCGATCTCGGCGCATACGCCGCGGCCGTTCTCGGCGCCCTATACCGCGACCAAGCATGCCATCACCGGCCTGACCAAGGCGACGGCGCTCGACGGGCGTAATTTCGACATTGCCTGCGGCCAGGTCGATATCGGCAATGCCGCGACGCCGATGACGGCGCGCATGGCCGGCGGCGTGCCGCAGGCCGACGGCACGATGAAGCCCGAGCCGACGATGGCGGCCGAGAATGTCGCCAATGCGGTGGCCTATATGGCGAGCCTGCCGCTCGATGCCAATGTGCTGACCATGACGGTGATGGCGACCAAGATGCCGTATGTCGGGCGCGGCTGAACTGATGGATCGGAGCCGGCGATGAGCGGCACGCTTGTTTCCATTTCGCGCTTTCCGATCAAGGGCCTGACGGAGGACCGGCTCGATGCCGTGCGCATGAGCGCCGGCATCGGCATCCCGCATGACCGGAAATACGCGCTGGCGCTGGTCGATACGGTATTCGACGAGGCCCATCCGGCGCCCCTGCCGAAAACCAAGTTCGCCGTGCTGGCGCGCTATGAGAAGGTCGCCCGGTTGCGCACGCGCTACCGGGAGGCCGACCGGCTGATCGAGATCGGCGTCGACGACGCGCCGCTCGTGTCCGGTTCGCTGGAGGAGGCGGAGGGGCGCCGGCGTATCGCCGAGGCGGTCACCGGTTTCATGGGCGAGACGCTGGATGGGCCGCTGCGGCTGGTCGGCGCGCGCGAGCATCGCTTCACCGATTCGAGCGTGCGTTCGCCGGTGTTCATGGAGGCGGTGTCGATCATCAACCTGGCCTCGGTGCGCGATCTCGAGGCCCGCATCGGCCGGCGCGTCGATTACCGGCGCTTTCGCGCCAATTTCCTGATCGACGGCATTCCGCCCTGGGCCGAATTCGACTGGCTCGAGCGCGACTTCGCCATTGGCGATATCGGCCTCAAGGGGCTGATCCGCATCAGGCGCTGTCCTGCGACCGAGGTCGATCCGGATACGGCGGAGCGCGATATTCGCGTGCCGCTGGAACTGAAGGACCATTTCGGCCATTCCGAACTGGGGATTTACGCCTCCGTGCTGTCGGACGGCGTGTTGCGGCCGGGCGCGGCGGTATCGGGGCCGGCCGCCTGACCTCTTACACGCCGTTTTCCTTGAACCATTTCTGCATGCGGCTCCAGCCATCCTTGGCCGGGCCTTCGCGATAGCTTGGCCGGTAGTCGGCGTTGAAAGCGTGCGGCGTGTCGGGATAGACGACGAATTCGGTGTTCTTGCCGGCGGCGTCGGCGGCCTGTTTCATCTCATCGGTGGTCGCCGGCGGGATGCCGGTATCGGCGCCGCCATAGAGGCCGAGCACCGGGCAGTTCAGGCTGGCGACGAGGTCGATCGGGTTCTTCGGGTGCAGCGGGTCGGTGGCGCCGACGAGCTTGCCGTACCAGGCGACGCCGGCCTTCACGGCCCGGCTGTGCTCGCAATACAGCCAGACGATGCGCCCGCCCCAGCAGAAGCCGGTGATGGCAAGCCGGTCGGCGGCGGCGCCTTCGGATTTGGCGAAGCCGGCGGCGCTGTCGAGATCGGCCATCACCTGCGCGTCTGGCACCTTGGCGACGATATCCTTCACCAATGCGCCGATATCGCTGATCTTGGTGGCATCGCCCTGCCGGAAATACAGGTCCGGCGCGATGGCGTAATAGCCGAGCTTGGCGAGGCGCCGGCAGATATCCTTGATATGCTCGTGCACGCCGAAAATTTCCTGCACGACCAGGATGACCGGCGCGCTCGCATTCGCCTCGGGACGGGCGCGATAGGCCGGCACCGTGCCGTCCTTGGTCGGCACCTCGACCATGCCGGCGCTGAGGCCGGCGGTATCGGTGGTGATCACGGTCTGGGCCGCGACCGGCTGCACCGCGAGCGCGAAACCGGCGGCGACGCCGCCGCCGAGGAATTTCCGGCGCCGCATCTCGGGGTCGAGCCGGGCAGCCTTTTCGATACCGAGATCCATGGCGTTTCTCCTGTTCGTTCCGACCGGAGCATGGCACGGCCTGCCTGCCGCGCGAAAGCGCGCGTGCGGTCACAAAGGCTTGAGCATGATCAGCGCCCGGCGAGATCGCGGTAGAGGTCGACAACCGTCATGGTGACGGCGCTTTGCGTGAAACCAGCGCAGAGCCTTGCCCGCGCCGCTTGTCCCATGCGGGTGACCTCGGCCCGGTCCCGCGCTAGCGCGCATAGCGCATCAGCGAGCGCGGGCACATCGTCCGGCGGCACGATGCGGCCCTCCTGCCCGTCGCGCACCAGATCGCGGCAGCCCGGCACGTCGGTGGTGAGAATGGCGCGGCCGCTCGCCGCGGCCTCGAGCAGGCTGCGCGGCAGGCCCTCGCCGCCGCGCGAGGGCAACAGGCACAGGTGGTGGGCCGCCCACACGCCGGCGATATCGTCGCTATGGCCATGCCAGGCGATGCCGTCCCCGGCGCCCCATTGCCGCAACTGCGCGACCGGAAAGGCGCGCGGGTTGGCGGGGTCGGGCGCGCCGTAAAGCGACAGCGTCACGTCGGCGCCCCGGGCGCGGGCAAGCCGCACGGCCGCGACGGCGAGATCGATGCCCTTCGACCACAGCATGCGCGCCACCAGCGCCACCTTGAGCGTCGCGCCCGGCGGCAGCGGACACACCGCGATCTCGGTCTCGTCGATGCCGGCGCCGCCGACCACGGTGATGCGGTCGCCAGCCGCTTCCGAGAGCCCGAACAGCGCGATGTCGTCGCGGTTCTCGAACAGCCAGCGCGTGCCGGGGCCAGCGAGGATGAAACGCACGCCATGGCGCAACAGCAGCCGGGCCAGCCGGGCTGCCGGGCCATGCGCCAGGCCGAGAAAGCCGGTGCCGGTCAGCGCCACGACGCGCCTGGTTATGCCGGCGAAGCGCGCGGCGAGCCCGCCGAGCACGATCGGCTTCAGGGCGACGAGATGCACGATATCGGGTTGCTCGGCGGCGAGCGCGGCGCGCAGCCGGTTGACCTGGCCAAGCAGGCGCAGCGGGTTCAGGCTGCGGCGTTCGCCGCCGAGCGGCAGCACGCGGATGCCGGAGGCCTCGATGGCGCCCTGGTGCTCGCCGACATTGCACACCAGCGAGACGGCAAAACCATCGGCGAGCGCGGCCCCGGCGATGGGCAGGAAATGCGAGACGAAGAACCAGTCCTCTGTCACGACAAAGCAGATCTTGGCTTGCTGCGGCAAAGGCTGGCGGTCCTTTCTCCGGCGCGGTCGGCGCCGGTGTAGCACGGCCGCCGCGCTGTGCCATCCCGGATGACGGCAAGGCGGCGCGCGGAACGTCGGGTGGGGCTCGTGCGTTCGTCGGAGATCGGCGGTCGCACCGGCCGCGTCAATTTTGAAAGAGCCCGGATCATGATGAAACCATACGGCGCCATGGGCGCCATTCTCGCCGGCCTGCTGGCCGCGCCCCTCGCCGTCGCGACGCCTGCCGCCGCGCAAGGCAAAACCCAGATCGGCGTGCTGCGCTGCAATGTCTCGGGCGGCATCGGCCTGATCGTCACCTCGCAGAAGAGCATGGTGTGCCGCTTCCAGCCGCAGCGCGGCCGCATCGAGCGCTATTCCGGTTCGATCCGGAAATTCGGGCTGGATATCGGCGCGACCAAGCGCGGCGTGATCGGCTGGGCGGTGTTCGCGCCCTCGCGCGGGCTTCGGCGCGGCGCGCTCGCCGGCAACTATGTCGGCGCCACCGGCGAAGCCGCGATCGGCGCGGGCGGCGGCGCCAACGTCCTGGTTGGCGGCGGCGATCGCTCGATCTCGCTGCAGCCCCTGTCGGTCAGCGCGCAGGTCGGCGTGAACCTCGCGCTCGGCGTCGCCGACCTGTCGCTGCGCGCGATGCGGTAGGCGCTCCGCGCCGTCGCGCACGCGTCCCGGAAGGGATTCGAACCCCTGACCTACGGTTTAGGAAACCGTTGCTCTATCCTGCTGAGCTACCGGGACCGCGCGGAATGCGTGTAGCATAGCGCCGTCATGAAAAAAACAGCCGCCGCCTGGTTCCGTGTTTCGCTGTGCGCCGGGCTTGTTTTCGGGTCCCTGCTCGTCGGCCGGGCGCAGGCGGCGACGTGCGAGGCGGCCGAGGCCGAGCCGGTGGCGGTCGCCTCGGTTACGGAAGGCGGCGAGATCGTGCTCGATGACGGCCAGCGCCTGAGCGTGCACGGCCTTGAAAACAGCGGCGCCGTGCGGCCGCGCCTGGTGGCGGCGCTCCGGCAGCGGCTGTCGTCCGGCACCATCGTGCTCGCGGCGACCGGCGGCGAGGATCGCTGGGGGCGGCATGCCGCTTCGCTTTTCATGCCGTCCGCCACCGATAGCAGCGCTTCCTGGCTGCAGGAGGATGTGCTGCGCGCGGGGGAGGCGCGCGCGCTGCCCGGCGGTTTCACCGCGCCGTGCTGGCGCCGCCTGATGGTGGCGGAGGCTGCGGCGCGGCGCGAGACGCGCGGCATCTGGGGCGATGCCGAGGAGGCGGTGATCCCGGCAGAGGAAACGGCAAGGTTGCTGGCGCGGCATGGGCGCCGGACCGTGGTCGCGGGTCGGCTGCTTGGCCTTGGCGAGGGGCGCAGCGTGGTTTTCCTCAACTTCGGGCGGCGGCGCCATGGCGATTTTAGCGTCGTGATCCCAAGACGGCGATTGAAGAGCTTTGACGCGGCAGCTAAGAAACCGGCAACATTGATCGGGCGGCACCTCCTCGTGCGCGGTGTCGTCTCTGGCGCGCGGCAGCCAAGGATCGAGGCTTACAGTCCGGATGATATCGAGATTTCGGATCCTTACGACACGCGAAGCGTCGAGGCACAGTGACGGGGGGGCGCGGATGAAGCTCCGCTTGCGCCACGGCCTGGTCGCGGCGGCTTTCGCCTTGCTGCTGGCGGCCTGCGCCACCGATGCGCCGCTCAGTTCAGCGATCGGCCCGGACCAGATGCCGTTGCCGGCGTCGGTGCCGCGCGTCTCGGGCGGGGAAACGGCGGCGACGCGGGAACACCGCACGCTCGTCGCGGCGTTCGGCGGCGAGTACAAGGCGCCGGCCCTGCAGCAGTTCCTGACCGAGATGGTCGGAAAGCTTGGCGCTGCGACCGACAAGCCGAGCGAGCATTACCGCGTCACCATCCTGAATTCGCCGGCGGTCAACGCCTTTGCGCTGCCCAACGGCAATATCTACGTGACGCGCGGCCTGCTGACGCTGGCCAACGACACCTCCGAGGCCGCCGCCGTGCTGGCGCATGAAATGGCCCATGTCACGGCGCGCCATGCCAGCGAGCGCGAGAACCTGCAACGGCGCTCGGCGCTGCTCAGCCGGGTCGATGGCGAGGTGCTGAACAACCCGATCGCCAGCGAGGCCAAGCGCGAGCAGGGCAAGCTGGCGATCGCGAGCTTCTCGCGCCAGCAGGAGCTCGAAGCCGACCAGATCGCGGTGCGCACGCTCGCCAAGGCCGGCTACGACCCCTATGGTGCCTCGCGCTTCCTGATCTCGCTCGGGCGCAGCGCCGCGGTGCGCGCCGCGATGCTCGGCAAGCAGGCGGGAGCGCAAGCGCCCGACATCACCGCCACCCATCCCTCGACGCCCGAGCGCATCCAGCTGGCGGTGCTGGCGGCGCGGCAAATCAGCGCGCCTGGCGTGGTGCGGCCGGACCGCGCGCGCTGGCTCGCGGTGATCGACGGCGTGACCTTCGGCGAGGACCCGGCCGAGGGCGTCGTGCGCGGGCGGACCTTCATTCATCCGCGCCTCGGCTTCAGCTTCACGGCGCCCGAGGGCTTCTCGCTCGAGAATAATCCGCAGGCGGTGATCGGCTTCGCCAATAACGCGACCGAGCTGCTCAAGCTCGACACGGTGAGCGTGCCGCCGGCCGCGCCGCTGCAGAAGCTGCTCGAGACCGGTATTATCGACGGCGTGAAAATGACCGATGTCGAGGCGATCTCCGTCAACGGCCTGCCCGGCGCCACAGCGCTCGCCAAGGAAGGCGAGTGGACCTACCGCGTGTTCGCGGTCAGGCTCGGCACGCAGGTCTACCGCATCATCTTCGCGGCGCTGCATTTCAGCCCGGAACTCGATGCGCGCTTCAAGAAGGCGGCGCAGAGCTTCCGGCGGCTGAGCGGCGAGGAGACGCGCGCCGCCAGACCCGCGCGCATCGCGCTCGTCACCGCGCGCGGCGATGTCGATTTCACCAGCCTTGCCGCCCGCATGCCCGGCACCGACAAGCTGGAGCGCTTCATGGTGCTGAACGGGCTCGACAGCGACGCCCATCCGGTGCCGGGCCAGCAATACAAGATCGTGGTCGAATAGCGCCGGGGCTGGCGGCCTTTGGAAGGTGTGCAGGCCGGAAACCCTTCTCCCGCCTGCGGGAGAAGGTGTCTGCGCAGCAGACGGATGAGGGGTGATGGCGCGCGGGTTCCCCTCATCCCCCTGTCGGGACCTTCTCCCGCAGGCGGGAGAAGGGGATAATTCTGCTCCTGTCGGGGCTTCGCGCAAAAAACCAGCCTAAGAAGGCAAGGCCTGCTTACGGGCGGCCTGTCACACGAAGGCCCTGTTACACGAAGGCCTGCGCGCCGTCGTGGTGGCGGTCGAGCAGGACGCGTTTCAGCTTTTCGAGCGCGCGGTTCTCGATCTGGCGCACGCGCTCCTTGGAAATGCCCATGCGCGAGCCGAGCGCCTCGAGGGTGGCGGCATCGTCGCGCAGCCGGCGTTCGCGCAGGATGCTCAGCTCGCGTTCGTTCAGGCTGTGCAAGGCCTGGTCGAGCCATTTCAGGCGGCGCTCGGTATCGATGCTGCGCCCGACGAGTTCGTCCGGCAGCGGCGTGCTGTCGACCAGGAAATCCTGCCTTTCGCTGAGCCCGGAGCCATCGGCGTCGCTGAGCGGCGCGTTGAGGGAGATATCGGCGCCGGCGAGCCGGGCCTCCATCGCCTGCACGTCGCCGCGCGACACGCCGATCTCGCTGGCGATGCGTCCGGTCAGGTCGATCTCGCCGCCATCCTGCAGCAGCTTGGCGCGAATGCGGCGCAGGTTGAAGAACAGCGCCTTCTGGCCCGAACTGGTGCCGCCGCGCACGATCGACCAGTTGCGCAGCACGTAATCCTGCATCGAGGCACGGATCCACCATGTCGCATAGGTCGAGAAACGCACCTCGCGCTCGGGCTCGAAGCGGGCGGCGGCCTCGAGCAGGCCGACATGGCCTTCCTGAATCAGGTCGGCGGCCGACAACCCGTAATTCCTGAAGCGCGCGGCAAGCGCGATCACCAGGCGCATATGCGCGCCGGTGAGGCGGTCGAGCGCCTTGCGGTCATGGTGCTCGCGCCAACTCACGGCGAGGGATCGTTCCTCGTCGCGGGACAGGAAAGGCGCGCTCATCGCCGCCCGTACGAATTGCCGCCGTAAACCGGTAAGCTGTGTCATCTCACGCTCCCAGCCGAAACTAGCGCCAAGCGGGTCGCGGCAATGTGCTGTGCCTCACATGGCCGGACCGGTCGGGCGCGCCTGCAAATGCCGCAACGCCGCCTGACAGGACAACGTTTCAGGGGCGTATTTCGTTCCGCGCCGGGACGAGGACAACAAAAAGCCCGGCGGGAGGGCCGGGCTTTCGCGTTCGTGGTGTCGTTCCGTCTCGGAAGCGCTGCCTCAGGCGGCTTCTTCTTCCTGCTCGTCCTCGGCGACATCGTCGCTATCCTCGACCGCGGCTTTCGCCCGGCGCGGGTTCTTGGCGAGATTGGTCTCGATCTTCTTGAGCGACTCGGTGTCGGTAATGTCGTCGACGGCGGAAATCTCGCGCACAAGCCGATCAAGCGCGGATTCGTAAAGCTGGCGCTCGCTGTAGGACTGCTCGGGCTGGGCCTCGGAGCGATAGAGGTCGCGCACCACCTCGGCGATGGCGATGATGTCGCCCGAGTTGATCTTCGCCTCGTATTCCTGGGCGCGGCGGCTCCACATGGTGCGCTTGATGCGCGCACGGCCGGTGAGAACCTCCAGGGCCTGCGCGAGCAGGGTCTCGTCCGCCAGCTTGCGCATGCCGACCGACACCACCTTCGTGGTGGGCACGCGCAGCGTCATCTTGTCCTTGGCGAAACTGATGACGAACAGCTCAAGCTTGAAGCCCGCGACCTCCTGCTCCTCGATTGCCGTGATCTGCCCGACGCCATGGGCGGGATACACGATGAATTCACCTGTTTTGAAACCTTGCCGGGTAGCAGCCTTTTTTGCGGTCATCTCACCCCTCGTAGACGATCGTCCCCGCAACGGGAGACATCGATTTCACGATTGCCGTCGTGCTGGACAGCAAACAACGGGCCCGGAGGTCTGTACGATTCCGGGTCCTCGGTCAGCCGAAAACAAACCACGAAAACTCCATTCCTCCAGCCTAAGTGAAATAGGCCGGCTGCTGCGCTTTATCGCGACGATATGCAACGTGGAAACGCCCGTTCACGGGCTCGGAATTGTTGTGACGACCTCGACTGAAGCCATGGTTACCACAATTTTTGCCAAAAATCAAAGGCTAAGCCCTGTGCCACCCTTCGAGGGTTAACAGGAGCCGGGCGCATTCGGCCGCTTTGCCATCACTTTCAGCGCGGCGCGCAGGCCATGCCTTTGCGCGCGTTACAGGGCTCGGCCCTAGTCGCCCTCGCCGGGCTCGGGCGAGAACTGCGCCAGCTTGCCGGGCACGCCGTCAAACGCCTTGGCATCGGCGGGCGGATCGCGCTTGATGGTGATATTCGGCCAGGTCGGCGCGTAATCGGCGTTGAGTTTCAGCCAGGATTCAAGCCCCGGCTCGGTGTCCGGCTTGATCGCCTCGGCCGGGCATTCCGGCTCGCACACGCCGCAGTCGATACACTCGTCCGGGTGGATGACGAGCATGTTCTCGCCCTCATAGAAGCAATCGACCGGGCAGACCTCCACGCAGTCCATGTACTTGCACTTGATGCAATTCTCCGTGACCACATAGGTCATCGTCGAAACCCCTCGTTATTCCCGGCCGTGCCGGACGCCACTCCCGGCCGGACACGCATGTGATCTAGGAAAGATCGCTCGCCGATGCAAGCTTTGCCGCTGCGGCCGGGCCTGCCTGCGACGCGTTGCGTCAGGGCGGCGCCTGGTCCGGTGCCGGCGGTTCGACGGGCTCGTACATCAGCTGCGCCTCTGAAGCCGGTCCGCGACGATCCGCCACAGCACGCACGCGCACCACCAGCACGGTGCGGGCGAGCGCCACGGTCAGGATGTCACCGGGCCTGACCGGCTTGTCGGGGCCGGCAAGGCGCTTGCCGTCGCGCCGGACATGGCCGGCCCTGACCAGGCCGGCGGCAAGCGCGCGGGTTTTCACGAAACGGGCACACCAGAGCCATTTGTCGATGCGTTGGCTCCCGGCTGCGTCCGCCGGGCTCAAGGCTTGTTCTTCTCCGCCTCCATGCGCTGCTTCAGTTCCAGCAGCTTGGCGAAGGGCGAGTTCGGGTCGGGCTGGCGCTCCTGGCGCGGCGGCCGCGGTTGCTGGTTCGGCCGCTCGCCGCGGCGCTCGTCGTCGCGTCGGGGCCGGTCGGGGAAGCGCTGCCGGCCGCCACGCCGGCCGTCATCGCGACGCCCTTCGTTGCGCTGGCCCTCGTTGCGCTGGCCGTCATTATGCTGCCCTTGCTGGGGCGCGCCGCCGTCGCGCGGGGCGCCGGCACCGCCGCCCTGTTGCGGGCGCCGGCCGCGACGCTCGCCGTGCTGGTCGTTGCGGCGCGGGCCAGCGCCATCCGTGCGGTTCGGCCGTCGCTCGGGCCGCTCGAAACGGCCGGGGCGCCAGACCTCGATCATGGCCGGCTCTTCCGTGGCCGGCGCCTGCTCGGCGGTGTCTTGTGCCGCAGCCGCTTGCCCGGCCGGATCGGCCGCTTCCGCAGCGGCGTCTTGTGCAACCGGCTCGGCCGATTCCGAAGCGGCCTCCTCGGCGATGGCGGCCGGTTCCGCTTCGCTTGCTTGCGGCGCGGCCTCGGATGCGGCGTCCGTGGCGCCTTGCGCGGCCGTCTCGCCGGCGTCGGTTTCGAGCGCCTCGGGCATGGCGGGCGCTTCGTGCTGCGCTGAATCCGATGCTTCGACGCCCTCGGCCGTCTCCGTGGCCGGCGCGGCCTCGGCCTGTTCCAACGAGGCTTCGGCTGGCGGCTCGGCGGCGGCCGGCGCCGTGCCCGGCGCAGCGGCGGCCCCGCCCTCCGTTGCCTCGGCCACTTGAGCTTCGGCAATTTGGGCTTCAGGCGCGGGCTTCTCGGGCGCCGGGCGCATTTCCATGCGGTAACCGAGCGATTTCAGGATCGAGCCGAATTCCTCGCCCGAGCAGCCGACGAGCGAGGTCATGGCGACGGTGGCGGTGAAGCCATCGCCGGCATAGGCGCCGGGCGGCGGTTCGCCCTGGGTGATGCCGGGGCGGAAGGCGATCGCCGGGCGGATGATGTCGGCGAGGCGCTCGAGAATGTCGACGCGGATGGCGCGCGCGCCGCTGACGCGGTAGCCGGCGGCGCGATACAGCGCCTTGTCGAGCTTGGCGTCGACCGGGATCGAGGTGCGGCCGGAGGAGGCAAGATGCGTGATCTCGTCGAGCCCCTGGCGATCGATCGAGCCCTGTTTCAGCATCCAGAGCTGGGCGGCGAGCGCGCGCGCCGCCGGCTTCATCAGGTTGGGCAGGTAGATGTGGTGGGCGCCGAAGCGCACGCCGAGCTTGCGCATCTCGCCGCGCGCCGTCTGGTCGAGATTCTTGATCTCATGCGCCACGCTGGCGCGATCGAGAATGCCGAGATGCTCGGCGAGCTGGAAGGCGATGCCGCGCACGATGCCCTCGAGCCCGTCGCCGCGCTCGAGCGGCAGCAGCAGGCCGAGCAGGCGCTCGACATGGGCCTTGATCCACAGCGCCAGCCGCGCCTCGACGCCCTCGCGCGAGCCGGCGGCAAGCTGGTCGTCGGCAAGCAGCAGCACGCGCGGCTCGAGGATCTTGTCGCCGGCCTGGATGCGCCCGACCGGCTCGCCGACCCAGCGCAGCGTGCCGTCGAGCGCGAGCGCGAACGCGTCGTCGGGGGCCGCCTGGAGGCGCAGCGCGCGCGCCTCGATCTCGGTCGCCAGCGCCTTGGCGGCGGCGGCTTGCAGCGCCTTGGCCTCCGGGCCGGTGGCCTGTGGGTCGCTGGTAAAGCGGAACCCTTGCAGGTGACCGATATGCTGGCCTTCCACCAGCACATCGCCGTTCGACATTACCAAGGCTTCCAACATCGCGTTCTCTCTCAGGCGTCGCATCAGGACACTGGTGCGGCGATCGACGAATCTCTGCGCCAATTTTTCGTGCAGGGCATCCGACAGCTTGTCCTCTATCGCGCGCGTGAGGCCCTGCCAATGCCCCGGATCAGCGAGCCAGTCATTCTGGTTGGAACAAAATGTCCAGGTCCTGATCTGGGCGAGCCGCGCCGACAGCGTATCGATGCCGCCTTCCATGCGGTCGCAGGTGGCAATCTCGCGGGCAAACCAGTCGGTCGGGATATGGCGCGCCCGCATCATGAAGCCGTAAAGCGTCGCAACCAGCTCGGCGTGATGATGCGGCGCGACCTTGCGGTAGTCGGGAAGCTGGCAGGCTTCCCATAGCCGCCTGACGCCGTCGCGGCTGCTTGCGAGGTCGCGGATATCCGGCCGGCCGGCGGCGATGTCGAAGGTGGTCTCGTCCTCGGCGGTCGGGGCGCGCGCCAGGCCCGGCGTGTCGGGCAGCACGCCGAGGCTCGCCGACAGCGCCGCGAGCGAGGCGAAGCTGAGCGCCGGGTTGCGCCAGTTGATGACCTCGACCGGGGCGAAGCGATGCTCCTCCAGCGCTTCCACCAGTTCCGGCTCGAAAGGCGGGCAGCGGCCGGAGGTGCCGAAGCTGCCATCGCGCAGGTGGCGGCCGGCGCGGCCGGCGATCTGGCCGAACTCGGCCGGGATCAGGCGGCGGTGGCGCCTTCCGTCGAATTTGCGGTCGCCGGAGAAGGCGACATGGTCGATGTCGAGATTGAGTCCCATGCCGATGGCATCGGTGGCGACGATGCAATCGACATCGCCATTCTGGTAGAGCGCGACCTGGGCGTTGCGGGTGCGCGGCGACAAGGCGCCGAGCACGACCGCCGCGCCGCCGCGCTGGCGCCGCAGCAATTCGGCGATGGCATAGACCTCCTCGGCCGAGAAGGCGATGATCGCCGAACGCGGCGGCAATCGGGTCAGCTTGCGCTCGCCGGCGAAGCTCAGCGTCGACAGGCGCGGCCGCGAGACGATGTTGGCGCCCGGCAGCAGCCGCTCGACGAGCGGGCGCATGGTGGCGGCGCCGATCAGCAGGGTTTCGGCGCGGCCGCGCCGGTTCAGCAGCGCATCGGTGAAGATATGGCCGCGATCGGCATCCGCCGCGAGCTGGATTTCGTCGATGGCGAGGAAAGACACGTCGCGGTCGCGCGGCATCGCCTCGGCGGTCGCGACCCAGTAGCGCGCATTGTCGGGCTTGATCTTCTCCTCGCCGGTGACAAGCGCCACCGCATCGGCGCCGACACGCTCGACGATGCGCTGGTAGACCTCGCGCGCCAGCAGCCGGAGCGGCAGGCCGATGATACCGCTCGGATGCCCGAGCATGCGCTCGATGGCGAGATGGGTCTTGCCGGTATTGGTCGGGCCGAGCAGCGCGGTGACGCCGCGATCGCGGGCCTTGTCCGGAAGGGAGCCGGGGAGCATCGGTGGGCAGTCCTTGGCGGGGCGTCCTTGCGACACCTTGGAATGGCGAAGCTGGCTTGGCGTGTCGGAGCCGGCTTGGCGGAAATGGCGGCGGCCTGCAAGTGGATCGGGTTGCAAGTGGATCGGGTTTCGAGTGATGCGGGTTTGCCGCAACAGCTTCGGGCGAAACCGCCTTGCATGTCAAAACGGCACGCCGCCGCGACTGATGTTAGCACAAACGAACAGGCGAGGAACGAATCACGCCCGAATCGCTGACTCGCGCTGAGTCTTCGTTTGTTCTCCACCAAGGTTTAGCGGTGGGCACGCGAATCATCGCAAGATGTATGCTTTCGCCTGATCGCTGGCAAAACAGGGCGCGCCGCAAACGCGACTCAATGGTTAACGACAAGACTCAGCCATCGATCCGTTGCCGGGCGCGATATCTTGACAAAACGTTAACCGGGCGGGCGCCGCGCCCGGTATCGCGGTTAGGAAAGCGATCGTTGCGGGAACAAACCACCGACGAATCAGCGCAGAGTGATTCGCATGGGCTGTCGGAGGCGGTCTTGCCGCGGCCGACAAGGCGCATTGCCGCGCGGCGGGGCCGGCAGGGCATGCGCCGCGCGCTGTGGTTTGTGCCGATCCGGGACGGTGTCAGCGGCTGGCGCCGGCAAGGCCCGAGCTGCGCTGTGCCTCGATGATCGTGGTGCCGATCATCGTCTTGACGGCGATGCGGTAGGGGATCAGCACGCGGGATCCTGCAACCGGCACGAGCCAGGTTTCCATGTCGCGGTTATCGGCCATGTATTTCGTAGTCTTGCGCGCCGGGCGGTGGCCGGAGACCGGGATATAACGCGCCTTGCACACCAGCACCGGCCCGTGATGGGCGGCGGTCTTCACCGTCTTGGTGCCGGAATAGCTCAGCACGACGTTGAAGCGCTGCGAGCCGTCGAAGATCGGCAGCGAACGGTCGCAATTGGCCGGGTTGAGCGGGCTCTCGGCGCGCATCGGCATCACCAGCGCGCTGACCGGATCGAGCACGCCGCGCTTCTGCGCCTCGGTGACCGGCACGCGGTCGGCCTTGACGTCGAAGGGCGGCTCGACCTTGACGCCGTAGATGTTGCCGGCGCTCATGCCGATCTGGATGGTGCGGCTCATCTGGGTATTGGTGGCGATCAGGGCGTAGCCGGCCGAAAGCACGCGCCCGTCGACGATCGCGCCGGAGGCTTCCGCCGCGCCCTTGCCGTCCGAAACCATGCTGGCGAGGCCGGACAGTTTGGCGCCGACCTTGATGCGGTAGCGCTCGGCGCCGATGTCGCCGTCCAGCGTGGCGACGCCGATCGGGATGCCGGCGAGCGAGACGGCATAGTTCAGATCGACGGCGCCGGCCGAGGCTGGCGCGGGCAGCAGCAGCGCGAGCGCAAATGCCGGTGCAAGGATCGATGCGGGAGCACGGCCAGGCAGGCGCTCAAGGGGAAGCGGAGGGGCAGACCAGGGGGCAGACATATTGACCGCTCATCGTTGGAGTTCGGGCACGAAACGGATTCTGCATCAACATGCGAAGATTGGCTGATTCGCGGCGCAGTATACGCGATTCGCCGGCCGCGGCCCTTGACCGCCGCGACGCTTCGGCCTATAGCCCGCCTCTCATTTCCTGCTTTCCCTGCAGTGAATTTCGCCTGTGCGGGTTTTCTTGCCGTGCGCCGGCGGGACGTGCGGGGGGAACGCCATTCGAAAACCGGGACTTAAAACCATGGCTCGCCGTTGTGAATTGACCGGGAAGGACGTGCTGAGCGGCCACAAGGTGAGCCACTCGAACCGCAAGACCAAGCGGAAGTTCCTGCCCAACCTCGCCAATGTATCGCTGATCTCCGATGCGCTCGGGCGCACGGTCAAGCTGCGCGTCTCGACGAGCGCGCTGCGCACGGTCGAGCATCGCGGCGGCCTCGACGGCTTCCTCGCCAAGTCGCATGACGAAGAGCTGTCGCGCGACGCGCTCAAGGTCAAGCGCGACATCGCCAAGAAGCTCGCCGCCGGCTGAACGCCAGCGCAGCTTGCCGACGACCTGAAAACCCGCCTTTGGCGGGTTTTTTTATTGCGCGATCAGGCGCCGGGCAGTTCGAATTGCAGCAGCAGCGTGCGCTGCAGGATCGAGAAATTATCGTCCGAGATCAGGCTCAGCACGGTGCGCCCGCGCGTGTCGCGCGCGATCGCCAGCCCTTCCATGTTGTCGATGGCATAGCCCATGTCGGCGGTGAACAGGATGTCGCCGTCGAGTGTCGCGCCGGGTGCTATGGCGGCGAGCGGGATGCGGCGCAGGCGCATGGCGATGCCGCGCCACCAGATGAAGCGGCGCTCGAGCAGCACCAGATCGCCGGAGGGCAGGAAATCGAGATCGGTGATGTCGAAGCGGTCGTGCCGGGCGACATGGAAGCGGCCGGGATGGGCGCCGCCGATCAGGAAGCCGACGGTCGGGTCGTCGATGCCGGCGGAGCGTTCCGAGATGGCGATCAGGCTGCCGGGGGAGCGCGACCCGGCCGGCATGCTGCCAAGCGCCTCCAGCCCGCGATTGCTCGGCAGGCGCCGTGCTTCGGCCGGCAGGGCGATGGCCGTGCCGCGCGCCAGCAGCCCATGCGCATGCCAGTCGAAGCGCAGGATCTGGTGGGCGCGCTCGATGCCGGCATAGAGCATGCCGTCATGGAAGGTCATGCTCTCGGTGTCGTAGGCCCTGGTGCGCGCGAGCGGGCGGCCGCGCGCATCGAGCGCCGGGGCCAGATGGGCATCGGCGATCCGCGCCGGCCGGCCATTCTCGCTGACGAGCCGCGCCTCGAGCCAGGTCGCGCGGTCGGACAGCGCCAGGAAATGGCCATCGGCCGCCAGCATGCGCAGGCCCGAGAAGCCGCCGAAGCCGCGGTCGCCGGCGCTGAGCACCAGCCCGCCGAGGAAGCGCAGCGGCCCGAACTCACGGCGCGCGGCGTCGCGCAGGTCGAAGCCGCCGAGCGGTGCCGCATTGACGGTGATGGCGCGTCGGCCCTCGGGGGCCGGGCTTCGCGCGCTCGCGCCACCAAGGCTGAGCGCGAGGCCGCCGGCGCTCAGCCCGCCGAGCAGTTTTCGTCGCGTCAGCGGCATCGGCGGCCGCTTTTCGGGGTCATGCTTCAGTGTCTGGCACGCCCGCGCCTGAGCGCCCTGCCGGCGCCGGCGACCGAGGGGCCGGCGCTTTCCTCGAACAGTTCGGCGAGCTTTTCGGTCATGGCGCCGCCGAGTTCCTCGGCATCGACGATGGTGACGGCGCGGCGATAATAGCGCGTCACGTCATGGCCGATGCCGATGGCGATCAACTCGATCGGCGAGTGGTTCTCGATGGTGTCGATCACGGCGCGCAGATGCTTCTCGAGATAGTTGCCGGGATTGACCGACAGCGTCGAATCGTCGACCGGCGCGCCATCCGAGATCATCATCAGGATGCGGCGCTGCTCGGGCCGCACCAGCAGGCGCTTATGCGCCCAGTCGAGCGCCTCGCCGTCGATATTCTCCTTGAGCAGGCCCTCGCGCATCATCAGCCCGAGATTCTTGCGCGCACGGCGCCAGGGCGCGTCGGCGGCCTTGTAGATGATGTGGCGCAGGTCGTTGAGCCGGCCGGGATTCTGCGGCTTGCCGGCCTGGAGCCAGGCCTCGCGCGCCTGGCCGCCCTTCCAGGCGCGGGTGGTGAAGCCGAGCAATTCGACCTTGACGCCGCAACGCTCGAGCGTGCGGGCGAGGATGTCGGCGCAGGTGGCGGCGACCGAGATCGGCCGGCCGCGCATCGAGCCGGAATTGTCGAGGAGCAGTGTCACCACGGTGTCGCGGAAATTGGTGTCCTTCTCGCGCTTGAAGGACAGCGGCTGGAACGGGTCGATGATGATGCGCGGCAGGCGCACCGGATCGAGCATGCCTTCTTCCTGGTCGAATTCCCAGGCGCGGTTCTGCTGCGCCAGCAGCCGGCGCTGCAAGCGGTTGGCGAGGCGGCCGACGACGCCCTGGAACTGCGCGAGCTGCTTGTCGAGATAGGCGCGCAGGCGCTCGAGTTCTTCCGGATCGCACAGATCCTCCGCCGTCACCGTCTCGTCGAAGCGGTTGGTCCAGGCGCGGTATTCGTTGAGCACCTTCTCATGGCCGGTAAGCGGCGGCGGGCGCATCGCCTCGGACGGCTCCTCGGCATCGCCCATCTCGCCCTCGTCGGGCATGTCGCTGGCGGGAGCGTCGGAGGCTTCCTCGGCGCCTTCGAGCTGGTCGTGCTCGGCGTCGTCGCTTTCCTGCATCTCGATGCCTTCGCTCGACTGGTTGTCGTCGGCATCGCTCTTCTGGCTCTGGTCGTCCTGGTCGGAATCGCTGTCGTCGTCGGTGTCGTCGTCTTCCTCGTTGAACTGCGATTCCTGCGCCATGTCGAGCGAGGCGAGCAGGTGCTGCACCGCCTTGGCGAAGCCGCGCTGGTCCTCGATCGCCGAGCCGAGCTTGTCGAGATCGGCGCCGGCGCGTTCCTCGACGAAATCGCGCCATAGATCGACGAGCTTTTCGGCCGCCGCCGGCGGCGCGCGCCCGGTCAGGCGCTCGCGCACGATCATCGCCACGGCTTCCTCGAGCGGCGCATCGGCACGGTCGGTGACCTCGGCGAATTTCGAGCGGTGGAACTTGTCCTCGAGCATGGCGTCGAGGTTGGTGGCGACGCCGCTCATGCGGTTGGAGCCGAGCGATTCGACGCGGGCCTGCTCGACGGCATCGAACACGGCGCGGGCGGCCTGCGAATCCGGCGCCATGCGGCGGTGGATGGCCGGGTCGTGGCAGGCAAGGCGCAGCGCCATCGAATCGGCGTTGCCGCGCAGGATGGCGGCGTCGCGCGCGCTGATCTTGCGCGGCGGCTCGGGCAGGCGCGCGCGCGCGCCCGGACCCGAGCCGACAAGCGCCGGCCGCTCCGAGGCATAGGACACCTCGATATCCGGCGTGCGGGCGAGCGCGCGCAGGCAGGCGGCGACGGAACGCTTGATCGGTTCGGTCGGCGCCGGCGTCGCGGCGCCGGGCTTGCGGTTCGAGGGGCTCGGTGTGCTCATGACCTCTTCTTTGTCATATCAAACAGGCCGGCATCCTGGGGTTTTTCCTTCTCCCCTCGCGGGAGAAGGTCCCGGCAGGGGGATGAGGGGGCGCGCCAGCACCCCTCATCCGTCACTTCGTGCCACCTTCTCCCGCAAGGGGAGAAGGGGTGCCTGTGGCAAACCTCAGGTCAGCGCCACGTTGAGCGTCGATTCCTTCAGTTCCGTCCCGAAGCAGCGCTGGTAGAACTCGGCCACGAGGCCGCGCTCCAACTCGTCGCATTTGTTGAGGAAGGTCAGGCGGAAGGCGAAGGCGAGATCGCCGAACACCTCGGCATTCTCGGCCCAGGTGATGACGGTGCGCGGGCTCATCACCGTCGAGAGATCGCCGTTCATGAAGGCGTTGCGGGTGAGGTCTGCGATGCGCACCATCTTGCTGACGGTGTCGCGGCCTTCCTTGCCCTTGTAATGCTTGGCCTTGGCCATGACGATATCGACCTCGCGGTCATGCGCCAGGTAGTTGAGGATCGAGACGATCGACCAGCGGTCCATCTGGGCCTGGTTGATCTGCTGCGTGCCGTGATAAAGCCCGGAAGTGTCGCCGAGGCCGATGGTGTTGGCGGTGGCGAACAGCCGGAACGAGGGATGCGGGCGGATGACGCGGCTCTGGTCGAGCAGGGTCAGGCGGCCGGAGGATTCCAGCACGCGCTGGATGACGAACATCACGTCCGGGCGGCCGGCATCGTATTCGTCGAACACCAGCGCGACATTGTTCTGGTAGGCCCAGGGCAGGATGCCGTCGCGGAATTCGGTGATCTGCATGCCGTCCTTGACGACGATGGCGTCCTTGCCGATCAGGTCGACGCGGCTGACATGGCTGTCGAGATTGATGCGCACGCAGGGCCAGTTGAGGCGGGCGGCGACCTGCTCGATATGGGTCGATTTGCCGGTGCCGTGATAGCCGGTGACCATGACGCGGCGGTTCTTGGCAAACCCGGCGAGGATGGCCAGCGTGGTGTCCTTGTCGAACAGGTAATCGGGATCGAGGTCGGGCACGTGCTCGCCCGCCACGGAGAAGGCCGGCACCTCGAGCGCACTGTCGATCTTGAAAAGCTCACGCACGGAAACGGTGGTGTCGGGCAGGCCAGTATCGATCGGCTTGGCCAGTGCTACGGTGTTCGCGCTCATCTTACCTCCGAAGCGCCTTCGGGCGCGGGACAATCGGGCAGGCGTCGTTCGCCTGTGGTTTCAAATACTGAATGAAAGCAATCAGGCGAGCCCGGTCGATTTAAGGGTATTATAGGCGTTGATAATCTCACGCAATTTGTCTTCGCGCGATCTGTCGCCGCCATTGGCATCCGGGTGCAGCCGTTTGACCAGCGCCTTGTAGCGGGCGCGGATGGCATCCTTGTCGGCGGCCGCGTCGAGGCCAAGCGTCTCGAGCGCCTTCGCTGCGAGGCGGCCGACATGGCGCTTGGGCGGCTCAGCCTTCGCGGCATGCGGGCGGGCGCCACGCAAACGCTCGAACACGCCGAAGGGATCGTTGAGTTCCGGTTCGGCGCGCAACGGCTCGCCACGGGCATTGACGCCGAGCGTCCAGGTCGGACGATGGCCGGTGATGGCGTCCTTCTGGTAGGCCGAAACCTCGTCGTCCTTCATGCCGGCGAAATAATTGTAGCCCTTGTTATACTCCTGCACATGCGTCAGGCAGAAATGGAAATACTGGCCCTCGCGTTGGCGCCCCTTGGGCGCGCGATACGAGGCGAGAAGCCCGCAGCCGGGGTGATCGCACGCCAAGGCATCGCTCTCCGCGGCCGCTTCAGCGGTCGAAGGGCGGATGCGGACGCGATCGAACAAGGAGGAATTCACAGCTGTCACATGGTTGATTATGGGGTTGCGAACGGTTCGCACAAGATGGCCGCGACACCGTGCCGGAAAATGACGGGCATGGCGGGCGGCCGGCGAAACGGCCCGCATTGTGGAGCATCTCAAATGGCGATGAAAGACGTGATCGCGCAAAAATTGCGCATGGCATTTTCCCCGACGCATCTCGAGGTGCGCGACGAGAGCGAATTGCACCATGGCCATGCCGGCTGGCGCGCCGGCGGCGAGACGCATTTCCGGGTCATTATCGCCAGCCCGGCCTTCGCCGGCTTGAGCCGCGTGGCGATGCACCGCGCCGTCAATGCCGTGCTCGCCGCCGAACTGGCGGGCAGCGTCCATGCGCTGGCGATCGAGGCGAAAGCCGCCGGGTGAGAGGATCATGCCGGTTGCCTCATGCCGGCTTCGGCGGCTCGTCGCGCGACAAGGCGTAGACGATAGTCGCCGCCAGCAAGGCGAGCCCGAAGGCGAGATGCAGCCGGCCGTAGCTCATCGGCGCCGCGACGCCGGCCTGCTCCGACCAGGTGATGAAGCGGCCGGACAGGCTCTGCACCAGGCTGGCGCCGCCGATGAACAGGAAGTTCTGGAAGGTGACGCCGCGACCCAGAAGATGCGGCGGATAGAACCGGCGGCCATGCGCCATCAGCAGGGCGTAGGAGATGCCGATGCCGCCGATCATGGTCAGCAGCAGCACGGCGAGCGCTGCGGCGATCTCAGGGCTCATGCGGCCCGGCAGCAGGCCGAGCGCCAGGAAGCACAGGCCGGTCAGCACGCCGCAGAGCAGCACGGTGCGGCGCGCGCCGCCGATGATGTTGGCGAGCGGCGCCAGGCCGATGGCGCCGACGGTCATCGCCAGCCCCATGGCAAAGGCGGCATTGCCGCGCGCCACGGCATCGAAGCCGAAGACCTCGTTGAGGAACGGGCCGATCCACAGGCCGCGCTCGCAGGCGAGCACGGCGTAGCTGATCGCCGACATCACGAAAATCGGCCACAGGATCGGCGGGCGCACGACCTGCAGGAGGTCGGCGAAGGCGCTCGCCCTGGTGCTCTTTGCCTGGCGCGGCACGGGGGCGGGGTCGCGGATCGCGACGAAAGTCAGCATGACGGCGCAGGCGGTCAGCACGGCGATGCCGGCCATGGCGGCGCGCCAGCCATACAGGCTGACGGCGATGGCGAGCGGCGTCGCCGAGGCGAGGTTGCCGATATTGCCGAGCCCGACCAGGGCGGAGGCGAGCATGGTGAAGCGGGCGACATCGGTCGTGCGGCCGAAGACATAGAGCGCCCCCATCAGGATCGGCGAGCAGCCGACGCCGATCAGGGCCATGGCCAGCATGGCCGTGCCATAGCTGTGCGCGCCGGCAAACAGCGCCGCGCCAATGGCGGCGGCGACCATGAAGCCGGCCACCGTGCGGCGCGGCCCGACATGATCGAGCGCATAGCCGACCGGGAACTGCGCCAGGGCGAAGGTGATGAACCAGATCGCCGAGATGTTGCCGAGTTCGGCCGGGCCGAAGCCGAGATCGCGGCCAAGATCGACCGCAACCACGGCGAGGAAGGCGCGGTAGAACTGGCTGAAGATATAAGCCGCCAGAAAAACGAGGAAAATCTTCACGCCGCCGACCCGCAATTCACAAGCGGGCCAGCCTACGATCATCGCGCGCTGTTATGACAGACAGATTTCGTCATGCCAGCCATCTGCGGCGCTGATCGCAGGGGGGCGGTACCCCTCATCCGGCACTTCGTGCCACCTTCTCCCGCATGCGGGAGAAGGGTTTTTCGCCAATTTCAGCGCAGGCGCTCGAGCACGCTGGTGTAGTTCGCCACCGCCGCGCCGCCCATGTTGAAGATGCCGGCGAGCTTGGCGTCCTTGACCTGGATGTCGCCGGCTTCGCCGCAAAGCTGCATGGCGGAGAGCACATGCATCGAGACGCCGGTGGCGCCGATCGGGTGGCCCTTGGCCTTGAGGCCGCCGGACGGGTTGACGGGCAGGCGGCCGTCCTTCTGGGTCCAGCCCTCCTTGATGGCGGTGGCGCCCTGGCCGGGCCTGGTCAGCCCCATCGCCTCGTATTCGAGCAGTTCGGCGATGGTGAAGCAGTCATGCGTCTCGACGAAGGACAGGTCGCTCAGGGCCACGCCGGCCTGGGCCAGCGCCTGCTGCCACGCATGGGTGCAGCCCTCGAAGGCGAGGATGTCGCGCTTCGACATCGGCAGGAAATCCTGGGCGTGGCCGGCGCCGCGGAACACCACGGCGCGCTTCATCCTGAGCGCGGTGTCGACATCGGCGAGCACGACCGCCGCGGCGCCGTCGGAGACCAGCGAACAGTCGGTGCGCTTGAGGGGGCCGGCGACGAACGGGTTCTTCTCGCTCTCGTGGCGGCAGAATTCGTAGCCGAGATCCTTGCGCATCTGGGCAAGCGGGTTGCCGACGCCGTTCTTGTGGTTCTTGGCGGCGATCATGGCGAGCGCGTCGGACTGGTCGCCGTATTTCTGGAAATAGCGGCTGGCGATCTGGCCGAACACGCCGGCGAAGCCACCCTGCACCTCGCCATCCTCCGGCAGGTAGGAGGCTTTCAGCAGATACTTGCCGATCTCGGGGCCGGGCGTCTTCGTCATCTGCTCGACGCCGACGACGAGCACGACCCTGGCGGCGCGCGCCGCGATGGTCTTGAGGCCCTGATGCACGGCGGCCGAGCCGGTGGCGCAGGCATTCTCGACGCGCGTCGTCGGCTTGAAGCGCAGGCGGTCATCGGCCTGCAGTACGAGCGAGGCGGTGAAATCCTGATCGGAGAAGCCGGCATTGTAATGCCCGAAGATGATCTCGTCGACGTCGTCCGGCCCGATGCCGGCATGGGCGAGCGCCTGGTTCGTCACCTTGACGACCATGCTCTCGACCGTCTCGTCCGGATGTTTGCCGAAAGGAAGATGGGCCCAGCCCACGATCGCAGCCGTCATGTTCGTCTCCTTAGCGCTTCGTACGTACCGTTCAGTAACATCAACATAATGCGCCGCCTTGGCGCGCGCCACGAATTTTTGCGCGGCGGCGGTTGCCTGTCAGCGTACGCCGATCACCAGCAGGCCGACGCCGATGACAATCAGCACCATGCCGGCCAGTTCGCGCCGCCCGGTATGCTGCGCCATGAAGCGCGACGAGATGCCCTGCGCGAACAGGATTTCGATCAGCGCGAGCGTGCGCACATTGGCGGCGCTGGTCAGCGAGAAGCCGATGAACCAGAATTGCGAGGCGAGCGCGCCCATGAAGCCGGCGAGCAGCGATTGCCGCCACGCCCTGAACGAGGCGGTCATGGCCGGGCGGTCCATGACCAGCATCCACACGATGAGCAGGGCGGTCTGGAGCGCGAGCGAGATCACCAGGATGGTCGAGGCGCGCAGCACGAACGGCGCCTCGGGCAGGCCGATAATGGCGCCGCGAAAGCTGATCGCCGACAGCGAGAAGAAGCCGGCCGCCGCCACGCCATAGGCGATCGGGCGGATGCCGAGCCAGCCGGAGAAGGTGCCGGGGCGGACCGAGAGCACGAGCACGCCGATGGTGGCGACGACGATGCCCACGGCCGCGAGCGGGGCCGGCACGTCGCCGAGGATGAAGATGCCGGCGAGGGCGGTCAGCACCGGCTCGGTCTTGATCAGCGCCGTGGTGACGCCGAAGGAGCGCTCCTTCATCGCCATCAGCATCAGCGCGGTGGCGGCGATCTGGGTCAGCGCGCCGAGGACGGCGAAGCCCATCGTCTTGAGGCCGGGCGTCGGCGGGGCGACGCCGCCGACCGTGACGACGATGGCGAGGAAGACGAGCGCGAAGGGCAGGCCGTAGAGGAAACGGACCTGCGTCGCGCCGACCGTGCCGAGCGCGCCGGTCAGGCCGCGCTGCGTCGCGTTGCGCACCGTCTGGGCGGCGGCGGCGACGATGGTCACCGGAATCCACAGATACGCCATAATCATGCCGGGAATTCCGATGAGGACATGCTTGGGGATCCTTGTCGCGGCGCGCCGCCGCATTCGCATCAAGACAATTCACGCCATGGCTTGGTTTTCAAGCCGGCGCAAGGCATGTAGGAAGAAAGCACAATTGATCGAGCATTCTTGCCACGCTGGCGCGGCCGCGCCGCTGTCGGCATCGCACCGAGTTGGACCGCTCAGCATGAGATCGCCGTTCAGACTGGCAACCCTGGCGCTGCTGGCCTTCGCCGCCTTGGTGGCGGGCGCGCGCGCCAATCCTTCCGTGGTGGTCGATGTCGATACCGGCCAGGTGCTGGAGGCCGAGGATGCGACGCGGCCGTGGCTGCCGGCCTCGACGACCAAGATGATGACGGTCTACCTGGCGCTGAAGGCGATCCACGAGGGGCGGGCGCGGCTCGATTCGCCGTTGCAGGTCTCGGCGCTGGCGGCGAAGCAGCGCCCGGTCAAGATGTACCTGAAGCCGGGCCAGATCATCACGCTCGACAACGCGCTCAAGATCATGCTGGTCAAATCGGCCAATGACCTCGCCTATGTCATCGCCGAGGGCATTGGCGGCTCGGTCGAGAATTTTTCCGCCATGATGAATGCGCAGGCGCGCCAGCTCGGCATGGTCAACAGCCATTTCGTCAACCCGAACGGCTGGGATGCGCCGGGGCACCAGTCCTCGGCGCGCGATCTCGCCATCCTCGCCCGCGCGCTGCTGCGCGATTTCCCGGAATTCGAGAGTTATTTCGACATCGGCGCCGTGGCGCTCGGCAACAAGGTGATGAAGAACACCAACGGGCTGATCGGGCGTTATCCGGGCATCATGGGCATGAAGACCGGCTTCCTGTGCGCCTCCGGCTTCAACGTCGTGGCGGCGGCCTCGCGCGGCGGGCGCCGGCTGGTGGCGGTGGTGCTGGGCGCGATGTCGGGTGCGGAGCGCACCGTCAAGGCGGCGCGGCTGCTCGATGCGGGCTTCGCCTCGCGCGAGAATCTCGGCACGCTCGAGATGCTGCCGGCATCGGGCTATGCGAGCGCGCCGAACATCTGCGAGGCGGTGCGCCATCGCGGTGCGCCGCTCAGCGAGGAATCGGAGGCCGGCCTGCCCACGGCGCAGAATTTCGAGCGGGATGGCGGCAACCCGGCTTACGCCTTCCTGCTGCAAAGCGGGCATAACGCGCCGCAGACGTCCATGATCACGCATAATGCGTCTGGCCGTGCCGTGCTGGTGCCGCGCGACGCTTTCGTGCCGATCCCGGTCTATCTCGGCGCGGCGCCGGGATCGAGCGCGCCGGTGCTCGCGGCGCAACCGCCGGCATCCGCCATCACCACGCAGCCGGCGCTGCCGGCCAGCGCCATGGCGCTGACCGAGCCCGGCGCGCCGCTGTCGCTTTCGGCGAGCAAGTCCGCCGGCAACGCCAAATCCGCCCGCAGGTCGAAACCCGCCGCCCGCAAGGGCCACAAGGCGGCGACCACGAAGAAGGCGCCGCCGGCGGCCAAAGCCGACCAGCGCAAGGCCGATAACAGCAAGGCCGGCAAGGCGCATGCGGGCAAGGCTCATGCGGGTAAGGCGCAAATGGGCAAGGCGCATGCCGGCAAGGCCAAGGCCGCCGCGGCGCAATGAGCGGCCGGGCCGGGCCGCTGCCGCCGATCCCGCTGACCGTCGTCACCGGCTTCCTCGGCGCCGGCAAGACGACGCTGCTCAACCGTGTGTTGCGCGACCCCGCGCTCGCCGATGCGCTGGTGATCGTCAATGAGTTCGGCGAGATCGGGCTCGACCACCTGCTGATCGAGACAGCGCGTGACGGCATCGTGCTGATGGCGGCCGGCTGCCTGTGCTGCACCATCCGGCAGGACCTTGTCTCGACGCTGGAGGACCTGCTGCGCCGGCGCGACAATGGCCGCATGGCGCCGTTCTCGCGCGTGATCGTCGAGACGACCGGCCTCGCCGACCCGGCGCCGATCCTGCAAACGACGCTGCAACATCCTTATCTCGGCCTGCGCTACCGGCTCGAGGGCGTGGTCACGGTGGTCGATGCCGTGAATGGGGCAGCCACGATCGAGGCCCACAGGGAAGCGCTGAAACAGGTCGCGGTCGCCGACCGTATCGTGCTGAGCAAGGCGGCGCTCGCCGGGCCGGAGCGCGTGGCGCGGCTGCGGGCGCGGCTCGCGGCCCTCAATCCGCTGGCGCCGGTTATCGATGCCGATGGTGAGATCGACGCGCGCGCGCTCATCGATTGCGGCCTGTACGATCCGGCCTCCAAACTGCCCGATGTCGCGCGCTGGCTCGGCGAGGAGGCGCATCACCATGATCATCACCATCATGGTCATCACCATGCCGGCGCGGCTGCGCATGATCATGACGTGAACCGTCATGACGCGGATATCCGGGCGTTCCATTTCCGCTCCGGCACGCCGGTTTCGCAGGCCGGGCTGACGCGGTTCCTGGCAGCGATGCGCACCGTGCCGGGGCCGCAACTGCTGCGGCTCAAGGGCATCATCGCCATGCGCGACATGCCGGAGCAGCCCGTGGTGGTGCATGGCGTGCAGCATGTGATGCAGCCGCCGTTTCGGCTGGCGCATTGGCCCGATGCTAACCATGATACCCGGTTGGTATGCATCACTCAGGGATTGGACGCCCAGTTCGTTAACCGGCTCTGGTCCAGCTTCGCGCCTGCCTGAACACGCCCCTTTGGCACGGTCCTTGATGCCGTAACGCCCATGGGTTCTCGGGCCGCGGATCGGTTGTCCTGTTTCAGAACAATCGTCCGGTTCGGGAACAATGCAGCCAGGGCGGACGCAACAGCATGTCGTTCTTTGATATTATTTCGGTGGGAGGCATACGGCGCAGCAGGCGCGTGGTGCTGGCCGATCTGCGCGCGCGCGCCAGGCTGGCCGAGCAGCCGGTGCCTGGCTTTCCCGCTTGCAGCGCGGCGCTGCTCGATATCGACGCGGCGGCGAGCCTCGAGCGCGAATGGCGCCAGCTCGCCGGCGCGGCGCTCGAGCCGAATTTCTGCTACGAGCCGGATTTCGCCATCGCCGCCGCGCGTCATCTGCGCGACACGCGCAATGTCCGTTTCGTGATGGTCTGGCACCGTGACGGGGGCGCTCTCGAAGGCGGCGCCGGCGCACGGCTGATCGGCTGCTTCCCGGTGACGGCGAGCCGGACCGATATCGGCGCGGCCCTGCTGCGCGGCTGGCTCAACCCGCAGATCAGCAACGGCACGCCGCTCGTCGACAGTGCCTTCGCGCAAGAGGCGCTCGGCGCTTTCCTCGCCTTTGCCGGCGCGCAAGGCGGCAGCCCGGTCGGTGTGCTGTTTCCGCGCCTGCCGCTCGAGGGCCCGTTCCGCCGGCTGCTCGATGAGACGCTGCAAGCGGCCTCGCGTCCGATCGCCCTGTTCGGGGCCGGATCGCGGGCGATGCTGCGTCTTACCGGCGATCCGGCGCGCGGCCTCTCGGCCAAGAAGAAGAAAGAACTGCGCCGCCAGTATCGCCGGCTCGGCGAACTCGGGATTCTCACCACCGAGAGCGCATCGGGCTTGCAGATCCGCGACCCGATCGAGCATTTCATGGCGCTGGAGGCCGCCGGCTGGAAGGGCAAGGCCGGCACGGCTTTCGTGCAGGACCCCGGCCGCGCCGCCTTCCTGCGCGCGGCGGCGCGCGCGCTCGCCGCCTCGGGGCGCATCAGCGTGGAATCGATCCTGCTCGACGGCAAGCCGATCGCCTGCGGCCTGCTCGCGTGGAGTGGGCGGCAGGGCTATTTCTGGAAGATCACCTATGACGAGGCCTACGCCGCCTATTCGCCCGGCGTGCAACTGACGCTCGCGCTCGCCGAACGGGCGCAGGCGCTCGGCTTCCTCGAGGCCATCGATTCCTGCGCCATCAGCGATCACCCGATGATCGACCATGTCTGGCGCGACCGCCTCGCCGTCGCCGACGTGATGGTGCCGCTTTCGACCCGGTCGGCGCTGCGTTTCAGTCTCGCGAAAGCCCGCGAAGGCGCCAAGCGGGACCTGCGCGCCCGCGTCAAATCCACACTCTACAAATTACAGGGAAGGACAGTATCATGAGCCGCAAGACACCGCTTCTGGTCGCCCGCGATCCGGCCGACTGGACCAACGCATTCCCGCAGCGCCATTTCGCAACGCGCCACGCACTCAGCGAACACCGGCTGTTGCAACTCGACCGCCTGATCGAGCTTGCCCGCTCGATGCCGGGCGACCGCATCGAATATAACGGCAACCAGGCTCAGCACGGCGTCGCGCCCGAGAAGCAGCCGGTCGTCGATCTCGCCCCGGCCGAGATCGTCGAGCGCATCGAGACGGCGGGCGCCTGGATGGTGCTGAAGCGCGTCGAGAGCGACCCGGCCTACAAGGCGCTGCTCGACGAGGTGCTCGGCGGCGTGGCGCGCCAGCGCGGCTACCAGAGCCTGCACGAGGCCGGTTTCGACGATATTGAGGGCTATATCTTCATCTCGTCGGCGAGATCGACGACGCCGTTCCATTTCGATGCGGAAGAGAACCTGTTCGTCCAGATCAAGGGCCACAAGTTCTTCCACATCTTCGACAATGACGATCGCGCGCTGGTCTCGGACGAGGATCTCGAGATCAACCCGGCCCGGCACCGCAACATCGCCTATAAGGAGGAGTTCGAGGAGCGCGCCGTGGTCTATGAGATGGATGCGGGCGACGGCATGTTCACGCCGCATCTGTGGCCGCACTGGGTGCGCACCGGCGACAGCTATTCGATCTCGATGGCGATCACCTGGAAATCCGCTCCCGTGATCCGCATGAACAAGCTGCTCGCCGCCAACGGCCTGATGCGCAATCTCGGCCTGCCGCAGGCGGCGCCCGGCCGCCGTCCGGCCTGGGACGCGGCCAAGGTCGCGCTCTATAGCGCCTCGCGCGCCGTGATCGAGCCGCTGCGCCGCTCGGAAGGCATGCGGCGCATGCTGCGCGGCCTGGTGTTCGGCCAGAAGGCCAACTACTTCTACAAGACGCGCCAGACCTGAGCCTGCCGGTCTCGTCCCGGACTTGATCCGGGACCCAGCCCCGCAAACATTTCAGCCGTCATCGGCGGGCTTGACCCGCCGATCCCGCTTGGACGTGCACTTTCGGGTGGATGCCGGGTCAAGCCCGGCAAAGGACGGCGCGGTTCCTCAACCTCTTGCCCCGGACTTGATCCGGGACCCAGCGGCATTGGCGGGCAGCGGTCTTCGCGTCGCGACCGGCCATTGGTCGTCGGGGAATGACAGCGATGGTTTGAATTACCCTTGCCGGCGCACCGCATCGGCATCGACGCCGACATAGGCCGCCGCCTCGACGATCTGATGCCAGGTCGCCTCGTCGACCGGGATGCCCTCGGCGCCGCGCTTGGCGCGGGCGGCGCGCTCGGGATCGCCGGGCATCATCACGGGCTTGGCCGGATCGCGCGGCGCGGAGCTTTTCAGGTAGTCGACATAGGCGGACAGGCGCGCCTCGCGCGTCGCTTGATCGGCGCCGAGCCGCGCCGGGTCGATGATGATGCCGAACAGGTTGTTGATCACCACGTCGGCGGTCAGCGCCTGATCGACGCTGGTGCCGCGCCCGATCAGCGCCGACAGGATCTCGGCCATGATCGAGAGCCCCGAGCCCTTGTGCTCGCCGAAGGCGAGCAGGGCGCCGATCGGCTTCTCGAACATCACGCCCGGCTCGGTGGTCGGGTGGCCGTCGCGGTCGAGCAGCGTGTCGGGGCCGACCTGCTCGCCCTTGTTGAGCGCGACGCGGACCTTGCCGAGCGCGATGCGGCTGGTGGCGAAATCGAGGATCAGCGGCTCGCCGCCGGCACGCGGAATGCCGATGGTGTGCGGGTTGGTGCCGAGCCGGCCCTCGCGGCCGCCGAACGGCGCCACGGGGGCGCGCGCATGGGCGACATTGACCCAGTAGAGCGCGACCAGCCCCTGCTCGGCGGCAAGCTCGGCATAGTGGCCGATGCGGCCGATATGATGCGCGTTGACGAGGTTGAGCACGCAGACGCCGTGCTGGCGCGCGACATCGCAGGCGCGGTTCACCGTATCGAAGGCGACCTTCTGGCCAAGCGCGACATGCGCGTCGACGACGAGGAAACTGCCGTCGGCGATCAGGTCCTGCGGCGTGTTGGAGGGTTTCAGGTCGCCGCGCCGGATGCCGTCGACATAGGTCGGGATCATGCCGACGCCGTGGCTGTCATGGCCGGAGAGATTGGCCTTGACCAGATGTCGGGCGAGTTCGGCGCAGGCGGCCTCCGGCCAGCCGGCTTTCAGAAAGATCGCGCGCGTGACCCTGTCGAGCGTCTCCGCCGCGATAAGCTGCATCTTTGCCATTCTAGCTGGAACCTTCCTGGATCGGGATCACGCGAGGGGGCGGCAGGCGCCCCACGCGCCTCACTCAGTGCGGTATCGCAGAAAAGCCCGCCGGCGATCAACGCCTTTTCCGGATGGTCGCGCGTCTCGGGGCGAGGCTTCCGGCCGGGACGGGCGGCCCCGCGGGCATATGCGACACGCCGCGCTGCGCGGCGCGGCAAGAAATGCAATCGAACAAAGGTATCGGTAACAATCGGCGACAGCGCTGTTGACGCGGAGGTTGGCGACTGAAAACATGCCGGGACGCGGCTGGGGATCGGCCGGGCGGAACCTTCCGCGAGAGGAAGGGATTCTGATAACGTTTGGGAGCGAGATGACGATGAAATCTCCGATAAAGAGCACCGTGATCTACGGTGCTGCCGCGTCGCTGGCCATCATGATGGCGGCGCCGGCTTTTGCGCAGGAAAAGGTCACGGTCTGGTGGGTCAAGGGCTTCTACAAGTCCGAGGATGACGCGCTGTACGCCGCGATCAAGAAGTTCGAGGACGCGACCAAGATCAAGGTCGACCTGTCGCAATACGCCGTGCAGGACATGATTCCGAAGACCGTCTCGGCGCTCGATGCCGGCACGCCGCCCGATGTCGCCTATGCCGACGTCTACGACTTCCAGGTCACCGGCAAATGGGCCTACGAGGACAAGCTCGCCGACCTGACCGACGTGCTCACGCCGATCAAGGACCGCTTCGAGCCGGCCGCGCTGTCGACGACCTTCCTGTTCGATGCCGCCGCCAAGAAGAAGGCCTATTACGCCTTCCCGCTCAAGCAGCAGACGATGCATATCGAGATCTGGTCCGACCTGCTCGAGAAGGCCGGCTTCAAGGTCGCCGACCTGCCCAAGGACTGGAAGGGCTATTGGGACATCTGGTGCTCGAAGGTGCAGCCGGCGCTGCGCAAGGCGACCGGCAAGCGCGATTACGCCGTCGGCTTCCCGATGGGCGTCGATTCCAGCGACTCGTTCTTCTCGTTCCTGACCTTCATGGACGCCTATAACGTCAAGCTGGTCGATGATGACGGCAAGCTGCTCGTCGACGACCCGAATGTGCGCAAGGGCCTGATCAGCGCGCTGACCGACTATGTCGCGCCCTATCAGAAGGGCTGCACGCCGCCGTCCTCGACGAGCTGGAAGGACCCGGACAACAACGTCGCCTTCGCCAACCGCACCATCGTCATGACCCATAACGCGACGATCTCGATCGCCGCCAAGTGGATGGACGACATGAACAACGAGCGCCTGTCGGCCGAGGAGCGGGCCAAGGCGAAGGATTATTACGAGAACGCCATCGTCACGACCGGCTTCCCGAACAAGCCGGACGGCTCCAAGCCGGTCTACCGCACCGCCGTGAAAACCGGCGTGGTGTTCAAGGACGCCAAGAACCTCGAGAACGCCAAGAAGTTCGTCGCCTTCCTGCTGAAGGAAGAGAACCTGCGGCCCTATGTCGAAGGTTCGCTCGGACGCTGGTTCCCGGTGACCAAGGAAGGCCAGAAGAGCCCGTTCTGGGCGGCCGACAAGCATCGCCGTTCGGTGCGTGACCAGTACGCCTCGGGCGTCGTGCCCTTCGAGTTCACCAAGAACTACAAGTTCACGATCCTCAACAACGAGAACGTGTGGGCCAAGGCGATGAACCGGGTTGTCAACGAGAAGGTTCCGGTCGACAAGGCGGTCGATGAGCTGATCGCCCGCATCAAGCAGGTCGCCGGCTAAGCCACTTCCGTGGGGCGGCCGCGGCGCGGATCGCGGCCGCCCCTCTTCGGAGCCAGGAACAAGAAAAAGGAATCCGCCCGATGGCGACGAGCAATGCCCCGTCCGCCGCAGTGCTGCTGGAGGCACCGGCCGAAAAAAGACGCCTGACAACCTGGGAATTCTGGGGGCTGATGCTGATCGTCCCCTATGTGGCGCTGTTCGTCCTGTTCGTGCTGTACCCGGTGATCTACGGCTTCTGGCTCGCGCGCCATCCGCACAGCTATATCGACCTGATCGACGATCCGATCTTCTTCCGCACCGTCATCAACACGCTGATCTTCGTGGTGGTCGGCGTCCTGATCAAGATGGCGCTGGCGCTCGGCCTGTCGGGCTTCTTCATGCAGACGCGGCCGTGGATCCGCTGGCTCTCGGTGCTGTTCATCCTGCCGTGGGCGGTGCCCTCGATCCCGACCATCCTGTCGGTGCGCTTCATGCTCAACCCCGAATGGGGCATGATCAACACGCAGATTTTCCGGTTGACCGGCGAGGACGGGCCGAACTGGCTCAACGATCCGACGCTGGCCCTGGCGCTCGCCATGGCGATGCATATCTGGAAATCGCTGCCGTTCTGGACGCTGATCCTGCTCGCCGGCCGGCTCTCCATCGCCGGCGACCTCTATGAGGCGGCCTCGATGGACGGCGCCACGCGCTGGCAGAAATTCCTGCATGTCACCTGGCCCTCGATGCAGGCGCTGTTCCTGACCTGCACCTTCCTGTCGATGATCTGGACCATCGGCGACTTCAACAGCGTCTACCTCTTGACCGGCGGCGGGCCGGCCGATCTGACGCATGTGCTGGCGACGCTCGGCATCCGTTATCTGCGCCTCGACCGGGTCGACATGGCGATGGCGACGATCATCTTCGCGATGCCGCTGATCCTGCCGCTGGTCTACATCATGATGAAGCGGTTCTCGAAATGAAGCTGCCAGATCGCCAAACCGTCGCCACCGACGCGAAGCTCCTGCTGATCGCGATTCCCGTCGCGATCTGGACCATCCTGCCGATCTACCACATGTTCCTGTTCGCGATTTCGCGCAAGGATTCGGCGTTTTCCGGCAATATCTGGCCGTCTCATCCGACGTTCGGCAATTTCGTGACGGTGTTCAAGGAACAGCATTACTTCCTGAACCATTTCTGGCTGCAGTTCTGGAACTCGCTGTTCATCGCGGTGATGACCGGCGTGCTGACGCTGCTGATCGCGACCGCGGCGGCCTTCGCCGTCAGCCGCCTCAAGGTGCGCGGCGGGCGCTGGGTGATGAACCTGGCGCTGTTCACCTATTTCATCCCGGCCGCCTTCCTCGCCGTGCCGATGTATCGCACCATGGGGCTCTACGGGCTGCTCAACAGCCAGTGGTCGCTGATCCTCGCCATGGTGACGATCGCCTCGCCCTATGCGATCTGGGTGCTGAAACAGGCTTCCGACAAGCTGCCCTACGAACTCGACGAAGCGGCGGTGATGGACGGCGCCACGCCGGTCCAGCTGTTCCGGCTCGTCTACCTGCCGCTGATGATGCCCTCGCTGGTGGCGATCGGCATCTATGCGCTGCTGCTGGCCTGGAACGAATACCTGTACGCGTTCCTGCTGCTGTCCAAGGACACCAGCATCACGCTGCCGGTGGCGCTCGGCAACTTCCTGTCAGCCGATGATTCGCCGTGGGAACTGCTGATGGCGACCGGCTTCATCTACGCCCTGCCGCCGGCGGCGATCTACTACGTCTTCCGGCGCTATATGGTCGGCGGCCTGACGGCCGGCGCGGTCAAGAGCTGAGCGCGAGCGCCGATGCGGCAGCCGGGGCCGGGCTTGCCGCTCAGGCGGGCTCGGCCATGCCGCCGGCAAGCGGGAAACTGCCGACGATGGTGAAGCGCGCGGCGCGCCCGTCCTGCCGGAACAGCACCAGCCGATCGATGGCGATGGCGGGGTCGGGCACCTCGGCGGCGAAGCTCTCGACCAGGCTATCGTGGCAAAGCGGGCGCAGGTCGGCATCGAGCGGCCCGGTCAGCGTCATGTGGAAGCGGTATTCGTCGCGCGCGTAAGGATAGCCCCAGTCGCGCAGCATGTCGCGCTGCCGGGGCGTCAGTGCCTCGGGATTGCGGCGCGCGATATCGGCTTCCGAGAGCGGCGCGCGGAACGGTTCGAATGCCTCGACGGTGGCGCGTTCGAGGCCGGCGATCGCGGGAACGGCGGCGTCCTCGGCCGGCACCAGCGCGATGAAGCGGTTCAGCAGCGCCACTTTGAGCGGCAGCGCGGCCACGCCCGGCTGGTGGGTGGCGAAATTGGCCGCCATGGCGAGAAGCTCGCCCTCGTCGCGGCCTTCGCCGAGATGGAACGGCGCCTTCAGCGTGGCGTGGAAGCCGTAGCGGGCGGGCTCGGCGGTGACGGCGCGCTGGCCGGTTTCCGAGAAACCGGCGAAGGAGATCAGCGCCACGTCCTCGCCGGTCGCGGCGTCGTAACCCAGGATGCCGGAGCCGAAACGCCACAGGGCGCTATCGGGGGCGGGGGCGAAATACAGCGCGTAACGCGCCGGTTCGGCCGCCATCAGAACGCCCGTCATCAGAACGCCCGCCTGCCGGCGCAGAACGATTCCGTGACCACCGGCGTCTGGCCAACGAAGCGGAAGCGCAGGATGTCGGCGCGCAGGCCCGGCTTGAGCCGGCCGCGATCGGCGAGCCCGACCATGTCGGCGATGCGCCAGGTGACCTTGGCCATGGCGTCGGGCAGCGCGATGCCGTGGCGCCGCGTCAGGGTCTCGACCGCCTGCAGCAGGCTGGCCGGCACGTAATCGGACGAAATGCCGTCGAGCAGGCCTTTTTCCGCCATCAGCGCCGCCGAGACGCCGCTCGAATGCGAGCCGCCGCGCACGATGTTCGGCCCGCCGAGGATGGTGCTGAGCTTGTGGCGATGGGCAGCGGCGGCGGCTTCCTCGGTGGTGGGGAATTCCGAGATCACCGCGCCGCAGGCGGCGGCGTCCTCGACATCGGCGAGCGTGGTGTCGTCATGGGTGGCGAGCGGCAGGCCGCGGTCGCGGAACATGGCGATGACGCGCGGCCGGTTGGCCGCGACATTGGCCGGGCCGCGCTCGAGGCGCAGCGCCACGTCGCGATCGAATTCGCTCTCGGTCTTCTCGCCGCCGCCGATGGTGTAGGTCCTCAGATCAGCCATGTTGCGCCACTGGCGCTGGCCCGGCGTGTGATCCATCAGCGAGACGAGGCCAAGCAGCGGATGGTCGCGATAGGGCGTGATATCCTCGACCGTGCTCGAGCCGGTCAACTCGCAGCGGATATGGATCTTGTGTTCGATGCGGAACAGGCCCTCGTCCATGCCGGTCGCCACCGCCTCGATGACCTGGCCGAAAATATCGCGCCGGTAGTCCTTGTCGCCGGAGACGGCGCCGGCGCAGAGCGCGTCGAACACCGTGGTGACGCCGGCCGCCGCCATCTGCGCGTCATGGGCGAGCGCGGCTGCGAGCCCGTTCGGCCAGAACACTTTCGGGCGCGGCATGAAATGCTTTTCCATGTTGTCGGTATGCATTTCGATCAGGCCGGGCGAGACATAGTCGCCCGCGCAATCGATGGCGCCGGGCGCGCTGCTCGCGCCGCTCTCGACGGACAGGATGCCGGTCTCGTCGAAGACAAGCGTGCCGCGTCTCGTCTCGGTCTCGAGGATCAGTTCGGCATTGGTCAGGATTGTCGGCATGGCTGTTTCCGTCAGGGCGCGGCGCGATATTGGCTGAGATCGAAATGGCGGGTGGCGACGCGCTCGCGCGTCTCCTCGTCATGGAAGATGCCGACAATCGCGGCACCGTCATGACGGGCTTCGTTGATCAGGTCGACGACGATGCGCCGGTTGTCACCGTCGAGGGAAGCGGTCGGCTCGTCAAGCAGCAGGATCGGCGCCGGATCGACGAAGCTGCGCGCGATATTGACGCGCTGCTGCTCGCCGCCCGAAAACGTCGCGGGCGCCAGCCGCCACAGGCGCTCGGGCAGGTTGAGCCGGCGCAGCATGGCGCTGGCGCGTTGCGTCGCCTCGTCATCATCGACACCGCGCGCCAGCAGCGGGTCCTTGACGATCTCGATGGTGGGCACGCGCGGGATGACGCGCAGGAACTGGCTGACCCAGCCGAGGGTGCTGCGGCGCAGCGCGAGCACGGTGCGCGGGCGCGCGCTGACGAGATCGATGAGGCGGCCGCCATGGCGGACCTCGACCGTGCCGCGCGTCGGCCGGTAATTGCCGTAGAGCATGCGCAGCACGGTGGATTTGCCGGCGCCCGAGACGCCGGTCAGGATGACGGCCTCGCCGCGCGCGAGGTCGAGCGAGACGCCGGCCACGACCGGGATCACCGTGCCGCCCTGGTTGTGCAGCGTGAAATCCTTGGCGAGATCGCGCACGCGCAGCATCAGGGCCTGGTCCATTGCCTGATCATCCGCGCCCTCTTGGCCATGCGCGATGACAGGCGTGTGACGCGCGTCCATCAAATCCATCATGTCAGCACCGCCGAGGTGAGCAACTGGGTATAGGCATGGTGGGGATCGTCGAGCACCTGATCGGTCAGGCCTTCCTCGACGACATGGCCGTCCTTCATGACGATGAGCCGGTCGGTGAGCAGGCGCGCAACGGCGAGATCATGCGTGACGATGACCGCCGCGATGCCGAGATCGCGCACCAGCACGCGCAGCAGGTCGAGAAGGCGCGCCTGCACCGAGACGTCGAGCCCGCCGGTCGGCTCGTCCATGAACACGATGCGCGGCCCCGAGACCAGCACGCGGGCGATCTGCAGGCGCTGCTGCATGCCGCCGGAGAATTGTCCGGGCCGATCGTCGATGCGGCTCGAATCGATCTCGACGCGGCCGAGCCAGTCCTCGGCCGCCGCGCGGATGTCGCCGTAATGGCGACTGCCTGCATCGATCAGCCGCTCGCCGACATTGCCGCCGGCGGAAATCCCCATGCGCAGCCCGTCGCGCGGGCTCTGGTGCACGATGCCCCAGGCGGTGCGCATCAGGCGGCGCCGCGTCGGCTCATCGAGCGCGAACAGGTCGAAGCTCTCGCCCTCGAGCGTGATGGCGATGCGGCCGGCGCTCGGGCGTGCGAGACCCGCGAGGCAGCGCAGCAGGGTCGATTTGCCCGAGCCCGATTCGCCGACGATGCCGAGCACCTCGCCCGGCCACAGCGAGAAGGAGATGTCGCGGCAGCCGATGCGGTCGCCGTAGAGCTTGGTCAGGCCCTCGACCGAGAGGACTGGTGCCGCGTCGTCGGCGAGGCTCGGCTGGGCGGCGGCGCTCATGGCGCGTCCTCCGGCTGGCGCGCATCGACGAGCTTCATCGCCTCGGCGCTCGCCAGCATGGCGCCGGCATGGCCGGCTTCGCGGCGCTCCTCGCAATATTCGCTGTCCGAACACACGAACATGCGGCCGCCGCGATCATCGATCACGACCTCGTCGAGATAGGTCTTGGTCGTGCCGCACAGCGCGCATGGCGTGCTCCAGCGCTGCACGGTGAACGGGTGGTCCTCGAAATCGAGGCTGCGCACGCGCGTATGCGGCGGGATGGCGTAGATGCGCTTTTCGCGGCCGGCGCCGAACAGTTGCAAAGCCGGCGACATATTCATCTTCGGATTGTCGAATTTCGGGATCGGCGACGGCGCGGTGACATAGCGCTCCGCGACCGCGACCGGATAGTCATACGAGGTCGCGACATGGCCGTAGCGCGCAATATCCTCGTATAATTTGACATGCATCAGGCCGTATTCGCCATAGCCATGCATCTTGCGCGTCTCGCGCTCGCTCGCCTCGAGTTTTCGCAAGGGTTCGGGCATCGGCACCTGGTAGACGATGATCTGGCCGGCGCTTAGCGGCGTTTCGGGAATGCGGTGGCGGGTCTGGATTACGCTCGCGGCGCGCGTCTTCTCGGTGGTCGCGACATGGGCGACGCGGCTGAAGAAGCGCCGGATCGAGACGGCGTTGGTGGTGTCGTCGGCGCCCTGGTCGATGACCTTGAGCGTGTCGGACGGGCCGATCAGCGCGGCGGTGACCTGCATGCCGCCGGTGCCCCAGCCGCGCGCCAGCGGCATTTCGCGGCTGGCGAACGGCACCTGATAGCCGGGGATCGCCACCGCTTTCAGGATGGCGCGGCGGATCATGCGTTTCGACTGCTCGTCGAGATAGGCGTAATTATAGTGCTGCTGCGCGGGCGCGGTCATTCGGCGGCCTCCGGCATGGTGGCGCCTTGCGCGTGCGCGGCGCGCTCGGCACGGATGCGGCGGATCAGTTCCAGTTCGGCCTGGAAATCGACGTAATGCGGCAGCTTGAGATGCTCGACGAAGCCCGCCGCCTCGACATTGTCGCTGTGGTAAAGCACGAATTCCTCCTGCTGCGCCGGGTAGACGACCTCCTCGCCGAGCGCGCGCGCCTTGAGCGAGCGGTCGACGATCGACATCGCCATCGCTTTGCGCTCGGCATGGCCGAAGCTGAGCCCGTAGCCGCGCGTGAATTGCGGCGGCACATGCTTCGAGCCGGCGAATTGGTTGACCATCTGGCATTCGGTCAGGGTCAGGTCGCCGAGATCGACCGGGAAGCCGAGTTCCTCCGGCGTGAATTCGACCGCGACCTCGCCGAGCCTTATTTCGCCGACAAAAGGATGGTTGTGGCCGAAGCCGCGTTGCACCGAATACGCGAGGCCGAGCAGGAAACCCTCGTCGCCGCGCGCCAAGGTCTGCAGGCGCACGTCGCGCCCGGCCGGGAAGCTGAGCGAATCGCGAGTGATGTCGGTCGGGGCCGGGTCGCCGGCGGCGGGCTGCTCGACCTCAAGCAGGCCCTCCTGGCCGAGAATATCGGGCACGCGCGCCATCACCGCATCGAGCGGCGCATCGGCGGGGCGGGCTTCAGGTGTGGCGGCGCTCTCCTCGCCAAGCGTAAAATCGAACAGGCGATGGGTGTAGTCGTAGGTCGGGCCCAGCACCTGCCCGCCCGGCAGATCCTTGTAGGTCGCCGAGACGCGGCGGCGCACGCGCATCGTGCTCGTGTCGAGCGGTTCGCTCGAACCGAAGCGGGCCAGCGTGGTGCGGAAGGCGCGCAGCAGGAAGATCGCCTCGACGGCATCGCCCTGGGCCTGTTTCAGGGCAAGCGCCGCGAGATCGGCATCGTAGAGCGAGCCCTCGCTCATCACCCGCGCCACGGCCGTGCCCATCTGCTCGCGGATTTGCGCCAGCCTGAGTTCCGGCACGGAAGGGTTGCCACGGCGGGTTTCGGCGAGCAGGTCGTAGCTGGCGAGGATGGCGGCCTCGCCGCCCTTGACGGCAACATACATCAGAGGGCCCCCTGTGCTGTTTCGAGGCGGAGCGAGCGCGGCAGGCCGATGATGCTGCTGCCTGCCGCCAGCACGACATCGACGCCGCGCGGATATTGCCGGTTGTTCAGCGCAAGCTGGCGCCAGAAGCCGGCCGGCAGGCCGGCGGGCGCGATCTGGCGCGTGTCGGGAATGCCGGGGCCTGCGAGCGTCACGGGGCGGCCGCCCTCAAGGCCGGCGCATTGCAGGATGACGGTCGCCGAACGGTCGGGATAGAGATCGTCGCCGGCGGGGAAGGCGGCAAGCTCCGGTTCGCCGGGCGCGCCGGTCAGCACGGCGAAACGCGCCTCGGCCGGTTGCTGCGCCAGCGGCGCGGCGGTGTGGAAGCGCAGCCAGTCGGCGACCGGCGCGCCAAGGCCGGGCGCGAGCCAGAGCGGCGTTTCGTAGTCGGCGAGCGTCAGCAGCAGCGCGGCCCCGGCCGGCGTGAGCCCCGGCGGCGGGGTCAGCGCGCCGCCGAGCCGTTCGATGCGGCCGGGGTGGCTGAGCGCGTCGAGCAGGTGGCGGAACGCTTCTTGCGATTCGAGCACGGCATCGGTGAAACCGGCGGCGAGCGGCTGGTCCATGCTCATTCTCCGCGCACGAGGGTGAAGAAATCGACCTTGGTGGCCGCCGCCTTGCGCGAGGCGAGGTCGCGGGCCGCCTGCTGGGCTTTTCCGAGCCGGGCGATGGCCGGCGCCAGCTGGTCGGGCGCGTCCTGCATCAGCGCGTCGATGATCGCGGCGCTCTCGGCCTTGGCCCTGTCGGTGCCGAGCGCGTAGGAAAAGCCCATCGTGCCGCTTTCGAGCCGCACCACGCAGCGCGTCGTCGTCGCCTCGCCGAGGTTGAAGCGGTCGCCGGTGCCGCCGGCGCGCGCCTGCACCATCACCGTGCCGGTCTCGGCCGGCTTCAGCGTCGTGAAGGCGGGGCGGGCTCCGCGCGGCAGCATGTCATCGAGTTCGGCGGCGCTGGCGCGGGCGAGGATTGCCATCCAGCGCTGGCGCGGTGTTGTGGAGGTGGCCCCGGTCGTCATTGACAATGCCTTGCTCGCTGTGTCCGTGTATATGTCTAGACATATTCACTTGCTTGGTAAAGGTCTATACATTTGGTATGACGCGACCATGACGATGGACGATCTCACGCAGGGCGATGCCGCGCCGTTGTGGCGGCGCATCGCCGACGAACTGGCGGCGGCGATCGCGGCCGGCCGTTACAAGGCCGGCGAGGCGCTGCCGACGGCGCTCGCCCTGTCCGAGCGCCATGGCGTGCACCGCCATACGGCGCGGCAGGCGCTGCTGCATTTGCAGCAGATGGGGCTGGTTTCGGTCGAGCGCGGGCGCGGCAGCTTCGTGACGCAGCCGCATCTGCCGTACCGCATCGGCCGCCGCGTCAGTTTTCGCAGCAATGCGGGCGCGGCCGGTGCGCGCGCGCAAGGCGAGGTGCTTTCGGTGGCGACCGTGCCGGCCGAGGATGTGCCGGCGCTGGCGCTCGACCTCAGCGTCGGCACGCCGCTCTGGCTGATCGAGACGCTCGGGCGCACCGGCGGCACGGCGCTGTCGGCGGCGACGCATTATCTGGAGGCGGCGCGCTTTCCGGCCTTCGACCGGCATCTGGCGGCAGGCGAAGCCTCGATCACGCGGGCGCTCGCGGCCTCGGGCGTCGCCGATTACGTCCGGCTCCGCACGGCGCTGACGGCGCGCCCGGCGAGCGCGGCCGAGGCGGCGCTGCTCGAGACGGTGCCGGGCGCGGCGCTGATGGTCAGCCGCGGCCTTGACGGCACGCCGGACGGGCGGCCGCTGCATCTGGTGGTGGCGCTGTTCGTCGCCGAGCGGGTCGAATTCCTGATCGAGCCGGATGCGCCGGGCGAGCGGGCATAATCCGGACACACAATCGCGCCATCAGGCGCGCCATGCCGCGCCGATTCATCTATAAGCCGGATGAGCCGAATCGGCGTGGATGCGAGCTCCTGGTGTCCCGATGCGCTGTTCCTGGGTGTGGTCCGCGACGATAATCCGCCTGGTCGCCTTCGTGGCTCTCCTGGCGTTGCACGGGCTTGGCGGCCCGGCTTTCGCGCAATCGGACGATCGCACCAGGCTCGACGGCATCAAGACCGAGCTTGGCCAGATCGAGGCCGCCGCGCAACAGCGCGATACCTCGGACGCCGCCCTGCAGGCGCTGCGCGCGCGCGTCGATCCGATCCAGGACGAGTTGCGCGCCATCATCGCGCGCCAGACGCCGCGCCTTGCCGCGGCAAAGTCGAGGCTCGACCAACTCGGCCCGAAGCCGGAGGCCGGCAAGGGCCCGCCCGAAAGCGCTGACGTTGCCAAGGAGCGCGACGATCAGGAGAAGCAGCGCGCCGAGAGCGACGACATCCTGCGGCTCGCCCGGCTGATGAGCGTGCAGGGCACCCAACTCCAGGCGTCGATCGCCGAACGGCGCCTGACCAGTTTCGCGCGCGAGGTGTTCCGGCGCAGTTCCAGCATCGTCAGCCCGCTGCTATGGGGCGAGGCGATCGGCTCGCTGCCGCGCGAGGGCCATGCGCTCGCCCAGTTCTTCCGCAATGCGCAGGCCTCGCTCGCCGCCGGGCCGGACCGGACGCAGCTTCTGGTGCTGCTCGCCATCGTGGTGCTGATCATCGCGGCCGCGTTGCCGTTCCGCCGCCTGATCTGGCGGCTCGACAGCCGCGATCCCGAGGTGCTCGACCCGTCGAAGCGGCGCCGCGCCATCGCCGCCTTGCGCATCGTGCTGATGCGCGTGGCGGCGGCGGCGCTGTTCGTGGTGATGTGCAGCGGCGCGCTGGAACTGTTCGACCTGCCGAGCGGCCTGCGCGACGTGATCACGGCGCTGTTCTGGGGCCTGGCGGTGATCTTCGCCATTCGCGGTCTCGCCAAGGCGGTGCTGGCGCCCGAGGCGCCGGGCTGGCGGCTGTTCGGCGATAACGAGATCAGCGTGCGCTACCTGTCGGAACTGGCGACCACGGTGCCGTCCGCGCTGGTGATCGGGCGCGTGCTCGATGTCCTCAACCAGGCGATCGCCGCAAGGCTGACGGTGACGGTGCTGACCAAGGGCCTGTTCGCGGCGATCGTGGCACTACTCATCGTGCAGGCGCTGCGCCGCATGCAGGAAGCGCCGGTCACGGCGCTCGACGAGGTCGAGGACAGGAGCGCCAACCTGCCGCCGGCGGTGCCGACGCGCGTGCCGTTCCGGCTGCTGCTCGGCTCGGGCGCCTTCGCGATCCTCGCCGCCGACCTGCTCGGCTATATCGCGCTCGCCGCCTATCTCTCCAATCAGGTCGTCTGGGTGGTGTGCGTCGGCACGCTGCTGGCGCTCAGCGTCATCCTGATCGACGAGGTCATCGGCCAGGCGCTGTCCTCGCGCGGCCATTTCGGCTCCTTCGTGCAATCGACCATCGGCATCGAGGCCGGCTCGGTGGAACAGGCCGCGGTGCTGTTCACCGGGCTGATGCGGGTGGTGGTGTGGATCGCGGCGATCTTCCTGGTGCTGGCGCCGTGGGGGGTCGACGGCAATGACGCCTTCTCGGCGCTCAGGGCCGCATTCTTCGGCTTCAGCATCGGCGGCATCACCATCTCGCTGTCGGTGGTGGCGGCAGCCATCGGCACGTTCATCGCCACGGTGATCATCACGCGCGCCATGCGGCGCTGGCTCGAGACGCGCTACCTGCCGATCACCGGGCTCGATCTCGGGTTGCGCAACTCGATCCTGACGATTTTCGGCTATGTCGGCGTGATGCTGGCGGCGGTGCTGGCGCTCGCCCAGCTCGGCTTCTCGCTCGAGCGCCTGACGCTGGTGGCCGGCGCGCTGTCGCTCGGCATCGGCTTCGGCCTGCAATCGATCGTCAACAATTTCGTGTCCGGCCTGATCCTGCTGTGGGAACGGCCGATCCGCGTCGGCGACTGGATCGTCGTCGGCGCCGATCAGGGCATCGTCAAGCGCATCAACGTGCGCGCCACCG
>ERZ778018.618-NODE-618-length-47151-cov-9.808137_pt1 | contig 47151 bp, 48 predicted proteins | sample MGYA00375748_ERZ778018 | MGnify/ENA primary metagenome ERZ778018 (study PRJEB29350, sample SAMN05509839) | bioreactor metagenome | biome: bioreactor; material: wastewater | place: South Africa: University of Cape Town | collected 2014-04-22 ... | reverse complement strand
CTTGTGGCGAACGGCGGCGCAAACGCAGTGCCCACTCAGGGACTGAAGTGGCGGAGCGGGAGGGATTCGAACCCTCGATACGGTTGCCCGCATACACGCTTTCCAAGCGTGCGCCTTCAGCCACTCGGCCACCGCTCCGACGCGCACGCTGATACGGTGCACGCGGCGGAAATGCAACGCCTCAGATCGGCTCGGGCCGGACGCCCGGCACAATTCCCGCACGGCCGGGCGGCGGGGCGCCGGCGCTTGGGCCGAAATTGGCCTTGCCGCCTCCGACGGCGAGCGTTAACCATTCCGCCATGTTGAAAGGTCTGATCCGCCTGGCCGGGTTCCTGCTGGTTGCGGCGGGGTTCGTGCAGGTCGTCATCGACGGCACGCGCTCGATCGCGGCCGATGCGGTCGTCTACAGCACGCTGGCGGAAAGCCTGCATGATTATGCGCCGCTGTGGCTGCAGCGTCTGCCGGCGGCGATCGGTCCGCAGGCTTTCGAGCGCATCGCGCTGCCGGCCCTGAGCGCGCCGACGGCGCTGGTGCTGGTCGTGCTCGGCGCCGTGCTGCTGCTCGTCGCCCGGCGCCGGCCTGAGAAGATCGGTCATCCCGCGCGATTGTGAGCGCGCACGCATTGTTTCACCGCAAGCGCAGACAAAAGGGCGGATAAATATCGTCGCAAATTGCCCGCGCCGCGCCTATCTTCATCGGCAAGGCAAGGAGACATCACCATGACATTCCAGACCAAGCGTCTCACCATTCCCAGCGCCGCCGAGGCGCTGCCCGGTCGGCCCGAGCCGATCCCGACGGCCGAGCGTCACTTCATCACCGGCAATCCGCTGAAGGGCCCGTATCCGGCCGGCAGCGAGCGGGCCTTGTTCGGCCTTGGCTGCTTCTGGGGCGCCGAGCGCAAGTTCTGGCAGCTTGGCGAGGGCATCTTCATCACCGCATCGGGCTATGCCGGCGGCGAGACGCCGAACCCGACCTATGAAGAGGTCTGCTCCGGGCATACCGGCCATAACGAAGTGGTGATGGTGGTCTACGACCCGGTCGTGATCTCCTACGAAAAGCTGCTGACGACCTTCTGGGAAAGCCACGACCCGACGCAGGGCATGCGCCAGGGCGGCGACCGCGGCACGCAATACCGCTCCAGCATCTATCCGCTCGACGACAGGCAGCAGCGCGCGGCGGAAGCCTCGCGCGTGGGTTACGCCAAGGCGCTCGCGGCCCAGGGCTACGATGCCATCACCACCGACATCCGCCGCGTGCCGGAGTTCTATTTCGCGGAAGATTACCACCAGCAATATCTCGCCAAGAACCCGGCCGGCTATTGCGGGCTCGGTGGCACCGGCGTTTCGTGCCAGATCGGCACCGGCGTCGCCGCCTGATCTGGAGCAAGTTCGTCGAATCATAGCGAGCCAATTGACTCGCTATGATTCGGTTTCGCTCTACCTGGCCACGGCGACCGCGCGGCACGCATCGGGCAGGTCGGCCATGGTCAGTGGCGGCTTCGGCTTGCCGGGCTTGTGCTTCGGCCCGAAAATCGCGCGGTGCTGCAGGGCGAGCCAGTTGTCGACCTCCTTGCCGCAGCCGTCACCCGGCTTCGGCGGGGTCTGCGGCGTGCAACTCGCATCGCCGGCCGGGCAATGCAGCCGGATGTGGAAATGGTAGTTATGCCCCCACATCGGCCGGACCTTGGACAGCCAGGCGCGATCGCGCCCGGCGCCTTCGCATAGCGCCTTCTTGATGACCGGATTGACGAAGACGCGCTCGACGCGGGCGTCCTTGGCGGCGAGGCGGATCAGCTTGAGCTGCCCGACCGTCCAGGCTTTCGGATCGACATGCATCCAGTCCGGGGCGACCATGTTGACGGCGCTCATGGTCTCGCGCGCCGTTTGGCTGAGGCGCTGCTCCGGCATCGGCGTCAACCACAGGTCGGCGTCGAGGCCGATCTGATGCGAGGCGTGCCCGGTTAGCATCGGGCCGCCGCGCGGCTGCGACATGTCGCCGACCAGGATGCCGGGCCAGCCGACCTGGCGCGGTACTTCGCCGGCGAATTTTTCCAGGAAATCGATCATCGCCGGATTGGCCCACATGCGGTTGCGCGAGATGCGCATCACCTGCCAGGTGTCGCCGTTGACCGGCAGCGCCTCGGCTCCGGCGAGGCAGCCGCGCGCATAGAAGCCGATCGAGCGCGCTTCGAGCGGCGCCGGCGTCTTCTCGGCACCGAAAATGCGCTTGGCGGCATTGGTGGGCAGGGTGCGCAGCACGGCGGCGCGCTTGGCCGCCTCCTGGCTTTGCGTCTCCTGCGCGCGCGCGGCCGGTGTCAGGGCCAGCATGGCGAGGGCGCAGCACAGCATGGATGAGGCACCAAGCTGGGACAAGCTGCGGAAGGACATGTGGCGAAAGGACAAGCCGCGAAAGGACATGGGGCGAAGCTCCTTCGGCCGGATGCGAGGTGGATACGCGAATCGCTTTCGCCCAGCTTAACCGCGCCGCCCGCGCCTGACCACGCGAGCCGGGCCGCACAAACAAGACATGCCGCGCTCCCGGCCGGGAACGCGGCATGCAAGCGCGGCTGAATTCAGCCTCAGATCGCGGCGCTGACCATGATCTCGACGGTGTATTGCGGCGAGGCCAGCTTCGATTCGACGGTGGCGCGCGCCGGCGGGTTGCCCGGTGCGACCCAGGCATCCCAGGCCGCGTTCATCTCGGCGAAGCTGCCGATATCGGCAAGCCAGATATTGGTGGTGATGAGCTTGCTCTTGTCGGTGCCGGCCTCGGCGAGCAGGCCATCGATGGTCGACAGGATATCCTTGGTCTGCTCGGCCACCGAGGCGCCGGCCTTGTTCTTCGCGACCTGCCCGGAGAGGTAGACGACGCCGTTATGCACCACGCCGGCGCTCATGCGGGGGCCTGGTTGAATACGCTTGATGGTCATGATCCGTCCTTGATTGCTGGCTGATGAAAAGAGAGCGGGACTGGCCGTTCGGGCCGATCCGGCGCCGTGGCGGCAAGATCGCACAGGCCCCGCGCGGTTGAAACAGGTTTTTACCGGCCCGCCCACCGCACAAAAGCCGGTTTCCGGGCCGGCCGGCACAATCAGACATTGAAGCCTGGGCGCGCAGAAGGCAAGATCGCGGCGCGCTGCGCCAGCCGCAGTTCTCCCCGGATGCGACGACCCGGCCCAAGCGAGGGCCGGGGCCATTGCGTGTGGGGATCCGATTTTCAAGGAGTTGAGATGAAATTGCTGCGTTATGGCCCCGCGGGCCAGGAAAAGCCGGGCGTGCTCGATCACGACGGCAAGATCCGCGATATTTCGAGCCTGGCGGCCGATATCACGCCGAAGACGCTCGCGGCCGGCCTGATCGCCAAGGTCAAGGCGGCCGATCTTTCCAAACTGCCGCTGGTCGCCGATGGCCAGCGCATCGGCCCTTGCGTGGCCGAGCCGGGCAATTTCATCGCGGTCGGGCTGAACTATGCCGACCACGCCGCCGAGACCGGCTCGCCGATCCCCAAGGAGCCGATCCTGTTCAACAAGGCGCGCTCCTGCATCGTCGGGCCGAATGACGACGTGAAGATCCCGCAAGGGTCGAACAAGTCCGACTGGGAGGTCGAGATCGCCTTCGTGATCGGCAAGACGGCCAACCACGTCAAGGAGGCCGACGCGCTGAGCTATATTGCCGGCTATTGCGTGTGCAACGACGTCTCCGAGCGCGAGTGGCAGCTCGAGCGCGGCGGCCAATGGATGAAGGGCAAGTGCTGCCCGACCTTCGGCCCGATTGGCCCATGGCTGGTGACGACGGATGCCGTGCCCGACGTGCAGAATCTCGGCCTGTGGCTCGAGCTGAACGGCAAGAAGGTGCAGAACGGCTCGACCAAGACGATGATCTTCTCGATCGCCTATCTGGTGTCCTATATCAGCCAGTTCATGACGCTGGAACCGGGCGACGTCATCACCACCGGCACGCCGCCGGGCGTCGGCCTCGGCATGAAGCCGCCGGTGTTCCTCAAGAAGGGCGACGTGATGCGCCTCGGCATTGACGGGCTCGGCATGCAGGAGCAGCGCGTGGTCTGAGACGGCCTGTTGGCATGAAGATCAGAAAGCCGCCGGTGCGCCGGCGGCTTTTTTGTTTGAAAAGCTGACTCGAAATCCCGCCTCTGCTTCCCGAGCCCGCTGGAACATCCTTCGACAAGCTCAGGATGAGGTTGGAAGAAAAAGGCCAAAGACCATCTCCCCCTCATCCTGAGCTTGTCGAAGGATGCTCCCGTGCACTCCGAAAAGCGCTTCAATCCGCCAGTTCGATCAAAATCGGCTGGTGGTCTGAGGCGGCACTGTCCTGGTCGACGACGATGCGGGTGAGGCGCGGCACCAGGTTCTCGCTCACGAACACGAAATCGCAGGCATGGGCTTCGGGCCATTGCGCATGATCGTAGACGCCGACGGTATGAGGCTGCGGCGTCTCGCCATGGAGCACGCGCCAGGCATCGCGAAACGCCGGCGTGCCGTCATCGAACGGCGCCGCAAGCTGCGCCAGCGCCGGATTATCGGCCCGCATGTTGAAATCGGCGGTCAGGATGGCGGCGGACGGGCGCGCCACCCATTTGAAGGTGCCGCCATCGCCGACATGTTTGTCATCCTCGCGCTCGAAGCTGGCGGCTTCCTGCTGGATGGCGCGCATCGCCGCGACCTGCGCCGCGCGCTGGCGCTGCGAGTTGAACTCGCAATGCGTCGTCATCACGCGCAACGGACCGAACGGCGCCTCGACCACGGCCTCGATCAGAAGGCGCGGCATGGTCTTGAAGCCGGGCTCGGGCGGATAGGGCAAGGCGTGCCGGATGACGCGCGCCACCGGATAGCGGCTCAGCACCATGTTGCCGAACAGGCGGCGGCAGCCCTTGCCGTCCGGGATATCGACGGCGACGCCGGCAATGGCCGTGTGCTCGGGAGCGAGTGCTGCGAGCAGTGCGAACTGGTCCTCGCCCTCGCTGCCGCCGAGCATGCCGAAATTGCTCGCGACCTCCTGCAGGCACAGCACGTCGAAATCAGCCAGCCGGCGCGCATGCTCGATGATGCGGCGCGGATCGACGCGGCCGTCGACGCCACGGCACCATTGGATGTTCCAGGTGATCAGCTTCATCGTCACGCCCTCTACCGGATGCCGGCCCGCATGAAGGATTGCACGAACTGGCGCTGGAAAAGCAGGAAGCCGACGAGCAGCGGCGCCGAGGTCATCAGCGTCGCCGCCGTGATCACTGACCAGTCGATGCCCTGGTCGGTCGAGGAGAATACCGACAGGCCGACCGTCAGCGGCCGCGTGCTCACCGAGTTGGTGATGATAAGCGGCCACAGGAAGTTGTTCCAGTGGAAGCTGACCGAGACGAGCCCATAGGCGATATAGGTCGGGCGCGCGAGGGGCACATAGACGCGCCACAAGACGCCGAGCGTGCCGCAGCCCTCGACGCGCGCGGCATCCTCCAACTCGCGCGGCACCGTCTTGAAGGTCTGGCGCAGCAGGAAGATGCCGAAGGCCGAGGCGATATAGGGCAGGCCGATGGCGGTGATCGTATCGACGAGGCCGAGCGCGTACATCGTGCGGTAATTCTCGACCGCCAGCACGTCGGGCGTGATCATGAGCTGGATCAGCACGAGATAGAACAGCAGGTCGCGGCCGGAGAATGCGAACCGGGCGAAGGCGAAGGCGGCCAGCGTCGACAGCACCAACTGGCCGATGAGGATGAAACTCACCAGCACCATGGTGTTGACGAAATAGGTGGCGAACGGTGCCGCATTCCAGGCCGCGACGAAATTCTGCAGCGTCAGCGGCGCGGTCAGCACGAAATTCGTGGCGTATTCGCCGGGGTGGAATGCCGTCCACACCGCATAGAGCAGTGGCGCCAGCCATAACAGGCCGAGCAGCCAGGCGCCCAGCGTCTCGAGGGAGAATGACAGGCGGTTCTCGCCGCCAAGCCTGGTCATGGATCAAGCCCGGTCATTGGTAATGCACCCGCTTCTCGGCGAACACGAATTGCGCGATCGCGGTTGCCGCCAGCACGGCGAGCAGCACGATGGTCATGGCCGAGGCCAGCCCCTCGTCCCAGAATTTGAAGCCGATCTCGTAAATGTAGAACAGCAGCACCGAGGTGGCGTTGTCCGGGCCGCCGCGCGTCAGGATGAAGATGTGGTCGACGAGCCGGAAGGCGTTGATGACCGCGTTGATGGTGATGAACAGCGTCGTCGGCATCAGAAGCGGCAGCGTGACGCGCCGGAAGAAATACCAGCGGCCGGAGCCCTCGATCGCCGCCGCCTCGCGCAAGTCGGGCGGGATCTGTTGCAGCGCCGCGAGATAGAAGATCATGAAGAAGCCGGCCTCCTTCCAGATCGACACCACGATGACGCACCACAAGGCGGTATCGGGCGAGCCGAGCCAGTTGGTGCCGCCAAGCCCGAACAGCGCGAGGAACTGGTCGAGCAGCCCGTAGCCCGGCGTGTAGAAGAACAGCCAGATATTGGCGACCGCGATCATCGGCAGCACGGTCGGCGTGAAATAGGCCATGCGCAGCAGGCCGCGCCCCGGAATGCGGCTCGAGACGAGCACCGCCATGGCGAGCGCCAGCGCCACCGAGAGCGGGATGGTGCCGGCGGCATAGATCAGGTTGTTGTAGAACGCCTTCCAGAAGATCGGGTCGGCGAGCATGGTCTGGTAGTTTTCCAGGCCGACGAAACGCGCCGGGCGCCGGCCGCGCGGCGTCGACATGAAACTGTGCCAGGCGGTGCCGATCACCGGATAATGCGTGAACACGACCAGCAGCACGCTGGCCGGCAGGACCAGCAGCCAGGCAAGGAAAGCGTTACGGCGACCTGTGAGCAAGATGGCGTTCCGGGCAGGATTCAGGGGCCGCGGGCGCGCCGCGACCCCTTGGGAAGGCTGGCGTCAGCGATAGTCCTTGAGGATGCGGTCAGCCTCGCGCTGGGCATCCTTCATGGCGTCCGCCGGGCTCTTGGCCCCGGTCAGTGCCGCCTGCAGCCCGTCATTCAGTGCCTTGGTGACGCGCTGGTTGTCATGGGTCGAGAGTTCCGCCACCGCATATTGAAGCTGGTCGCGGGCCACCAGCGGCGCGGCGAAATCCTTGACATAGGCCTTCATCGCCGGGGTTTCCCAGGCAGCGGGCGAGACCGCGACATAGCCGGTGGCGATCGACCAGGCGGCGGCGCGCTCCGGCGAAGTCATCCACTCGATGAAGCGCAACGCGGCAGCGCGCTGCTCAGGGCTCGCCTTCTTGAACACGTAGAAATTACCGCCGCCGGTCGGCGAACCAAGCCGCTTGTTGGCCGGCAGCATGCCGACGCCGAACGGGAACTTGGCGTTATCCTTGACGTTGGTCAGGTTGCCGGTGGTCGTCCAGATGATGGCGACCTTCTTTTCAAAGAAGTCCTTCGGCGTCGTGCCCCATTCGACGATGCCGGGCGGGTGGACCTTCTCCTTGCGCGACAGGTCGACCCAGTATTGCAGCGCTTCGATCACGCCCGGCTTGTCGAAATAGGTCTCGGTGCCGGCGGCGTTCATCAGCATGGCGTCGTTCGGTGTCGTCAGGCCCTGGAACAGCCAGTACGGGAAGCCGGATGACGGGATCTGCACGCCCCATTGCGTGACGTTGCCGGAAGCGTCGCGCTTGGTGAGCTTCGTGGCCATCGCGGTCATTTCGGCCCAGGTCTTCGGCGGCACCTCGGGGTCGAGGCCGGCCTCCTTGAACATCTCCTTGTTCCAGTACAGCACGATGGTCGAGCGCTGGAACGGGATGCCCCAGGTCGTCATGCCGCCGGCCTTGGCCGGCGTCTGGCTGTTGGCCATGAAGCCCGGATAGAAGCTCTTCATCCACGCCTTGTCGGCATCGGTCTTCGCCATCTCGTCGAAGGGCACGATGGCGTCCTCGTCGATGAGGGTGAACATGTCGGTCGACAGCGCCACGGCAAGCTGGGGGGCGTCGCCACCCTTCACCGCCGTCATGATCTTGGTGATCGTGTCCTGATACGAGCCGGCATAGACCGGCTTGATCTTGATGTCGGGATTGGCTTTCTCGAAATCGGCGGTCATGCCGTCGATGATCTTGGTGACGGCGCCGCCGACCGCGATCGGATAATAGAAGGTCAGTTCGGTGGCGGCCTGCGCGGCGCCAGCCATCGCGGCGAATGCCGCCGCCATCGCCGTGGTTCGCAGGATTTTCGCTAGGTTCATCATTCTCGCTCCCTGTATAGGCCGGTTGCGGCCCGTTCTTCCGTGATGCGCATGACCGGCGCATGACGCCGCTCAGATCTCCAGGCGCTGCTCCGTCTTCGCATCGAAACGGTGCTCGTGGACCTTCTCCCAATCGAGCACGACCGGCTCGCCGTCGCCGGCGCCAAAACGGCCTTGCAGGCGGGCGGTGACGCGGTTTTCACCCATCTGCGCCGTCACCATGGTATCGGCGCCAAGATATTCAATCGCCGCGACCCGTGCCGCGTGGCCGCTCTCGCCGGCGCCGCGGATGCGGATATGCTCGGCGCGCACGCCGATCAGCCCGTCGCCGGCACCGGCATCGATGATGTTCATCGGCGGCGCGCCGATGAAGCGCGCCGCGAACACCGAGGCCGGGCGCTCGTAGAGTTCGTCGGGGCGGCCGTTCTGCTCGATGCGGCCGTCGCGCAGCAGGATGACCCGGTCGGCCATGGTCATCGCCTCGGTCTGGTCATGCGTGACATAGACCATGGTCATGCCGAGGCGCTGCTGCAACGCGCGGATCTCGACGCGCATCTCATGGCGCAGCCTTGCGTCGAGATTGGACAGCGGCTCGTCCATCAGGCACAGGCGCTGCTCGGCGATGATGGCGCGCGCGAGCGCCACGCGCTGGCGCTGGCCGCCGGAAAGCTGGCCCGGCTTGCGGGCGAGATAGGGGCCCAGGCCGACGAGATCGGCGACCTTGCGCAGGCGCTCGCCGCGTTCGGCCCGCCCGACGCCGCGCACCCTGAGGCCGAAGACGATGTTTTCCGCGACATCGAGATGCGGGAACAGCGCGTAGGACTGGAACACCATGGCGAGGCCGCGTGCGGCGGGTGCCAGGCCGGCGACGTCCCGCCCGGCAATGGTGATGCTGCCGGCGCTCGGCTCCTCCAGCCCGGCGATCAGCCGCAGCGTGGTCGATTTCCCGCAACCCGACGGCCCGAGCAGCACGGCGAGGCTGCCCTCCTCGACATCGAACGAGATGCCGTTCACCACCGCCTGGTCGCCGAAGGTCTTGCTGAGATTTGCCACGCTGATCTTCGACATGCGGTCAGCCTGCCACAAAACCCGGCGGCTTGAGAAGCCGGATTTCGCAAGGTGCATGCCGGTCATCGAAGCCGGCTCAGCATCCATGCCCGGAAAAGGACGGCGTGGACGCGAGGGCGCCGTCCATGCTAGGCGCAAGCACGGTTTGGCGCGAAGGGAGTGGCGCGGATGCTGGATAGAAGCCAGGACGCTTCGATCACCTATGATGCGGCCGATGGCGTGGCGACGCTGACCATCAACCATGCCGCGCGCCGCAACGCGATGACGCATCGCATGTGGCGCGAGATTCCGCCGCTGGTCGCGCGCGCGCTCGCCGATCCGGCGGTGCGCGTCATCGCCGTCACCGGCGCGGGCGATGCCGCCTTCTGCGCCGGCGCCGACATCTCGCAATTCGGCGAGCAGGAAGACACCGCCGCGATCGATGCCTATCATCAATCGGTCGAGGACGGCATGGAGGCGCTGCAGCGCGCCGCCAAGCCGACCGTGGCGCTGATCCGCGGCATCTGCTTCGGCGGCGGCTGCGCGCTGGCCCTGACCTGCGACGTGCGGCTGGCGCGCGCCGATGCCAGGTTCCGGGTGCCGGCCGGCCGGCTCGGCCTCGGCTACAGCTATCGCAGCGTCGAATCGATGGTCGCGAAAATCGGCATGGCTGCCACAGCCGACATCCTGCTCAGCGCCGGCATCCTCGATGCCGAGGGCGCGCTGCGCTACGGGCTCGCCCAGCGCGTGTGGCCGCAGGCCGCCTTCGAGGCCGAGGCCGCCGCCTATCTCGGCCAGATCAAGGACAATGCGCCGCTGACGCTCGCCGCCGTCAAACGCGCGCTGGTGGAACTGGCCGAGCCCGAAAGCCGGCGCGACAAGGCGGCCGTCGATGCGCTCGTCGCCGCCTGCTTTGCCAGCCAGGACTACCAGGAAGGCCAGACCGCCTTCATGGAAAAGCGCAAGCCGCGCTTCCGGGGCGAATAGCGCGGTTTCCGAGCAGGTGGCTGCGAGCGCTCTCAGGCGGTTGCAGAGATTGGGCTTTCGCGTATTGAACTGGATTTGGTCGGAATAGTTGAGCCCCCGAATCCGGGGTGAGTCGCCATGAGGGTGCTTGAAGCGGGAGCGCCGGCCACCGGCGGTGACCTCACCCTGCGCAGCGTGACAGCGATGCTGCTGCTCGCCGTGATATGGGGGCTTTCCATCCCGGCAACGAAGCTCGGCCTTGTCACGATGCCACCGTTGACGCTGACCGCGTTACGGTTCCTCGTGGCGGCGCCCTTGCTCATGATCGTTGCCTTCGACCGGCTGCGGGTGCCGAGGCGCGCGCTGCCCCGCATCGCAGCGCTTGGGGTGCTGGGCATCAGCCTCGGGCAGGCCATGCAGGCATTCGGCGTTGAAGGCACATCAGCTTCGGCCGGAACCATTATCTCGGCGACGATCCCGGTGTTTGTCGTGGTCTTTGCGGCATTGCGTCTGAAGCAGCCGGTATCCGTCCTGCAAGGGCTGGGGCTGCTGGCAGCATTCGCCGGGATAGCGTTGGTCGCTTTGGAAAACAGCGGCGATGCAACAGGATCAAGGACCACCTTGGCCGGCGTCGTGCTGATGCTGCTCTCCGCGCTGGCGATTGCGTTCTATTACGTCTGGAGCGTGCAGCTCACCGAGGAATTCGGCACGAGGGCCGTGGCGGCCTGGAGCACGCTGTTGGGCTTCCTCGCGCTGTTGCCTTTCGCGGTCTGGGAGATCGCGCGGACGCCTTTCCAGATCACCGCGCAAGCGATGTGGGTCGCGGTGTATCTCGGCGCGGCGGTGACGGTCGCGGGGCTGCTGCTATGGCTGTATTTGCTGCGCAAGGTTCCGGCGCGTGTCGCGGCGAGCGTTCAATACCTCCAGCCTGTTTTCGGGATTGCTGCTTCCGCTGCACTGTTTGGCGACAAGTTGGGGCTGCTGTTTGGCGCTGGCGTCGTATTGATCCTGGCCGGGCTGGCATTGGCGGTCGCCAATCGGCCTGCGCCCAAGGAAGCGGTTCCGCACGAGTGAATTCAAGCCCGTGATCGCCCGGCACGACAAAAGGAAAGCTCGCCGTGAGCGGGATCGAGCGCAACATGTCATCGCGAACGCGCACATCCCCCGCGTCGCTCAGGCGGCCTTGTTGTTATGCGCGCCGTAACATCAGCATCGGCAACCGGCCTGAAGAGGCAGGGATACCGGCAATTTCGGAAGGGTCCGCTGGTGCTGCCAGACAGGATTGAACTGTCGACCTCTTCATTACCAATGAAGTGCTCTACCACTGAGCTACGGCAGCGACGCAACGCGGAAGCCGTCTGTTAGACGATCGGGCGCACGAAATCAACAAAGGGCCGAAGGGTTTTTCGAGGGGGCCCTCAATCCGCCAGCCCGCGCTGTTTCAGGAGCGGCCGCGTGCTCGGCATGCGGCCGCGAAACGCCAGATAGGCCGCCGCCGGATCGGCGCGGTTGCCGGCGGCGTAGATATGGGCTTTCAGGCGCGCCGCGGTTGCCGCGTCGAACGGATCGCCGGCTTCAGTGAAGGCGTCGTAGCCATCGGCATCGAGCACCTCCGACCACAGATAGCTGTAATAGCCGGCCGAATAGCCGTCGCCGCTGAACACATGCGTGAAATGCGTCGGCCGGTGCCGCATGGTGATCGCCTCCGGCATGCCGATCCGCGCCAGCGTGGCGCGCTCGCATGCGCCGATATCGTCCGAGGTTGCCCGGCCTTCGCCATGCACATCGAGATCGACGATGGCCGAGGCGAGATACTCGACGGTGGCAAAACCCTGGTCGGCATTGCGCGCCGCCAGCAGTTTTTCGAGCAGGGCTTCGGGCAGGGGGTCGCCGGTCTCGTGATGCAGCGCGAAACGGCGCAACAGTTCCGGCTCGGCGAGCCAATGCTCGAAAAGCTGCGAGGGGAACTCGACGAAATCGCGCGCCACATTGGTGCCGGCAAGCGATGGGTAGGTGACATCCGACAACAGCCCGTGCAGGGCGTGGCCGAATTCGTGGAACAGGGTGCAGGCATCGTCGAAGCTGAGCAGCGCCGGCCGGCCCTTGGCGAAATTCATCACGTTGACGATGATCGGCCGAATGTCGCCGGCGAGTTTCTGCTGCGAGCGGTACGAACTCATCCAGGCGCCGCTGCGCTTCGAGGGGCGCGCGAAATAATCGCCCAGGAACAGCCCGACCGGCCGGCCCTCGCTATCCTTGACCTCATAGGCGCGAACATCGGCGTGATAGACCGGCACATCGGGGCGCGGCGTGAAATGGACGCCGAACAGGCGGGTGGCGGTGAAGAACGCCGCCTCGATGATCTTCTCGAGCTGGAAATACGGCTTGAGCTCGCTTTCGTCATAGGCATGGCGTTGCTGGCGCAATTTGCCGGCGTAATAGCGCCAGTCATGCGCGGCGATGGTGATGTTGTCGCCGAGCGTGCCGGCAAGCTGCTGCAACGCTTCCTGCTCGGCCAGCGCCTGGCGGCGCGCCGGCTGCCAGACCTCGTCGAGCAGCGCGCGCACCGCGTCCGGCGTCCCGGCCATCGTGTCGTCGAGCTTGAAGGCGGCGAAGCTCGCGAAGCCGAGCAGGCGCGCGCGCTCGGTGCGCAGCGCCAGCATTTCCGCGATCAGCGGCCGGTTGTCATGCGCACCGTCATGTTCGCCACGGCTGGTCCAGGCGGCGAAAGCCTGTTCGCGCAAGCTCCGCCGGCTCGAAAACTCGAGGAACGGCACGATCGAGGAGCGCGACAGCGTGATGACATGCTTGCCCGCCAGCCCGCGCTCGGTCGCGGCTTCCGCCGCGGCGGCGATCAGGACATCCGGCAGGCCGGCGCGGTCGGCTGGCGTTTCCAGCACCAGCATGAAGGCCTTTTCATCCGCCAGCACATTCTGGCTGAACAACGTACCGAGCGTCGCCAGCCGCTCGATGATCGCCGCGAGGCGGCCGCGATCGTCACCGGTGAGCTTGGCGCCCGAGCGCACGAAACGGGTGTGGATGCGCTCCAGCACGCGCAGGCTTTCCGCGTCGAGCCCAAGGCCGTCACGGCGCGCGAATACAGTATCGACGCGCGCGAACAGGGCGGCATCGAGCGCGATGGCGCTGTAATGGCGCGCCATGGCGGGCGCGATCTCGCGCTCGATCCGTTGCAGCGCGACATTGGTGTCGGCGCCGGTCAGGTTGAAGAACAGGCTTGAGATGCGTTGCAGTAACGTGCCGGATTTTTCCAGCGCCGCGATGGTATTGGCGAAGTCGGCCGGGGCGGGGTTGGCGCTGATCGCGGCGATTTCGGCGCGGTGGGCGGCAAACGCCGCCTCGAAGGCGGGCTGATAATGCTCCGGCCGTATCAGGGCGAAGGGTGCGATGCCGAACGGCGTCTGCCACGTTTGCAGCAGCGGGTTCTGCGTGCTGGCCTCGGTGGTTGCGCTGTCCATCATCATTCCTCTCCCGACCAGGGTTTCTTGTCACCAGCGCTTCTTGCCGCCGATCCATTGCCGATGCAATCGCGCATCGCTCGGCATCAAAACGCACCGCGCGCCGCGCTTGAGCGCTTTTCTTAAGCTGCGGAAAGCCCTATCGAGGACATATGCGGGACAAGCGCGACAGCGGCACGACCGGCGACGGTGCGCCTGAGGCGGCGCCACGCCAGCCGGTCACGGGGCGCGAGGCGCGGCTTGCTGCCGCCTTGCGCGACAACCTGCGCCGCCGCCGGAGCCAGGCCCGCGCGCGCCAGGTCGCAGAGGCCGAGGCGCCATCCACAGCTTCTGAGTCCGGCGATGGCCGGCCGCCATCACAGTGACGCAATCCTGCCGCCTGCCAGCCGGCGCCAATCATCGAAAAAGGGCATGTTAATGGACCGTATCCGCATCATCGGCGGCAACAGGCTGAACGGGGTGATCCCGATTTCCGGCGCCAAGAACGCGGCGCTCCCGCTGATGATCGCCAGCCTCCTGACCAAGGAGAAGCTGGTGCTGGACAATGTGCCCCGGCTCTCGGACGTGCGGCAATTGTCGCGCATCCTTGGCAATCACGGTGTCGACGTCACGGTCGCCGGCAAGCGCAACGGCCAGGATGGCGAGATCGGCCAGACGCTCAAGCTCGACGCCGAGATGATCGTCGATACCTGCGCGCCCTACGAACTGGTCTCGACGATGCGCGCCAGCTTCTGGGTGATCGCGCCGCTGCTCGCCCGCATGGGCGAGGCGCGCGTGTCGCTGCCGGGTGGTTGCGCCATCGGCACGCGCCCGGTCGACCTGCTGCTGATGGCGCTCGAGCGGCTCGGCGCCACGATCGAGATCGAGGGCGGCTACGCCGTGGCCAAGGCGCCGGCCGGCGGGCTCAAGGGCGCCGAGATCGCCTTCCCGAAAGTCACGGTCGGCGGCACCCACACCGCGCTGATGGCGGCGGTGCTGGCGAACGGCACTACCGTTTTGCACAATGCCGCGCGCGAGCCGGAAGTCACCGATCTCGCCGAATGCCTGATCAAGATGGGTGCGCGCATTCGCGGCCTCGGCACGGCGACGCTCGAGATTGACGGCGTGCCGCGCCTGTCGGGCGCCCAGCATGCCGTGCTGCCGGACCGCATCGAGACCGGCACCTACGCCATGGCGGTGGCGATGACCGGCGGCGACGTGCTGCTTGAAGGCGCGCGCGCCGACCATCTCCAGGCGGCGCTCGACATGATCGGGCAGGCCGGCGCCACCATTGCCTGCAACAACGAGGGCATCCGCGTCAGCCGCAATGGCAGTCTGTTGGAGGCGGTCGATGTCGCGACCGACCCGTTCCCCGGCTTCCCGACCGATTTGCAGGCGCAGTTCATGGCGCTGATGACGCAGGCCAACGGCACCTCGCGCATCGCCGAGACGATTTTCGAGAACCGCTTCATGCATGTCCAGGAACTGGCGCGCCTCGGCGCGCAGATCCGGCTGTCGGGGGATATCGCCACCGTCGAGGGCGTCGCGCGGCTCAAGGGCGCGCAGGTCATGGCGACCGATCTCAGGGCGTCCGTCTCGCTGGTCATCGCCGGCCTCGCCGCCGAGGGCGAGACCATGATCAACCGCGTCTACCACCTCGATCGCGGCTTCGAGCAGCTCGAAACCAAACTCGGCCGCTGCGGCGCCGACGTGACGCGCATCAGCGGCTGACCGTTATCCTGAAAGGGGGTCTGCCCTCATTCCGCGAGACGGCGCTTGGCGTCGCCTCGCAGGATGAGGGCTGCCGCGTCGCGCGGCATTTCCCTGCAGCGGCCCTATTCGATGCTGCCGCGCTTCTTGCCGAAGCCGGGAATATGGCAGCGGCAGCTGATGCCGACCGGGCCGGGCTGGGTGGCGCAACTGCCGCGCGAGGTCACGCACACGTCGCCGTAGCGCCGTTCCCGGTGACGGCGATAATAGCCCGGAGGCGGGCCGCCATCGTCGTAGCGCGGCCCTTGCCGGTAATAGGGCCGTTCGTTGTAATATTGTGCGGCGGCCGGTTGTGGCAGCGCAAACCCGAAGACTGCAGCCGCCATGATGAAGAGCGGAGCCCGTTGCAGCATGTGTTATCTCCTGATCGCGTGACGCCGGCCACGCCGGGGTCGGCTTGGCGGCGGCGGTCGTTGCAAGGAACGCACGCGGCGGTTAACAGGTTCCTGAACCGGGCGTTCTGCCTAGGTACAACTTCGCGCGAGACATGCCCCTACAGCTTCGTACTGCCGACCCCGCCTTCCAGACCGCCTTCCGCGCGCTGCTCGCCATGAAACGCGAGGTCTCGGAGGATGTCGATCAGGCGGTGCGCGCCATCATCGGCGCGGTGCGCGCCGGCGGTGACACGGCGCTGATCGATTATTCGCAGCGCTTCGACCGGGTCGATCTGGCGGCGCTCGGCATCCGGGTTTCTGATCGGGAACTCGACGGGGCCGCCGCCGCCTGCGATGCCGATGCGCTGGCGGCGCTGCGCTTCGCCAAGGCGCGCATCGAGGCCTATCACGCCCGCCAGATGCCTGAGGACAAGCGCTGGACCGACGATCTCGGCGTCGAACTCGGCTGGCGCTGGACGGCAATCGAATCGGTCGGGCTTTACGTGCCTGGCGGCAGCGCGAGCTACCCGTCCTCCGTGCTGATGAACGCGGTGCCGGCCAAGGTCGCCGGCGTCAAGCGCCTCGCCATGACGGTGCCGGCGCCTGATGGCCGCATCCTGCCGCTGGTGCTGGCGGCGGCCCGCATCGCCGGCGTCGACGAGGTCTATCGCGTCGGCGGCGCACAGGCGATCGCGGCGCTCGCCCACGGCACCGAAACCATCGCGCCGGTCGCCAAGATCGTCGGCCCCGGCAATGCCTATGTGGCGGCGGCCAAGCGCCAGGTCTTCGGCACTGTCGGCATCGACATGATCGCCGGCCCGTCCGAGGTGCTGGTCATCGCCGATCGAGACGCCAATCCGGATTGGGTCGCGGCCGACCTTCTCGCGCAGGCCGAGCATGACGCCGCCGCGCAGGCGATCCTGATGACCGACGATGCCGGCCTGGCCGAGGCGGTGATGGCCGCCGTCGAAGCGCAACTGAAAACCCTGCCGCGCCGCGATATCGCCGCCGCGAGCTGGCGCGATTTCGGCGCCGTGATCGTGCTCGGCGCGCTCGACGAGGCGCCCGCGCTCGCCGACCGCATCGCCGCCGAGCATCTCGAGATCGTCACCGCCGACCCCGAGCGCCTTGCCGGCCTGATCAGCAATGCCGGCGCGATTTTCCTCGGCGGCCACACGCCGGAGGCGATCGGTGATTATGTCGGCGGCTCGAACCATGTGCTGCCGACGGCGCGCAGCGCGCGCTTCGCCTCCGGGCTCGGCGTCGGCGATTTTATCAAGCGCACCTCGCTGCTGAAATGCTCGGCCCGGAGCCTCGAGGCGCTCGCGCCGGCGGCGATCGCGCTCGGGCAAGCCGAGGGCCTGCACGCGCATGCCCGTTCGGTGGCGATCCGGACCAACAGGGCCGGCTGAGCCATGGCCGCTTCGGACGCGACCGAGGACTACCGGCTGGCCGCCGTCCGGCTCGACAAGGATTCGATCGAGCGCGGCACGCCGGATCAGGAGCACGAGCGCTCGATCGCGATCTACGACCTGATCGAGAATAACCGCTTCAAGCCGGCCGACGCCATGCCGGGGCCTTACCAGCTCGTGCTCGGCCTGGCCGAGCGCCGGCTGGTTTTCGACGTGCGCGACAGCGACGACAATCCCGTCATGACGCATCTCCTGTCGCTGTCGCCGTTCCGGCGCGTCGTGAAGGATTATTTCCTGATCTGCGAGAGCTATTACGAGGCGATCCGCTCGGCGAGCAGCGAGCGCATCGAGGCGATCGACATGGGCCGGCGCGGCGTCCATGACGAGGCGGCCAACATCGTCATGGAGCGGCTGTCCGGCAAGGTCGAGATCGATTTCAACACGGCTCGCCGCCTGTTCACGCTGATCGCGGCGCTCTCCTGGACGGGGCGGGAGGCATGACCAGGCTCACGGCGCCCCATTCCGTGCTGTTTGCCTGCACGCTGAACGCCGTGCGCTCGCCGATGGCGGAAGGCCTGGCGCGCCAGATGCTGCCGCACCACGTCTATGTCTCCTCGGCCGGCCTGCGCAAATCCGACGTCGATGGTTTCGCGGTCGCCGTGATGCGCGAGGTCGGCATCGATATCGCCGATCATGAGCCGCAGGCCTTGCAGGAGGCCGATACCGGTTCGTTCGATCTGGTGGTCGCGCTCTCGCCCGAGGCCGAGGTCTTCGCCAGCGCCGCCACGCGCGCCACCGCCACCGAAATCGAGTTCTGGGAAGTGCCCGATCTCAGCGGCGCCGGCGAATCGCGCGAGCGGCGGCTCGAGGCGTTCCGTTCGGTGCGCGACCTGCTGCGCCGCCGCATCCGCGCCCGCTTCCTCGCGCCGGAACTCCCTCAGGGCTAGAGCAAAATCGGGTTATACCGAGCCAATTGGTTCGGTATAACCCGATGAATTTGCTCGCTAATTATGGGTGGAGCAAGTTCGCAACAGACGAACTTGCTCTAGGTTAGTTTGCCGAAAGTAGTGGGCGGTTGCTGCGTTTCCGCCTTGAGGCGGCCGGCCGGACATGGTTTGACCTAGATATGATTTTGCAGGGCCAGACCCCGGAACCCGAGAAAGGCCCCTTCAGCCCTTTCGCCTGGACCATTGACGCGCTTGAGCCGGCGGCGGCGCCGGCGATCTGGGTCGTCGATCTCGATTGCCTGGGCGACGTGCCGCCCGCCACCGCGGACGAGCAGGCGGCCGCGGCCTTCTATGGCGACCCGCTCTGGGCGCGCCGCTTTCTCGCGCGCCGGGCCGCGGTGCGGCACCTGACCGGCACGCTGACCGGGCTCGCACCCGAAGCGGTCGGGCTCAGGCGCGGCACCACCGGTGCCCTGACCTACGAGCCGGCCCTGCCTGGGCTCAACGTGTCGCTCAGCCATCGCGGTCCCTATGCGGCGATGGCTTTCGCCAGCACGCCGATCGGCGTCGACCTCGAGAGCGTCGGCGATGTCGTGCATATCCCGTGGAACGTGCTGCATCAGGACGAGGCGGCCATGTTGGAGACCGTGCCGGAGGATCAGAGGCCGCTGGCCTTCCTCCGGCTGTGGACGGTCAAGGAGGCTTATGTGAAGGCGCTCGGTTTCGGTCTGTCGCGCGAACCATCATCCTTTTGCGTCGTCGAGGACGGTGGCGGCGTGAGCGTGCGCGACCCGTTGACCGCCGACCGCCCGCCGGTGGTCGCGACGCGGATCGTGTCCTCGCTCGGCCCCCACGATATCGTCGTCTCCTGCGTCACCTTCCCCGATGGCGTGGTGTTGCCGTCATGATCGAGGAAATCGTCACGCTTGGCCCGGTGATCCTGAAGATCATCGGCATCGACATCCTGCTGTCGGGCGATAATGCCGTCGTCATCGCGCTCGCCTGCCGCAACCTGCCGGAGCGCCAGCGCCGCATAGGCGTGGCGCTCGGCGCCGGCACGGCCGTGCTGATGCGCATCGTCTTCGCCTTCGTCATCGCCTTGCTGCTCGACATTCCGTGGCTGCGGGCGGGCGGCGCGGTGCTGCTGGTGTGGATCGCCATCGGCTTGTTGCTGCCCAATCACGAACACGGCCGCGAAATCGCCAGCTCCGGCTCGCTGTGGAAGGCGGTGCGCACCGTCGCCGTCGCCGACCTCGTGATGAGCTTCGACAACGTGCTCGCCATCGTCGCCGCCGCGCAGGGCAACATCTACCTCGTCGCGCTCGGGCTGATCCTGTCTGTGCCGCTCGTCATGGCCGGCTCGACGCTGATCCTGAAGCTGATCGACCGGTTCCCGATCCTGGTCTGGGCCGGCGCCGCGCTGCTCGGCTGGATCGCCGGCGAATTGCTGGTCGCCGATATCGGCTTCGCGGCCATGACGCATGGCCGCATCGACATGCATGTCGCGGCCGTGTTCGGCGCGGCTATCGTCCTGCTCGGCGGCTATCTGTTCCGGCGTTTCAAGGGCATCGTCGGCTGGGCGGTATAGGGCAGGGCCTCTGGAGCAGGTTCGTCTGTTGCGAACTTGCTCCAGCATAAAATCACCGAGCAAATTCATCGGATTATATCGACCCTCTGCCTCGCTATAATTCGATTTTGCTTTAGAACGGCGCTTCGGCCCGGCGCTCGCCTGCCCCGAAGCCCTGCGGCAGGATCGCCGGCCGTACGCCGCCCGAGACCACCGCCGGGTCGACGCCGAACACTTTGGCAATGCGCTCAGGCGTGATCACGCTCGCCGGCGAACCGGTCGCGGCGACCTTGCCCTCGTCGAGCAGCACGATCTCGTCGGCATAGGCGATGGCGAGGTTGAGATCATGCAGCACGGCCAGCGCCGCCAGCCCCTTTCGGGTCAGCGCGCGCACCGCGTCGAGCAGGCCGATCTGGTGATGCAGGTCGAGGCTGGCGACCGGCTCGTCGAGAAACAGCGTCTGCGTCGCCTCGACCGCCTGCCCGGCATGGAGCTGGCACAGCACGCGCGCGAATTGCACGCGTTGGCGTTCGCCGCCCGACAGGGTCTGGTAGCGCCGGCCCGCGAGATGCTCGACATGGGCGGTGCGCAGCGCCTGCGCGATCGCCGCCATGCGCTGGGCGCGCGACAGGTGCCGGCCGAGCCCGTCATGCCCCATGCGCACGATGTCATGCACGACGAACGGGAAGCTCATGCTCTCGCTCTGCGCCATCACCGCGCGCTTGCAGGCGAGCTGCCACGGCTTGATGCGGCGCATCTCCTCGCCCTGGTAGACAACCCGGCCCGATTGCGCCGCGAGTTCGCCGGTCATCAGCTTGATCAGGGTCGATTTGCCGGCGCCGTTCGGCCCGACCAGCACGCTGAGCCTGCCCGGCCGGAGCGCCAGCGACACGCCGTCGACGAGCGCGCGGCCGGCCACGGAAAAGCGCACGGCTTCGGCGCTGACGCTTGCCGTATGATCGGTGTCCGGCATGGTCATGACAGATGCTGCTCCTCGCGCAGCAGCAGCCACAGGAAATAGGGCGCGCCGATCAATGCGGTGATGATGCCGATCGGCAGTTCGGCCGGGGCGACGACGATGCGCGCCACGATATCGGCCGCCAGCAGCAGTGCGCCGCCAGCAAGGCCGCACAGCGGCAGCAGCAGGCGGTTGTCGGGGCCGATCATCAGCCGCAGCATATGCGGCACCACCAGTCCGACGAAGCCGATCGCGCCCGAGGTCGCGACGCTGGCGCCGACCGCGACCGCGACCACGACGATGGCCGCGAGCTTGATCGTCTGCACCGCCATGCCGAGATGGAAGGCTTCCGCCTCGCCGAGCGTCAGGGCATTCAGGCCGCGCGCCAGGAAGGCCGAGGCCGGCACCAGGATCGCCATGCCGCAGGCGAGCGCTGCGACCTTGCTCCAGGTCGCGCCGCCGAGGCTGCCGAGCGCCCAGAAGGTCAGGTCGCGCAACTGCCGGTCGTCGCTGATGAAGGACAGGAAGCCGGTTGCCGCGCCGGCGAGCGCGCCCAGCGCCACGCCGGCAAGCAGCATGGTGGCGACCGAGGTGCGTCCCCGCCTTGTCGCGATGGCATAGAGCATGCTGGTCGAGATCAGCGCGCCGAAGAAGGCCGCGATCGGCAGCCGCGCGAACGAGCCGCCGGCGATGTGCCCGAACAGCCGGTCGCCGACGACGATCACCACCGCCGCCGCCAGCCCCGCGCCCGACGAGACGCCGACAATGCCGGGATCGGCAAGCGGATTGCGGAACAGGCCCTGCATCAGCGCGCCCGACATGGCGAGCGAGGCCCCGACCATCAGCCCCATCAGCATGCGCGGCAGGCGGATATTGAGGATGACGAGCCCGTCGCGCGACTCGATGATCGCCCGCTGGCCAAGCACCGCGCCGCGCAACGTCTCGATGACGCGGGCCGGCGCGATCGTCACCGCCCCGGTGCCGATCGAGATCACGGCGAGGATGACGACGATCAGCACCAGCAGGCTGGCGCCGACCGCGACGCGCCGGCGCTGGTCGAGCATCAGCGTGGCAACCGGCGCGGCGTGTTGTGCCGGCATGCTGGTCACGGCTTCGCCGCTGGTTGCGGCGCGAGCCCCGGATAAAGCCGCGCCATCAACTCGCGCGCCGCATCGGGCGTGCGCGGGCCGAAGCCGAGCAGGTAGAGCCCGTCCATCACCACCAGCGCCTTGCGGGCTGCCGCCGGCGTTGCCGAGAAGGCGGGCAGGGCGAACACGTCCTGCGCCGCGCCATGATCGCCACGGTCCATCATCAGCACGACATCGGGCGCGGCCGCGATCACCGCCTCGTCGGTCAGCGGCTTGTAGCCGTCCATTTCCGCCACGGCATTGATGCCGCCGGCGAGCGCGATCACGCTGTCGGCGGCGGTATGGCGGCCGGCGGCCATGGCACGCCCGTTCTGCAGGCTGAGCACGAACAGCACGCGCATCGGCTTCTGGATTTTGGCGCGATCGGCGGCGAGCGTCGCGAAGCGCGCGCTGACGCCCTCGGCGAGCTTGTGCGCCGCCGCTTCCTGGCCGGTGAGCTTGCCGATGGCGTCGATCTTGGCGACGACGCCTTCCGGCGTCTGCTCGTCGGGCACCATCACCAGCGGCACCTTGGCTTCGCTGATCTGCCTCAGGGCGTCGGGCGGTCCCGAGCCCTCGATCGCCAGCACCAGCGAGGGGTCGAGCGACAACACGCCCTCGGCCGAGAGCGCGCGCATATAGCCGATATTCGGCTTGTCCTTCAGCGCGCGCGCCGGATAGAGGCTGGTGGTGTCGACGCCGATCACCTGGGATTCAAGGCCGAGATCGTAGAGAATCTCGGTGACCGCGCCGCCGATCGCCACGAGCCGGCCGGTCTGCGGGGCCTCGGCCATGGCTGGCATGGTGAAGGCGGCCGCCAGCGCGGCGGTTGCGAGGGTGCGCGCCAGGGCGCCGGCGGATCGGCACAACATGCGGTTCATTTCGTCAGGATCAGCTTGTCGTTGGCGGTGATGCGCAGCCGGTAGCGTTCGCCCTGATGCACGATCACCGCCTCGCGTCCGCCGGCGGTGATCGTCTTGACGTCGACCTCCGGCAGCGCCGGCCGGGGGGGCTGAACGGTGCCGGGCGAGCCGGGTCGCTTGTGCTGCTCGTGATCCAAGCGCGGTATCCTTCTTTGGAATCGTTTAAACTTGGCGCCAAGTGATCAATTCAAGGCGATGCAAGTTTAGAACTTTACAAAACTACGAAGTTTCTGACGAATTGTTGACTCTGATAGTCATACTTATTAGGAGGGGTCAACACCCTCCGAGATCGTGAGGGATCCTCCAGCGAGCCAGCACCGGCGCCCGAGCGCGCCACGCCAGCCAGCAAGCATTTTCTGGTTTGGGGCTCGTATTCATGGGGTATCGTCCGGTTGCGCCGCGTGCGGCGCTTTTTTCATGTCCGTTCCTGTTGAAGGCGGCGCTGGCTTCCACATCCGGCCTGGCGCTTGCCGTGCTGGCAAGCCAGGGCGCCTGGGCGCAGGCGGCAGCGCCCGAGGGCCAGCAGGTCCAGAAACAGGAGACGCTGACCGAACTCGACGCCATCACCGTCACGGCCGATCGCGTGCCTGGAAAAATCTATGACGCGCCGGCCACCGTCTCGATCAAGACCGATCGGGACATCGATCGCGACAACATCCACACGCCGGCCGATCTGGTGCGCAACGAGCCCGGCGTCTCGATCGGCAACCAGCCGACGCGCGGCGGCGCCACCAATTACACGATCCGCGGCATTGGCGATAATCGTGTGCGCCTACAGATCGATGGCCTGAAAATCCCCGATTTTCCCGGCTCCAACATCGGCGCCGGCACCTATACCCGCGATTTCGTCGATTTCGACAGCCTCAGGCAGGTCGAGATCATTCGCGGGCCGGCTTCCGCGCTTTATGGCAGCGATGCCATTGGCGGCGTGGTCTCCTTCGTCACCAAGGACCCGGCCGACTACCTGAACATGGTCGGCAAGGACTGGTTCGCCAGCGGCAAGCTCGCCTATGACAGCGCCGACCGCAGCTTCGCCCAGACCGTGACCGCCGCCGGCCGCGTCGGCCCGTGGGAAAGCCTGATCCTGTATACCCATCGCCGTGGTAAGCAGACCGCGATCAACTCCTGGCGCGTGCCCAACCCGCAGGATTACGAAGCGCACAACCTGCTCGCCAAGCTGATCTACAATTCCCCGGAACTCGGCCAGTTCAAGTTCACCGCCGAATATCTCTACAAGACGGTCGATACCAACATCCTCACCGATCTGTCGGCGACGGTGCGCGATTCGCGCGGCAAGGACGATACCAGCCGGCCGCGCTTCAGCTTCGACTGGAACCTGCCGGTGCAGTGGGCCATCGCCGACAACGTCAAGACGAACCTGTACTGGACCGAAGCCGACCGCCGCGAGGTCACGACGCAGTTGCGCGGCGCCGTCGGGCCGGCCGCCACCTTGCGCCGGTCGGATTTCGGCTTCCAGCAGCAGATCGCCGGCGGCGACATCCAGCTGACCTTGAACCGCAACTGGTTCGGCTGGCAGCACAACATCACCTATGGCGCGGTCTATGATTTCACCACCACGACACGCCCGCGCTTTCGCACCGATACCAATCTCAGCACCGGCGTCTCCACCAATCTGATCGGCGGCGAGACCTTCCCGAACAAGAACTTCCCCGATACCGAGACGACGCAGGGCGCGCTCTACATCCAGGATATCGCCCAGCACGGCCCCTGGCGCGTGATCCCGGCGCTGCGGCTCGACTACTACCATCTCGACCCGAAGCCGGACGCGCTCTCGGCCAATGGCAGCACCTTCACGCTGCACAGCCTGACCAAATATGCGCTCTCGCCCAAGCTCGGCGTGACCTATGACCTGAACGAGCATTACCGGCTGTTCGCGCAATACGCGCATGGTTTCCGGGCGCCGCCCTACGACAACGCCAATTTCGCCTATTCAAACCCGATGTACGGCTACGAGATCCTGCCCAATGGCAACCTCAAGCCCGAGACCAGCAACAGCTTCGAGGGCGGCCTGCGCGGGCGCTTCGACGATGGTTCGAGCTTCCAGCTCACCGCGTTCTACAACATGTATCGCGACTTCATCGACACGGTGGTGGTCAGCCCCGGCCCGCCGGCGACGCCGCTGATGCAGTTCCAGTATCAGAACCTGTCGCGCGTGCGCATTTACGGTTTCGAGGCCAAGGGCGAATATCGCGTCACGCCGGATTGGTCGGTCTATGGCGCCTTCGCCTATGCCAACGGCCAGGACCAGAAGACGAAGCAGGCGATCAACTCGGTCGACCCGTTCACGCTGACCACGGGCGTGCGCTACGAGAACCCGCAAGGCTGGGGCGGTGAGCTCCGGGCGAAATTCGCCGCGTCGCAGAACCGCGTCAGCGATCCGAGCATCGTCAAGACCAAGGGCTATGCCGTGATCGACGTGCTCGGGCACTATAATTTCACCAAGACCTTCTCGATCAATGCGGGCGTGTATAACCTGTTCGACGAGAAGTATTTCAACCATGCCGACGTCGCCGGCACGGCCGCCAACAACCCCAATCTCGAACTGTTCCGCTCGCCGGGCCGCACCTTCGCAGTCAACGCGACCGTCCGGTTCTGACGTCGCCAAATCCAAGGAGAACTCTCATGTATATCGCGATGAACCGCTTCAAGGTGATCAAGGACCGGGCCCAGGCCTTCGAGCAGGTCTGGTTCAACCGCAAGTCGACGCTGCATGAACTCGATGGCTTCATCGAGTTCCACATGCTGCGCGGCCCGGAGAAGGCCGATCACGTGCTGTATTCGTCCTACACGCAGTGGGGCTCCAAGGATAACTTCACCGCCTGGACCCGCTCCGAGCAGTTCCGCGCCTCGCATGCGCGCACTGGCGGCGGCGAGCCGATGGTGCTCGGCCACCCGGAATTCGAGGGTTTCGAGGTCATCCAGCGCATCCCCAACCCGGGCCTCGCCGAGGCGGCGGAATGAACGCGCCGGCTGGCCGGATCGTGCCCGACGACAAGCGCGCGGCCATCGTCGCCGCGCTCGCCGAGAAGCCTGACGGCGTGCTCGAGGCGGTCGCTTCGGCGCAACAGGTGCCGATGCGCGCGGTGTTCGAGGCGCTGGCGCCGGGCGAGGCGGTCGCCGTCGCCGGCACGCTGTTCGAGGATGTCTGGAACGATCTGACCGGCTGGGGCACGATCATGTTCATCGTGCATACCGCCGATGGCGTGTTCGAGACCAAGGGCGCGCTGCCGCCCGGCACCATGGGGCGCGGCTATTTCAACATCCATGGCGACAGCCCGATCGGCGGCCATCTGCGCGCCGAGCGCTGCGCGGCGATCTATTTCGTCGACCGGCTGTTCTTCGGCCGGCGCTCGTGCTCGCTGCAATTCGTCAATGGCGAGGGCGAGGTGATGTTCAAGGTCTTCGTCGGCCGCGACGACAAACGCGAGATGCTGAGCGCGCAACTGGCGCAATACGAGGCGCTGCGCGAGCGGCTTGGCGCCGCCTGATCCTCACGGCAGGCACTTGATCGCGACAATGGCGGGCGAGATGGCGGCGGCGATCTCGCCCGTGGTCTTTTCATCGCTTGCGCCGGCGGCGGGCAGGGCCAGCTTGTTGGCGCCAAGGAAGGCCGAGAGCGCGGCCGTGGTCGCGATTGCGTAGCTGCGCTGCGGCAGCACGCCGAACACGGCGCCTTTCCCGGATGGATCGGCGGTGACGAGCCCGACCAGCGCGCCGCTGCGGTCGAGCACGGCGCTGCCGCCGCCGCCCAGTTGCAGCGGAGCCTTGAGCGATGCGCTGCCCGGCAGCACATGTGCGCTCAGGACATGCGCGCCCTTGCTGTCGGCGCTGAGCACCACCACGGCAGCGCCCTCGGCCGGCGCCGCGTTGCCAAGCGCCGGCGCGGCCGCCTTGCCATGCGTGCCGGCCGCGACCAGCGCCAGGCCGGAGGCGGCGTCGGATGCGGCGATGCGCGCGGGCTGGCCGCCGACGGTGAGGCTCTTGCAGCCGGAGAGCGCCGCGCTCGCCGTCAACAACTGCCCCTGCGCGAGCAGCACGCCGGTGGCGCCGCGCTCCACCGGTGCGGCCGGTTGCGATGCGGCGGCCGCCGTCGGCGGCTGCGCAGCCGGGGCCGTCGCCGACGGGAACGGCTCGAAACTGTTGGCGATGGCGATGACGATGCGGTCGAAACCGCCTGCGAGCGCCTTGTCGTAGCCGACCGAGAAGCCGCGCAGCCTGCCATCCTCGGCCTTGGCCATGCGGGTGTAGAACTTGCCGGTCGCGGTTTCGCCGGTCGCCACGTAGAAGTCCGGCTTGAGCAGCTTGTAGGTCACCTTGCGGTTGGCCGCCGGCTTGATCGATTTGTCGTACAGGGTCTCGAGCGTGTCGGGCTCCTTCTCGACGCGGGTGTCGAGCGTGATGCGGCCATCGGCGCTCTGCCAGCGGCTGCCGGACGGCGCCGTGCCCGGCTTGGTGAGCAGGGCCGTCGGCACGCCGATGCGCACGCCGGTCCGTGGGTCGGCGATGATCTTGAAGCCGACGCGGGCGCGCGCTTCACTGGCGCGTGCCGCCAGCAGCTTGCGCGCCGCCGGATCGAGCATGCCGTCATCCTTGACGCCCGCCTGGCGCTGGAACCCCTGTATGGCGCGCAGCGTCAGCCCGCCGAAATTGCCGCTGGTGGTGCCGTTGTAAAGGCCGGTCCAACTCAGATCGTCCTGGATGGCGCGGCGCTCGGCCTCGGGCAGCGCCTCGAAGGCGCTTTGCGCCGCCGTGATGGCTGCTTTGCCAGCAGGCTCTGGCTGTGCGACGGCAGGCGACACCGCGAATGCAAGCGACAGCAGCAGGATGTGGCGCGGCAGCCCCATGGTGATTTCCCCCAGGATCGTCGCGCCAGCCTGCCTTTCCGTCACCGGCTTGGCAATCCCTGGCGGGGTTTTGGCCAGAATGGTTGCATTGGCGAGGTCCGATGCTAGCTTGGAGCTTGGCTTGCGCGGCATGATGCCTGCGCCTGGCCGGTTGCGAATCCTGATCCTGAGGGGAAACCGATGAGGCTTTTCACGCGGCTCGCTTTCGTCCTCGGTCTGCTGGCGCTCGCGGTGCCGGCCTTCGCCCAGAAGGCCTATCTCCGCAACGATCTCGCCAACGATGCCCAGCGGCTGGAAGAGCGGCTGAAGCGCGATGTCGCGGCCTCCGACAAGCCCGCCGCCGCGCTGCTGCGCGAGGCCGAGGCGCGGCTGGCGCGCGGCGATGCGCGCGGTGCCCTGCCATTCGCCAATGCGGCGGTGGTCGGCAATGCGCGCAATGTCGGCGCGTGGCTGGCGCTGGCGCGCGCCGCCATCGCCATCGAGCCCAAGGATTATCGCGAGCGCTACGACCTCAGGCAGCAGGCGCTCGCCGCCGCCTATGCCGCCTATCAGCGCGCTGCCAGCAAGCCCGACGAGGCGGCATCCCTTGCCGTGCTCGGCCGGGTGTTCGAGGTGGCGCAGCAATGGCGCCCGGCGCTGACCGTGTACCGGCTGAGCCTCGCCGCCGAGGACGATGCGACCTTGCGCGCGACCTACGAGAAGCTGCGCGAAACCCGTGGCTTCCGCGTCCTGTCCTACAAGGTCGATTCGGATGCCGCGAGCCCGCGCGCCTGTTTCGAGTTCTCGGAAGCCTTGGCGCGCAAGGGCATCGATTTCGCGCCCTATGTCGCGATTTCCGGTGGCAAGGGCGATTTCGCCGTTTCGGCCGAGGAGAGCCAGCTTTGCGTCGACGGCCTGCGCCACGGCGAGCATTACGCGTTCGTGCTGCGCCAGGGCCTGCCCTCGGCGCTGGCCGACGAGGTGCTGCTCAAGGCGGCCGATTACGAGGTCTATGTCCGCGACCGCACGCCTTCGGTGCGCTTCACCGGCAAGAATTACGTGCTGCCGCGCACCGGCCAGCAGGGCCTGCCGGTCGTCTCGGTCAACACCAGCCGGATCGATCTCGAGATCATGCGCATCGGCGACCGCAACCTGATCAACCAGGTGCAGTCGGATAACTTCCTGGAGCAGCTCGGCGGCTATAGCGCGCGCCAGATCGCCGACGAGACCGGCGAGAGTGTCTGGAAGGGCTCGATGGAGACGAAGTCCGAGCTCAACAAGGATGTCGTCACCGCCTTCCCGGTGCTGGAAGCCGTCGGCCAGTTGCAGGCCGGCCTCTATGTGATGTTCGCGCGCCCCTCGACGGGCGCCAGCGCGGCAAACGATGACGAGGACTATTCCACCCGCCCGACGCAGTGGTTCGTGGTGTCCGATCTCGGCCTCACCGCCTTCACCGGACCGGATGGCGTGCATGTTCTGGTGCGCTCGCTCGCCAGCGCCGAGCCGGTCAAGGGCGTCGAACTGCGCCTGACCGCGCGCAACAACGAGATCCTCGCCACCAAGACCACCGATGCCAACGGCTATGCTCGTTTCGACGCAGGGCTGGCGCGCGGGCAGGGCGGCCTCGCCCCCGGCATGGTCGTGGCGGTCAACAAGGACGATTACGGTTTCCTCGACCTGAAGCGCGCGGCGTTCGATCTGTCGGATCGCGGCGTCAAGGGCCGCGTCGCGCCCACCGGGCTCGATGCTTTCCTCTATGCCGAGCGCGGCGTCTACCGCTCCGGCGAGACGGCCTATATCACCACGCTGCTGCGCGATCCGCGCGGGCAGGCCGTCACCGGCCTGCCGCTGACCCTGATCGTCAAGCGCCCGGACGGCGTCGAGTACAAGCGCCAGCTCGTCGAGGATCAGGGCGCCGGCGGGCGTGCCTTCTCGCTGCCGCTGCTCTCGGGCGCCCAGACCGGCACCTGGCGCGTGCAGGCCTATTCGGACGTCAAGGGCGCGGCGATCGGCGAGACCTCGTTCCTCGTCGAGGATTACGTACCCGAGCGCCTCGAGATCACGCTCGAGCCGAAGGCGAAGGTGCTGAAGGCCGGCGAACCGGCGAGCATCGATGTCGGCGCGCGTTATCTATACGGCGCGTCCGGTTCCGAACTCGATGTCGCCGGCTCGACGACGATCCGCGCTGCCGCCCATTCGGCCATTCCCGGTTTCGAGGGTTACGAAGTCGGGCTGACGGATGAAGCGTTCGAGCCGGTGCAGGCCGATCTCGAGCAGGGCGCCACCACCGACGCCAAGGGCCACGCCACGGTCGCGGCCGGCTTCGAGATGCCGGACACCAACCGCCCGCTCGAGATCGAGATCGCGCTGCGCGTCGGCGAGCCGGGCGGCCGCGCCGTGGCGCGCTCCGTTGTGCTCCCCATCGTACCGGCCGGCGCAGCGATCGGCGTGAAGAAAACCTTCAAGGACGATGCGCTCACTGCCGGCAGCACCGCGACGTTCGCCGTCATCATGGCCAATGGCGACGGCACGCGTCTGGCGCATAAGGGCGCGAAATGGACCCTGTCCAAGATCCGCCGCAACTACCAGTGGTTCTTCCAGGACGGGCGCTGGAACTACGAGGCGGTCAAGACGACGCGCCGCGTCGCCGATGGCGAGATCGATCTGACCACGAGCGCGCCGGCCGAGATCGCAGCCAAGATCGAATGGGGCGATTACCGGCTCGACGTGCTGGCCGATGGCGTCGACGGCGCGCAGACCAGCGTGTCCTTCACCGTCGGCTACGAGACCGACAAGACCGCCGACACGCCCGACCTGCTCGACGTGACGCTCGACAAGCCGGCCTATGCCGATGGCGACACCATGCAGGTTCGCATCTCGCCGCGCTTCGCCGGCAAGGCGACGCTCGCCATCATCAGCGACCGCGTCGCCGATATCCAGGTCGTCGCCATCGCCGAGGCCGGCACCACGGTGTCGATCCCGGTCAAGCGCGACTGGGGGGCGAGCGCCTATCTCGTCGCGATCGCGCATCGTCCGCTCGATGCGGCCGCCAAGCGCCTGCCCGGCCGCGCCATCGGCCTTGCCTGGTTCAGCATCGACAAGGCGGGTCGCACGCTCGATGTCGCCGTCGATGCGCCGAAGCTGATGCGCCCGCACGGCACGCTGTCCCTGCCGGTCAAGGTCACTGGTGCGACGGCCGGCGAGGAGGTCTATGTCACGCTCGCCGCCGTCGATGTCGGCATCCTCAACCTGACGCGCTACGAGCCGCCGAATCCGAGCGAATTCTATTTCGGGCCGCGCCAGCTCGGCCACGAATTGCGTGATCTGTACGGCTACCTGATCGACGGCATGCAGGGTACGCGCGGCGCCATCCGCTCCGGCGGCGATGCCGCGCCGTCTCTCACCGGCGACACGCCGACGCAGGAGCCGCTCGCGCGCTATTCCGGCGTCGTCAAGCTTGATGCCGACGGCACCGCCCGCATCGATTTTGACATCCCCGATTTCAGCGGCACCGTGCGCGTGATGGCGGTCGCCTGGAGCGCCAACCGCACCGGACAGGCAAGCGCCGATGTCGTGGTGCGCGATCCCGTGGTGGCGCAGGCGACGCTGCCGCGCTTCCTCGCCATCGGCGATCAGGCGCGGCTGCATGTGCAGGTCGATAATGTCGAGGGTCCGGCCGGCGATTACGTCGTCGATCTCGATGTCGAGGGCCCGGTGGTCGTCGGCGCCGATGTGCTGCACCGCACGGTGAAACTGGCCGAGAAGGCGAAAACCTCGCTGTCGATTCCGGTTACGGCCGCCGGCATCGGCACGGCACGCTTCGCGCTCAAGGTGAGCGGACCGGGCATCGAGACGCATCAGACCCTGGCGCTTCGCGTGCAGCCCTCCTCGCCGGCAATCGCGCGGCGCATCGTGCGGCCGATCGCGGCGGGCTCAAACGTCACCGTTTCGGCTGATCTCGCCGCCGACATGGTGCCGGGCTCGGCCAGCATCTCGCTGGCCGTGTCGCCGCTCGCCGCCCTCGATGTGCCGGCGCTGTTGCAGGCGCTCGATCGCTACCCCTATGGCTGCACCGAGCAGACGGTCAGCCGGGCGATGCCGCTGTTCTATGTCAACCGCCTCGCCTCGATGGCGAATCTTGCGCTGGATGGCGAGGCGAGCGAGCGTATCCGCAAGGCGGTCGACCGCGTGCTGGCGCGTCAGGATTCGAGCGGTTCGTTCGGGCTGTGGAGCGTCGGCGGCAACGATCTCTGGCTCGATGCCTTCGTCAGCGATTTCCTGACGCGGGCGCGCGAGCAGAATGTCGCCGTGCCGCAGATTGCCTTCAACCTTGCGCTGGAGCGGCTGCGCAACCAGGTGGTCAATGCCGGCGAGGTCCGGCCGGAGGAAGCCTCGGGCCTCGCCTACGCGCTCTATGTGCTCGCCCGTAACGGCCGCTCGGTGATGGGCGACCTGCGCTATCTCGCCGACAACAAGCTCGGCGATTTTGCCAGCCCGCTCGCCAAGGGCCAGATCGGCGCAGCACTGGCGCTGCTCGGCGATCGCGGCCGCGCGAAGGCGGCTTTCGATACCGCGCTCTCCAGCTTGCAGGATTATCGCGACAATGGCCTGTCGCGGCCCGATTACGGCTCCAGGCTGCGCGACAGCGTGGCGTTGCTGGCGCTGCTCGCCGAGGCGAAACAGGCCGAGCCGGCGATCCTCAAGGCCTCGGCCATCGTCGAGGATGCCCGCAACGATGCGCGCTTCACCTCGACGCAGGAGAATATGTGGATGGTGCTCGCGGCCCAGGCGCTGGCCGACAAGAGCGAGGGGCTGGCGCTCACCGTCAATGGCGCTGAGCACAAGGGCGCCTATTACCGTACGGTCTCGGCCGAGCAGCTGGCGCAAGCCCCGATCGCCATCGGCAATGCCGGGGCCGCCGCGGCACGCGCCGTGCTGACCGTCTCCGGCATTCCGACCTCGCCGGAGCCGGCGCTCGACCAGGGCTATACCGTGCAGCGCACGCTCTACACCATGAAGGGCGCGCCGGCCGATCCGGCCACGCTGGTGCAGAACCAGCGCTATGTCGTGGTGCTCAAGATCGGCGATCCGAAATTGCGCTATGGCCGCCTGCTGCTCGTCGATCCGCTGCCGGCCGGGCTCGAGATCGAGAACCCGGCCCTGACCGACGGCGCCAGCGTCGCCGGGCTCGACTGGCTCAAACAGGAGGTGGCGCCAAGCCATGTCGAGGCGCGCGACGACCGTTATGTCGCCGCCTTCGAGCGCGGCACGAACGAGAAGCAGCAGACGTTCATGGTCGCCTATATCGTGCGCGCCGTGACGCCTGGCCGCTATGTCTATCCGGCAGCGTCGATTGAGGACATGTACAAGCCGGATGTGTTCGGCCGGACCACCTTCGGCACCGCCGAGATCGCACCGGCGCGCTGACATGACACGGCGGCGCTGGCTCGTGGCATTGGCGGGGCTGGCCGCCTTGCCGGTGTTCGCCGTCGCCGGGTTTTTTGCCTATGCGCTCACCCTGCCGCCGATCGACCGCGATGCCATTGCCGTGCGCTCGACGGTGGTGCTCGATCGTGACGGCCACCTGCTGCGCGCCTTCGTCACCGCCGACGGCCGCTGGAAACTGCCGGTCACCGCCGATGCGGTCGACGAGCGCTATCTCGCCATGTTGCAGGCCTTCGAGGACAAGCGCTTCGAGCACCATCACGGCATCGACCCGCTCGCCATGCTGCGCGCGGCCGGGCAACTGGTCCGGCACGGCCGCATCGTCTCCGGCGGCTCGACCTTGACCATGCAGGTCGCCCGGCTGATCGAGCCGCGCGAGGATCGCAGTTTTGCCGCCAAACTGCGCCAGATGGCGCGCGCCGTGGCGCTCGAGCGCCAGTTCGACAAGCGCCAGATCCTCGACCTTTACCTGACGCTGGCGCCGTTCGGCGGCAATCTCGAGGGCGTGCGCGCCGCCAGCCTCGCCTATTTCGGCAAGGAGCCGCGCCGGCTCTCGACCGCCGAGGCGGCGCTGCTCGTCGCCCTGCCGCAATCGCCGGAGACGCGCCGGCCGGACCGTTATCCGGAGAGGGCCAAGCGCGCCCGCGCCCGCGTGCTGAAGCGCCTCGCGGCGGCGGGGCTGGTGACGCCATCGGAGGCGGTTCAGGCAAGGGAGGCCGCGCTTCCCCTCGAACGAAAACTGTTTCCGATCCACGCCGCCCATCTCGCCGAGGATGAGCGCCGCGCGAGCCCGGCCGAGCACCGCATCAGCCTGACCATTGACGGGCGCTTGCAGGCGAGCCTCGAGCAGCTGGCGCGCGAGCGCGGCCGTGGCCTCGACGCCAAGCTGTCGATCGCCATCGTCGCCATCGACAACGCCACCGGGGAATTGCGCGCGTCTGTCGGCGGCATCGACTATTTCTCCGACGAGAAGGCCGGCGCCATTGACCTCACGCGCGCGCTGCGCTCGCCGGGCTCGGCGCTCAAGCCGTTCATCTACGCGCTCGCCTTCGATAACGGCATCGCCCATCCCGAGACCATGCTTGAGGACCGTCCGGCGCGCTATGGCAGCTATGCGCCGGAGAATTTCGATCTCGGCTTCCAGGGCATGGTGACGGCGCGCAAGGCGTTGCAGAACTCGCTCAACGTGCCGGCGGTGGAACTGCTCTCGGCCGTCGGGCCGCAGCGCTTCCTGTCGCGGCTGCGCGATACCGGCGCGACCATCGCCCTGCCGCAGGAGGATGCGCCGGGCCTCGCCATCGGCCTTGGCGGCCTCGGCATCACGCTCGGCGACCTGACGCGGCTCTATGCCGGGCTCGCGCGCGGCGGCGACATGCTGCCGCTGACGACGCGGCTCGGCGCGCAGCCCGCGGCCGATGCCCACCGGCGTTTCGTCGAGCCGGTCGCGGCCTGGTATGTCGCCGATATTCTGCTTGGCGCGCCGCCGCCGCAAAACGGCCTGCCGGCGAGCCTCGCCTACAAGACCGGCACCTCCTACGGCTATCGCGACGCCTGGGCGGTCGGCTTCGACCGTAACCTGACGATCGGCGTCTGGGTCGGCCGGGCCGATAATGGCGCCACGCCAGGCCTCGTCGGCCGCGCCGTGGCAGCGCCGATCCTGTTCGATGCCTTCGCGCGCGCCGGGCTCGATCCACGGCCGATGCCGCCGCCGCAGGGCGTGATTTTCGCCACCACCGCCACCCTGCCGCCGCCACTGCGCCATCTCCGGCAGGACGTACCCAAGACGGTCGCCGCCATCGCCACGCCGGCGCTGAAACTCGCCTTCCCGCCAGATGGGGCGCGCGTCGACCTGACGGGTTCCGCCGAGGATGGCCGCCAGAGCCTGAGCCTGAAGGTCACCGGCGGCGCGCCGCCCTTCACCTGGCTGGTGAACGGCGCGCCGGTAAAGGGCAAGGTCGCCCGCCGCGCCACGGACTGGCGCCCGGACGGCATCGGTTTCGCCCGCATCTCGGTCATCGACGCCCATGGCGCCAGCGACAGCGTCTCGGTGCGGCTGGAATGACGGCGGTTTCGGGCGGGGTGGAAAGCTTCAATGGTACAGTCGGCTGGGCTTGAACCAGCGACCTTCGGAGCCACAAGCCGAATTCATACATTGAAAACATTGAAGATTATGGCTTAGTGTCGCGTCCATGTTGCGTCATGAAAGCAGCGCAGCTTCGGCTGCCGCCAGTTCGGCGCCATCATCACCGCGCGGAAACAGGTGGCCATAGACGTCCATCGTCATGGTGATCGAGGAATGCCCGAGGCGCTCCTGAACCACCTTGGCTGGCAAGCCTAACCCACCGTCCACCAGGCGGTTGATGCACCACGAGGCGTAGAAGTGGCGCAGTGCATGCAGCCCCTTGTATTTGGCCTCAAGGATCGGCTGCCCCTTCTCGTCGACCTCTCCGGTGTCGATCGCGACCATGGCCCGTACCTGGGTCGGCTGGAAACCACGACGCACAATGTTGTTGAGCTGCTCGACGTGGCCAAAGCCGTTCGGAAACACCAGGTCGAGCACCATCACCTTGTTGCCGTTGCCGTCGACCCGGCCGGTATCGCGCTTCGGGCAGACCAGCTTCCACTCGCGCAGAGCGTTGATGACCATCGGCGGCGCCGGGACTGCCCGCTCGCCTGAGATCGACTTCGGCTTGCCGATCGCGTTGAAGCGGTCGGCGCGCTGATGAACGCGGATCTCGCGCTTCTCCAGGTCGACATCCTTCCAGCGCAGGCCTCGAAGTTCGGATGCTCGGAGGCCGGTGAAGATCGCGGTCAGCAGCAGCGGCCGCCAACGGCCTTCCAGCGCCCCGACGATCGCCTTGATCTCATCCCGCGTGGGAATGTCCTCGCCGACCTTCAGGCGGCCCTTGTGGCGCTTCTCCTGCCGACGCTCACCGCCGCCGCGCCGGCCGCGAATGTCGCGCACGACGTTCCTCCCGGTCAGGCCGCGTTCCTGTGCGTCAGCGAGCAGCGACCCGAGGCTGACCATCACCTTGCGGATCATCGCCGGCGATCGCTCGCCTTCACGTAGCTCGTCCTCGAATGCGCGCACGGCCGGGATGGTGAGGGCGGTCAGGCGCGTCTCGCCGATCAGTGGCACGATATGCAGCCGCAGGTGAGCGCGGTAGCTCTCGATCGTCGTGCGCTCGAGCCCGGCCGCCTCGCCGCTGGCAATCCAGAATGCGCCGGCCTGCTTCACCGTGGCGCTGGCGCTGTCCGCGACGTGGATGCCCTCGCGCACTTCAACCTTGGCCGTGGCGGCGAACTGATCGGCGTCCTTCTTTTTCGTAAATGTCTTCAGCCGGCGTGTGCCCTTGGTGTCGACGTAATCGACAACCCAGGCGGTCTTTTCCTCGCCCTTTCCGTTCGTCCAGTTTCGTTTGCGGATGCTCACGCCGCCTCGAGCGGGCGGATATGCGACACGTCCACACTCTTGCTCGCCTGGGCGAGATCATAGGCGCGCTGGAGGTTCAGCCAGAACTCCGGCGTATTGCGGAAGAATGCCGACAGGCGCAGGGCGGTATCGGCGGTCAGAGCTGTCTCGCCCTTCACAATCCGCTCGATCCGGGTGCGCGGCACGTCGAGGCGCTTGGCGAGCGCACCGGCGCTCATCTCCAACGGCTCAAGAAACAGTTCGTCGAGCACTTCGCCGGGGTGTGAGGGGTTCTTCATCATGCTCATGGTCTCACCTCAGTGATAGTCCACAATCTCAACGTCCGCCGGTCCCTGATCGGTCCACACAAAGCAGATGCGCCATTGCTTGTTGATGCGCACCGAATGCTGGCCGGCCCTGTCTCCCGACAAAGCCTCGAGGCCGTTGCCGGGTGGAAACCGCAGATCCTCCAGCACCGTCGCGGCATCGAGCGCAGACATCATGGCCCGTGTCCGCTTCACCAGGTCTGCCGGAAAGCCCTTGCCGTAAACATCCTCGACGGCGTTGACGGCCAACTTGCCCTTGGTGCTCAGGATCATAGGTATCTATGTATCATGCCGTGATACGGATATCAATGGGCGGGGCGGTTGCGAATGGGCGTGGTCAGTCGTTCGGTTCGGCATGCTTTGTGGTTTTCCCGGTGCGCCAGCGCTCTTCGATCTCCTCGTCGTCGAGCTCTGCCTCCTCTGTGGCAGCATCTTTCAAACGCTCTTCATCCAGGTGTTCCAAACGCCAGAGGAGTTGTTCCTGCAGTTTAGAATCAATCCCCTTCACCTGGCCGTTTGCCATCAGCCGAATCGTCTCTTCCAACCCGTCGACAAGTTTTCCAACTCGCTCATGGTCGGCGCCGGCTGTCAGTACCCCGACCAGGTCGAGCAGTTCATAAACTCTGCGCTCGAGGTTCCGTGGCTCCGGGAACTCGCGCTCCAGGATGCGGACAATTTCCGTATTCATCGATCGGCCGTGACGCTCCGCATAGGCCTTGATGCGATCTCGGAGGCCGTCAGGAAGACGGAGGACGTACTTGTCCTGCGGTTGAACTTGCTTCTTTGGCATGATGGCTATCAGCCACGTTTTTCTCGTTGACGCAATGCTGGCTATCAGCCATAGTTAATACTGGCTATTAGCCATGTTAGATGAGGGTAAAATGAACGAGGAAAACGAAAAGCTCGATCTGGTCTGGGGAGTTGGCGAAATCGCCAAGCTTATCGGCCGGAGCTACCAGCAGACCTACCACATGATTACGGGCGGCAAGCTGCCGATCGTGAAGCAGGTCGGCGAACGCTATGTCGTTAGCCGCGCCAAGCTGATCGCGTTCTTCATGGAGGACGCGGCGTGACAACCGCGCCCAGCCATCGCGAGAGTGACGAGGCCTATCGCGGCGTTGTCGCTCTCTTGAACGACCGCTGGGGTGTCATCGTCTGTAAGGACGGCATCCAGTGGATTCTGCAGCGGCAGGACGCGGGAAAGAGTTTACATGGAGCGCCATGGCGAGGGCGAAGCTACTGCCGCACCCGCCAAGCCCTGATCCGCGATGCACGATACCATGCTGGCGACATTTCGCCCGCCGCGCTGTCGATCCTCGAGGCCTTGCCCGCGACGATCGACATCCTCCCCACAAAAATGGCCCGGCCGGTGCTGGAACACCGCCGAGCCTTGGTCCCAGCAAATTCCGAGAAGGAAACGCTATGAACGCGCTCAACGATACCATCGGCACTGAGCAGGCTGCAAGTGAAGCGCGGCTGAATATCCCATCCGGTGCTGTTACCGTCGGCGATCAAATGGATTGCGCTCTCCACAAACTGCGCACCATCGCCCTTGCTCTGACTCCGGATAACAGGGGCTGGCAGGACGAAGCCTCGCTCACATCGGTATGGGCCACATTGGATCAGGCTATCAGCGACCTAGAGCCTGTCCGCAACCGACTCCAAGGCGTGGAAGGCGGTTGTTCGAGCGAAGTGAAGGTGGCCGAGGATGCCGGCAAGACAAAAGGCTCAGAAACACCCAGGCACCCCACGCTCTCCGTTGAAACTGATGCTCTGAGCCGGATGAGCATCGAGGAGTTGGGCAGCCTCAGGTCGGTGCTGCGTTCTCTCAACGAGATGGTCTTTGCGTTTGGGTCACAACCGCGCTTCCAAAGCACGCAGTCGGATTCGGTGTTCAACGCTCCAGGCGTGATCATCGACGAGATTACCGAATTCCTCGATTGGTATGTCGATGCTGCGGATCACGCCATCGAAAGCGCCGATCCGGGAGATTTGGGAGGGGTCGAGCTTCAAATATGGTTGCGGCTCAATGCCAAGACTGAGGGGCGCGGAAACATCGCCGATGTCGCGGATCTGTCGCGCACCGCCCTGCGGTATTTTGAGATCGCGGCCGGCAAAAATGGGCGCGCCACATGAGCGGCCTGAACTGGTCGCGGACCCGCCAGCAAGCACGGATGCGTGATCGTGGCATCGAGGCGATGGCAGACAGCAAGCCGTGCTCGCTTTGGCCGCGGCCGAAGTTATCGAAGTCCAAGGCCGCCTTACGAAAGCTCGCCTCGGAGTTGAACGCGGCAGGGACCGTCCGAAAGTCTTTGACGTGCCCTACTTGCGGTCACGCTGCCGTGATCGTAGTCGCCGCGCGCCTGGCGCGCGGCTCTTTTGTTTGCTCTCAGTGCGGAGAACGCTGCAGATGAGCCCCTCAGTTTTGAGAACTGTGGCGCGGCGGCCCCCCGCTCCTACGCCGGCGACCGAGGCGCCGCGATCCGAGCTATCCTTCCCGGCCTTCCGGAACGCCTGGCTCGACCAGGTCGCTTTTGATGCGACGCTGCCGCCGAGCGCATTTCGTGTGGCTTGGATCCTGATCAAAGACTGCGCCATGACCTTCAGGCGCGATGGTGCGGTCTATTCTTACCGCGGCCAGGACAGCATCGGAGAGATGCTCGAGATCGAGCCACGGCATGTCCGGACGATGGTCACCCGTCTCGTCGAGCGTGGTCATTTGCGGAAGCAGCGCGGTGGCAAAGGGCATCCCAACCGCATGTTTCCGACGCTCTTTGACCGGAACGATAGAGCCGGTCAACAGCGTGACAAGACCGGAACTTTTTCGCCTTTTGACCGGAACAAATCTGTCATTTTGACCGGAACGATTGTTCCGGGGAATCTCATAGAGGATTCTCAGGTAGGAGAATCAGGGGCGCGTCGAGCGCCCCCTATTGAGTCGTCGAACTCTATGACAGGCCGAAGGTCGCGCTCTACGATTCAGGTTAGTGAGGAGGCGCGCTTAGAGCGCGCGCCTCAATCTTCCCAAGCCAATCGATACCAAGTCGGCCAGGAGATTCAGATTCACGTCAGAGGTGTGTTCGACGAGGGGACAAGAAAGATCCGATGCTCCATCGAGAATCTCGACATCGACGAGGAAGGACACACTCGGATCTTATTGCGCTCGCTCGAGGACGGCGAGTACGCATCCGCGCTTGTTGGCGCTGACGGCTTCATCGATCAGCAAAGCATCACCTGGAGGGGTGACGATTGGAGGGATGACGATGCGTGGTGACCAACTCGATCTTTTCATTGCTCCCGACGTCCCGGCGAAGATCGATCGATGCGAAGTCCTGATATTTCCACCGGCACGCATGGTCGGCGCCATGAGGTATGCCGCTGTCGAGATGCTGGCTATGTCACCTAAGGACCAGTGGAAGAAGCTGGAGATCGAAGCAATCAAGCTGCGCTACCATCTGTCCGGCCTCGGCATGCCTCTCTCGGAGATCTCGACGCACGTCGAGGCATTTAAGGCCGGCATCACGGCAGAGGCTCGCCGGATCATCGTCCTGGATATCCTATCGGCCGAGCACGGAGGCATTGCCTGACCCCAATGACCAGCCACCCTGATCGAAACATCGCGACTATCGTCAAAAACGCGCGGGAAGAACTTCGCGTAGAAATCCGAACCATGCATGGTCAGCGCATGGTCGATGCTCGCGTCTATGCCAAGACTAAGCGTGGGGACACGATCCCCACGCCGAAGGGGATCGCTATCAGGCCAGACTTGGTCCGCGAGGTGGCCAATGCGCTCCAGACCGCTGCCGCGGAAGTCGAGAAAGAGCCCCCGTCCTGACCATGAGCGAGCGATATGAGTTCGAGCCTCGTCGCGAAAGGCAAGGGAAAACAATCATTTGCAAAATACAAACCGACGTATTAGATTTGCAGATATCGCAATCAAGGATATCGCCATGGGCAAGATCGTCTCGTACCTCCGGGTCTCCACCCGGCGACAAGGGCGCTCCGGTCTGGGGCTGGAAGCTCAGCGCGAGGCCATCCAGCGGTTCGCGGATACCGAGGGAATGACGATCGTTTCCGAGTTCGTCGAAGTCGAATCGGGGAAGGGGGCGGACGCTCTCGACCGCAGGCCAGTTCTTGCCGCTGCTCTGGCTGCTGCGCGCCGTGCACGGTGTCCTGTGGTTGTCGCCAAGCTGGACCGCCTGTCGCGCGATGTCGCCTTCATCGCTGGCCTTGTGGCACAGAAAGTGCCGTTTATCAGCGCAGAACTGGGGTCAGACGCTGATCCGTTCATGTTGCACCTCTATGCCGCCCTAGCTCAGAAAGAGCGTGCCCTGATCTCCCAGCGTACCCGGGAGGCCCTTGCCGCGCGGAAGGCCCAGGGGAAGCGCCTGGGCACCCATGGCAGTGCTCAAACAGCCGCTGTGGCCCGGGCGGCGACCACCGCCAATGCTGATAACTTCGCCTCCGACATGATGCCTGTCATCGAGGGCATCAGGGCCTCCGGCGTGACCACTTATGAGGGTATCGCCAAGGCCTTGAACGCGCGTGGGGTGCACACCCGGAGGGGCGGAGGTTGGCATGCCACGACGGTGCGCAATCTGCTGCATCGAACCGCGTCTCATGCTGCCAGTTGAATCGCGACGAGTTATCGCGTATCTCTAGCGGGTCGGTTTTTGTCGACATGCCGTAGGCGCCGTTGAGGCGCGCGGGCTCCATCGCAACCGCAGATGAGCCCCATGGCACGTAAATCCAGCACTAGACGTTATCAGCTCACCAAAGCTCGGTGTTCGGTCTGCGCGCACCCCGACCGCATGCTTATCGAGATGGCACGCATCGCCGGCGTCAGCCTCGACAATGTCGCTACCAAGTATGACGTGGGCAGGGATGCTGTGTGGCGCCACATGGAGCACCTGCCTCCCGACCGGCGGGCCATGCTCATTGCCGACGTCCCGATGCAGGAGCTTGTCGAGCGGGCATCTGCCGAGGGAATGGGGCTTCTCGATTATCTCTCGGTGATCCGCTCCACGCTCATAAGCCAGATGTTGGCGGCGGCCGCCTGCAACGATCGGCATGCAACAGCCAATCTCGCTGGTAAGGCGACTGATGTCCTGCGGGAGGTCGGCAAGCTGACGGGAGAACTCCTCGAAAGCGCACGGTCGATCACCACCATCAACAATGTCACGCAGAACGCTGTCACGTTCATGGCGTCGCCGCTCTTCGGTCAGCTTGAAACCATGCTCATGCGTCGGCTAGCTCCCCACCCCGAAGCCTTGAAATCGGTGGTTGAAGGCCTCGCCGAGCTCGAGGGCACGTTGCCCGGTCCTGCGATCGACGGCGTTTCTCTGCCAGTTGCGGAGGGCTTCCGTGCTGACGCCGCGTGATGGTGCTCTATTCGGCCGGTTGGCCGAAACGCTCTCGAGCTCGTGGCGCCTCAAGGCGAGGCCGGAGCAACTCCCCCCTCCAGGCGACTGGGCGATCTGGGCTGTGATCGCTGGTCGAGGATACGGCAAGACGCGCACCGGAGCCGAGTGGGTACTGGAACAAGTGTTGCTTGGGAGTGCTTCCCGCATTGCCCTCGTTGCTCCGACCGCTGCTGATGCGCGTGACGTGATGGTGGAGGGTGAATCGGGCCTTCTCGCTATCGCGCCGAAAGGTATGCGTCCTGAGTACGAGCCCTCGCGCCGGCGCCTGACCTGGCCGAACGGTGCTATCGCCACGACGTATTCAGCAGATGAGCCTGATCGCCTCCGGGGGCCGCAATTCGACGCGGCGTGGTGCGATGAAATCGGCGCTTGGCGGTTTCCGGCGGCGTGGGACATGTTGCAATTCGGCCTGCGGCTTGGTGCAAAACCTCGTGCCGTGGTCACGACCACTCCCAAACCGACCCGGCTTCTACGAGAAATCCTCGCGCGCGAAGGCACTGATGTCGTCGTCACGCGCGGGCGCACCCGCGACAACGCGGCGAATCTTGCGCCAGCGTTCCTGAGCGTCGTGACCAGGCGCTATGATGGGACTCGCCTTGGTCGACAGGAGCTCGACGGGGAACTGCTTGATGACGTTCCAGGGGCGCTGTGGCCCTTCGATGTTCTCGATCGCTGCCGGGTTACGAAAGTGCCTGAGATGTCTCGCGTAGTTGTTGCCGTCGACCCGTCGGGATCCAACGGCGACGATGAGGGTGATGCGCAAGGGATCGTGGTAGCCGGCAAAGGAGTTGATGGTCGGGCCTATGTGCTCGCAGACCTCACCTGCAGGATGTCACCCGATGGCTGGGGACGCGAGGTTGCCCGCGCTTACGATCAACATCGGGCGGATATCATCGTTGCCGAAAAGAACTATGGCGGCGCGATGGTTGAGCATGTCATCCGGACCGCCAGAAAGAGCGCGCCGGTCAAGTTGATTTCCGCGACGCGTGGCAAGCATGTCAGGGCCGAGCCTATATCGGCGCTCTACGAGCAGGGGCGAGTCAGCCATCTCGCGCCCGATGGCGCGGCCGAATACCCGCTTGCGGATCTCGAGGAAGAACTCCGCCTAACCAACACCACCGGCTACCACGGACCCGGTTCGCCAAACCGGATGGATGCCCTGGTCTGGGCGCTTAGCGAATTGATGCTTGGCGATAGTTTCGATGCCGAGGAGTGGCGCCGCTTTGCCGATGGCGCGTCGGGCTTCCTCGATTCCCTCACCATTCAACGACTACAAAGGATGTAACAATGCGCCTCAAATTCCGTGACGCCCCGTGCCGCACCCGGGATGATGATAATCCCGAGCCGATTGCCACTTACCCGGCCGAGCAATTCACGGTCGTGACGAACGGCACTGGCTGGGAGGTCTATCGCAAGGACGTGCGGGTCGATCCCGGCAACGTCAGTGGTACTGCCGATCGGCTCGGGTATCTCGGGCGCGACCGCGCCCACAACATCAGGACGGTCGGCGGCATCAATGCCCGCAACCGCCGCTTCTGGAGCCGCTCGTGAGCGCCGCCGTGACCGCTCTGCGGCCGAAGGCGAAGCTCTCGCCGTCGCGCGAGCATCTTCAGGCCGTGATCGCTGCGAAGCGTGCCGCGGAAACCCACCTGAAAGAGGCCGAATCCATCCGGCTGCGCGGCCAGGGCGTCATCGAAGAAACCCGGATGGTGCTGGATGCCACCGCCGAAGCGGAGGAAGCGTCGTCGGCCGAGCTTTCCGTCGCCCTGGCGAACTGGGCGCGCACCGGCGGTGACCGGCCGAGCATGGCGCCGTCTCCGGCGCTGGTGCAGGCCCGCGCCGCCCGGGCCGAGGCCGAGCGCCAGCACCGGGCAGCCATTGCGGCCGATGAAGCCCTGGCTGCCGATGTCGCGGCGCGAGAGGCCGAGCTTGCCGTCGCCCAGCGGGCGTTGGGTGAAGCGATCATCGCGGTGGCGACCGAGGAAGGAGAAGCGCTCGGCGCCGAGCTCATCGAGCTCAACCAGCGCTCGATGCTGTTGAAGCATGCTCTCTACACCTTCGCGATGAACCGACATCTGCCCACCGGAGAGATCGGCTATCTCGGCCTTTCCGATGAAGCCAGACAGTCGATCGGCGTCTACTCGCCGCCAGGTGGCTGGGACACGACGTTTCCCGCGATCGCCCAGCAATGGAACGATCACCTGAGGCGGCTCGAGCGCGATCCGGCCGCCAGTTTCAATCTCGGATTCTGAGGTAATGACCCCGGCTTGTTCAGGTGCGTTTCGTCGCCGGGGTGCGCCCATTCGCACGGTGGCGCCAATAACAGCGAATGCCGACGGACCGCTCTTGCCATGAGTTTCTCGCGGTCGCGGCCGGCACCCTTCAACTTCGGATCACGTCATGACACAGCAGTATATTCGGTCCTGCACCCTGATCGTCGAGGGCAGTTCGGTCGTTTTCACGGTCTCGAATCTGCGGGTCGTGTTTCGAACACGGCAGGCGAATCTCCAAACGCCGGCTCACGCTGACATCCGCATTTACAACCTGTCGGCCGAGACGGCAAACATGGTCCAGAAGGAGTTCACCAAGGTCACGCTGTCGGCCGGCTACGTCGGAAATGAGAGCATCATCTTCAAGGGGGAGATCATCCAGGTCCGCAAGGGCCGGGAGAACCCGGTTGACACCTTCGTGCACATTCTCGCGACCACCGCCGACCAAGCTTACAACTTCGCGGTGGTCAACAAGACGCTTGCGGCCGGTCACACCTTCCGCGACCAGGTCGATGTCGCGCTTGAGGCGATGAAGCCCTATGGGGTTACGGCCGGCTATATCGCTGACCTCGGCTCTACGAAGATGCCGCGCGGCCGGACAATGTTTGGCATGGCGCGCGACCTTCTGCGCACGGTGGCGTTCTCGACCGCCTCGAGCTGGTCGATCCAGAACAACAAGCTCCAGATCGTCAAGAACACCGAGACCATGCCGGGTCAGGCGATCGTGCTCAACTCGCGCACCGGCATGATCGGCTTGCCGACGCAGTCGATCGACGGCATCGAGGTCCGCTGCCTGCTCAATCCGGAGATCGTCCCCGGCAAGCGCCTGCAGATCAATCAGAGCAGCATCCAGCAAGCCGCGTTAAGCCCGGGCTACACCGCTGCGGTAACGAACAGTATGATCCCCACTTTGGCGGATGACGGCTTCTACAAGGTCTTGGTGGTGGAACATCACGGCGATACGCGGGGAGGGCCTTGGTACACCGACAGCATTTGCATTCGTGCTGATGGGACATCAATCCCGATCAGCCTCGCATCGCAAGGCATCAACGTCATCCCCGAGGATCGGTGATGCCAGTCGTTCCCCGCACGCGTGATCGCTCGCGCCGATCCGAATTCGTGAAAGCCCGGAAGGTCGAGCACTACTATGCCGGGCGTCTTCGCGCAGTGGCGAAATACGTCGGCGAGATCATCCGTGACATGCATGCCCCTGGCGAGAGCAGCACCCGCCTTGAAGCCGCTCTTCGCAAATATGCCGACATAATAGAGCCGTGGGCCTCCTCGGTCGGCGCGCGCATGCTGGCCGAGGTCAACGCCCGTGATGAGCAGGCGTGGATGAAGACCGCTCGTGAGATGGGGTTCTCCCTGCGCCGCGAGATCGAGGCAACGCCGATCGGCGTCCGCATGCGCGAGCTGCTCGCCGAACAGGTCTCCCTGATCAAGAGCTTGCCGCTCGAGGCGGCCGAGCGCGTGCACGACCTGACCGTCAAAGGCATCGAACAGGGCACGCGCACGGCAGAGATCACAGCCGAGATCATGCGCACCGGCGAGGTGACGCTCTCCCGCGCCAACATGATCGCGCGGACGGAGGTTGGCCGCACCGCGACGACGCTCACGCAATCGCGCGCCGAGCACATCGATTCACCGGGCTATATCTGGCGCACCGCCGGCGATAGCGACGTGCGCAAATCGCACCGGGCCATGAATGGCAAGCTCGTCGCCTGGAATGATCCGCCGACGCTCGACGGCCTGACCGGCCACGCCGGCGCGCTGCCGAACTGCCGTTGCTACCCGGAGCCGATTGTCCCTGAGGTATGAGAGCGAATCTCGGGCGAGGTGCCCATGCTGTAAGCCTCCCATGACTGCTCCGCTGCCGAAAGGTGGCGGGGCTTTTTGCTTTTAGGACTCCATCCACTTGATGAATTCCTTCCAACTCACCTTAACGCCGTTTTCCCGGGCCGTTTTGCCTTTGCACCAAGTGAGCCCGGATTTAGTTACGATGCAATCACCCAGTCGGTCGCCTCCATTGGGTTCGGAAACATCAAACTCGATCCCGTTATTTTTTACTTCCATACCAACGTCGAATGATTTGATAGACACCTTCATAGCCAATCCCCCCATGCATAATCTGCGAGCATATAGCAGGCGATCGGGAGTGATCATGTCAACAGTCTCGAGATTGAACCTTAGACGCTATCCTTTTCCTGTTGCACGCCGCTTGGCGCTCCCGGCGCTCTGAACCTCCGTCGGCTCAAGCGGCACTAGGTCGCCGCTCTCGTCAGCGGTAAAGGCACGACGACGTAATAGGCCGCGCTCATGGGGCGAGGAACACCATCAAGATGGCGAGGGTTGCTACGATCCCCCCCGCGACAGCGGCGACAATGAACATCATTTCGGCACGACCAGCCGGGTCGAGAACCATTACCTTGTAATCGGGATCAGGCACGAAACGATATAGGCGAGCCCGCCATTTCTTCCGCATGTCCCGCTGCACGCCCATAAAGATGCAGCCGCTAGCAATGATGGCGCCGACATAGATAGCCGCTACCAAAGCTACAGTTTGGACAACCCAATGGGGCGTCGTAGTGCTGATCTTTGCGGCAATTGACGTTGCCCCCAACTTTTATCCAGCGTGATGGAGACTCTGACGGTTGGTTTTG
>ERZ778018.617-NODE-617-length-47188-cov-354.007383_pt1 | contig 47188 bp, 35 predicted proteins | sample MGYA00375748_ERZ778018 | MGnify/ENA primary metagenome ERZ778018 (study PRJEB29350, sample SAMN05509839) | bioreactor metagenome | biome: bioreactor; material: wastewater | place: South Africa: University of Cape Town | collected 2014-04-22 ... | reverse complement strand
TGCTGAAACACGCGCCGATCGGCCCCGCCTTCGCCGCCTCGCACCTGGAAGTGGTCTCGGTGATGCTGCTGTCGGTGTGGCTGTTCGACGAACACCTCACCGCCGCCCGCGTGCTTGGCGCGATCGCGATCCTCGCCGGCATCGTCTGCCTCGGGCTGGCCGAGAGCCGCGAGCACGCGCCGGAAGCGGCCGTCATCTGAACGCAGGCCACGCGCTGCCCATGCTGCCCCGCCGCCGCCACGAATTGCCGCCCACCGCCGGCCTGCCGCTGCAGCTGGCCGACCTGCGCCCCGGTGCGCCGACGCTGGCCGCCGACGTCGCCGCGCTGCTGGGCTTGCCGCCGCTGTCACTGACCTGCTCCGGCACCGCCGCACTTCTGCTTGCGCTGGCCACGCTGCGTGAACTGCAGCCGCAACGCCGTCGCGTGGTGGTGTCGGCCTTCACCTGTCCGCTGGTGGCGATCGCCGTGCGGCAGGCAGGACTGGAACTGCAATTGTGCGATCTCGCGCCCGGCCACCATGACCTGGACCCGGCCGCGCTGCGTGCCGCCTGCAACGAACGCACGCTGGCGATCGTGCCGACTCACCTGGGCGGCCGTGTCGCCGACGTCGACGCTGCGCTGGTCGTCGCGCGCCAGGTCGGCGCGTACGTCATCGAGGACGCCGCGCAGGCGCTGGGTGCGCGCCGGGCGGACGGCGCCAGCGTGGGGCTGGCCGGTGACGTGGGCTTCTTCAGCCTGGCCGCCGGCAAGGGTCTGTCGATCTACGAAGGCGGCCTGCTCACCGCGCGCGATCCCGCGCTGCGCGAGCGGCTGGCCGATGCGGCGGCGCGCGTGCCGCGGCAGTCTGGCTGGGAATGGCGCCGGTGTTTCGAACTGCTCGGCTACGCCGTGCTGTACCGGCCGTGGGGGTTGCGGCTGGCCTATGGCAATCCCTTGCGCCGCGCGCTGCGCCGCGGTGACGAGATCGCCGCGGTGGGCGACGATTTCCCGCCGACGATCCCGCTGCATCGCGTCGGCCGCTGGCGGCAGGCGGTGGGAGCGCGCGCGTTGCCGCGCTTGCCCGGTTTTCTCGCGCAACTGGCGGCGCAGGCGCAACGATACCTGCCGCGGCTGCGCCGCGTGCCGGGCGTGCAGGTGCCGGACGATCCACCGCAGGCGCACGGCACCTGGCCGTTCTTCCTGCTGCTGCTGCCCGATCGGCCACGCCGCGACGCCGCGCTGGCGCAGCTTTGGCAAAGCGGCTTCGGCGTCAGCCGGTTGTTCATCCACGCGCTGCCCGACTATCCCTATCTCGCCGGCACCGTGCCCGCCGCCGACGTGCCGCACGCCCGCGACTTCGCCGCGCGCAGCCTCACCATCGGCAACAGTCCGTGGCTGACGGATGGGGACGTCGAGACGATCTGCCGCGTGCTCGAAGACGTGCTGCGCTGAAGATCAGGCGGATCGCGCCGCGATCCCCGCCAGCAGTTCGAGGTTCAGCGCATGCTGCTGCGCCTGCCAGCCGACGAGCTGCGCGGGGTCGATCGCCGGCTGCGCGTCCAGCGCCGACAGCTTGCGCTTCCACCAGCTGCGATAGCGGTAGTGCGAGATCTCGCCGTTGATGTCGCTGCCGACCAGGCCCTCGCGCAGGCCGGCGATCAGCGCCAGCGCGTGGCCGGGTTGCAGCCGGCCCTGGTCCCAGTTGGTGCGCGCCACCTCGGGGGCGAACACGTCCTTGTCGATCGACAGGTAGGCCGGCGCGGCCTGTGTGCGCTGGCATGCGACGAACGCATCGACCATCGCCTCGACCGTATCGAAGTCGCGGAACGCCCGCGCCAGCCCGAGCCGGCGCGCCCAGCCGGTGTCCACGCCGATGCTCCAGTAGCTCAGCCTGCCGCGCCGCAGCGGCGTCAGATAGTTCTCCCACGCATGCCCGGCACCGATGTCGGCGGAGGTGATGCCGAGCACGTGCACGTGGCTCACCTGCGGCAGCCGCGCCACGCGGCGCACCCACGAGCCGCAGTGCACGCCGAACGGGAAGCGCATGTTGTCCGGGTGGTTGTCCAGCACCACCACCTGGAACGGCGCGTCGCCGCGCAGGCGCGCGATCAGCGGCCAGCTCAGGTGGTGGAAGTCGCCGCTGCCGGTGAACACCGTGCCGTGGCTCGTCGGCAGCAGCTCGTCGAGCACGCGCGCGAAGCGCCGCATCGTCGCCAGCGAACAGCCGAAGCGGATCGACTCCTGCCAGTGTTCCAGCGGCAGCACCAGGCGGTCGCGCAGCGGGCCGACCGAGCGGTCGATGTCCAGCACGATCGGCCGGTGCGAAAGCTCACTCATCGGCGTTCGCCTCCTGCCACTGGCGGTCGCTCTCGAAACGGCCGCCGAGACGGTGCAGCAAGGCGCGCAGCAGCGGATTGCGCGCGTACACCGCGTGGCGGGTGAAGGTCATCCGCGCGCCGAGAAAGGCCTTCACTTCCGGATCGGTCCAGCCGGCCACGTAATGCGTCAGGCTGCGCTCGCGCGCGTAGTCGAGATTGTGCATCCAGCTGACGAAGTACAGGTTGTGCTCGCGCGCCTCGGGGTAGGCGAAGCCGATGTACTTGTCGACCAGCTTGCCGGCGTACTCGTAGCAGAGGTTCCAGCCGATCATCCGGCCCCGGTGGCGGTAGACGAACACCACGCCGCCGCTGGCCGCGTCCTGCAGCAGGCGGCGGAAGAAGGCCGCGCCCGGGCGGTCGAAGTGGATCTCGCTCTGCGCATACACGTTGTCGAACAGCGCGTGGAACGCGGCCAGCGTGGCCGCGTCGCGAAAGCGCGCGGCGCCGGTCGGCACCGCCTCGATGTCGAGCTCGGCGCGTGAACGCAGCTTGCGCCGGATGTTCTTCCGTCGGCCCGGCGAGAGCCGCGCCAGGTACTCGTCGGTCGAGTCGAAGTCGATCGGCACGAAGGCCAGCGCCTGGCCTTCCAGCAGCACGAAGCCGGCTGCTTCGCAGGCCGCGGCGAAGGCGCGCGCGTGGGCGTTCGCCGCCGCATCCAGCAGCGGCGAATCCTGCGCGATGTCCTTCACCACCAGCAGCCGGCAGTCGCGCCCGAAGGCCTCCTTCAACCCCTGCGCCAGCGGCGCGGGCGGCACGCCGGCGGGCAGCGGCGCGTACTCGGTCACCGTGCTGCCGGCGAAGCGCGTGCGCCAGCGCAGCAGCGCCCGCCAGTGGCGGTACAGCGGCAGCGCGGCCACGCGGCGGCGCAGCGCGTCGTCGGCAGTGGTCAGCAGGTCGAACGGCGCCACGAAGGCGGGCATGCCCTGCGGCGAGCGGTCCACCGCGAAACCGGCCGGCGGTTCGGCCATGAACGCCGCCAGCAGCGCGTCCGGTTCCAGTTGCGCAATGAAAGGCATGAGTAAGCGAGCGTGCCTAGACTGGGGCCGTCAGCTTGCGTCAGCCACCTTGCGCCAGCCTTCCATTGCCGCCTGCCACCCGGGACACGCCATGAATGCCACCACCCAGCAGCAAGTGTTCGAGATCATCGCCAAACAGGCCAAGACCGACGTCGCCAGCGTGAAACCCGACTCCACCCTGAAGGACCTGGGCATCGCCTCGCTGGAGGCGATCGAGCTGATCTTCGACATCGAGGAGCACTTCAACATCAACTTCCCCGACCAGCAGGGCGCCAACTTCGACCGCGACACCGCGCAGAGCCTGGTCGACGCGGTGGACAAGGCGCTGGCCGACAAGGCCGGCGCCGGCGAAGGAGCCGCCTGATGCAAGCTCGGCCGCTGCGCCGCGTGGTGATCACCGGCATGGGCGCGATCAGCCCGCTCGGCGTCGGCGCCGCGGCGCTGTGGCAAGGCCTGCGCGAAGGGCGCAGCGCGATCGGCCCGCTGCGGCACCCCGACGCCGAACGGCTGCGCGTGAAGGTCGCCGCGCAGGTACCGGCCAGCTTCGATCCGGCGGCCAATCTCGACGAGCGCATCCTGCCCACGCTCGACCGCACCTCGGAATTCGCGCTGCACGCCGCGCGCGAGGCGGTGGCGCAATCCGGGCTGGAGTTCCCCAATCGCGGGCTCGGCCTGCGCACCGCGGTGGTCGTCGGCACCGGCGTCGGCGGCGAGACCACCCAGGACGAGCAGAGCCGGCGCCTGTACGGCGAGAACGCCCAGCGCGCGCACCCGCTCACCATCGTGCGGCTGATGACCAACGCCTCGGCCAGCCAGATCAGCATCGCCTACGGTTTGCGCGGCCCCACCTTCGCCGTGGCCAGCGCCTGCGCCTCGGCCAACCACGCGATCATCCAGGCCGCGCAGATGATCCGCTGTGGCATGGCCGACGCCGCCGTCACCGGCGGCACCGAGGCCTGCCTCACCTACGGCGCGCTGCGCGCATGGGAAGCCATGCGCGTGCTGGCCGACGACACCTGCCGCCCGTTCAGCGCGAACCGGCGCGGCCTGGTGCTGGGCGAGGGCGCCGCCATCTTCGTGCTGGAATCGCTGGAGCATGCGCGCTCGCGCGGCGCCACCATCCTCGCGGAACTGGCCGGCAGCGGCATGACCGCCGACGCCAGCGACATCGTGATGCCCAGCGCCGAAGGCGCCGCGAACGCGATGCGCCAGGCACTGGACGACGCCGGCCTCCCGCCGCAGGACGTCGACTACATCAACGCCCACGGCACCGGCACCCAGGCCAACGACGTCACCGAGACCCGCGCCATCCGCCTCGCCTTCGGCGCGCAAGCCGACCGCCTCGCGGTGTCCTCCACCAAGTCCATGCACGGCCACGCGCTCGGCGCCTCCGGCGCGCTGGAACTGGTCGCCGCCATCGGCGCGCTGCGCGAAGGCGTGGTGCCGCCCACTGCGAACCTGGATCAGGTCGATTCGGCCTGCGACCTCGACTATGTGCCGAACGTGGCGCGCGAGATGCCGGTGCGGGCGGTGCTCAGCAACTCGTTCGCGTTTGGGGGGTTGAACGCGGTGCTGGCGTTGAAGCGGGCGCCCTGAGCAAGGCGCCTCAAACAAGCCCGCTTCTCGCCCGTCATTCCTGCGAAGGCAGGAATCGCACTTCAGCCGTCGCGCGTGACGACGCATGCCTTGTAGGAGCGCGCTTGCGCGCGATGCTTTTGCTCGGCGCACCGGCTCTATAGAGCAAGAGCTTTCGTCTGCCTGCGGCAGCCGAGTTACTTTCTCTTTGCGTGGCCAAAGAGAAAGTAACCAAAGAGAAAGGCCACCCCGCTTGGCGCTTGCCGGACTCCTGTCCGGCAAGTCCGTGAGCCGGGGCCGGGCTTTTCGACAGCACATCCATGTGCTGGCGAAAAGGCATCGGCATCCATGCCGATGCCCGCTACGCGGCCTGTCGACCCCGACTCACCGCCGCACAGGGGCCCCGGTAGAGCAGCGGGCCATCCTGGCCCGCACTTTCAGGAAAAGCCGCAGCAAAGCCAAAGCACCGCGCGTTGTGTGTCATGTTCCTTCACGAGGACAAGAGTTGCGGAGCCAACTACTGATCGATCGCTAGCGACCCGAAACGGGACATTCGATCCTACTCAGCGCTCTGGGACACAGCATCGCTAGTGGAGGCATGAGGAACATATGCCACTGCAAATTCCACCGTCACGCACGATAGATCGAACGAGCTGCCCCCGAGGTTTGGTCAGTGGTGAGTTGGAGGAATTTCGGGATCCTTAAGCGTCAGTGTCATGACTGGCTCCTCGAAGGCAGCACGGCCCCAACGAGTGAGCACGTCGTGCAGGGCTTCCGATAGCAACGACTGAGGCAGCTCGCGGATGCGGTCGTAGCGCGTGTCCCAGCCCTGCGCGATGGCCCGCTCGCCGTTGCCGCGTAGCAAGTTGATGATGCGGGCTTCGATCTGTGCGCGGCCAGGCCGGTAGCGCGCCTGATAGTCCAAAGTTTCACGCATCGTCTTATGCGCCAGGTAATAGCACTGTGCGATCGACAGGTGTTCGAGCTGCGTCCGAAATAAGCCGCGAGCGGCGTCCATGCTCGGCACCGGCAAGTTGCGATCGGTCACTAGGTGTTCAAGGTATGCCACCAACTCCTCAACTCCAAGATCGCGGGCGAGGGCCGGGGCATGGTCGCGCCATGCCTCCGGCCATTTCGCGCGAGGCAGATCGCGGATCGCTCGCTGCAACGCGAGAGTGTTTGGGGAGATGCGCCACACCACGCGCGTGAGGTACGCGCTCAATCGACCGTCTTCTTCGACCTTCACGACCCCGGCGGGTGTCGATGCATCCATGGAAAGCACCCCCTTGTTCATCAGACCAAACAAGGTGCCGATAAACTTGTTAGTAGGCTCGAAGTTCTGGCCAGAGTTGGCCAGCGGCGCCACTGTCCAGCGCACGTGATCGAGCGAACTGGCGCGCAGCAGTGCGACCAAAGTTGTTGCCTCGAGCAAGCTCAGGTCCTCGGGGCGTACGCGAGTAGATTCCGGTTGCGGGTAACGTGCGAGAGCCGCTGCCAGCCTCCCCTCAGGCGTATCCGGGATATCGGCAAGCTCCTTCATTTCACGCGCGATCTGCGAGTCAGCGCGCGACATTGACAGAGTGGCAAGGTGGGAAAGCACCGCCTTGCCCCCGTCGACTTTCGCTAGGTCCGCACCCCATTGCTCTAACAACGCTTGCCCAGTGGCGGTCGGTGTCGCACGCAACCAGTTCAGCGCCCCAGTGAATAGGGCCACCGGGTCCTCTAGGCTCTCGACGCCGACATTGAGCGATTCAAAGGGTGTCGGGTAACGATCGTCTTCGGCTGGCGAGATCGCGGCTGCACGTTCGGCGAGCTCGGCCAGGACTGCCCCGGCCCCGACTGGATCCTTGGCGTGAGTCGCATGCGCCTCGTAGATGGCCAGGCCGATCCACCAAGGCAGCCCGTCCGCGCGGGTTGCGCACAGGAGTTCCACTTGCTCGGGCTCAGGATCGCCGTGAAGCGCCGCGTCCGCAGCCAATAACAAGCGCCAGTGTTCGCGGACGGCACCGGCCAATCGTGCTTCGACCTCGCGCCAGCGCTGGGTGAAGTCGAAGCCGAAGTGCCCGAACCGCAGCACTCCATCTAGACTGGGCGTGGCGATACAGGGGCTCCAACTATCAAGGTCCTCGCCACATTCGCCGTGCGTGTCCCAAGCCCGCGCTACTAGAGTCGTCGCGGCATCACGCAACCGATCTCCTTGATCCGTCTCCAGTGCTACCTGCAGAAGAAACTTCGGCGCCACCGTCGGGTCGCGGCCATCGGCGACGTACGGGACTGCAGGCATAAACGCCGCGAGCTGATCCAAGACGGTCTCGTAGGCATCAGTCTCGTCGACACGCGCGCGATGCAACGACAACATCGCCCGCATCTCCGCTAGGGAAGCGGCGTTGCGATCGCCGGCCTGCGTGTCATTGCTCACTAGCTGTTCGAGCGCCTCAATCACGCGTTCGGCGTCGCCCCAGCGCGCCAGTTGCATCGCATAGACATAGGCTTCATGGAACACATCTTCGTGGCGTGCGCTCGGAAGCGTGCGCATCAGATCGTCCAAAATCCCAGGGTCGAGTTCGCCGGCGACGCGTTGCTCTCTCGCCACAATCGCGTGCGGCCAGGCCCAATTGGGATACAGCGCGCGCGCTCGTACAGCCTGCGGGCCCGACTTCTCGTCGTAGGTCCCGAGAATCTGAAACAGCGCATTAAAGGCAAGCGATGGCGGGGATTCAGGGGCGAGCGCTGCGGCGAGAAGCGCCTCGACGCGCGCCCGGCGTTCGGCTGCGCGCTGCGTTGCTTCGGCGTCCCCGAATCCCCCGCGCATCCTCCGGCCCCAAGTGCCGCCCAACACCCACGCGAGCACGGCCTTGGCCTCTGGATGTGTCCCTACGTTTGCCTCGCTCAGCAACGCTTCGGCGTCATCGTCATCGCCTTGCATACCAAGGCAGAAGCCGTGCTTGGCACGCTCGACCGGATTGGAATCGGCCGCCGCCGCATAATTCAAAGCCGCGGAAGCGTAATCCTCCAAAAGCAACGCGCGATCGGCTCCGCTCCAATGCGCCCCTGGGGCAGCATTGGCTGAGCGTGCGGACAGCACCTCGCCAAGCGTGGGTGGCGGACTAGATTGTTGCGGGTGTTTTGGCATCGGGGGCTCGCATGTACTACATGGTCCTGCATCAGCTGGAGGACAGGGACCACAATCGTTCGCGAGCCATACACTCGCGCGCCCAAAGAGTCGCCGCTGAGTAGGCTTCTCCCCGCAAATGCGCTTTGCGAACGATCCACCTACTAGTGCGATCAATTAACTCACTTCCAATACGATAGCGCCGAATCTGCTGCGCGGGCCGTCCGTTCTTGCCGATAGAGGACGTTCCCTTTGCCGCCACGCCCCGCTCTCGCAACCGCGCAGCGGTTGCGCACCGAGTGCGGGCCAGGATGGCGCGCTGCTCTACCCGGGGCCCCTGTGCGGCGGTGAGTTGGGGTCGACAGGCCGCGCAGCGGGCATCGGCATGGATGCCGATGCCTTTTCGCCAGCACATGGATGTGCTGTCGAAAAGCCCGGCCCCGGCTCACGGACTTGCCGCCCATGGATGGGCGGCAAGCGCCAAGCGGGGTGGCCTTTCTCTTTGGTTACTTTCTCTTTGGCCACGCAAAGAGAAAGTAACTCGGCTGCCGAAGGCAGACGAAAGCTCTTGCTCTGCAAGCCCAAGCATCCGACCAAGCAAAGGCATCGCGCGCAAGCGCGCTCCTACAAGGCATGCGCCGTCTTGCGCGACGAGTGAAGTGTGATGCCTGCCTTCGCAGGCATGACGGATGTGAGGGTGCGATGTTTGCCTTCGCCGGCACGACGGGGCGAGGGAGAAAGTCGCGGGCATGAGAAGGCCCGGCAGTCGCCTGCCGGACCTTCGGTCCACACCGCGCGTATCAGCCCTTCTTGGCCTTCGTCAGCAGCTGATCGAGCAAGCTGATCGCCAGATCAATCTCCTCGTGCGTGATGTCCAGCGACGGCGCAAACGTGATCACGTTCTTGTACCAGCCGCCCACGTCGAGCACGAGGCCGATCTTCTTGCCGTTGTGCGTGAGGTCGCCGGCCAGGCCGATGTCGACCATCCTGTCGAGCAGCGCCTTGTTCGGGGTGAAGCCGTCGTCGGTGCAGATCTCGGCGCGCAGCGCCAACCCCAGGCCGTCGACGTCGCCGATTTCCTTGTGCTTCTTCTGCAGCTCGCGCAGGCCGTCGAGGAAGTGCGCGCCTTTCTTCGGCACGCTGGTCTCGTAGTCGAGCTCGTAGCCCATCTTGATGACTTCCAGGCCCAGCGAGGTGCCGAGCGGGTTGGAGTTGAACGTGCTGTGGGTGGAGCCGGGCGGGAAGATGGTGGGGTTGATCAGTTCCTCGCGCGCCCACAGGCCGGACAGCGGGTTGAGGCCGTTGGTGAGCGCCTTGCCGAACACCACGATGTCGGGCGTCACGCCGAAGTGCTCGATCGACCACAGCTTGCCGGTGCGCCAGAAGCCCATCTGGATTTCGTCGGACACCAGCAGGATGCCGTACTGGTCGAGCACCTTCTTCAGGCCCTTGAAGAAGCCCATCGGCGGGACGACGTAGCCGCCGGTGCCCTGGATCGGCTCGACGTAGAACGCGGCGTATTCGCACTGGTTGGTCTTCGGGTCCCACACGCCGTTGTATTCGGTCTCGAACAGGCGCGCGAACTGGTTCACGCAGCTGTCGGAATATTCTTCGGCCGTCATGCCCTTGGGGCGGCGGAACGGGTACGGGAACGGCAGGAACATCGCGCGCTCGCCGAAGTGGCCGAAGCGGCGGCGGTAGCGGTAGCTGGAGGTGATCGACGAGGCGCCCAGGGTGCGGCCGTGGTAGCCGCCCTCGAAGGCGAACATCAGGCTCTTGCCGTTGCGCGCGTTGCGCACGATCTTCAGCGAATCCTCGATCGCCTGCGCGCCGCCGACGTTGAAATGCACGCGCCCGTCCAGGCCGAACTTCTTCTTCGCGTCCAGCGCCACCGCCTTGGCCAGCTCGATGCGGCTCTGGTGCAGGTACTGGCTGGCCACCTGCGGCAGCAGGTCGATCTGCTGCTTCAGCACGTTGTTGAGGCGCTTGTTGCCGTAGCCGAAGTTGACCGCCGAGTACCACATCTGCAGGTCGAGGAACGGCACGCCGGCCGTGTCGAACATGTAGCTGCCTTCGCAGGTACGGAAGATTTTCGGCGGGTCGACGTAATGCACGGTGTCGCCAAACGAGCTGTATTTCGCCTCGTCGGCCAGCAACTGGGCGTCATCGATCACCACGGAAGTGTTCTTTTCGAAAGCATTCATGGGAAGTCCGGTATCGGGGGGAGCAAGGGGGAGAGTGCAGGCCGGCGCAACTCAGGCTGCCGACAGCGCCACCGCACGTGAGCGTTCAAGCAGGCTGCCGTCGAGCAGCTGGGGCAGGAATTCGAGCGCATCCTCGAAGCCGGTGATCGGCACATAGGGAATGCCGGCGGCGCGGCAGTGCTCGATCAGCCGGTGCTTGGCGAACACGAAATCGACGCGATCCGCAGCGCAGAAATCCGAGGCGCCGTCACCGATCAGCAGTGTCCTCGCGCCGCCTTCGCGAGCCTGTGTCACGCAGGCGCACTTGCAGGTGCCGCTGCGGCAGCCATCCGCCTGGAACGGGGAGGTCAGTTGCCACTGCCTTGGCGGCTCCGCTGGCGCCAGATGGTTCGCCGCCAGCGGCAGGTCATCGAGGCCGTAACGGGCAAGAATGCGGTGGATCGCATAGTCCAGGCCATCGCTGACCACCCGCAGCGGCACGCCCAGTTCGCGCACCTTCGCCACGAAGCCCGGGAAGGCGTGGTCGATCCAGATCTCGGCCAGATGCGCGTCGAGTTCATCGCGCGTCATCTGCAACAGGTCGACCTGCCCGGCCATGCATTCGCGCGAACCGATGCGTCCGGCGCGCCACTCCTGCTCCAGCACCTCCCAGCCGGGGCGGCCGAAACGGTCGAGCAGCGAGTCGATCACGTCCTCGACGGAAATGGTGCCGTCGAAATCACACAGGATGGTCCAGCCAGACACGGGCATCACGAACTCACATGGGCAGCAATGGTGCCCAGCTTAGAAAGGCTGCCTTTCCAGCTCCTTTCCGGTCGCGGGTGCCCGCGTGGCATGTCTCTAAGCAAACCGAAAGCCGGCTTGCGTAACTTCGGGCGGCACAGACCAGCACACCTGTCTGGTCGGAGAGAAACGCATGCGCGCCCTGCCATCGTTGCTGTTCTGCCTTGCCCTGCTTGCCTCGGGCCGCGCCTCGGCGTCCGGTGGCCCGCTGGGCATCGATCATCGCATCCACTATGACAACAGCGGCATCTGGAAGCGCTCCAACCAGAACGTGCTGATCTACGGCACGATTACCACGGTGGTCGGCGGTGCGCTGGTGTTCGGCGACCAGGACAAACTGGGCGACACTTTCTGGCGTTCGGTGGATGCGCTCGCGGTGACCAGCATCGGCACAACCGGACTCAAGTACGCCTTCCAGCGCGAACGCCCCTCGCAGACCAGTGATCCGGATCGCTTCTTCGCCGGCACCCACGCACAGAGCTTCCCCAGTGGCGAGGTGGCCGCCATCTCGGCGGCGGTGACGCCGTTCATGGTGAATTACGGCCATGATCACCCGGCGGTGTACGCGCTCGCCCTGCTGCCGGTCTACGACGCCATCGCCCGGGTGAAGACCCGCGGCCACTGGCAGAGCGACGTGCTGGTCGGCGCCGCACTGGGTACCGGCGTGGGGCTGTGGGCCTCGCATCGAAACTCTCCCCTGATCATCGGCTGGCTGCCGGGCGGCTTCCAGGTCGGCTTCATCCATCATTTCAAATGATGCGGGGCAAGCACTCCGCCACGCGTCATTCCGCTGCGAGCGCGCGCCGCGCCATGGTGCCGCCTCGCCATGGCCGCTGGGTCAGCCTGATGCTCGCCATGGCGGCGGGCCTGTCCGGTTGCGCCACCTACGCCGACTTGCCACTGGGCAGCGGCGCCGGGGCGGACAGCGTGGCGCAACTCACCGCGCCGACCTCGGCCATGCCGTTGCCCGCACTGGCGACACACCGCTTCGACCCCGGCGACGGCCTCGACGTGACCGAGGTGGCGATGCTGGCGGTGGCCAACAGCCCGCAGTTGCGCGTCAAGCGCGACGAGCTGGGCATTGCGCAGGCGCAGGCCTTCGCGGCCGGCCTGCTGCCCGATCCGCAACTGGCGTTGTCGGCGGATTTTCCACGCCAGTCCGGTGCCGGCCTCAGCACGGCCTACAGCCTGGGCCTGAGCGAAGACATCACGGCCTTGCTGACCCGTTCCTCGCGCCTGGCCACGGCACGCGGCCAGGCCAGCCAGGTCAATCTCGACCTGTTGTGGGCCGAGTGGCAGACCGTGGCGCAGGCGCGGCTGCTGTTCGACCAGGTAGTGAATCTGCGCGCGCAGCAGGCGCGACTCGAGCACGAGCAGGCGGCGCTTGCCACGGTCAGCGGCTACATCCGCAGCGCGCTGCAAGCGGGCAACCTCACCTACGACAGCGCCAGCGCCGGCCTGAATGCCGAAGCCGATGTGCACAAACGGCTGGCCGATACCGCGATCGCGCTGCATCAGGCCCAAAGCGATCTGCACCAGTTGCTGGGACTGGCACCGACGGCCACGCTCGACCTGGTCGGCCCGCCTTATTTCAGCCAGCCCACGCCGGCGCAAGTGCAGGCCGCGCTTGACGACCTGCCGCGTCGGCGGCCGGACCTGCTGGCGCTGCAGGCTGGCTACCAGTCGCAGCAGGCCAAGCTGCGCAGCGCGATCCTGGCCCAGTTCCCGGCACTGAATATCGGCTTCAACACCGCACGCGACACCAGCGCGGTCTACACCAACGGGCTCAGCATCGGCATCACCCTGCCGCTGTTCGATCGCAACCGCGGCAACATCGCGATCGAGCGGGCCACGCGCCAGCAGTTGCATGACGACTATGCGGCGCGGGTACTGGGCACGCGCGGTGACATGCAGCGGATCACCCGTGACCTGGCCACGCTCGATCAGCAACTGGCCACGCTCGGCGCGCATGCGCGGCAACTGGATCAGGCGCGCGCATCCGCCGAGCGTGCCTGGCAGGCCGGCATGCTGGACTGGCCCACGTATCTGGCGATACGCGGCAACGCCCTGGGCGCCGATCTCGACCTGCGCCAGGTGCAACTGGAGCGCGCCAAACAGTCGATCGCGCTGGAAGCGCTGCTGGGCAACACCGATCTGGCCGCCACCCATCCCGCCTCCACGCAAGCATCCCCGCCATGAATCGTTTCCTCATCCTTTCCCTGCCGTGCATGATCCTGCTGGGCGGCCTGTTGCTCGGCTGCAGCAAGGCCGCGCCCGATGAAGACGAAGCGGCGGCGCCGGCGGGCGAAGTCGTGGTGACCACCGCCACGCCGACGCAACAGACCTTCCACGACAGCATCGACGCCTGGGGCAGCGCGGCGGGTGATCCGCAACATGCGCGCTCGATCAGTCTCGCCCACGGTGGCCAGGTCACCGCGCTGCAGGTGGCTGCGGGCCAGCCCGTCAAGCGCGGCCAGCCACTGCTGACGATCGCCCCGGATCCGGCGGCGCGCAGCGCCTACCAGCAGGCGCAGACCGCCCTGACCCTCGCCACGGGCGAGCTCAAGCGCACCGAACAACTGGCGTCGCAGCGGCTGGCCACGCAATCGCAATTGGCCACGGCGCGCAAGGCGCTGGCCGATGCGCAGTCGGCGCTGGACGCCCAACGGGCGCTGGGCGGCGGCGCGGCCAGCGAAACCGTCGATGCGCCGGCCGATGGGCTGGTCACCAGCTTGCAGGTCGGCCTCGGCGAACGGGTGGCGGCGAACGCGCCCTTGCTCAGCTTCACGCCCACCCAGGCCCTGCTCGCCGTGCTCGGCGTGCAGCCGGACGATGGCGCGCGGCTGCGCCCGGGGATGCCGGTGCAGTTGCAGCCGGTTTATGGCTCGCGCGAAACCTTTGTCGGCACGCTGCGCATGGTTGGCCAGTCGATCGATCCGCAGACCCACCTGCTCAACGCCCAGGTCGAATTGCCGGCCGCCGCCAGCGCCAGCCTGGTCGCGGGCGCGCCCCTGGATGCGCAGATCCACGCCGCGGATTTCACCGCATGGGCGGTGCCGCGCGGCGCCGTGTTGCACGACGAGCATGGCGACTATCTGTTTCAGGTCGAACACGGCCACGCCAAGCGGATCAAGGTGACCCTGCGCAGCGGGCAAGGCGACCCGGTGGGCGTGGACGGGCCGCTGGATGCGAAGGCCAGGGTCGTCGTGCTGGGCGTGTATGAACTCAACGACGGCGATGCGGTGCGGGAGGCGGCCAAGTGAGTCTCACCGCATGGATGCAACGGCATCGGCGCTCGCTGTTGTTCCTGGCCCTGATGCTGACGCTCGGCGGCATCGCCAGCGCCTTCCTGATGCCGGTGGCGCTGTTTCCGAACGTGGCGTTTCCGCGCGTGCAGCTGACCCTGGACGCGGGCGATCGCCCGGCCGACCAGATGGCGATCGAGGTGACCACGCCGGTCGAGGAAGCGGTGCGCCGGGTGCGCGGCGTGCGCGACGTGCGTTCCACCACCAGCCGTGGCAGCGCGGATATCGCGATCAGCTTCGACTGGGGCGCCGACATGGCCGCCGCCTTGCAGGAGGTCAACGGCGCGGCAAGCCAGGTGCTGCCGCAGCTGCCGGCCGGCACGCAGGTCTCTTCCCGCCGGATGGATCCGACCACGTTCCCGGTGCTGGCCTACAGCCTGCGCTCGCACACGCTGTCGCCCTCGGCCTTGCACGACCTGGCGGAATACCAGTTGCGCCCGCTGCTCAGCGGCATCAACGGCGTGGCCCACGTCGACGTGCAGGGCGGCGAAGTGGCCGAGTTCCACGCCGATGTCGATCCGGGCAAGCTGCGCGCGCTGGATCTGAGCCTGGCCGAGGTGTCGGCGGCGGTCAGCCATGCCGCGACGATCCAGGCGATGGGCCGGGTCTCCGATCACTACAAGCTGTACCTGCTGCTGGCCGACAACCAGCCGAAGACCGTCGATACGCTGCGCAACATCGTGTTGCGCGCGGGCCCGAACGGCATCGTGCGACTGGCCGACGTGGCTCGCGTCAGCCTGAGCCATGTGCCGCAGTGGATCCGGGTCAATGCCGACGGCCAGGACGCGGTGCTGCTGCAGGTCTACCAGCAGCCGGCGGGCAACAGCGTGCAGATCGCCGCCGAGGTGAAGCAGCGCCTGGCCGATTTCGCGCCGCAGATGCCGGCGGGGGTGAAGGTGGCCAACTGGTACGACCAGACCCAACTGGTCACCGGCGCGGCCAGCAGCGTGCGCGACGCGATCCTGATCGGCATCGTGCTGGCCGGCCTGGTGCTGTTCGTGTTCCTGCGCAATACGCGGGTGATCCTGATCGCGCTGATCGTGGTGCCGGCCGTGCTGGCGATCACCGTGCTGCTGCTGCGCGTGCTCGGCATGAGTTTCAACATGATGACGCTGGGCGGCATGGCGGCCGCGGTCGGACTGATCATCGACGACGTGATCGTGATGCTCGAACACATCATGCGCCGGCTGCACCAGGACGAAGGCGACGTGCATGAACGCATTGCCGGCGCCGCGTGGGAGTTCACCCGCCCGCTGACCGGGTCCAGCGCCGCCACCGTGGTGATCTTCCTGCCCTTGGCGTTCCTGTCCGGCGTCACCGGTGCGTTCTTCAAGGCGCTGTCGCTGACCATGGCCAGCGCGCTGATCATTTCCTACCTGCTGACCTGGGTGGCCGTGCCGTTGCTGGCCGAGCGCTTCCTCGACCAGCGTCACCTGGCGGAGCACCCGCCATCGCGTTTCACCACGCGGATGATGGACGGCTATCACCACGTGCTGGATCGCTGGCTGAAACGGCCATTGCTGATGCTGCTGCTGATCGTGCCGCTGGTGCTGGTGGGCGGTTTCGCCTACACCCGGGTGAACACCGGCTTCATGCCGAAGATGGACGAAGGCGGTTTCATCCTCGATTACCTGTCCAAGCCCGGCACCTCGCTGGAGGAAACCAATCGCCTGCTCAACCAGGTGGAGACGATCATCCGCGCCAATCCCTACGTCGACACCTATTCGCGGCGCACCGGCCTGCAACTGGGCGGCGGTCTCACCGAGGCGAACCAGGGCGACTTCTTCGTGCGCCTGAAAAGCGGCTCGCGGCCCTCGACCGAGGAGGTGATGACCCAGGTGCGCACCGCCGTGGAAAAACAGGTGCCGGGACTGGACATCGATCTGGCGCAATTGATGGAAGACCTGATCGGTGACCTGGTGGCAGTGCCGCAACCGATCGAGGTGCAACTCTACAGCGACGACCCGACCCAGCTCGACGCCACCGCTGGCAAGGTTGCCGCTGCGATCGGCAAGATCAACGGCGTGGTCGGCGTGCTGGACGGCATCAACCCGGCGGGCGATGCGCTGACCGTGCAGGTCGACCCGGCCAAGGCCGCGTTGCAGGGGCTGGATCCCACCGCGGTCACCGACCAGGTCGCCGCCGCGATCGACGGCACCGTCGCCACGCAATTGCCGGTCGATGGCAAGGTGGTCGGCGTGCGGGTGCGTTTGCCGGATGGGGCGCGCCAGCGGCTCGACCAGGTTGCCTCACTGCCGATCCGCGCCGCGGACGGCCATCTGTTTCCACTGGCGCAGGTGGCGACGCTCAAGCAGGTGCAGGGCCAACCGGAAATCACCCGCGACAATCTCAAGCGCATGGTGGCGGTGACCGGACGCATCAGCGGGCGCAGCCTCGGCGCGGTGATCGGCGACGTGAAGAAGGCGCTGGCGCAACCCGGACTGCTGCCGAAGGGCATGTTCTACCAGCTCGGCGGCGTCTATCAGCAGCAGCAACAGGCCTTCCGCGGCCTGACCATCGTGATGCTGGCGGCGATCGCGCTGGTGTTCACCCTGCTGCTGTTCCTGTACGAAAGCTTCCGCGTGGCGCTGGCGATCCTGGCAATGCCGTTGCTGGCCTTGCCCGGGGTGTTCGCGGGACTGTGGCTGAGCGGCATCGAGCTGAACATTTCCTCGATGATGGGCATGACGATGATCGTCGGCATCGTCACCGAGGTGGCGATCTTCTACTTCTCCGAACTCAAGGATGCCGAGGAGAGCATCGCCCTGCACGGTGCCCTGCACGAAGCCGGCAAGCACCGCACCCGCCCGATCCTGATGTCCACCCTCGCCGCGATCCTGACCCTGCTGCCGCTGGCGCTGGCCATCGGCCAGGGCTCGCAGATGCAGCAGCCGCTGGCGGTGGCGATCATCGCCGGCATGCTGCTGCAGCTGCCGCTGGTGCTGCTGGTGATGCCGGTGCTGTACGCGCTGCTGCGCCGTCGCGACACGCCAGGTGCCGCATCCGCCGAATGAGGTTCTCCGCCCCCACGCCAAGGTGACCGCCATGCCGACGCCACGACTGCTCCGCTCCCTTGTGCCGGCCGCGCTGGCGCTGCTGCTCGCGCCGATGGCGAGCCAGGCCGCCGCGCCGGCACCGGCCATGCGCGTGCTGTCGAGCCTGCCGCTGGGCGGCGCGGGCGGCTGGGATTACCTCAGCTTCGACGCGGCGCGGCGGCACCTGTTCGTCAGCCGCGGCGATCGCGTGCTGGTGATCGACGTCGACGGCAACCGCCAGATCGGCACGCTTGCCGACACGCCCGGCGTGCACGGCGTCGCGATCGCCGAGGACTTGCAGCGCGGCTTCACCAGCAACGGCAAGAGCGCCTCGGTGACCGCGTTCGACCTGCGCACGCTCAAGCCCGTGGCGACCATCACCGGCACCGGCGAGAACCCCGACGCCATCGTCTACGACGCGCCCTCGCAGCACGTGCTCACCTTCAACGGCAAGAGCCATTCGGCCAGCGTGATCGACCCGGCCAGGGGCGCCGTGATCGCCACCATCGCGCTGCCCGGCAAGCCGGAGTTCGCGGTGTCCGATGGCGCCGGCCACGTCTACGACAACATCGAGGACAAGTCCGAGCTGGTGGAGATCGACACCGCCGCCAATACGGTGCTGCACACCTGGCCGCTGGCCCCGTGCGAGTCGCCCAGCGGGCTGGCCATCGACGTCGCGCACCACCGCCTGTTCTCGGTCTGCGACAACCGCCTGATGGTCGTCACCGATGCGCGCGACGGCCACCAGGTCGCCCGCGTGCCGATCGGCGACGGCCCGGATGGAGTGGTGTTCGACGCTGCGCAGTCGATGATCTACAGCGCCAACGGCGGCAGCGGCACGATCACCGCGATCCATCAGGACGACGCCGACCACTATCGCGTCCGTGCCACCCTTGCGACCCAGGTCAGCGCGCGCACGCTGACACTGGACCCGAAGCTGCACCGGCTCTATCTCTCCGCCGCGCGTTTCGGCAGCGCGCGGCAGCCGAATGGCCGGCACACGATCGTGCCGGGCAGCTTCGCCGTCCTGACCGTGGGGCAGCCTTGACGGTTGCGGCGACCAGCCCATGCCGGCCCGCCCCCGGTGCGGGCTTCACGCGTGACGTTGCGCCTGATCGAGGGAGGGTGAGGCCGGTTCGCTGATCGCGCGCGACGACGACAACCGCGCACACCAGCGCGCGGCGGTGACCGCCACGGCCGCGGCATTCATGCCGCGGGTATCCAGCGCGGCATTGGCGCCGCCATGCGGCCCGTACTTGGCCGGATCGGTCACCGAGAACAGGCCCAGCGTGGGCGTGCCGCTGGCGGCGGCCAGGTGCATGACGCCGCAGTCGGCGCTGATGAAGCCGTCCATGCAGGAGATCATCGCGGCCATCCGGCGCAGGTTGCGCGAGTAGTACGGCGCCAGTTGCGAGCCGAGCTGCGAGCGCCCATGCGCCGCCAGCATGTCCACCAGCTGCACCTGCGGGCACAGCGACTGGAACGTGTCCACGAACTGCCGCCACCAGTCCTCGCTGTAGCACTTGGCACCGGTGGCGTTGGGGAAGATCGCCACCGTCATGTCGCGGTGCCCGCCTGCCTCGCCACGGACCCGCGCCAGTGTCTTGGCCGCCGCCTGCTTCTCGCCGGTGGTCAGGTCGAGATTGAGTCGGGGATAGTCGGCGGCGATCGTGCCGGCATACGCCTGGCGCAGCAGGAACACGCCGCGGTCGGCCAGGTGGGCAGGCCACGTCAGCGCATGCCATGCGGAGGCGGGATTCACCAGCGCATCCGGAAATCCCAGCTTGTGTCTGGCCTGCGCCATGGCCAGCGCGATCCGCCCCGACTGCGAGCCGTTGCAGGCGTCGATGGCGAGGTCGTAGCGGCATCGTCGCAGCGCGCGCAATACCCCGGCGGAGTACCAGATGTGCCGGGCGATCTTCTGCGGCAACGCGAAAACGTCGTGGACACTGAACCGGTTCGCGTACAGACAGGCCGTGGCGTGGCTGCCGAGGATGTCGATCTCCGCGCCCGGATAAAGCGTCTCGATCTCCGCGATAAGCGGGCTGATCAGCACACTGTTGCCCAGCCGGTGATTCGGGCGGCAGACCAGCACCCGATGAATGCCGGTGGTCGGCAAGCCACCCGGAGCGCATAACTGACCACCCACCTTGTGGAACATCCGGCGCAGCATCCAGCTCACCGCAACCCGTCGCCAGGCGTCTTTCGGGAGCGATCGCTTGAGCGAACCGGTGGCCGTTGGCGGCGCGGCGACGAACTGGCGGACGATAGCGGTGATGGTCATGACGCCAGCATGAGGCACGTCGCTTTCAGCTCGCTTATCGACCGGTGAGGATCTGGTTAAGGCAACGCACGAACCGTGCCCCGATGCCCGTCATTCCCGCTTTCGCGCACCGTTGTCCGGAATGAATCCGCAGGCACCCCGGCCGCTCATCGCAGCCTGCCGCACGGACTGGTTCCGGTTGACCGCTCCAGCGCGTCGTCAGGGATGCCTCAATCGTTGTCCGCGCCTTCCAGCGAGTTCTCCAGCACCTTGCCGGTCTTTGCGTCGACGCCGACCTCGTGCGTCGCCTTGGCGGAGCTGATGTCGAACGAGTAGCGCAGGCCGCTGCCGCCGGGCTCCTGCTCCAGCTCCTCCTTGACGATCTTGCCGGGATACGCCTTCAGGGCGATGTCGCGGGCATGACTCATGTCGATCTTCGCCTGCGTCTTGAGATTCGCCGGCGGGGTGGCTTGCGCCGGCAGGGTGGCGCTGGCCGCCAGCAGGGCCAGCGCGAGGGAAACAACCAGTACGTTGCGCATGTTCATTCCTTCAGTCATGGGGGAATGACAGCGTCGCCGAACAAGCTTCGTGGACGCTTAGGGATGCTCTGATCTATTCCACGCACCCGGCATGACGTCCAGAAGGCCCGCAGGGTGTGTTGCGTGGCGCAGGGCAGACTGGTCGTCTGTTCAAGCTACGCGGCGCAGCCTGCGGGCCTTCTGGACGTCACCCCATCATTTGATTCAATGCGTCGGGGCCGCACTGTATGCGCGCAGCGGTTCGCCCCAGCGTCTGGACAGACGGCCAGTCTGCCGTCGCCGCTGCGACAAACCGCTGCGCGCATACAGCGCGGTGACGGGTACGCGGAACAGATCAGGGCATCCCTGGTGCCGGCCGGATGCGGCGGTGTTCCTGCTCAACCCGGCAGTCGCCATCTTCCGCGAGGCCGATGCGGAGGGATGCCCGTGCTGCCGGCCTTCGAGGTGCTCGCGGCGGTCAGCAGGTGCACGAAGCGGGCCGCGATCACGCCGGTGCTGAAGCGCTCGCGCACGAAGGCCTCGGCCGCCACGCCCATCGGCTGCCGGCGCGACGGGTCGCACATCGCCACGATGGCGGCACGCCATGCTTCGACGTCGCCGGGCGGCAGCAGCACGCCGGTGACGCCGGGCTGCAGCGTTTCCGGGATACCGCCGATGTCGCTGGCCAGCACCGGCAGGCCGGCGGCCTGCGCCTCCACCGAGACGCGCCCGAAGGTCTCCGTCGCGATCGACGGAAAGGCCAGCATCGACATGGCGCTGTAGTACGGGTGGATGTCGTTGACCCAACCCGGAAAATGGTGACGGCTGCCCAGCGGATGCGCGGCGGCGCGCTCGCGCAGCGCCGGCGCATCCGGCCCGTCGCCCAGCCACAGGCAATGCAGCTGCGGCTGCTGCGCCATCGCCGCGGTGGCGGCGTCGAACAGGGTGAAGATGCCCTTGCCCCGCTGCATCCGGCCGCAGTAGCCGAGCACGACCGGGTCGCCGAAGATGTCCAGGCTGCGCAGGATCGCGCTGCGCTGCACCGGGTCGTGCCGGCACAGCGCCATGTTCACCGGGTTGTACAGCACCTGCACCAGGCCCGGCGGCACGCCGCGCTCGAGATAGGCGCGGCGCGCATGGCGGGACACGGCGAAAAAGCGGTGCGCCAGCCGCGGCAGCAACCAGGCCGAGGCGCGCTTCATCGGCGGCACGCGATGGCGGAACAGCACGACCGGGATGCGCAGCAACCGCCCGATCACGATCAGCGGCCAGTACTCCTTGCCGAAGTTGCCGACCAGCCAGTGCGGCCGCCGCTGCCGCGCCGTGCGCAGCACCGCGGCGTAGCCGCGCAGGTCCAGCGCGTTGCGGAAGGTGGCGCGGTGCAGCTGCACCGCGCTGTCGGCAAGCTGCTGTTCGATCAGTCCGTCGGCGGCCGTGACCACGCCGACCTCGTGGCCGGCCCCGGCCAGCGCCTGCGCCAGCGCGACGAAATGAGTGGCCGCGCCGGTGTGCTCCGGGTTGGTGCCGACCAGCAGGAACTTCATGCGCGGCGATCCTCGTAGCGGGTCAGCACGCGCGCGGCGAACTGCGGCAGCAGGTGGTGCCGCGCCACCTGGATCCGCGGCAGTCGCCAGAGGTCGGCGCCGGCCACGGCACGCCCCCGTCGCGTGGTGGTGGCCGCTGCGTAGCCGGCTTCGCGGGCCATCGCCACCACCCGCTCGTCCGCATCGCCGTAGGGATAGCAGAACTGGGTCACGGCGCAGCCGAGGCGATCCTCCAGGTCGGCCTTGCAGCCGTGGATCTCGCCGTGCAGGGCGGCGTCCGTGCATTGGCTGAGTCGCGGGTGGCTGCGCGTGTGTGCGCCGATCTCCATGCCGGCGTCGTTCCAGCGGCGCATGTCCGCGGCGGACATCAGCGGCTTGCGGATGCCGAGCCGTTCGGCGTCCCACGTGTTGAAGCGGCCGATGCTGCCGCTGACCATGTAGATCGTGGCGCTGAAGCCGAACGACTGCAGCACCGGCAGCGCCGCGTCGAGGTTGTCGACGTAGCCGTCGTCCAGCGTGATGGCGACGACCCGCCCGCGGCGTTCGCCGCGCAGGTACGGCAGCGCCGCCGACATCGACAGGCCGGTGTAGCCCAGCTGCTGCAGCAGCCACATCTGTCGCGCGAATTTCGCGGGGCTGACATACAGACTGCGGTAACTGCGCAAGCCTGCGGGGGCCACCGCGATGTTGTGATACATGAGCACGGGCACGATCTGGCCGCCCGCCTTTCCCGCCTTGTCCATGCCTGTTCCGCCGCACCCGGGTTGGCCCACCGGCACGCATCGGCCGGTGGCATCGGCCGGCATTCTCGGGGCGGGCGGCTTTCAGCCGGCTTACGCAGGCGCAGGCTGGCGTTTCAGTGTCGTCGCGGGCGCTTCGCTCAGCCGTTGCGCGGGATGCTCACGTGCACGCGCAGGCCGTGGCCGAACGGCGAGTCGAGCAGCTCGATGCTGGCGCCATGCAGCTCGGCGGCGCGCTGCACGATCGACAGGCCGAGGCCGTAGCCTTCGCCGCGGCTGCTCGATTCGCGGTGGAAGCGGGCGAACACCGCGGCGCGCCGTTCGGGCGGGATGCCGGGGCCGTCGTCGGCCACGTCGATGGTAGTGGTGACCACCCCTTGCGTGATCGACAGCTGCACCTGGCCGCCGGCCGGCACGTGGCGCATGGCGTTCTCGATCAGGTTGCGCAGCAGCGCAGCCAGCGCAACCTCGTGGCCTTGCACCTGCAGCGGCTGGTCGTCGTGGCTGAAGCCCAGCTCGGCGCCGCTTTCGGCAATCACCGGAGTCAGCTCCTCGATCACGTCGCTGGCCACGCGCACCAGGTCGACCGGCTGGCGCTGCTCCGGCGCGGTGCCGGATTCCAGCCGCGCCAGCGCCAGCAACTGCTCGACGCGCCGCGCCAGCGCGGCCACGTTGTGGCGCGCGCCGACCAGGCTGGCCTCCGCTTCGGCAGGGTCGCGGGTGGCCATGGCGCTCTCGATGTTGAGCATGATCGAGGCCAGCGGCGTGCGCAGTTCATGCGCCACGTCGGCGCTGAAACGGTGCTCGCGCTCCAGCGCATCGGCAAGCCGCCGCAGCTGCCCGTTCAGCGCATCGAGCACGGGCTGCAGCTCCAGCGGCGCGCGTTCCAGCACGATCGCCTCGCGACTGCCCAGCGCGCGCGAGGCCAGTGCGCCGGTCAGCGACTGCAGCGGACGCAGGCCGCGCCGCACCGCCCAGCCGACCAGCAGGCCGAGCAGCGGCAGGCCGATCAGCAGCGGCAGGGCATGGTCGAACCACAGCGCGCGCAGGATGTCGTGGCGGCTGTCGTAGCGCTCGCCGGTGCGGATCACCAGGCCGTCGCGCGGGTCGGGCAGGGTGAACAGGCGCCAGCGGTAGCCGTTGGCGCGGATGTCGCGGTACTCGCCGTCGCCGGCCTGCGGCGCGGGCAAGCCGGCGAGGTTGGTGGTGGCCATCACCAGGCGGCCGGCGGTGTCGAACACCTGAAAGCCGACCTCGGACTCGAACGTGTGGCCGCGCCGGCGCATGGCCTGCGCCTGGGGCGTCTCGATCGGCACCAGCTGGCCGTTCCGGTTGTGGCTGCGCAACGCGTCGGGGCCTTCCTGGTCGAGGATCACCTGCAGCGTGCGGGCCGACTGCGCCAGGCGGCCGTCGGACAATTCGTTGACCTCCTGCATGGTGCGCCGGAAGCTGAGCACCGCCAGCGGCAGCAGCACCATCAGCATCACGCCGATGATCAGCCAGCGCAGCCGGCCGCGCAGGCTGGGCTGGTTCATTCGGGCTCCCGCGGGATCATGTAGCCGAAGCCGCGCACGGTGCGCACGGTGTCGTAGCCGAGTTTCTTGCGCAGCGTATGCACCAGCACCTCCAGCGCGTTGTCGCCGACCACGGTGTCCAGACCATACAGCGAGTTGACCAGGCTTTCGCGGCGCACCAGCTTGCCGGCGCGCTCCAGCAGGATCTGCAGCAGGGCGAATTCGCGCCGGGTCAGTTCGACCGCCTCGCCGCGACAGGTCACCTGCGAGGTGGCCAGGTCCAGCGCCAGCGCGCCGACCTCGATGCGGTTGACCGCCAGGCCCTGCGCGCGCCGGCTCAGCGAGCGGATGCGCGCGCACAGCTCGTCCAGGTGGAACGGCTTGATCAGGTAATCGTCGGCGCCGGCATCGAGCCCGTGCACGCGCGCCTGCAGGCCGTCGCGCGCGGTCATCACGATCACCGGCGTTGTGACGTGGCTGCGGCGCGCCTCGACCAGCACGTCGAGACCGTCCTTGCCGGGCAGGCCGAGATCGAGCAGCACCAGGTCGGCGGTTTCGTCGCGCAGCGCGATCAGTGCCTCGCGACCGTCGCGCAGCCAGCTCACCGTATAGGCGAGGCGTTCCAGCGCGCGCTGGATCGCGGCGCCGAGCTGGGCGTCGTCCTCGACCAGGATGATGTGCACGAACAGGCTCCGGTGTGGCGGCGGCCCGGGGGATTATCCGTGTGCCGGCTTAAGAAGTGCTTATGGCGCAGTCGACGCTTCCACGGCATGCGGGCTGCGAGATCCGGACGAAGCGTTCGACCGCGTGTCGCCGGCGATCAGCCGGGCTCGGCCGGGCGCAGCAGCTCGTCCAGCGGTTGCGCCTTGCCGAACAGCCAGCCCTGGGCAAGCGCCACGCCCTGCCGGTGCAGGAAATCGGCCTGTTCCCGGGTCTCCACGCCCTCGCTGATCAGGGTCAGCTTCAGCGAACGGGCCATCTCGATGATGTGCAGCGCCACCTCGCTGGTAACCGAACCGGTGCCGATGGCGTCGACGAAGACCTTGTCGATCTTCAGGTAATCGGCGTGCAGCTGGGTAAGCTGCGACAGGTTGGAGAAGCCGGTGCCGAAGTCGTCGATCGCCACCCGGATGCCCAGCGCGTGGATGCGCGCGATCGTGCGGTTGGCGCTGGCCGGGTCGATGAAGGAGCTCTCGGTCACCTCCACCACGATGTTGTGCACGCCGATGCCGGGCGTGGTCAGCAGGCGCTGCAGATGTTCGACGACGGTGCCGGACAGCAGGTCGCTCGGCGCCAGGTTGACGCTGATGTAGCAGCCCGGATGCTGGCTGAAGAAGCGTGGCCCGTCGATGGCGAGGCGGGCGAGCACGTACTCGGTGAAGCGGGCGGTCAGTCCGCAATCCGCCGCCGCCTGCACGAACAGCGCCGGGCGCATGCCGATCTGCTTGTTGGCGGGCCAGCGCAAGAGTGCCTCGGCCCCGGCCATGGTGTGGGAGCCCAGTTCGACGATCGGCTGGTAGTACAGCACGAACTCCTGCCGGTTCAGTGCCGCCCGCAGCAGCGCCGGCAGCGACGCGCGCTGGCGCGCCAACAGCACGATGGCACCGACCATCGCCGCACCCAGCACCAGCCCGACGGGAAGCAGCACCAGGGCAAGGTCGCGCAGGCGGGCAATCAGCCAGGCGCGCGGAATCGCCGCGTAGGCACCCACGTCGAAACGTTGCGAGTCTTCGATGGCTACCAGGTAGTGGCCGTCGTAGAAGATCGTGCGCCGCGCCTTGCCGTGCTGCTGCAGCCACGCCGGGTCAAAGTGGCCGTGATGGGCCCAGACCTTGCCGGCGCTGCGCCCGAACACGCCCTGCGCAAGGTCCGGCACGGAAGGGCTTTCGACCAGCAGGCTGTCCGGGGAAACGGCCGTGGCGTAATGGCCATCGCCGAGCACCACGAACGGGCGGCTGCCGTCGATGGAGACCGGGAAATGCACCCGTGTCCCTTTCGGACTCACGTACGCCGGTGGTCCCATCTGCATGCCGTCGACCTGCGGGCCGATGGCCGAGCAGGCGATGCGGTCGCCGGAGACGTAGGCAGCCGTCTGCACATGGTCGTAATCGAGCAGAATCCGGCGCAGCTGCGCGCGCTTCGCCTCGGAGCACGTGCCGGAGGGGTCCAGACCGGTCAAGCGCTGATAGGCGGCCGCGGACTGTTCGCCCACCGCTTCCGTGCGATGGATGATCGTGCGGGCAATGTTCGATGCCTGGGCGCCGGCTTCCTCCATCGACTGGTGGCGGGCGATCAGCAGTGCCGCCACCAGCGGCACGACGATGGCCACGATGCACAGCGTCAATGCAATGGTGGTGGCAAAACGCCTTGGCACCGTTCCCCCTTGCCGCGCCCGTGTCCGGACGGCTCGTCGGAGTCGTGATGATGCATCAACGCCGCGGTCGTGCCTATCCGCTCATGCGCCGGCGGCGCGCCTCAGAAGCGCAGGTGCACGAACAGCGAGGGACCGTCCAGTTTCATGTCGAGGTTGGCATGGTAGGCCTGTTTGCGCTGGTGCAGCACTACGCGGCTGTAGCCGTATTCGGCGCCGAAGCCCAGGTGCGGCAAGGGCAGCCACTCCACGCCCAGCGCGGCATTGACGATGTGGCCGCTGAGCCGGCGGCCGTTCTTCTTCACCCCGGCGGCGTCGGCGTACATGCGCCACTGGTCGTTGAACGCATGGCGCCAGCCGAGCTGCAGCATCGGTGCCCAGGCGCCGTCGCTGGTGCTGGAGGAGGCCTGCCCCACCGGCTCGCCGTTGACGCTGGCCTGACCGCTGATGCCGGCGTGCACGCGGTAGTAGGCGCCGCCCAGACCCAGCCCGAACACGTTGTTGCCGTGGCCGAACCACCAGCGCCAGGAGGCGCTGCCGAAGTCGAAGTTCAGCTTGCCGCGCACCGTGGCGGCGGCCTCGTAATCGTTGCCGGCGTAGCTGATCGAGCGCGCCAGGCTTCGGCGGCGCGAGCGGTTGACGCTGTAGTAGTCCAGCGAGAAACCCTGGCTGTCGCCGACCAGGAAATCCAGTCGCGCGCGCGGCACGCGCTTGCGGTCGTTGAAGCCGAGGTCGTTCTCCAGGCTGAAGTTGCCGCCGTACCGGCCGCCCGCATCGCTGGCGCCGAGGGTGGTGTCGACGTGCGCGTCGTAGCCGCCCAGCCACAGGCTGACCCGATCGAGTGCGGGCGACTGCTGCGCGCAGGCCAGCCCGCTGGCCAGTGCCAGCGGGAGCAAGGCGGCGGCGCGCCGCGCATGCCGGCGGATCGGGGGATGGATCATCTGCCGTGTCTCCGGGTGGTGATGAATGCTGCGGGGCATTCATGGCCATCCTGATTCCCGCGGACATGGTAGGAACAGCGCGTGTGCAAGCGCCGTGCAGGCTCGTTGCCGCTGGCGCGCGGCGAACGATAGAATCGGGCGAGGAGTCCGGACGGTTCTGGCCGCCACGCTCCCAGTCCAGGGTGAGCGCATGCGGGCGATCGCGACGATGGCCTGCCATGCCGCGCGCCTGCATGACAGCTGGTTCGAGGCGGTTGTCGTGCGTGATGCACCGGGGTGCCGGTCCGGTGACGGGCGACACCGACGATGTTTCCATCGAACGCAGTGAGCGATGCCCGACAACCTCATCCCAGGCGCCATCCTCTGCCTGCCTTTCGCGGCGGCGGTGGTGACGTGGCTGATGCGCGAGCGCGGGCACAATCGCGCCGCCTGGTTGATGACCGCCACCGCGCTGCTCGGCCTGGCCCTTTCGTTGTGGCTGGCCCCGGCGATCCTCACCGGCGCGGTGCTGCGCCAGACCATCCCGTGGGCGGGCTCGCTGGGGCTGGACCTGGTGCTGCGGATCGACGGCTTCGCCTGGCTGTTCATGCTGCTGATCTGCGGCATCGGCGCGCTGGTGGGCGTGTATGCGCGCTACTACATGTCGCCGGACGATCCGCTGGCGCGCTTCTTCGCGCTGCTGCTGGCGTTCATGGGTTCGATGCTGGGCATCGTGATGTCCGGCAACGTGATCCAGCTGGTGTTCTTCTGGGAGCTGACCAGCCTGTTCTCGTTCCTGCTGATCGGCTACTGGCACAACGGCGCCTCGGCGCGCGACGGCGCGCGGATGGCGCTGATCGTCACCTCCGGCGGCGGCTTCTGCCTGCTCGCCGGCATGCTGTTGCTGGGCCACATCGCGGGCAGCTACGAGCTGGACGCGATCCTCGCTGCGGGCGACGCGGTGCGCGCGCACCCGTGGTACACGCCGACCCTGCTGCTGGTGCTGCTCGGCGCCTTTACCAAGAGCGCGCAGTTCCCGTTCCACTTCTGGCTGCCGCAGGCGATGTCGGCGCCCACGCCGGCGTCGGCCTACCTGCATTCGGCGACGATGGTGAAGGCCGGCGTGTTCCTGCTGGTGCGCTTCTGGCCGGTGCTGGGCGGCACCGCGGAGTGGTCGTGGATCGTCGGGGGCGTGGGCCTGGTCACGTTGATCCTGGGCGCCTACGCGGCGATGTTCGAGCAGGACCTGAAAGGCGTGCTGGCCTATTCGACGATCAGCCACCTGGGCCTGATCACCATGCTGGTAGGGCTGGGCAGCGCGCTGGGCGTGGTGGCGGCGATCTTCCACATCGTCAACCACGCCACCTTCAAGTCCTCGCTGTTCATGGCCGCCGGCGCGGTCGACCACGAGGCCGGCACGCGCGACCTGCGCAGGCTCGGCGGCCTGTACCGGGTGATGCCGGTCACCGCCACGCTGGCGCTGGTGGCCGGCGCGGCGATGGCCGGGGTGCCGCTGCTGAACGGCTTCCTGTCCAAGGAGATGTTCTTCGCCGAGACGCTGGCGGCGCGCCAGGGCCCGCTGCTGGACGCGATCTCGGTGGTGATCGCGGTGGCGGCCAGCGCATTCGGCGTGACCTACTCGATCCGCTTCGTGCGCGGCGTGTTCTTCGGTCGCATGCCTGCCGACCTGCCGCGCGAACCGCATGAGCCGCCGCTGTGGATGCGCTTGCCGATCGGCTTCCTCGCGCTGGCCTGCCTGCTGGTGGGCGTGCTGCCGGGGCGGGTGATCGGACCCACCTTGCACGCGGCGGCCGGCGCGGTGCTCGGCGCGGAGATGCCGGCGTACAGCCTGGCGGTGTGGCACGGCCTGACCACGCCGCTGCTGATGAGCGTATTCGCCTTCGCCGCCGGCTGCCTGCTGTTCGCCAGCCTGCGCCGTCGCTTCGATACCATCGAGACGGCGCCGCTGACCAGCCGCTTCAGCGGCAAGCGGCTGTTCGAGCGTGCGCTGGCGCTGTTCGCGGCGGACTGGCCGCAGCGGATCGAGCGGCTCTATCCGAGCCGGCGGCTGCAGTCGCAGTTGCTGTGGATCGTGCTGCTCGCCCTGCTGGCCGCCGTGCTGGCGGCAACCACGGCACCGCTGGATTTTCGCCCGCACTGGTCCAGCATCGATCCGGCGTTCGCGCTGCTGTGGCTGCTCGGCGCGGCCTGCGCGATCGGCGCGGCAACCCAGGCCAAGTTCCATCGCCTCGCCGCGCTGGTGCTCACCGGCGGCGCGGGGCTGGTGTCGTGCGTGAGCTTCGTGTGGCTGTCCGCGCCTGACCTGGCGGCGACCCAGCTGCTGGTGGAGGTGGTCACCACGATCCTGATCCTGCTCGGCCTGCGCTGGCTGCCCAAGCGTATCGCCGGGGTCGCGCCCGAGGGCTGGCGCCAGCGCTTCCGCCGTCGCCGCGACATCGTGATCGCGCTGGCGGTGGGCGTGGGCGTGGCCAGCCTGGCCTATGCGGCGATGACGCATCCGGTGTCCGATTCGGTCTCGCGCTTCTTCCTCGAGCGCGCCTACACCGAGGGTGGCGGGCACAACGTGGTCAACGTGATCCTGGTCGACTTCCGCGGCTTCGACACGCTGGGCGAGATCAGCGTGCTGGCGATCGTGGCGCTGACCGTGTTCGCCCTGCTGCGCCGCTTCCGCCCGGCGGCCGAAAGCATCAGCGCGCCGGAGCAGCAGCGCCAGCAGAGGGTGCTGGAGACGGACGAGCCCGGCCGCGCGGCGGACCATTCGCTGACCGACTACCTGATGATCCCGGGCCTGATCATCCAGCTGATGGCGCCGGTGATCCTGCTGTTCGGGCTGCACCTGTTCCTGCGCGGGCACGACCTGCCGGGCGGCGGCTTCGTCGCCGGCATCACCGTGGCGGTGGCGCTGATCCTGCTGTACATGGCGCGCGGCGCGCGCTGGGTGGAGTCGCGCCTGCGCGTGCTGCCGCTGCGCTGGATTGGCGCCGGGCTGCTGCTGGCCTTGTTCACGGGGCTGGGCTCGCTGGTATTTGGACGTCCATTCCTGACCAGCCATTTTCAGTACCTGGCGCTGCCGCTGTTCGGCCGCGTGCCGCTGGCGACGGCGCTGCTGTTCGACCTTGGCGTGTTCGCCACGGTGGTGGGCGCGACCATCCTGATGCTGATCGCGCTGGCGCACCAGTCGCTGCGACGTCCGCGCCAGGTGTCGGCCGCCGCCGCGGAAGGGGAGGGCTGATGGAACTGGTGCTGGCCGCCGCGATCGGGATTCTCGCTGCCTCCGGCGTGTGGCTGCTGCTGCGTCCGCGCAGCTTCCAGGTGATCATCGGGCTGACCCTGATTTCCTATGCCGTGAACCTCTTCATCTTCTCCATCGGCGGCCTGCGCACCGGCGCCGATCCGGTGCTGCACGAGGTGGCCGGCAACGTCGCGCAGTACACCGACCCGCTGCCGCAGGCGCTGGTGCTCACCGCGATCGTGATCGGTTTCGCCACCACCGCGCTGTTCCTGGTGGTGCTGCTGACCTCGCGCGGGCTGACCGGCAACGATCACGTCGACGGCGAGGACGGCACGCCGTGAGCCAGCACCTGGTCGTCGCGCCGATCTTGCTGCCGCTGCTCATTGCCGCGCTGCAGCTGCTGGTGGGCGAGAAGCGCCGGCGCACGGCGCTGGCGCTGAGCATCGCCTCGTGCGTGGCGCTGGTGCTGCTGGCCGCCGCGCTGCTGCTGGAGGTGTCCGCCGACGGCGCGCTGGCGGCGGTCTACCGCATCGGCGACTGGCCGGCGCGCTTCGGCATCGTGCTGGTGGCGGACCGGCTTTCCGCGCTGATGGTGCTGCTCACCAGCGTGCTGGCGCTGGCGTTGCTGCCGTATGCGCTGGGTCGCTGGCAGCATCGCGGCGGCCATTTCCAGCCGCTGCTGCAGTTCCTGCTGATGGGCTTGAACGGCGCCTTCCTCACCGGCGACCTGTTCAATCTTTTCGTGTTCTTCGAAGTGCTGCTGGCGGCGTCCTACGGCCTGGCGCTGCACGGCTCCGGTGCGCGGCGGGTCAGCGCGGGGCTGCATTACATCGCGGTCAACCTGACCGCCTCGATGCTGTTCCTGCTCGGCGTCAGCCTGATCTTCGGCGTCACCGGCACGCTCAACATGGCGGCGCTGGCCGAGCTGATCCCGCACGTGCCGGAGCGCACCCGCGCGCTGCTGCATGCGGGCGCGGCGCTGCTCGGCGTGGCGTTCCTGATCAAGACCGCGATGTGGCCGCTCGGCTTCTGGCTGCCGCGCACCTACGCGGCCGCGGCGCCGGCGGTGGCCGCGATGTTCGCGCTGATGACCAAGCTCGGCATCTACGTGCTGCTGCGCCTCGGCCTGCTGCTGTTCGGCGCTGGCGCCGGGCCCGCCTCGGCGCATTTCGGCAGCGCGTGGATGCTGTGGGGCGGCATGGCCACGCTGGTGGCCGGCACCATCGGCATGCTGGGCGCGCGCGACCTCGGCAAGCTGGCAGGCTACAACGTGGTGGTCTCCGCCGGCACCCTGCTCGGCGCGATCGGCCTGCAGCAGAGCGCGGTGACCGCCGGCGCGCTGGCCTACCTGGTGATCTCCACCCTGGCGATCGCCGCGTTCTTCCTGATTGCCGGCCTGCTCGCCTCCGACGGCGACGACGATACCGACGACACGCTGAGCCTGGAACCGTACGAGCAGCCCGGCGAGACCCCCGCGAACGAAAGCCTGTACGCGCAGGAGGACGAGAGCCGCGTGGTGATCCCGGCGCCGATCGCGATGCTGGGCCTGAGCTTCTCGGCCTGCGCGGTGCTGCTGGCGGGGCTGCCGCCGCTGTCCGGGTTCCTGGCCAAGTTCGCGTTGCTGGCACCGATGCTCGATGACGCCGCGCGCGGCGGCGCGGACGCGCTGTTCACACTGATCGTCGCGGCCGGTTTCAGCACGGTGATCGCGCTGTGCCGCGCCGGCATCCAGATCTTCTGGGTCGAGCCGGAGCGGATCTTTCCGAAGGTACGGCTCGTCGAAAGCGTGTCCATCGCGCTGTTGCTCGGCCTGTGCGTGGTGCTGACGGTGTGGGTCGAGCGGCCGCTGCACTACCTGCGCGACGCCGCCGCGCAGTTGCATGCGCCCGCCAACTACATCCACGCCGTGCTGCCGGATGCGAGGGTCGCGCCATGATCCGCCGCTGGTTGCCACATCCATTGCTGTCCGCGCTGCTGGTGCTGATCTGGCTGATCTTCAACCAGAGCGTGGCGCTCGGCACCGTGTTGCTCGGCGTGGTGTTCGCCATCGTGCTGGGCCGGCTGTTCGACCTGCTGGATCCCCCGAAGGCGCGGCTGCGCCACTATCCGTTGCTGCTGCGCCTGTTCGTGCGGGTGGTGCGCGACATCGTGCGCTCCAACATCGCAGTGGCGCGCATCGTGCTGTTCAACAAGCGTCCGGTGCATTCGGGTTTCGTCGCGATCCCGCTGGAGCTGACCGACCGTTATGGCCTGGCCGTGCTGTCGTGCATCATCACCTCCACCCCCGGCACGATCTGGGTCAGCTACGACTCCAGCGCCAACGTGCTGCTGATCCACGTGCTGGACCTGGTCGACGAGGCCGGCTGGATCGACTCGATCAAGCAGCGCTACGAGCGCCCTCTGCTGGAGGTTTTCCAATGAGCCACGAACTGCTCGACGTGTCGATCCGCGCGGCGCAGATCCTGCTGCTGCTGGCGATGGCCTTCTCGCTGATCCGCATGGTGCGCGGCCCGCGCGCGCAGGACCGCGTGCTGGCGCTGGACGCGCTGTACGTCAACGCGATGATCCTGCTGCTCACCATCGGCATCCGCAGCGGCAGCATGCTCTACGTCGAGGCCGGCCTGGTCATCGCCCTGCTCGGCTTCGCCAGCACGGTGGCGTTGTCGAAATTCCTGATGCGCGGGCAGGTGATCGAATGAACCACCTCGACGCCCTGCCACCGTGGGCGGCCGTCACCGTCGCCGTGCTGATGCTGCTGGGCGCGCTGTTCGCCTTCGTCGGCTCGCTCGGCCTGCTGCGCCTGAAGAACTTCTACCAGCGCGTGCATGCGCCCACCCTGGGCACCACGCTGGGCACGTTCTTCATGCTGGCCGCCTCGATCACCTGCTTCTCGGTGCTGCACGGCCGGCCGATCTTCAACGAAGTGCTGATCGGCGTGTTCCTCACCCTGACCACCCCGATCACCCTGATGCTGCTGGTGCGCGCCGCGCTGTACCGCGACCGCGAGGAAGGCTCGCTGGACGTGCCGCAGCTGACGCGAGAGGACTGACCGCGCGCGAGCCGCAACGCGGCGTGGCCGATGCGAACGTGCCGGCCCCGCGATCCGATGCCGCGGCGAACCGCTTGCAGCATCCGCTCGAACACCACCTGTCGTTTGGCCTCGTCACGCGCGATCCTGCGTGTGACGAGGCACGCCATGGTCATGCATGCAATCGTTTTTCGAGATCGGGCACCGGAACGAACACGAAGGCCTTTCCTTCGCGGGATTGGCGCAGGAATCCTTCGGCCACCAGGGCAAGCAGGTCGGCCCTGGCGGTCTGGTACGACGTGCCGTGGCTTCCGCGATGCATCTCGATGGTGAAGACTTTTCCCGGGTTCCTGAGGGCGTTCAGAAGGAGCGCTCTTTGCCTGTGGTTGATCCGGTGAGCCAACGGGCTGCCGGGTTTGAGCAGCGCCGCGGCGGCTGCCTGCTCATTCTGCTTTCGCGTGATGTAGCCATGAACGCCATCGATGGCTTCGAGAATGACGGTCAGCTGGTGAGCCACGAAATAGGTGGTGTCCCCCTCGTCGGTCTCCGTGTGCAGGTATGACCGCATGTACTGGGTGGGGGCGCGCTTGAGGATGCTCGATATCGACAGATACTCCGCCATCCAGAAACCCGATCTCAGCAGCGACCAGTAGAACAACGTCCTGGCGGTCCGGCCGTTTCCGTCGACGAACGGATGGTCGTAGCCGATCTGGAAGTGGATCAGGATCGCCCTGACCACCGGGTGCACGAAGTGCTCGCCGTCGTCCGACTGGTTGGCGAAGTCGCAAAGGGCCTGCAGGCGCTGCTCGAGTTCCCGTGCCGGTGGCGGCACGTGGAGAACGCGACCAGTCTCGTCCTCGATGACAATGTCTTCCGAGGGCAATCGGAATCTTCCCGCGCAGCCCTCGTCCTCGAGCGTTCCATCGGTCAGTTTGCGGTGGATCTCGAAAACCGCCGCAGGGGTCAGCGGCCGCTGCCTCCATGCTTTCAGTTCGCGCATGGCCAGGTAGTTGTTGTAGATCATGCGTTCGCCGTAATCACGCGGCTCTCGCCCGCTGCGAAGCATGTCTTTTGCGACCTGGGTGGTCGTGGCAGCTCCTTCAAGCTGCGACGAAGTCATCGCTTCTTCCATCAGGGATCGAACGAGGTAACGTTCGCGGGTGACTTCTGATTGAGATGCCTCCTGGCCACGAAGCGCGCCAGCGGCATCACGGCCAATCAGGAACAGGTTTCGCTGGATGCTGTCACTCAGAACGACGGTGAATGGGTTGCCCGCCTTGTCCTTCAACGGCATTTCCTGGCGCAACCCGCGGCGCGCCATCTTGATTCCCAGCCACCATTCTTCAGGCGTCAGGTTCTCGGGTGGCGTGAGATGGCGCAGCTGATCCCAGTGCTCGTATCGTCCCTTGACCTCGGGGCCAAGCTTGGCGAGAAGTATCTTGCGGACGTCGGAACGCTCGAACAGGTCGCCGAGCGCCGGGGGTGGCATGGGGAGTTTCATGGGGCACCTGTCAATTTGCTACTAATTGATAGCGTAATTAGTAGCAAATTGACAGTGCCATGCGCCGGCTTCGCGACGGGCCGCCCGTACGCCATGAACCCGGAGCGGGCGGTACCTCCTCCACCCGCAATATGTACGAGCCCACGCTTGTGGTGTGCAGACCCGATAGCCGACGAGGGTGGTGGTGATCAGCCTGCTTGGGCGGCGGCTGCCATCGGGGCCGGGCACCTGGGCGCCGAAGGCCGGCTGGCCTTTGGTGTGCGTGACACCAGTTCGAACTGCCGGCCCGCGCTTTACCGCGACCGCGAGGAAGGCTCGCTGGAGGTGCCGCAGCCGACGCGAGAGGGCTGAACGCGGCAGGGCCGATGCGAAGCTGGCCCTGCCGCGAACCGGCGCGGCGATTACAGCGTGCGCTCGAACTCCTTCACCTGGCGCTGCGCCTCGTCGCGGGCGATGCCGTAACGCTCCTGCACCTTGCCCACCAGGTATTCGGTGTTGCCCTCGGCACGGGTCAGGTCGTCGTCGGTCAGGTCGCCCCACTTGGCCTTGATCTTGCCGGTGAGCTGTTTCCAGTTGCCTTGGATGCGGTCGTTGTTCATGTGTGTCGACTCCGTGTTGGGGACTCGCGGCGGGGGCTTCCGGGGGAAACCCTCCCGCGCCACCCACTCTCCGGAATCCGTGTGAGCGGCGGGTCGTCAGTTCGTGTAGAGGGGGCGGGGGCGTTCATGATGGGCAGGTCGCGGGTGCGCCTGCCGCGCCGGATCAGCGTTTGCCGAATGCGCTGTCGGCATCGTCCTCGAGCGCGGCGATCACGGCGGCGGTGTCCTGGTCCAGCACCGGCGCGGCAAACGGCGCCGGTCCCGGCGTGCGGCCGAAGCGGATCGACTGGGCGACGCCGCGGTAACGGCCCACCAGCGGGTGCTCGAAGGTGTCGATGATGCCCTGCGATTGCACTTGGGGGTGGTCGAACATGTCCTCGATCCGACGCGCGGCGGCGCACGGTACCTCGTCGCCGAACAGGTCCTCCCATTCCAGCGCGCTGCGCGCGGCGAGCGCCGCGTGCAGTTGCGGCAGGATCTCGGCGAAGTGCTGCGCGCGCTTGCGCACGGTGTCGTAGCGCGGATCGTCGGCCAGCGCGCCGAGGCCGGTCTTCGCGCACAGCGCCTTCCAGAAGCGCGCCGTGTTGGCCGAGATGTAGATCCAGCCATCGCGCGTGGGGTGGATGCCGGTGACTCCGCCGGAGCGCATGTCGCGGCCGATGTCGAGCGACTCGCCCTCGGCCCAGATCATCCGCGCCGACTGCATGGTCAGCGCGCTGCGCAGCAGCGACACGCCGACGAACTGGCCCAGGCCGCTGCGCTCGCGTTCGTACAGCGCCGACGACACGCCGGCGGCCAGCAGCGCCGCGGCGTAGTAGTCGACCACCGAGCCGTAGATGATCTCCGGCGGCCCGCCGCGCTTGCCCTGCAGCGTGCACATGCCGGTCATGGTCTGCAGCACCTGGTCGTAGCCGGCCTTGTCTTTCAGCGGGCCGCTGTCGCCGTAGCCGGTGATCGCGCAGTAGACCAGCCGCGGGTTGATCAGGCTCAGCTGCTCGTGGCCGATGTGCAGGCGCTCGGGCACGCCGGGGCGGAAATTGTGTACCAGCACGTCGGCATCGCGTACCAGCTTCAGCAGTGCGGCGTGGTCGTCCGCACGCTTGAGGTCGAGCACGATGCCGCGCTTGCTGCGGTTGACGCCGAGGAAGGCGCGGCTCTCGCTGGGAAGCGTGGAAGGGTACTGGCGCAGGTTGTCGCCGCTGGGCGGCTCGACCTTGATCACGTCCGCGCCCTGGTCGGCCAGCAGCGAACAGGCGTATGGCCCGGCGATGTAGGCGCTCAGGTCCAGCACGCGCACGCCGCCCAGCGGGCCGTGGCGGGCGGCGTTCGACTCAGGCGGGGAGGTTTCCATGCGCGATGCATCCATCGGGATCGGGGTGGTTGCTGCGGGCCACTGTGCACCATGCCCCGGCGGGGAAACAGGCGGGACGGCTATGTTCTGGCGCCACAAATTCTTGTGTGATGCGCGCGGCCCGGCGCGCTGGCGGCGTCATCCGGCGGGCTCAGGTGCCAGCGGCAGCCAGCTCAGCCGCCAGCTACCGTCGACACGGCCACCGGCGGCGAAGTACGGCGTGAATTCCAGCGGTGCGCGATAGCCCGGGTCCAGCACGATGCGCGGCGCGCTGTCGCCCGCTGCGGGTTGCAGCGCCAGCCATTGCGCGCGCGGCGCGTCGGGCAGGCGCAGGGTTTCCTCGACCTTGAAGCCGTCGACCAGTCCCGTGGCATACACCAGCGGGCCGCAGGTGATGGCGGCGTACTCGAAGTGCAGCACTTCCTGGCGCACTTGGCTGCCGTCCGGTGCGCGCGACTCCTGCACGTTGCGGTTGATCGCGCGATGCAGCTGCGGCCGCATCGGAAAATGCGCCAGCAGTTCATCGCCGTCGCGCCATTCCCGTTCGAGCATGGCGTAATGTCTCGGCACCAGGGCGACGCCGGCATCCGCGCCGTTGATCGTGAGCGTGGCGTCCGTGGCCCACGATGGGATGCGCAACTTCAATGCGAAGTGCGCCGGGCGCGACATGGCGAGGCGCAGGCGGATATCGCCGGGATACGGCCAGGCAGTGTCCTGCACGATACGCAGCTCGCTGCTGGCGAGTTTGAACCCCGCTTCGCCGGGGCCGTAGAGGTTGACCGCGATACTGCCGTCGACAGCTTGCCGGTAGGCAAGGGCAGGCAGCTCCTCCAGCGCCATCGCGCCGCTGGACTTGCAGCAGCGCCAGTAGGTGGTGTGCACGCGGCGGCCGTTCGGGAACACGTAGTAGCACCAGTCCTCGCCGTTGGGCGCCTGCGCGCCGAGCAGGTCGTTGTACGCGGTGCGTTCGATCTCCTCCGCGTAGCGCGCCTCGCCGGTGATCGCCAGCAGCTCCCGGTTCAACTGGATCCACGCCAGCGACGAGCAGGTTTCCACGTAACCGTAAGGGCTGAACACGCCAGCCGGGTTGAACACCTCGCGCGAGCGATGGCCCACGCCGCCCCACGGCCCGCCGCCCAGGGTGAGGTGGTGCTCGCGGATGCTGCGCCAGGCGTGCTCCACCGCGCGGCGGTAATCCGCGTTGCCGGTGGCGCGATGCAGCTTGGCCAGGCCGACCAGGTTCCACGCCAGCTGATAGGCCTTGCCGGTGGCGATGGTGGAAACGTCCGCGTCCTCCAGCGCACGCGTTAGCAGCGCCAGCTCGGGGTGGCCGTTCGCCTGCTGCAGCACGCGCTGCGCCAGTTCGAGATAACGCGGTTCGCCGGTGGCGAAGTACAGCTCGGTGGCCGGGTCCATCAGCACCGTCGCCGACAGGCCGTGGTGGTTGCCCAGCTCGGTGATGTCGATGCCGCCGTCGGTCAGTGTGTGCCGGCACAGGTCGCCGATCCGGCGCGCGGCTTCGAGGTAGTGCGGCGCGGGGAAGTGCCGCTGCACTTCGAGCAGGCCGAGGATCAGGTAGGCATGCGTCCAGATGTCCCAGGTGCGCACGCTCGGGGCGCCGTCCCAGCTGGCCGGCTTCGGCGGCTGCGGGCGCATGAAGCGGTGATCCGGCGCGTAGGTGCCGAGATAGCCGTCGGTCTCCTGGATCGACACCAGGTAGTCGGCGACGCGCAGCACGTTCGCGCGCAACGCGGCATCGCCGCTGCGCGCGGCCGCCTTCGCCGCGGCGACCAGCCACTTGCCGGCGTGCTCGCCGTACCAGTCGCCCTCGCGGTTCTCGTTGCGCCGCTCGGGCGCGAACAGCGCGATCGCGGGGCTGTGTTCATCGACGATGAAATGCGCGAGCCGGCCGCGCAGGTTGGCGGCCAGCGCCTCGCCGAGCAGGCCGTCGAGCTGCACGCGGGTCGCCGCTGCTTCGCTCATGCTGCATCCACCACGCAGCGGAAGCCGACGCTGCCGGAGCGGTCCTTGCACGGCGCCATCAGCAGGTACTTGCCGTGCTGGTCGAGCCGGTGCGCCTGCGGGAAATACCAGTGCGAGGTCTGCGGCTGGTAGCTGCTGCCGCCGCGCAGGATCGCGGCGCGGGTGTGCTCGTCGGCGTACTCGTCGGTCCATTGCCAGACGTTGCCGACCAGGTCGAGCGCGCCGAACGGACTGGCCGCGGCGGGATGCGCGTCGACGTCGTCGGGCGCGACCAGCGTGCGGCCGCGGTTGATGGCGGGGACCATGGTTTCGTCCCAGTCGTTGCCCCACGGGTAGCGCCGGCCGTCGCGGCCCTGCGCGGCGACCTGCCATTCCCATTCGTGCGGCAGGCGCTTGCCGGCCCAGGCCGCGTAGGCGCGCGCGTCCTCGATCGCGACCCAGGTCACCGGCTTGTCGTCCCAGCCCGGCGGCGGCGCGCCGTCACGCCAGTGGCGCAGGAAGTTGTGCGGGTCGCGCGGCTGCCAGCCGCTGGCCTGGAGGAATTCGCGGAACTGCGCGTTCGTCACCGGCGTGCGGTCGATGAAGAACGCCGGCATCTGCATCCGGCGGCGATGGCTGCGGCGCGCGCTGTCCTCCCACGGGTACTGCACGTCGTTGCCTTCCCAGGTCTGGCCCTCGATCTCGACACCGCCGACCACGAAGTCGAACGTGCCGGCGGGAATCGCCAGCATGCCGGGCGGTGCTTCGGCAGCGGGGCGGGTGGGCGCGATCGGCACCAGCTGCTGCGGCAGCGAACGCCACTGGGCCGACAGCGACTGCAGCGGCACGGACGAGAGTTCGCGCATGCGGGCGAGGAAAGCGTCGAGGCCGTCGAGCGCGGCGCCGGGCGCGAGCGCCAGCAGCGCGCCGAAGCCGCGGCCCTCCAGTGCGAAGTCGAACACCGCGCGATCGCCGTCGAGCCGCGGCTGCAGCGGCACGCCGTGCCAGGCGTCGTAGTACTGCGTGCCGTCGCGATACGGCAGCGCGATCTGTTCGCCGGTCACCGCGTATTCGTGGCGGTTGACCAGGGTCCACAGCGTGTAGCCGTCGGTCGGAAAGCGGCTGGCGAACACGCCGGCCTGCAGTGTGCGCTCGTACGGTCGCCAGTCCAGGCTGACCATCGCCGCCGCGAACTGGCGTTCGATCGAAGCGATCCGGCGCAGCGCTTCGGCGTCGCGCGGGGTGAACTGGTTCCAGATGCCCCAGACATTTTCCCAGGCGTTGTAGCCGATGCCGTTGAAGAAGATGTATTGCAGGTCGTGGTTGCGGTCGCGGCCCCAGCGGTTCTCGTAGTTGATCATGTGGCGCGGCTCCAGCCACTTCCACTTGGCCACCGGCGGGATCACCTCGTTCGGCGCCTTCTTGCCCCAGCTCTGCACGTTCCAGATCAGCTGCTCCTCGGCGCTGATGGTGGACTCCGGCTGCAGCACCACCGGGCAGCCGAGCGCGTCGCAGGTGTCGAAGAACGCGCGCGGCACGCCGTTGTAAGTGTCGCCGTTGATGCCGTCGGCGCCGACCGCCTTGACCAGTTCGGCGATCGCCTGCCAGTCGTTCTGTTCCGCCTCGCGCGTGCCGTGGTCCCACGGCATGGTGGGCAGGAACACGCGCACGCCGCGGCGGTGGAAATCGTCCACCGCACTTTTGAGACCATCGAGGCCGCCGGGCAGATCGTGCGCGAGATCGGTCTTGTTGCGGTCGTCGATGCCGATGTTGGGATAGACGAACCAGAGCAGCACGCTGTCGATGCCGCCGAAGCGCGCTTCGAGATCGTCCAGGTAGCGGTCGACGGTGTACTTGCCGGCCACTGGATCGAAGAAGTAGCGATCCTCCACCATCATCTGCGCATGCACGAAGTTGCGCTGCGCCCACTGCAACTCCGGGCGGCGATAGTTGGCATCGTCGTAGCCGATGCGCACGAGGTGCTCGCGGCGCCAGTCGGTCAACTCGCGCACCCAGTCGTCCGCGCTGCCGTCGACATCCATCTTCCAGTGGCCGATCTCGGCGAACGGCCAGCCCGGCGCCTTGCCCGGCGTGGGCAGGTAGCGGCCGATGGTGACGTGCGAGAACTTGTACTCGTGCGTCACGCGCGCGGCGGGCGTGGGTGCCTCGGGGGAGTCGCGGTCGGTGCTCATCGGTTGCTCGGTAAAGCCGTGCGTGGTGAAGTCATTGCAGCGCCTGGTAGACCAGATCGTAGAAGTTGCGGCTGATCCGCGGCAGGTCCTTGCCGCCATCATCGCGCGGCAGGTGCTGCAGCATCAGGATCGCCAGCAGATGCTCGTGCGGATCGATCGTGTAGTAGGTCGAGGCCGCGCCGCTCCAGCCGAACTGGCCGGGCGAACCGAGCTGGCCGCGCCGGGCCGGATCGAGCACCACGTAGCCGCCCAGGCCGAAACCCTCGGCGTCGCTGAACTGGGTCACCGGCGGGTCGAGCATGGTGAGGTGGTTGCGCAGCATCAGCTCCACCGTCTTGCGGCCGAGCAGTTGGTGTCCGTCCAGCGTCCCGCCGTCGAGCAGCATCTGGGCGAAGCGGGCATAGTCGCCGGCGGTGGAATACAGGCCGCCGGCGCCGCTGTCGTAGGCGTTGAGCGGCTCGCCGGGATGCCGTGCACTGGTGGTGTCGGCGATCTCCAGCTTGCCGGCCGCGCTCATCCGGGTGAGGTCGACCACGCGCGCGCGCTGTGCCGCCGGCACGCTGAAGCCGGTGTCGTGCATCGCCAGCGGCTCGAAGATGCGCTGGCGCAGGAAGCGGTCGAACGATTGCCCGGAGACCACCTCGACCACCCGCGCCAGCAGTTCCAGCGAGGCACCGTCGTAGCCGAAGCGCGTGCCGGGGTCGGCGGCCAGCGGCACGCGGCTCATGCGTTCGGCGAAGCCGCGCAGGTCGCTCGCGCCGTGCGGGTCGATGCGCTCCATCAGCGTGACCGCTTGCTCGTCGCCCTTGACGCCAGCCGGATAACCCGCGGTATGGGTGAGCAGCGCATGCAGGGTGACGGGCTTGGCCGCTGCGCGCAGTTTCGGCGCGTCGGCGGTGCCGCCGACCATCACCTGCGGCGCCTGGAAGCCCGGCAGGTAGCGTGACAGCGGATCGTCCAGGGTGAGCTTGCCTTCCTCCACCAGCATCATCACCGCGACCGAGGTCACCGTCTTGGTCATCGAGTAGATGCGGAAGATCGCGTCCCTGCGCATCGGCTCGCGCCGCGCCAGGTCGCGATGGCCGTAGGCCTGCCAGTCCACGATGCGGCCGTTGCGAGCCACCAGGGTGACGCCGCCGAGGTAGCCGTCAGCGCCGGTCGCCCTGTCCATGAAGTCGTGCAGGCGCTGCAGGCGCACCGCCGAGACGCCTTGCGTGTCGGCACGGGCCGCAGGCAGCGGCGCCGCTGCCCGCGCCGGCAGCACGGTGGCCAGCAGGCAGGCGACCACCAGCACGGAGCGAAGGCGGCTGCCGGATCGGGTGTTGGCGTCGGCTCGGCTCATCGAGGTCTCGCCGGCCGCGGCATCCCGGGGGAGGGACGAAGATGCCGCGGCCCGTATGGCGTCACGTTCCCGCCGGATCAGAACGTGATCGTATACGTCAGCGAGGTGACGCGGCCGCGACCGGACCAGTAGTTCTGGTATCCGACCACCTGCGAGGTGCTGAGGACGTAGAACTTGTCCAGCAGGTTCTCCACGCCGAGCGAGAGCTGGCCGTAGCGCGGGAAGGCGTAATTCACGCCCAGGTTGAACAAGGTGTAGCCGCTGGTGTGTTCCTCGTAGCTGTAGGTGGCGCCGTCGTAGGCGCGGGTGTCGCTGCCGGACACGTGGCGGCCGAACAGCGAGGTGAAACCGAGGTTGGCGTCGGCGTTGGGCAGGAACTTCCAGGTGATCGAGCCGGCCAGCTTGTCCGGGCTGATGTCGAAGATGCCCAGCGGCTTGTTCATGCCGCCGGCCGGGTACAGGCCGCCCGGGCTGGCGGCCCAGAACGCGGTCTCGCCGGTGATGTGCGAGTAGACGCCGCTCACCTTCCACTGCTCGTCGAAGCGCCATTCGCCGGTGAGCTCGGTGCCTTCGATGCGTACCGGTGCGCGCGACAGGATGTAGTCGTTCGAGTTCGGGTCGACCGCCAGCGAGGAGCCGAACGGCGACTTGGAGATGTAGTGGGTGGCGCCGAACGCAGCGTGCTCGCCGTGCCAGTTGAAGCCGAACTCGGTGTTCTTGTAGATGATCGCGGCCAGGCCGCTGATGCGGTCGACGGACTGCCCCGGCACGCTGATGTTGCGCAGCGGGATGCCGATGTTGGGCAGGGTGAAGCCCTCGCTGTACGAGCCGAACACCGACCACTGGCTGCCGATGCGCCAGATTGCGCCGAAGTTTTTCAGGTTCTCGGTGTACTTCACGCCGCCGCCTTCCACGAACACGCTGTTGCGGTAGGGCGTGGTGGTGTAGTCGTTGACGTGCAGCTTGTCGTCCTCGCGGCGGAAACCGGCGCTCAGCGTGACCGGGCCGACGTCCCAGGAGAGCTGGCCATAGGGCGCCGTGCTCTTGTAGTGCATCGGCGGCACCCAGATGCGATTGGTCAGCGCCAGCCGCTGCTGCGCCTCGTCCTTGACCACGTCCACGCCCACCTGCAGCTGCAGGCCCGGTACGGTGAACAGCTCACCGCGCGTCCACGAGGTGCGCAGGCCGCTCTTCTTCGAGGTGATCTCCGACTGGTCCCAGATCCGCTGGTCGTCGGGGATGGGTGGCGCGATGAGCTGCTTGTCGTCGCCGTCCTCCGGCAGGAAGCGCATCGCCTGGTCGGCATGGTAGGCAGTGGCCACCAGCGAGCCACCGAGGAAGTCGCTGTTGCTGTACTCGACGCTGTACTGCTCGAAGTCGTTGAACGCGTCCAGCGAGCCGTGCAGGTGGCCCTTCTCCGAGGTGTTGGTGAACGGCACGGCGCACGGCGGGTCGTCGTCCGGGCCGCGGCAGCCGAGCACCTGCACGTAGTCGCCCTTGCCCTCGATCTTGAAGTGGCTGTAGGTCGCCTGCAGCCGCTGCGTGTCGCCCTGACCGAAGTTGACGCCGCCCTTGAGGAACAGGTTCTTCGAGGTCGAATCGGCCACCGAGCCGCTGCCGCTCAGGCCGATGCGGCGCCCGTTGCCGTCGTAGGTGATGCCGCGGTCGAGGTAGGAGGCGGCGACCAGCAGGTCGTACGAACCCTGCTTCAGCGCGTAGGTGCCGCCCACCTTCCAGCCGCCGCTGTCGCGCGGGCCCTGGGTCTGCAGGCGGGTGCTGAGCGTGGTCTCGCTGCCTTCCTTGTCCGGCACCTTGGAGATGTAGTTGATGATGCCGCCGGCCGCGCCGATGCCTTCGGAGGCGGACGGGCCGTTGATGACCTCGACGCGGCCGATGATGCCCATGTCGGTGAAGGTGGCGTTGCGCGAGCCGTCGCGCAGCGGCGAGCCCTGCGGGATGCCGTCGAACAGGCGCAGCGGAATGCGGCCGCGCAGCGTCTCGCCGCTGCTGCTCATCATCTGCGAGGATTCCGCGTAGCCCGGCACGGTGCGCGACAGCACGGCGGTGGCGTCCTCGGTCACGGTCAGGGTCTGCTGGATCTCCTCCTTGGTCACCACGGTGATCGCGCCGGGGATCTCGTCCACCGCCTTGGGGCTGCGCGTGCCGGTGACGATGACCTCGCCCAGCTCGGTGGCCCGCTTCTTCGCCGACTTCGCTTTGTCGTCGGTGGACGTGGCTGCCTGGTCCTGGCCAGACGGAGCCCCGTCACCCGTGCTCGCGGCAACCTGGGCGGACGCATCGGCGGCGAGGGAGTAGACCAGCAGGATGCCGCTTATTGCTACGCAAAGTGGTTTGATCATGGCCTGTCTCGTGATGGTTCAGGTGGCCGCGAATGAAGTTCGCGGTGAACGCGCCGTCTCTGCCCGCGCACCATCGCGGTGCGCGTCCCGGTCGGTAGCCGTATTCCCCTCCGCCGTGCAGATCCTCATGCGCGAGGCTAGGCGTTTGTCGACGGACGAGGAACCGTCGCTGGCTATCTTCAGAGGCTAGCTTTTGTTGCTTGAGCAAGGCGGGCCGTGGCCCGGCTCAGCCCCGGCCGGCGGCCTGCCGCTGTTGCATGGCCTGGCGGCTTTCCTGCAACAGCACGGTGACCAGGCGCACGCGCACGCTGGAACGGGACCACACGATGCCGATCCGCCGCGGCACCGTGGGCGCCGGCAACGGGATGCGCGCGAGTTGCACACCCTCGGGCCACGGGTGCGCCCAGTCCGGCACCAGCGACACGCCGAGGCCGCGATCGACCATCACCGCGATCGCGTTGAGCGCATTCAGCTCGAAGCGCTCGCGCGGCACGATGCCGTGGGTACGCAAGTACTCGTCGGCCTGGCGGCCGCCCCACTGGTTGCGGTCGTAGCGGATCAGCGGCTGGGTCGCGAGCAACTCGTGCGGGTCGCGTTCGGCCATGCTCCTCGGCGCCAACACAATCAACGGCTCCTCGCGCAGCAGCAGCCATTCGCAGGTTTTGGGCAGGGCGAACGGTGCCTGCAACACCATCGCCGCGTCGAGGTCGCCGGCCTCCACCGCGCGGTAGAGCTCGGCCGAGTAGCCGGGCTTGATGAACACGTTGATCTGCGGAAACGTCTCGACCATGCGCGCCAGCACGTCGGGCAGCAGGCCCGCCAGCGCCGTGGGGCAGGCGCCCAGGCGCAGCTCGCCGGAGACCGCGTTCTCGTTGGCCACGCTGCGCAGGTCGGCCACGTGGCGCAACAGGTCGCGCGAGCGCTGCAGGATGCGCGAGCCTTCCTCGGTGACGCTGACCGTGCGGCCGACGCGGGCGATCAGGGTGGCGCCGATCTCCCGCTCCAGCGTGCGGATCTGCTGCGCCACCGCCGCCGGCGTGATGTTCAGCACGCGCGCGGCGGCGGCCATCGAGCCCTGGTCGACGACGGTGATGAAGGTATGCAGGAACTGGGTTTCCACGGCGCCTCGCGGATCTGGGCGGCAGGTCAGCGGAGCCTGCCGGTCGTTGCCATCATGCCGTGTCCGGCGGCTTCGCGGGGAGTGCTCGAAGGCACACTCAGTCGGCGCGGTCGGCGTAGATGGTCAGCCCCTTCAGCGAGCGCGCGGGCGCAGGGAAGCACAGGCTGGCCAGGTAGCCGATCACGATGCACAGCGCGATCGAGATGGCCAGGTAGAAATACGGGTGCACCAGCTTGAACCACCACGCCACCAGGGTCAGGCAGATGCTCGCACCGATGCCGATGGCGACGCCGGGCGCATTCGCGCGGCGGGTGAACATGCCCAGCGTGTAGGCGCCGGCGAAGCCGCCGCCGAGCAGCCCGGCCAGTTCGATCGAGACGTCGAACAGCGAATGGATGTCGTAGCGCGACAGCAGCACGGCCAGCCCGATCGCGATCAGCCCGACCATGACGCCGGCGACTTCCGCGAACAGCACGCTCTTCTTCGGCGTCGGGTGCTTCACCAGTTTCTCGTAGAAGTCCACCGAGGCCAGCGTGGACACGCTGTTGATGATGCTCGACAGGGTGGACATGGCGGCGGCGAAGATGCCGGCGATGATCAGGCCGGTGACACCCATCGGCAGTTCGGCGGCGATGAACAGCGGGAAGGTGGCGTCGATCGGCAGGGTCGGGTTCATCCGCTCGGGGTGCGACTTGTAGTAGACGAACAGCGCCGTGCCGATCAGATAGAACACGAAGCCGCCCGGGATCATCACCGCCGCGAACATCCATACCGAACGCCCCGCCTCCTTGTCCGAGCGCGTGGACAGGATGCGCTGCATCAGCACCTGGTCCTTGGGGAAGGTCAGCACCACGTCGAACAGCACCAGGAACACGAACCCCCACACCGTGGCCTTGGTCAGGTCGAAGCGGAAATCCAGCAGGTGCATCTTGTGCTCGGCCATCGCCGCGTGCATGAAGGCGGGCACGCCGCCGTGGATGTGCGTGATGATGAAACCGATCGCGAACAGCGCGCCGCCGAACATCACGAACACCTGCACGAAGTCGGTCCAGATCACCGCCTTCATGCCGCCCAGCGTGGTGTACAGGATGGTGAACACGCCCATGATCAGCACGCTCCACACCACGTCGATGCCGGTGATGGTGGCGATCGCCAGCGCCGGCAGGAACAGGATCACGCTCATCCGGCTGCCGATCTGCATCACGATGCACAGCGCGCTGGC
>ERZ778018.606-NODE-606-length-48016-cov-6.522070_pt1 | contig 48016 bp, 35 predicted proteins | sample MGYA00375748_ERZ778018 | MGnify/ENA primary metagenome ERZ778018 (study PRJEB29350, sample SAMN05509839) | bioreactor metagenome | biome: bioreactor; material: wastewater | place: South Africa: University of Cape Town | collected 2014-04-22 ... | reverse complement strand
GGTCGTCCGATTTACAATGAAAGGGGAGGGCATCCGCTGCCGGAGGTGGTTCCGCTGGTGGCCAAGTCGTACGGGCCGTCCCCCTGGCCCGAGGTGTCGCTCGAATTCCTCAACGGCCCCTCCCGAGCGGCGGTCTGGCCGATGAATCGGGTCATGTCGTTGGTGGGATCGGCGAGCGGTTGTAAGTTTCGGCTCGCCGACCCGAGCGTATCCCCCTTTCATTGCAGTCTGCTGCGGACCTCGGTGGGATTATGGATCATCGACTTGCTCGGCAGCGACGGCGTCGCCGTCAACAACGCCTCGGTGCGTTACGCCCTCCTCGCCGACGGCGATCTCGTCAAGATCGGCCGGTATCGCATCCGCGTCCGAAGTCGGTTCTTCGATGATCAGCTCGATTCCGCCCCCCCGGGCGCGGCCTCGGACGGCGGGCCGCGGCCTCAGGGCCGCATTCTGTCGCTTCGCGAGTCCGGGTCGGCCCTTGCGGCGCAGAATTCCGACGACCTCGGCGGGGCCTCAGCATCAGGAAAGACGCCATGGCCGGCTTCGACCACGCTCGCGCCGCTCTCCTTCGGACCGCCGATCGCACGAACCGAACTGCTGCCTTCGGCGGGGTCGGCGGGGGCCGGGTTCTACCCCCCTGGAGGCGACAAGGCGGAGGTTGAAGCATCAGTGCTCGTTCCACTGGTGAACCAGTTCGGGATGATGCAGCAGCAGATGCTCGACCAGTTCCAGAACGCCATGGGGATGCTCGTCGAGATGTTCGGCACGCTTCAACGCGAGCAGATGGACCAGATTCGCCAGGAACTCGATCAACTGCGCGAGGTGACCCGCGAGTTCCAAGAAGTCAAGCTTGAACTGGCCGCCTACAAGCAAGAACGAGCCAATGCGGAGGCGATGGGGGCGACTGCGGCTCTGTCGCCTTCTCCCGCCGTTCAGGAAGTCGTGACGCCTTCCGCCGCATCCGCGCCCGCGCCCTTCAAGGCGCCGGTGGCCTCGCCGTCGCCCGCGACGCGAACCTCGCCGTCTCCCACGGACGTCGCGGCGGCCAGGACGGCGACCGCCCCCGCCGCTTCATCTTCATCGCCTGCCGGCGGTCCCGTGAAACGCTCGGGCGAGACCACGGGAGCGGGTGGCGAGAAGGATCGCGACGTCATGCTTTGGCTCAACCAACGGATCGTCACTCTCCAGAACGAGCGTGAGACCCGCTGGCAAAAGATCCTGAAGCTGCTCCCCGGCGCATCCTGAACCGGTCGTCGGCCCCGAAACGCAATCGGCTTCTGGACCTTGAGGGTCCAGAAGCCAGGAAGGGGAGAGAGCAGGGGGACTGAGAGATCCAGGATGAGACGACCGTTCTCAGCACGCGCCTCTGCCGGCGAGCACGACGACGAAGGTACGCAGGATGATCCAGAGATCACGCTTCAACGATTGGTTGTCCACATAATCAAGATCGAGTTTGAGCATCTGGGAATAGTCGACCGCGCTGCGGCCGCCGACCTGCCACGGGCCTGTCAGACCTGGCAGAACCTGCAGGCGACGCCGGTAGGCCTCGGGGTTCAGCGACTGAAGCAACTCGCTGTCGCGAATCTGGAGAGGACGGGGCCCGACCAGGCTCATCTCGCCTCGGAGGACGTTGATCAACTGGGGCAACTCGTCGAGACTCGAGCGACGGAGGAACCGCCCCAACGGGGTGACCCGCGGGTCGTTTTCAATCTTGAACAGGACGCCCCCCTGCGATTCGTTGGCGTCCTCCAGCTTGTCGAGCCTTTGCTCGGCGTCGACGACCATGGTCCGAAACTTGATGACCCAGAAGAGCCGTCCTCGATAGCCTCGCCTCAACTGACGGAAAAGGATAGGCCCGGGCATCTTCAGGTGGATCAATAGCGCGACCGCGAGCATCACGGGCGCCAAAAGCAGGAGGCCGGTCAAGGCGCCAACGACGTCAATCGTTCGCTTGACGGCGAACTCGAACGCCTCGACCGTGAACCAAGCCGGTCGAAGTGCGAGGGAAGTCTGCAACGGAAGCTCATCCTGAGTAATCATCGTCGCCTCATACGGCTCTGAGGGCAAAGACGTCGGCGACGATGGAGACAGGGAGTTCATCGGTGCGGGATCTCCAGTGTGGGATGCCTGGCTGATGTTCTCGGAGGCTACACGGCAACTGCGGCGGTCGCCACGAATCATGGGCTTCGGCAACGTCTGCGGATACTTGAAACAAACACAGGTCGGACATTAAGCAGGCACAGCTTAGCATGAGGTTTTCAAACCGTCAACCATTGTGTCGTGCGGCGTCGATTTTTAGAATCAATGTAGGGTAAAGCCCCAAAACGTTCCTGATGTTCGAAAACACCAACTTTTTGGGGTTTCGCCCGTGGGCGCCTCTCGTGCCTGGCGAACGTTTTTCACCTCGACCAGCGGAGGCGCGCCCGCGGCTGGACGGCGCCGATCACGACCCGATCGGGACGGCCGAGGCCATGCGGGGCGGTGAATTGGGCCGTGAGCATCGGCGGAGCCGTTTTGAGTAACGGCTACGCGGTCGCCTTGGACTCGTCGGGCACGGTCGATTTCGGCCCTGACCCAGCCGCCATCCATCTGAGCTTATCCCGCCCGCTTTCTGGACGTCCGTCGCTCTGCAGATCGTTGTTTCTTCCCCGTCACGATCAGAACGCCGAGTCCGGCGATCCCGCCGTCGGGATGGGGCGGGGGTTGTGTTCCGAGATCCTGAACATGCCCCGCGGTTGTGCGGCGACGTCTGGTCTGGTGTTTCGACCGAGGATGGCCGTCGTGCTGAGTCCCGCCACGAGGGGGAGGGCGACGACCCGGCCGCCGCGGCTGAGCACGAGATCGCCGCCGGCGATTTGGTCGATGGTGTAGTCGCCCCCCTTGACCAGGACGTCGGGCTCGAGAAGCTCGATCAGCGCGGCGGGGGTTTCTTCGTCGAAGACGATCACCACGTCGACGCAGGCGAGGCCGGCCAGGAGGCTGGCGCGGTTGGTCTGGCCGATGACGGGGCGGGTGTCTCCTTTGAGGCCTTGCACCGATGAGTCGGAGTTCAGGCCGACGACCAGGAGGTCGCCCAGCCGCTTGGCGCCTTCCAGGCAGGCGAGATGGCCGGCGTGCAGGAGGTCGAAGCAGCCGTTGGTGAAGACGATCTTGCGGCCTCGGCGGCGGGCCTCGTCGAGGCGTCGACGCGCGGCGTTTCGATCCAGGATCTTCGGCGACGTCCCGTTCCAGGCGGCTTCCAACTCGGCGGCCTGGACCACGTACGTACCGGGGTGGCTGACGGCGATCCCGGCGGCCGCGTTGGCGATCCGGCAGGCTTCCAGCATCGGTCTTCCCGAGCCGAGGCAGGCCGCCAGAACGGCCACCACGGTGTCGCCGGCTCCGGTGACGTCGGCCACGTTGCGGGTTTGCGCGGGGACGTGATGGATGTCGCCGGCGACGCAGAGGGTCATGCCGTCGGGGCCTCGGGTGATCAGCATCGCGTCCGTTTGAAGTCGGTCGCGGAGCTGGCCGGCGGCGATCCCCACGGCTTCGTCGTCGGTCAGGGCGCGGCCGATCGCCCGCTCGGCCTCCATCAGGTTCGGGGTTACGACGGCCGCCTCGGCGTAGACGGAGAAATCGGTCTTCTTGGGGTCCACGACGCAGGGGACGCCGCGGTCTCGGCAGCGGCCGATGATCTCCCGGGCGACTCGGGGGGTGATCACGCCCTTCTCGTAATCGGCGAGCACCACGGCGGTTTGGTCGTCGATCAACGGCAGGACCCGATCGAGCAAGAGTTGGTCGAGCGCCGCGAAACGGCTGCGGTCGCCGTCGCGGTCGAGCCGCACGAGCTGCTGATGGGTGTCGGAGAGAATGCGGGTCTTGCTGACGGTCGTCAGATCCGGATGGTCGACGAGGTCGAGCCGCTCGACTCCCTTGGAGGTCAAAACCTGCCTGAGCTGCTCCCCCTCCGCGTCGGTCCCGATCAACCCTGCCAGCGTGACGCGGCAGCCCAGGCCGGCGAGTCCAGCGGCGACGTTGCCGGCGCCTCCGGGCGTCTGAACCTCGCCCAACAAGCTGACGACCGGTACGGGCGCCTCCGGCGAGATCCGCCGGACCTGGCCGTGGACGTGTCGATCGAGCATGACGTCGCCGACGACCAAGACGGGGTTGTGGAACATTCCGGTCATGCCTCCTTGCATGGCGAGCCGTAGCCGGCTCGGCGCGGTGCGGTGCGGCGGGACCGTCGAACGGCGCGCCGGGCGATCCTCCGCCGCCTTGTGTACCGGATTGTTGGACGACGATCAAGAGCGACGGTCGCCGAGCCCGCCCCCTTCCGGGTCGAACCTCAGTTGGCGACTTCGGCGAGGGGCGTCTCCTCGTGTTTCCAGGGAAGTTGGATGCTGAGGACGCCGGGCCGGGACTGATCCTGAATGGCCAGGTCGCGGAGAGTGAATTCGCAGCAGTCGTAATGGTGATCGATCACGCCCGCGTATTTGCCCGCGCTGCCGACCGTCAGCAGATAGGTCGTCGCCCCCAGGAGGCGGGGGGGGATGGTGACGTCGAAGGTGTGGACGCCCACGCCGATCCGCTCGGGGATCTCTTGATCGAGGTCGCGGACGTCGGAGTAGAGGACGCGGGTGCCTTCCTGGTTCTGAAGGTAGAAGGTCAGATAGCTTTCCGTGATCGGCCGGCGCACCTTGTATCGAAACCGGAGCTTGATCGGTTCGTCGCAGGTGAAATCCGAGGCGTGGCCTTCGTCCTGGTGGAGTACCTCGACCGAGAGGAACTGACCGTCCTTGGCGGGGTCTTCGGGGAACTCGGAGGCGGCGGCGTTCGAGCCCACTCCGCTCTTCATATAGCTCTTGACCACCGACTCGACCGGGCCGATCATCGTCACCCGACCGTTTTCCAGCAGCACGCCTTCGTCGCAAAGCTGGCTCAAGGCCCCCATGTTGTGGCTGACGAACAGGACCGTTCGTCCGTCGCCCGAGGCGACGTCGCGCATCTTGCCGAGGCACTTCTTCTGAAACGAGTAGTCGCCCACGGCGAGCACTTCGTCGACGATCAGGATCTCCGGCTCAAGGTGGGCCGCCACGGCGAACGCCAGGCGAACGAACATGCCCGACGAGTAACGCTTCACCGGCGTGTCGAGGAACTGCTCAACCTCGGAAAAAGCCACGATTTCGTCGAACTTGCGGCGGATCTCGACTCGCTTCATCCCCAGAATCGCGCCGTTCAAGTAGATGTTCTCGCGGCCGCTCAATTCGGGATGGAAGCCCGTCCCCACTTCCAGCAGCGAGGCGACTCGTCCGCGGAGGTGGATCGAACCGGTGGTCGGGTCGACGATCCGGCTGAGAATCTTGAGCATGGTCGATTTGCCGGCGCCGTTGCGTCCGATGAGCCCGACCACTTTCCCTCGCTCCACGTCGAACTCGACGTCGCGCAGCGCCCAGAAGTCCGACTTCCTGGTCACGCGGTCGGTCGTCGCGCCGGCGCGGAAGAATCGCCTTGCGGAGTACAGCGCCTCGGACACCGAGCCGCGCAGCGAGAACCCGAAGTCGCCGTAAATCCGCTCGCGACCGACGCTGTGACGAAGGACGTAACGCTTGCTCAGATTGTTGATGCTTATGATCGGACGGCTCATGTTGGAAATTCGCGTGGAACCAAAAGGGTGTCAGGGCGGGTCGAGTTGACACGGATCGGCGATGATCGTCAGACGTAGTCGGCGAACATGCGTTCGGTGCGTCGGAAGTAGAAGACCGCGAAGACGAACAGAGCCACGGCCGTGACGCTTGAGATCAGAAAGCAAGTCCAGTACATGGGCGTGCCGAGAATGCACGAGCGAAAGGCCTCGACGATGCCGAACATCGGATTGATGGAGAGAATCCAGAGGATCCACTGACGATTCGACGGCAGGTCCGAAATCGAGTAGAAGATCGGAGTGACGTACGTCATGATCTGAACGAGGAACGGGATCAGGTGCTTGAAGTCGCGATAGAAGAGGGTCAACCCCGAGAGCAGGATGCCGAAACTGAGAGTGGCGATCAGCGTCAGCACGACCAAGACCGGCACGAAGACGATGGTCCAGTGCGGCGCGACCTGATAGTAGAGCATGATTCCGCCATAGAGCAGCAGCGTGATCACGGCGTCGACCAGAAACACCGCGGCGGCCGTGACCGGGAGGAACACCCGAGGGAAATACACCTTGGTGACCATGTTCAGCGAGTTGATCAGACTGTTCGCCGAGGCCGGCATTCCCTGAGAGAAAATCGCCCAGGGGATCAAGCCCGCGAAGATCCAGACGGGGGGCGGCAGGTCCATGGGGCCCTTGATCCCCGTGAACGACGCCACGAATGTGAAGATCACCAGCATGATCAGCGGCTGAAGAATCGCCCAGGCGGGCCCCAGGATCGTCTGCTTGTAGCGCGTCGAGACGTCGCGCCAGATGAAGAAGACGAGAAGCTCGCGGTAGTTGTAGATCTCTTGCCAGTCGATGGCGATCCACCCCGAGGTGGGCTTGATCACGCACTCGGGCGCATGGTCCCCGTGGACGTCGGCCGCCTCGCGCCACGGTTCGCCGTCTTTCGACGAACCGGATCGAGGCTCGGACGGACGAGATTCAAGCGTCTTTTCGGTTTGAATCATGACCAGGTGCTATTCCAGTTCGAAGGTTAGGTTGAGATAGGGGACCGGCGTCCGCCGGAGGACGGTCAAACCGCGCGGTCGGTCGTCCTCATCAGACGTCGAGCCTAGCAATTCACGGGCTGACGTTTGAAAACCAAGCGAATGAGGACGTCGGCCCAAGCATCGGGAGGGATTCCTTCCAAACCCGGCGCCGATTCGTAGTCGTGAACCCAGTCGACTCGGCGTTCGGATCACGTCCGAACATACAGGCTGGACTCTCCAAAATAAAGACGACTTGCGCGGGCCTCGAAGCCGGCCGGGCCCTCGGATTCAACGCTGGAGAACAAGCTCCTCGACTTCATCTGTCCTTCCTAATCATAGAACGCGGCATCCCAATTGCTGTGGATAAGTCAATCTCACTCATTGGAATCGTGGGACGATTGACAGCATGAGTGAGTTTGGGGTGTTCGGTGCGTCCGTTCTTTTCCAGCCTCGGCGTATCAGGCGAGCCTGAGGACGGCCGGTGTCAATTACAGGCATCTACGAGTCGCCTTGGGCTTTGTGTCAAACCTGATCGGGCGTCGCTCCTCCGGTGATCAGCGCGCGGACTCGAAGAGGAAGCCGTCGCCGCCGAATGTTGATCGAGGCGCTTTGGTTTCGCTACAATAAGCCGGACCGGGCGGGGGCACCAGGATTTTACGGTGAACTGGATTTCATGAGTCAAGTCGGCGTCGTGGCGATCGGTCGAAACGAGGGAGAGCGGCTGCGGCGGTGCATGCACTCGGTCGCTGATCGCGGCCTGGTACTGATTTACGTCGATTCCGGATCGCGGGACGGCAGCGTCGAGATGGCGCGCGGCTTGGGCGTCGAGGTCGTCGAGCTCGATCTGTCGCGGCCGTTCTCGGCGGCCAGGGCGCGGAACGAGGGAGTTGAACGTCTGCTCGCGGTCGCGCCGGAGGTTCAATACGTCCAGTTCGTCGATGGTGATTGCGAGATCGCCGAGGGCTGGATCGACCGCGCCCGTCGCGATCTGGACGCGTGGCCAGAATCCGCGGCCGTTTGTGGCCGCTTACGCGAGCGCCATCCCGAGCGAACCGTCTACAACCGCCTGGCCGATCTCGAGTGGAACACCCCGACGGGCGAGGCGAAAGCCTGCGGCGGAGTCGCCATGATGCGGGTGGCCGCCTTGCGACAGGTCGGCGGCTTCAACCCCGAGTTGATCGCCGGCGAAGAGCCCGAGCTTTGCGTCCGTCTTCGTCAAAACGGCTGGAAGATCTTCCGGATCGACGCCGAGATGGCGCTTCATGACATGGCCATGACGCGTTTCCGCCAGTGGTGGAAGCGGACGGCGCGAGCCGGCCATGCGTTCGCGGAGGGCGCCGCCATGCACGGTCGTCCTCCCGAACGCCACTACGTCCGCGAAACCCGGAGCATCATCGTCTGGGGCCTCGTCGCGCCGATCGTCTGTCTGGCGCTCGCCTGGCCGACCCGCGGGGCGAGTCTCGCCTTGTTGTTCGCAGGTTACGCCTTGCTGTTCTGGCGGGTCAGCCGCTATTACCGGCGAGCGAGAGGGTGGAGTCCGGCCGATGCTCGGCTCTTCGCCTTTTTCATCGTGGTCGGCAGGATCCCGAGCGCCCTTGGCTTGTTGCGGTACTGGCTGGGCAGAATCTCCGGCAAGCGAAGCCGCATTGTTGATTTCCGGGGGCCGATCGCGGCCGGGGACGCGCCGGCGTCCTGAAACTACGTCGGGCTCCTGCTCAGGCGGCGTTGGTCGGAACGGCGGCGGGGGCGGCCGTCGTCGGGCTCTCCACGTCTCGCAGCTCGAAGCCAGTGCGGAATACGCTGTTGCGAAACGAATCGGCGAGGAAATTCGGGGAGTCCAGGTCCGGCTTGCCCTGAATCAGGCGTCGCAGCCGCCAGGTCGCGTAACCGCCGAGGAAGGCGGCGTCGGCCAGGGCCGTGTAAAGCTTGCCGTAATTCTTCAGGAAGAACCGACGACGGGCCTGAAACCAGTATGCCGGCCGTCGTTTCGGCTTTTGCATCGTAGACCCCTTGATGCCCGAGGACGCTCCCTCCAGGTGGACGACCTTGCTCTCGGGGGCGTACCAGACTTCCCAGCCGGCCCGCCTGGCCCTCAAGCAGAGATCGACGTCGTCGAAGTACGTGAAGAAGCCTTCGTCCAGCAGGCCGACGCCTCGCAGCATCGACGTCCGTAAGATCATGCTCGCCCCGGAGAGCCATTCGGCCCGGTTGGGTCGCGAGTGATCGATCTTCAATCGGCCCGACAGCAGCTTCGAGAGCACCCCGACCCGCAAGCCGCGGTCCAATTCCGAGCCGACGCCAGGGAACAGGAACGGCGAAGCCTGGATCACCCCCTCCGGCGACAGGAGTTGGCTGCCGGCGACGCCCGCCTTGGGGTGGGCGTCCATAAAGTCGACCAGCGCGTCGAGGGCGTGTTCCTGGACGATCGTGTCGGGGTTGAGCAAGAGCACGTATTCGGGTGGGTCGTCCGATTCGAGGGCGGGGCGGATCAGCAGGTTGTTCCCCCCGCAGAAACCGTGGTTGACCTCGACGGCGGTCAGGTCGACCCACGATCCCCAGCCGTTCTCGTCCATCGCCCGTCTCAGAAGGTCGGCGGCGTCACCCCCGCTGCCGTTCTCGCAGACCGCCACCCGGGCGTCGGGAACGCGGTCGATCTCCCCACTCAACGACCGCAGACAATCGATCGTGAGGTCGGGGACGCGATAACAAACTACAACGACGAGAAGTTTCATATGCACGGCCCAAGAAGGGAGTTGTTGCTACAGCCACGAATGCAGTACGGTATTATGGGATTTATAAGGCTGGGCGTGACGGTCGGAAGCCCCCCGGCCGCTCGAATACCCGAAGTTCCCGCCGATCATGAGCCAGGGAAGGATCTCCATTGAATCCCCGACGTCGAACCGAGGCAAGTCCGCCCCTGGGAAATTGATCCGGCCGCCCGGTGCTTCATCTCCTGGGGGAGATCGGCGCGGCCAGCCTCTCGGATCCGCCCTTCTTCGTGTTCCGCGGCGGCCTGGGAGCCCGGCTCCAATGAGGAGACGGACATCCGGACCAAGCCCTTGGCGCCCGTCGGGCTCGGCTGATCGCGGGGCGCGTCATGAGGATCCATCCGCGCACGGATTCCGCCGATTCATTCTCCGCCTCGGTTGCGAGCGACGAAGCCCCGGGATGGGACGAGTCGGCCGCCAGGGACGGGTTGGCCGAATACCATGTGAAAACCCCGTCGAGTCGACCTTTGAAGTCCGGGAGCGATCGTCATGGATCTTCACCTAGCCGGGGACGTCGCCGTCGTCGTGGGAGGCGCCCGAGGGATCGGCCTCGCCGTCGCCTCCGGATTCCTCGCTGAAGGCGCGCGTGTCGCGATCCTCGATCGAGACCCCGAAGGCCCGGCCGAGGCCCGTCGCTTGGAGGAGGCGTCGGGGATTTCTTGCGTCGGTCTGGTGGTCGACGCGACCGACTTTGATTCGATCCGTCGCGCGGTCGACGACCTCTGGGACCGATTCGGGCGTTGCGACCATGTGGTTTACGCCGCGGGCGTCGGATCGGGCAAGTTCGGCTTCCCGTTCTGGGAGCTCGACCCCGGCGACTGGGACCGTGTGCTTCGAGTCAACCTGATCGGCGCCGCCAACGTCGGTCACGCTTTCGCCCCGCGAATGGCCGATGCGAAGGCGGGCACGCTCCTGTTCGTGGCGTCGGTCGCCGGCCAGATCGGCTCGCAGACCGACCCGCCCTACAGCGCCTCGAAGGCTGGGCTGATCAACTTCGCCCAGTGCGCGGCCAAGGACCTCGCGCCGTTCGGCGTCCGGGTCAATTCGATCTGCCCAGGGATGATCAAGACGGCCCTCAACCGCTCGGTGTACCAGGCCTGGGCCGATCGGCAAGGGCAGGGGGGGGCGGGCGGCGGCGTCTCGATTCCATCGTATGAGGAATGGGCCGGATCGAAGGTCAAGGCGCTGGTTCCCCTGGGACGCTGGCAGACGCCGGAAGACGTCGCCGCGATGGCGGTCTTCCTCGCCTCTCCGGCGGCCGGCAACGTCACGGGGCAGACGATCAACGTCGACGGCGGCTACGTCATGCATTGGTAACGAGTGAGGGGGATTGGGCGGCCTGCGTCCGTCGATCGACTCGGCCGATCAGGTCTCTGAGCTTGCGGGCCTCGATCGCGATGTTGTGCCGCTCGGCGACGCGCTCCGCGCCTTGTTTCCCCATCCGTTCGAGTTCGTCGAGGGGCGTGTCGAGCAGATCACGGATCGCCGAGGCCAGGGCTTCGGCGGAGCCGGGGGGGACGAGCCACCCGGAGACCCCGGGCTCGACCAGTTCGGGGGTCCCGGCGATCCAGGTGCTGATCACGGGGCGCCCCAGGGCCAGCGATTCCATGATCGCCACGGGCAAGCCCTCGGCGAAGCTCGGCAGGACCAGGGCGCGGCTTTCGGTGATCAAATCACGAACCTCGGCGTTGCTCTTCCAGCCGACGAGCTGGACGCAGTCTTCCAGCCGATAGCGCTTGATCAGGGCTTCGATTTCGCCGCGCAGCGTTCCGTCTCCGACCAGCGTCAATTCGAAGGCGACGCCCTCGGCGCGCAGCCGGCCCGCGGCTTCGATCAGGACGGGAAGCCCTTTCTGTTCGGCGAACCGCCCCACGCAGACCAGCCGAGGCGCTTCGGGCAACGGGATCTGCGGCGCGTCCAGGAACATGGGGTCGAGGCCGCACCGGACGACCTTGATTTTCGACCACTGATCGTAGGGAACCCACCGGCAAAGCTGGCTCCGCCCATGCTCGCTGATGGCGACGGCGAACGCCGCGTCATGGATCTTGAGGTCGAGCCCCAAAGCCAACGGCTGATCGAATTCCTCGGGGCCGTGGACCGTGAAGCTGTACGGCGGGCCGCCGAGAATCCGACACAAGAGTGCGACGGTGGCCGAGTTGGTCCCGTAGTGGGCGTGTACATGGTCCGTGCCCTGCTCACGATGCCAGTCGAGCAGCACGCACGCCTCGGCCAGATAGATCAAGTGTCTAGCGACGCCGCGACTGGAACTGGACCCGCTCCCCCGTCGGCCCAACCGCCATGTCTGTACCAGGGCCCGAGCGAACTTGCCTGGGCGCCGGAAGGCCGTTGCGACGACCGCGCCGGCCAGACCCAAGGCGCCGACTTCGAGCACGGCGCGGGTCTTTCGTTCTTCCTGCAGGTCGATCGGATCGACGAGCGGAGTGTCCCAACGACGCAGCGCGAACCGGGAGACCGATGCGCCCTGCGCCTCCATCTCCATGAGCTCGCGACGAATAAAGCTTGCGCTGGTCACGGGGTAGACGTTGACGAGGTAGGCGATCCGCGACGGCGCGACGGCATCGGCTTCGTACTCGTTTACGTTCTCGTATGAGGCGATCATGATCGGGCGAGTTCCTCGCGTGGATGAAGACGCCGGTTGGAGTCGTTGAGGATCAATTCGGCCGCGTCGGCGAGGTCGGAGGCGACGCGCACGCGGGCGCGGTCCGCCTGCGCGGGGAGTTCCGAGAGCGTCGCGTTGGACCCTACCAAAATGCTTCGGCAGCCCGCGTTCAGGCCGGCGAGGACGTCGCTGATCAGGTCGCCGACCATCCACGAGGCGTCGAGATCCAGGCCCAGCTCGCGCGTCGCGCGATGAATCATGCCCGGACCCGGCTTGCGGTCGGGGTTCTCGACGACCGTGCGGTCGTCGCCGCGCGGGGCGTCGGGGCAGTAGTAGACGGCGTCGAGCGCCGCGCCTTCTTCGGCCAGTAATCGGTGCAACGCGTCGTGGATCTCAACCAGCCGCTCCTCGGTGATGAGGCCGCGTCCGACGGCCGATTGATTGGTGACCAGGACGAGAGCGAACCCCGCCCGACGCAGGCGCCCAAGGGCCGCCGGCGCGCCGGGAAGGAGGCGCAGGCCCGCGGGGTCGGACAGGTACGGAACGTTCGCGATCAGAGTGTCGTCGCGGTCCAGGAACACGGCTGGGCGGGCGGGCGGCGCGGGGTTCACAACGGTTTCCTAGGAAGGGGGACGAATCAGCCGGGTCGCCGAGGAGGCTCGACAGCCGAGGAAGACGCCGTCCGAGCGATCCGGGGCGATTCTGGTCTTCGGTTCCAGTCTTGGACGATCATGCGTCCCATGAACCAGGCGTTGTGGGCGTATCGCAAGAAGAGTCGGCGGGGCTCCTGGAGGAGCCGGAAGGCCCATTCCAGCCCCGTCCGCTGCATCCACCGCGGGGCTCTGGCGAACCGTCCCGCGGCGAATTCGAGCGAGGCGCCGACCTGGACGCAGACGGGGACGCCCAGCCGTTCGAGATTCTCGAAGATCCAGCGTTCCCCCTTCGGCTGGCCGAACGCCACGAAGAGGACGTCGGGGTTCGCGGCTCGGATGCGGGCGAGCAACTGGTCGTGTTCCGCCTCGGTCGGCTTGCGGAACGGCGGACACTCCGTGCCGACCACCTGGATCCCTGGATAGCGATTCCGAAGTTTCTCCGCCGCCTCCTCGGCGACCCCCTCCGGCGCGCCCAGGAAGAACAGCCGGCGGCCCTTTCGCGCCGAGAGGTCGCAGAGGTGGAAGATCAGATCCGAACCCGCCACCCGCTCGGGCAGCGGCGTCGGACGCTTCCTCGCCGCCCAGACCACCGGCGCGCCGTCGGCCAGGATGAACGCGGCCCGTTCGTTGACGGCCGCGAGGTCCGGGTTCTGGTTGGACAACATCAGGTAGTGGAGGTTCGCCGTGATGAAATAGGAAGGACGTCGGCTCTCGATCAGGGCGTCGACCGCCTCGACGGTCTGTTCAAGCGTCATGGGCGCGAACGGCACGCCCCAGACCCAGACTGGTTCGATCACGACCTCGACCTCACCAAATTCAAGGGCTTCTGTTGAGCTTCTTCGTCCGCCTCGAACAACCACGTCAAGATCCAGATTTCCAGCCCGACCAGCACCAAAGCCAGCGGCATCATGAGATATCCCGACCAATCATGGGCCAGCGCCTTGGCTCGGGCGCCTTCGATGTAATAGTAACACCAGCCCGTCGCGACGATCCGGGCGATGTTGCTGATCAGCGCGATCGGCAGCGCGCTCAACAGGACGACGATCCGCTTCCAGTTCGGCATGTCGATCAGGATGATCGTCGCGGTCACGGTCGCGGCGAGCGTCATCAGCATCGAGAGCCCGTTGCAGGCCATGGCGACTTCAAGCTGCTTGGAGCCGTGGGGCGTCCCCAGGGTGATCACGTTGCCTTCGGCGACGACCCAAAGCCCCGAGAGCTGCATCATGAAGCAACTGCCGATCGTGGCGATCCGCTGCAAGGGGAGTGAGACGAGCGTGTTGATCGACGGTGGGAGCGGGAGCATGAACACGAGGAAGCCGATCGCGGGCCAGGCTCGCGCGAGCAGCGGCCAGCCCCCCAGGGCGAGGACGAGGCATGCGACGACGGGGATGAAGCTGGCGGTCTCCAACCACTGGAAGCTCCATTCGTAGGCCATCGCGCGACCTACGAGGCAGAGGCCCAGCAGCATCCAGATCCAGACCGGCGCGCGATACGAGGACCAGTCGTGATTGCTCCAGTCTACGAGCCTGCGCCACAAGATCATGACGGCGATCGGGACCACTAGGAAGCCGTGCGAATAATTCGGCTCGGTGTTCCAGATGTTGACGAGGTAGCTGAAATTCGGCGCGTACGCCCAGAGGAGCAGCAGCCCCCCCACGACCGCCGTCGGCAGCCAGGGCCGGGAAGGAGAAGCCAGCCGGTTCGCCGTCGCGGAGTGATCCCCGGGACCGCCCCGATCCGCCGGCGAGACATGAGGATCGACAAGTGGGAAGTGGGCCAACGATGAACTCCTCGCGAACGGATTGCGAAGGACGCGGAGAACGCGACCGTCGGGACCTTCGCCCGTCGGTCGAAGAGACCTCGCGGCCTCCGGCAAACTCTAGTTTGCACGCGGCCCTATTGCAAAGGCTGCCCGCGATCGCCGCCGCGGGATCACGACGTGGGCGACTCGTCGTGATCCCCAGGACCAGTTCGGCCGCGACTGTAGGAATAACGGCCGTAGTACGAGTCGGAGGACCGCATGCCGTTGATCACCGTGCCCAGGACGGGGATGCCGGCGTTGTTCAACTGGCGTCGGGCTCGCTCGACCTGAGGGGCCCGGCTGACGTCGTACCGCGAGGCCAGCACGGCCCCGTCGGTCCAGCGGCCCAGGATCAGGCCGTCGGGGACCGGAAGCACAGGGGGCGAGTCGATGATGATCAGGTCGTACATCTGCCGCAGCCGGGCGATCAGCATGCCGAAGTTCCGCCCCTGGAAAAGCCGGCTGGCGTCCGCCACCGGCGTCCCGGCGCCGAGGAGGTGGAACGTCCCCTCCTGGACGGGGATGACGACGTCCTCGACGTTCGCCTCGTCCTTGAGCACGTCGCTCAATCCGAGCCCCTCGGGAACGTCGAGCAGGGGGCAGAGCGAGCCGCGCCGCAGGTCGGCGTCGATCAAGAGCGTCGTGTGCGCGGCGTGTCCGCAACGAGCGGCCAGTTGCGCCGCCAGCGTCGTCTTGCCCTCGCCGCCGATCGCGCTCGTGATCAGCACGCAACGCCCGAGGCCGACGTCCGGGCTGTCGCCGCAGATGGCGAATCGCAGATGGTCGAGCCGCTGGATGAAGCGGTCGATCTGATCGTCCTCGCCGGGGCCGCTCAGCTTGTTCGCCGCGCGGGCCATGGGCAGCGGCGGCAGTGAGAAGACTTCCGACTGCACCCGCGTCGACAGCGAGTCGGGATCGGCCACGCGCTCCGCCTTGACCTCGAGCAACGCGAACAGCCCGAGCACCAAAGCCAGGATCGCGCACGGGGCGACGAGGATGTACTTGAGCCGCTTGTTGTTCGTCGGCGCCCTGAGGACCTGGGCGGAGTCGATCAACTCGACCCGCGCGGCGCCCTGGTTGGTCATGAAGTTCACGTCGTCGAGCTTCCTGTTGATCTGTTCGTGCTGGTCTCTCAAGGTCTCGATGTCGGCCTTGAGTTGGTCGGCCCTGTACGTGTCGGACTGCGTCGTCTTCTGCTCGATCTCCATGGATTGGAACAGCTCGTTGCGCGTCGCGAGTTCCTGCTTCGCCGACTTGATCCGCGACTCCAACTCAGCCTCCGTCAAGGTGTTCGTCGAGGTCGGTTCGGAGCCGGCGGCGGCGGCGGCCAACGAGGCGAGCACCGACTCGCGAATCTTGTCGTAATCCTTGCGCCAGTGCTGGTCATAGGTCGTCTTCAACTGTTCGTATCGCTTCCGAGCGGCCTGGCGGGCCGGGTCGGAGTCTCGTCTCGCCACGGTTCTGCTGTGCTCCATTTCATCCTGCGCCGCCAGGATGTCCGACCTCAGCGAGGCGATTTCGGGATCGCTGATGAACACTTCCTCGATTCGTTCCTTAAGCTGATCGGCGGTGAGCCCCAACCCCATTTCGGATTCTTGACCCTGGGGCTCCGCCAGCCGCCTTTGGAGTTCGAACTCGAGCATCTTCAACTCGAATTCCTTGTCGAAGATCTTCGCCTTGTACTCGCGATACTGCTCGAGGGTGACGTCCCTGGTGGGAGGCGCCGACGCCGAATCGTTCTGCTTCTCGTCGGCGGACCTCCTGTTGCGGTCGGCTGGGGCGGGGGTGAGCCTGGCGGTGTCGATCAGCCCCTTGTCCACGATCGCGAGAAGCTCCTTCTCAAGCGCTGTCTTTTTAAGCTTAAGATCTTTTAGATAATCCTGTAGGCCGGTTACAAGCTTGATGTTGGTTCCTCCCTGATACTCGCTGTTGAATTTCAGGTAGGATCTCACGACCGAGTTGACGATCGTCGCTGACTCATAAGGATTTGTGGATTCAAAGAGGACGTCGATATAGTAGGTCTTGCCGTTGCTCCGGACCTGGAGTTGCTTCTTGAGGTCCGTGATCGGCGTGGTCGTATTCTTGATGAAATCCAACTCCGCCACGTCCGGGTCGGCGATTGCGGTCTTGAGCACCCGGTCGTTGAGAATCGTTTGCTTCTGCGTCTCGATATAACGCTCGTGAGAGTCCGTGTTGCCCGCCGTCGGCCGTTCGATGAACAGACCTTCCCGCGTAGGCTCGGCCAGGATCCTACTGTACGCCTCGTAGGTCGGCTGGACCTGAACGTAGAGCAGCCAAACCAGGGGGGCTGAAACGGCCCCCCAGATCAGGAGGATCTTCCACCAGTTCCGAGCCAGGCCGCGCAACACCCCCTGCGGGCTGATCTGAACCGCGGAATTCGCGGTCGCGACCTCATACGTGGGACGAGCCGCAGCCATCGCCGGCAGGTGCGAGGACGAGACGGGCAACCGCGCCGGCAAATGCGAATCGTTCCTGTCGGTAGTGTCCATCAGAGGGTACTCAAGGGTGTTGGATAAGCAGAATGAACTTCCATCCGACGATGCTCCCGAACCGGCGTTCGCTCAGGAGAAGATCGTCGAACACAGAGAATCTCGCCGCAGTCGCGGGTGTTCGTCGTGGGAGGAACATTCAGTCGATCGCCAAGCCGAACCAGAGTGACGCTCTCGCCGACGGCGCGGTTCGGGGATCGATTCGAGTTGAGCCGCCAATGGTCGGCCGACACAGCTTCGCCTTGAAACCGTCTCTGCCAGACTGTAATCAATCCCATTCAATCTCGTCAAATTAAATCCATGTCCTGAGCGTCGGTCGTTCATCGCTCGGTTCACGAAACACAAAACGCGTTGATGCATGGTGTGTGGGCGGCGGTTCTCAGAGGGCCTGATTTCCTGGGACGAGGCGCCACGTTCTGGATGGCGCGAGCCGCGGATGACGCCGATCTTCCTCTCACGATGAAAAAAGAAGACGCTGCCCCTCTTGATCTTAGGTGTTGGTTCCGCCCCGTGCATCGACGCTCTCGGATTTCAAATTTCGATGGTGAATTTGAGTAACAGTTCTCTCTTGCGTGATTGCTGAGCTACACTTTTCCTGAAAGGCCGATCGAGTCGTCTGATTATGCCTAAGCTCTTGCTCGTCCGGGTTCGACCACGACCTCGGTTCATGAATGCGAGGGGACGAGGCGTCGGCATCGGGGGTCGTGCCTTTATAGGCGGGTTATCGAGTCCACGGCGGTTTAGATCAACATCGCGACCACGACGTCCGACAGAATGTGACGGTCGGCAACCCGTGGATGTGACAACGAATCGGCCGAGGGCGTCGCGCTACTCGGGGGCGATCAAGGGTCGAATCGTCGGATTGACCGGCGGAACGTGAGCTGGGAAGCATGGGTGGGGTGATTCAGCTCCGAACGACCATGGCGAGCTTGCGTTGAATTTGTGAATGAAAGGCCGGCGACTATGATAGCTCCGTTTCCGGCGACGTCGTCGCGAGCCGCTCGCTCTGGTTCTCCCGAGCCGTCGCCTTCCGAGTCGACCGTCGGCTCGTCCCCGTCACGCGCGGGGGATCGGGCTGCTCGTCTTGTTCAAATCGGCCTGGCGCTCTATCTGATTCCGGTCCTCATCTTGATTTTCATGATCGGGGGAGTGGGAATCGCGGTCGCCGGATTCGTCGCCATGGCGGTCAGGTTGGCGTCCTGGGGCGGTCGATCGCGCGGGCGCGGCGAAGAGAAAGACGTCGTCGAATCCTGATCCACGACGGCCGTCGCTTCGAGTCCCCCCGACCTCCGGGGTTCGATCCCGGCGCTCGACCCGAGCGCCGGTCGTGTTCCAGGTCAGTCCGCTTCACGACCAGCGGCCTTCGCCACAGCCGTCGACGGGGCGGCGGGGGACGTCGACCGGTTCTCGATCTCCTCGACGAGCAGGGAGAGCAGTCCCTTCACCGGACTGTCGCCGAGTTCCGCGGTTTTGACGTGTCGTTCGATCTGGATCTTGAACATCCCCGGATGGTAGCGAAACTGCTTCCATTGCCCGGACATGTCGGATCGCCATACGCCCGCGTTGAGGAACGAATAATAGACCTCGCTCAGTTCAGTCACCCCTCCCCGGCTTTTGCCGTAGAGCGCTTCGCGAAACGCCACGGTGCGGGTAGAGCTTTCCAGGGGGATCTGGACCTCGCGCGAGGGGATCACGGTGTTGAAGCCCGAGGAGGGATAGCAAACCTCGGGAGTGTGCGCCCAGACGGCCTGCGACGGTCCGTACAGCAGCAGCACCGTGACCCGTTCGCCGGTCTTGTCGTCGACGTACGACCGGATTACGTGATCGGTTGAACCGGCGATTCGCGCGATCTCGGGATCGAGGGTCGCCTCGGCCCCTTCCTGAGCCCGCCAAGTCCCCAGGACGTGGGAGACGTTCTTCAATGGGAAGGGCGATTCTTTGCTCTGATTCTCGATGGCCAGGAATTGCAGGCTGCGCCAGTGCCGAACCGTCCCGGACAGGCCGAGCAGGACGCAGGCGATCATAATCCAGCGGCCATTGCTTTTGGCTGCGGCCAGGAGCATCGAAAGCTCGCTTTGACTTCGGGGCTGGGTCGGGGGAGGGGCTGGCTGATCGAGGAGGGCGTTGTCCATGGTCGCAGACTCGCTTGAGATTAGGTAGTGTTATGCGTTGAACCTGGCCGTCGGACGGCAGCGAATCCCCTCATGTGGCACTGTACCATGCCGAGCACGAGTCTCGCCAGGCGAGAGGGGAAAGCCGAATTCCCACACGATGCGCACACAAAATCTTATATAGGTTATGGACGCGCGAATGGCGCCAAGATGAGCGTTGCTTCATGTCTCGCCGATCCATGCCGAGTCGATTCGAGGCTGCGCCCGAGGTCGGGCGCGTGGCGGAAAACTGGCCGGAGGGAGGCCGTCGTGGTAACCTACCTCTCTGACCGCGCGCCGCGTTGAAGTCGCGGGCGTCCTCGGGCGGGGCGAATCGAATGCAGGGACAGGCATGACCGCGATCCTGGGACTTTCCGCGTTCTACCATGACAGCGCGGCCGCCTTGGTGGTCGACGGCCGGATCGCGGCCGCCGCGCAGGAAGAGCGGTTCACCCGCGTCAAGCACGACGCGGCGTTCCCCGGCGAGTCGGTCGCGTACTGTCTGCGGGAGGCGAACCTGTCCCCGGCCGACGTCGACTACGTCGCGTTCTACGACAAGCCGTTGACGAAGTTCGAACGCCTCCTGGAAACCTACCTCGGGTACGCGCCGGTGGGTTTCAAGAGCTTCCGCCGGGCGATCCCCCTGTGGCTCAAGGACAAGCTGCACATGCGGCGGACGATCCGCGGGGCGCTGGGGCCTGAGAACCGGGCCCGCCTGGTGTTCACCGACCACCATGAGAGTCACGCGGCGAGCGCCTTCTTCCCCAGTCCGTTCGACCGGGCGGCGATCCTCACGCTCGACGGCGTCGGCGAATGGAGCACGGCGACGTTCGGAATCGGCGAGGGTTCCCGAATCCGGCTGATCGACCACATCGCGTTCCCGCACTCGCTCGGCCTGCTCTATTCCGCCTTCACCTACTACTGCGGCTTCAAGGTCAACAGCGGCGAGTACAAGCTGATGGGCCTGGCCCCCTATGGCAGGCCGATCTACAAGGATTTGATCCTCGATCGGTTGATCGACCTTCGCGCCGACGGCGGTTTCTGGCTCGACATGGATTACTTCCAATACTGCCAGGGACTGACCATGACCAGCCGTCGGTTCCACGACCTGTTCGGCGGCCCCCCCCGGCCTCCTGAGTCGCCGCTCGAATCGCGGCACATGGATCTGGCGGCCAGCATCCAGTGGGTGACGGAGGAGGCGGTGCTTCGGATCGGCCGCGAGGTCGGCCGGCGGACCGAGGCGAGGAACCTCGTCCTGGCCGGCGGCGTGGCGCTCAACTGCGTGGCCAACGGCCGGTTGCTCCGCGAGGGGGATTTCGACGACGTCTGGATTCAGCCTGCGGCCGGCGACGCCGGCGGCGCGCTGGGCGCGGCCTTGTTCGTCTGGCATCAGCTCCTCGAAAAGCCGCGGACGCCCAACGGCCGCGACTCGCAGCAGGGGAGCTTCCTCGGGCCGCGCTTCGGCGGCGACGAGATCGCTGGATTCCTGGCGGCCAAGAGGGTCGAGGCCCGGCGCTGCGAGTCGGAATCCGAGTTGGTCGAGCACGTCGCCGGCCTCCTGGCTGACGGTAAGATCGTCGGCTGGTTCCAGGGCCGCATGGAGTTCGGCCCTCGGTCGTTGGGAGGGCGGAGCATCCTCGGCGATCCTCGGTCGTCGGCCATGCAGGCGACGATGAACCTCAAGATCAAGTTCCGCGAGAGTTTTCGCCCGTTCGCCCCGGCCGTGCTCCAGGAGCGGGTGGCCGATTGGTTCGAGTTCGACGCCGATCACGAGAGCCCCTACATGCTGCTGGTGGCCCCGGTTCGCGAGGACCGGCGGACGCCCATAGACGCCGAATCGTTGAGCACTATGCGGGAGGACCCGGACCTTCGCAAACGTGTGAATATCGTACGATCGGAGATCCCCGCGGTGACTCACGTCGACTTCAGCGCCCGGTTGCAAACCGTCGACGCGGAGCGTAATCCGCGGTTCCACGGGCTGATCGAGGCGTTCGACCGTCTGACCGGATGCCCGGTCCTTGTGAATACGAGCTTCAACGTGCGGGGCGAGCCGATCGTCTGCACGCCGGAGGACGCCTACCGTTGCTTCCTGGCGACCGACATGGACGTCCTGGTCCTTGAAGACTTCGTGATCGTCAAGGACGAGGCCGCGCGGAAGGCCGGCGAGGACGTCCGAGAGCGCTATCTGTCTCAGTTCCAGCTCGATTGACGAAACCATCGGGGCGTCGGGCTCCGCTTCGTTCCACCGTTGGCCGTTGAGGTTCGCGTTCATGCAGTGGTCCGACGTCCGGTTCGAACCGTCGACCAAGACCCTCCGGCAGTTCGGCGGGCTCTGTTTCGTCTTCTTCGGCGGCTTCGGGCTATGGGAGGTCCTGGGGCGCGGCCATGTCGCTCTGGGAGCGGGGCTGGGCGGTCTCGCGGTCGCGGGGGGCCTGCTGGGTCTGCTGCGCCCCGATTGGCTGCGCTGGATCTTCGTCTTCTGGACGATTCTCGCGTTTCCGATCGGCTGGACGGTCTCGCTGGTGATGCTCGCGGTTATGTACTACGGCCTGTTCACGCCGATCGCGCTGGTCTTCCGACTGATCGGCCGCGATGCGCTTCAGCGGACGCGAAAGCCCGCGACCGAATCCTATTGGACTCCCAAGCCGACCCCGACCGACTCCGGACGTTACTTCAAGCAGTTCTAATGCGTTGACGACTTCGACCTTCATCAAGCGATCTATCAGCCATGAGCGAAACCCCTCCGCCGACCCGCACCGAGTTCGAGAAGGCCGCCGCCGAACAGGAAGGCGAAAGCCTGATCGCCGAGTTCTGGGCGTTTCTCAAGCAGAACAAGAAATGGTGGCTGCTCCCCATCGTGGTCGTGATGCTCTTGCTGGGCGTCCTGATCTTTCTGTCGAGCACGGCCGCGGCGCCGTTCATCTACACGTTGTTTTGACCGAGGATTGCGACGAGATGACGACCGAACGCGAGAAAATGCTGGCTGGGGCGTTGTACGATCCGCTCGACGCCGATCTGGTTCAGGCTCGCGACCGGGCGCGCGATCTGTGTCAGGCGCTCAACGCCACCCGCGAGGGGGAGGTCGACGAGCGGCGGCGGATTCTCCGCGCGCTGTTCGGCGCGGGAGGCGAAAGCGTCTGGATGCAGCCGCCGTTCTACTGCGACTACGGTTCGAATATCGTGCTCGGGGATCGGGTCTTCTTCAACTTCAACTGCGTGGTGCTCGACGTCGCCGAGGTGCGGATCGGCGAGCACACGATGTTCGGCCCTGCGGTGCAGATCTACACGGCGATGCATCCGATGAACGCCGCCGAGCGCCGGAAGCACGAGTTCGCCCGGCCGATCGAGATCGGCTCGGACGTCTGGGTCGGCGGCGCGGCGGTGATCTGTCCGGGGGTGAAGATCGGGGCGCGGTCCGTCATCGGCGCGGGAAGCGTGGTCACGCGGGACGTTCCCGAGAGCGTATTCGCGGCTGGCAACCCCTGCCGCGTGATCCGCGAGATCACCGAATGACGGATCACGCCGGCCGTCAGCCCTTGGCCTGGGCCGCAACGGCCGCGGCCTTGCGGGCGGCTTCGTCGGGGTCGCCGAGGTAGTAGCTCTTGATCGGCTTGAGGGCCGCATCCAGCTCGTAGACCAGGGGGACCCCGGTGGGGATGTTCAGGCCGACGATTTCCTCGTCGGAGATGCCGTCAAGGTGCTTCACCAGCGCCCGGAGGCTGTTGCCGTGGGCCGCGATGAGCACCTTCTTGCCCGACTTCACGGTCGGCACGATGGTTTGCTCCCAGTAGGGGAGGAACCGCGCGACGGTGTCCTTGAGGCACTCGGTCCTGGGCAGTTCGTCCTTGGTGAGGTCCGCGTACCGGGGATCGGAGCCGGGGTATCGGGGATCGGACTCCTCGAGCGCCGGCGGGGGGACGTCGTAGCTTCGCCGCCAGACCAAAACCTGCTCGTCGCCGAACTTGGCCGCGGTCTGCGCCTTGTTCAGCCCCTGAAGCGCCCCGTAGTGTCGCTCGTTGAGCCGCCACGAGCGGTCGACGGGTATCCACAACAGGTCCAGTTCGTCAAGCGCCATCCAGGCGGTCCGGATCGCCCGCTTGAGGACCGACGTGTAAGCGACGTCGAAGGTGAACCCCTCCGCCTTGAGCAGCTCGCCGGCCCGCTTGGCCTCGACCTTGCCTTGCTCCGACAGGTCCACGTCATGCCAGCCGGTGAACAAATTTTCCTTGTTCCAGATGCTCTCGCCGTGACGCAGCAAAACTAACTTGGTCATCATGTCTCCTAGGATTGGATACGGCGCGGCTTGAGCCGCATCCTTGGTATTCTCCCTGCCGCGACGATCCGGGTCAACGACGGATGGACGGCCACGACCCGCCCGCCGCGATTGGCTTCGATCGCGCCGAAACCCGTCCGCCCGCGCTGCCGTTTGGAACACCGATCCATTCATCGCGATCGGCCGGCTTGCGTTGGAGGAGTCCTTTTCAAGACTCGGCCGCCCCCGCGCCGTCTCGCCCTGATTGATCAGCCCAGTGCGAACGTTTGCGCGGAGCAAGGGGATTAAAAAGCGTTGGCTCGTCGAATGGCGAGGCCGGGTCGTGAGAACGAACCTCTTCGGCCGACGCCCCTCGCGAAGGGGGGCGGCCGTTCTCCTGCTGGAGCGAGTTGGCAAAGCCCAGGCCGGTGATCGCCAGCAGCAGCAGGACCAGGCCCGCGGCCAGGTGCCGCATGGCTCGAGCAGGGGCCGACCGCCACTCTCCAGACAGGACCCCGAGGGCGTTGGCGACCAGCACCATGCTTGACATCAGGATCGACCAGCCGAGCGACGGGCCGAGCCGGCCGAGCCGGTTGGCCCCGATCCCATAAAGCGCCATGCCGGCCATCCAGAGGACCCCCATCAGGATGGCGAAGAACGTGTTGCGCGCCGAGCGAGCGTCGCGGTAGTTGCGACCCGTGCGGTCGCGACGGAGCAGGTAGAGGGCGTAGCCGGCGTTGCACAGGAACAAGGGGGGCGTCAGCAGAGGCCAGAGGGCGTTGGGCGTCAGGTGCGCCGGCACGCCTGGGCCGGCCGCTCGACGGTAGATCACCTCGCCGAAGGCGAAACCGAGGTTGCCGCACGAGGAGAGCAGGCCTGACAGGACGCAGATCACCAGGCCCAGCCGGTATGAGAACCGCCGAGTCGCCGACGCTCCCCCCTCCTTCCAGCGGCCGGCGAAGGAGCAGACGGCCACGCCCAGGAGCATTACGGCCAACGACCCGGCCGTGACGACGCCCTGCGACGTGGTGAAGTTCGACGGCGGATGGACGAGCAGCGGGATCAGAGTCCCGCTCGTCGCCGCCACCCCCAGGATCACCGCGAACCCGAGCGACAGGCCGATCGCCTCCACCCCCAGGCCGAACGTCACCGCGCCGATTCCCCAGCCGATTCCAAAAAGGACCACCCAGACGACCGAGCTGATCGTCGCGCCGCGGTACACGTCGAGCAGGTTCGGGATCGTCGCCAGGGCCAGCAACCAGGGGCAGGCCAGGTAGGCGACGGCGGCGAAGATCAGCCAGTAGTTCTCCCAGGCCCACCCGCTCATCCACTTGCTAGGGAGCATGAAGCCGCCCTGGAAGAGGCCCGCCAGCAGCACGACCGCCAGGCCGATGAGCAAGTCGTCCGACATGGAGTGGTTCCTCGGAGGCGTTCAGTCCCAGCCTTGGATCTCGACGTCCGCTCCGGCCGCCGCCGATTCGATCAAGGCTTGCGCGACCCGCAAGGCCCGCCGGCCGTCGACCCCGGTGTTCAGTTCTGGGGCCCGGCCCTCGGTCACGCAATCGCAGAGGTAGGAGAGTTCGTCTCGCAGGGCGCCCCGGGCCGAGTTCCTGACCCGAGGATCGTAGCTGACGTCGGGGACTTCGTACCCGTCCTCGCGCCAGAAGCTCAATGCCGCCGGCACGAGCTGAAGGTTTCCGAGCCCAGTCGCGCCGACCACTCGGAAGGCGTCGTCGAGGCTGATGCCGGCGGCCTTTGGCAGCAGCCAGATCGTTTCGATGACGCCGACGGCCCCGGTCTCGAACTCCAGCACTCCCCAGAACGTGTCCGGGTGCACCCCTCCCGTGATCGACCGGGCGAACCCGCGAACCCGTCGGACCGGCTTGCCGACGTACCAGAGCATCAGGTCGATGTCGTGGATGCCGGTCTCGAGGACCGGGTGGATCCGGCCGTACCGGGGCAGGAGTTCCTTGAGTCGGTTCCGCCGGGCGTGCAGCGAGACGATCTCGCCCAGGCGGCCGGAGGCCAACTCCTCCTTGAGCATCGCGTACTTGGTCTCGAACCGCAGGATGTGCCCGACCATCAGGAACCGGCCCGATGCTCGCGCCGCCTCGATCATTCGCGAGCACTCGGCCAGGTCGGTCGCCAACGGCTTCTCGACGAAGACGTGCTTCCCCTTGGCGAAGGCCGTCAGCACGGGCCGGGCATGGTCGGCCTCCGGCGTGACCACGTCGACGAGATCGATTTCGGGGAGGCCGCAGAGCTCATCCAGGCTCTCGCAGACGCGAGGAACCTGGAACGCGGCGGCGAGCCGTTCCGCGCGTTCCCGGTCGGTGTCGAAGATCGCGCGGACCGCGGCGTTGGGCACGCCTCGATAGGCTTGGAGGTGGCTCTCTCCGAAGAGTCCGCAGCCGACCAGTCCGATCCCCACGCGCTCCATCGGCAAGCCTCTCAGAGTTGGTGATCCAGGAGATACTGGCAGTTGACGACCTTCTCAGCCAGGTCCAGCGGCCGGTAATAGTAGTGGTTGGAGGCCTCGAAAGCAATCACCGCGTGGCGTCGGGCCAGGCTGTACATCCGCCGGGCCGATTCCATCTCCTGCTCGACCAGCTTCCTCATGCGCGCCCGGCCCTCGGCGTCCGGTTCGCCGTCGCGGAGGAGATAAAAGGCCACCTGGCGGGCGACGCTTCGGAAGTGGATCAGGCACGTTTCGGCGATGGCCAGGTCCTCCTCGGCGGCGGCCTTCCGCAACGCCGGGACGAGTTCGACCGCTTTGCGGAACAACGGCAAAGCCGCTTCCCAAAGGTCGGCCGTCCGGTTGAACTGATCGCGGACCACATCGGGAGGATACGCCCCGGACCAGGCTCGGTAAGCGTCCTGGGGGAAGAGGATCATGCCCGTCGCGGCGCCCGACGGTCGGGCCCGGAGAAGATTGGCCGGGCCGTGCTGCGTCGGGATCAGGTAGATGTTGACGCCGTACGGATACTCCTCGAAAGCGTCGCTGAAGCCCTTCCAGGCGTCGAGCGCCAGGGGCGCGGCCGCTTCACCGTACCGCCGCCGGGCCACTCGCTCCAGGATTCGGTCGATGGGGTCGTCGGGAGCGAAGCAGACCTCCTTGACGATCTCCAGGTTCGGGGATGGGTAGCCGCCGAGGGTCCACGACTGCTGAAGCCCACTGACGCCGGCCGCCGCGAGGTTGGCGCAATGCCGAGCCACCAGGTACGCGACCGGAATATAGGGGACCGCCGAGATTTCCCAGGTGTTGTTGAGCTGGACCTTGGCCATCGTCGCGACGCCGGCCCGCCTGGCCAGGTCCCAGTGAGCGGTGGCCCGAGGCCCCGGGCCGACCACCGAGATCGAGTATTCGCCGACCGTGGCCTTCACCCCGCCTCGCTCGATCGGGATGCTCCACTCGCTGACGCTCTGGAACTTCGAGTCGCGAGGCAGTCGGGGGATCAGGTAGCGGGCCTGGTCCTCGGTCCAGCCCCAGTCCCAGGCGATGACCTCCGCATCCGGGCTCGACCGACGGACGCCTTCATGGATCGACCGTAGGACTTCCTCGACGCCCTCGCCCCGATTCTTCCGCTTCGAGCAGCGCGGGCAGGAATCGGGCTGATGCTTCGAATAGCAGTTGGTGAAGTTCTCCGACATCGTGATGGAGAAGACCCCACCCAATCCCGGTACGCGGTCAAAGACGTGGGCCAGGCTCGCGGCGATCCATTCGCGGACGGCCGGATGGGCGGTGCACATCGCGTGATAGCCGCCGGATTCCGCCCCCCGCATCTCCTCCCGCCCCTTGAAGAACTCCGCCGGCATCGACCGCGGCTCGTTCAGGTAGAGGAAGACCCGAATTCCGAATCGGCTCGCCCGCTCGACGAGCTTGCTCAGGGTGGCCAGGCGACGGTCGCCCCCCTCGCCGAACTCGGGGAAGGTCTTCGATGGGGCGAGGTTGTTGAGGACGGCCTGCAACCAGACGCCGTTGACCCCGGTCCGGGCCAGCTTCTCCAGAAGGCCGTCCGGGAACGGGTCGACGTCCGGTTCAAACAGGGGGTCGCCGTAAAGCGCGAAGTACGAATAGAGGTGTCGCGGATAGAATCTGGCCTGCCGATCGACGTGGCCACGAGGTACGAACGGTCCGCCGCGCTCCTTCATCTGGTCCTGAAGCCGATAGACGCCCTGGAGCAGGCCGCCGGGGCTGTTGCCGACGACCTCCGCTCGACCGTCATCGACGTTGATCAGGAAGCGCTCCCCCCCCTCGCCGAGCGCCGGGTCGAGGCGAAGCCGCAACGCCGGGGCGCCGTCCCGGACCGCGCCGGCTTTCATGGCGTCCCGGAGGTACTCGGCGAGGCGGTCGACGATGCGACGGTCCACGCCTTCGTCTCCCACGATCGTCCAGCCGGAGAGGTCCACCTCGTCGTCCGAGGGCCTGGCCTCGGGATCCCGGAGCGGGGGCATGCTCATGTCGCTGAGCCGAGCGATGAAGGCGAACGGCGGCTCGCCTCGGGTTTCCAGTTCCTCTCCCAGAACGTCGCGAACCTGCCGCTTGATCTCGGCGGCCCGCCGCTGGGCTTCCGCGCCGGGAGTCGCGTACTGAAGTTGAGGGCAATCGGGCTTCGGGCCGAGCTTGACGTCGAGGAAGTCGTCCTCCTTGAGCGTGAATCGAAGTCGTTCGTCGGTCCAGCCGAGCAGCCGGATCAACTGCTCGTTCGGTAACAGGTGCCAGTTCTGGCGGATGACGGTGATGTAGATCCGTCGGAGCTGGTCGGAGGTGAGTTCGGGCTTGCTCGGCAGGCCCAGGGATGAGCCGATGGCCAGAATCTCCTCGGGGCGGCACTGGACCACGTCCGCCAAACGATCGGTGTTCGCCAGCTCCCAGTTGCGCCAGACGTACTGGTGGAGGCGGTCCGGAAAATGCGTCTCGGCGAGCGGAGCGGGGGCGGCCCAGGCGAACCGGGGATCAATCCACGTATGGGCGATCGCCAGCCCACTCATTCCATGCACAAACATCCGTCGCGTGATCATCGTAACTCCTCAGTCATCGCCGGGTTTCCGCCCTCCGTCTTGAGGGCTCCAGGGCCGGAGGGTGGTTGATCGTCGTGCTGACGCCGGAAGCCGCGAAGGCTCCCGGCCGATGAGGCGGGCCGGATCTTTGGATCGCTTGGCGAGTCTCGAACAGGTTATCCGCCCCGAAGACGTGGAACAAGCGCCGATGCCGCCCTCTCGACTGGTTGACTGGTTCCAGGACCAGCACCCAGAGCCGCGCCCGCCGCGCCCCGGCCACCCCGTGGGACCAGGGGCGCTACCCGGAGAATTCAGATCACTCGTCGTGGGCCAGCTTCAGATATCCCAGCTTTCGAGGGTCGAAGCGCCCCAGGGCCAGGCGGTATTTACCGATGTCGAATTCGCCCAGGCCCGTGGGCCAGTTGTCCGCAACGTCGCCATTGTTGAAGACGTTGAAGGCGTAGGCTCGCCCCGAGGGGTCGAGCAGCGACAACCCCTGAGAAGGGATGTGCAGAGTCACTCCGCGCACGCCTTCGGCGGTCGTGTAAGGTTCGGCCCGCAAGCCGATCTCGCGGGAGTCCGACACGGGGCCCGCGGTCGAGACGCGGATCTCCCAGAAGTGCGCGGTCACGAACGGGTCACAGAGATATGCGGTGAACGCCCCCCCCGACCCCGGGGGTTTTCATCTCGATCTGAAACGCAAGTCCGTCGTCGTCGGTCTGCGCCCGCCAGCGGTACGTCCTGCAATCGGTCCACCCCGATCCGCAGGTGTACACCGCGCGTCCCTCCGCGAACGGCGACACCGGCTTGCCCGCCTGGAAGGCGGTCCGGTATTCGACGAACTCCGTCTCGAGCAAATTCTTCAGCAGCGTGACGCGCCACTTCAGCCGCGCTCCGAAGTACTGGTGCCGCTCCGCCTCGCCGTGGAATCCCAGACGGGAATCGGCGGCGCAGAGCACTGCGAGCCGCTCGCTGTTGGCGATCTCCCGGCGGACGACGGCCTCCATGGCCGCCAGCGTCGCCGCCGCCTCCGCGGGGGGCAGGCCGAACAGGCGGCTGCGCATCAGGTAGAATTCCAGGACGTTGCGGGCGCTGGCGAACTGGATGCCGATGGCCTCGGCCAGCCCGATGTCAAGCTGGCGTTCGCGGTTGTTCCGGAATCCGGGCTCGAGTGCTTTCAGGATGGCGACGCCCCGGTTCCACTCCTCCGACATGTTCCGCGCCAGGATTGCGGCCTCGGCGAGGGTGTGGTTGTCCAGCGCCTCGCCGATGGCGTCGCCGCAGGGTCCGCCGACCAGCCACGTGGGCTGCAGCGGCCGCAGCGCCGGCTTCAGATGCAGCGGCCAGACGGGCGCCGCGTGCATCGGCCCCCACCACTGGAAGCGCGTCGAGAGCGGGTATTTCTGGAACCCCTCGGCGAAGTGCTTCCAGGCCTGTACGACCTGATCCGAGGCTTCGCCCCAGTCCGGCCGCGCCAGGGCCCGCAGGAAATGGTCCTCCGTTCCCGAGAAGTCCTCGAAGGCCAGCCGACCCGCGGCCCGATTCATCACGCCGGGGTAGTTCCCGAAGTACCAGCACTGCATCACGGAGGAGACGTTCAGGCGGGGCATCTCGCGGTACTTGCGGTACAGGATCGAGGGCGCGGGCATGAACGGGATGGTCGCCGATTCGTGCGAGCAGCCCACCTGAAGCTTCGCGGACGTCGGCGTTCCGTGGGCCGCCGCTTGCCCCGCGATCCGGGCGAACCGATCGGACGGGCCGATGAACGAGAGCCAGTAGTCGCCGCCCACCCGCGGGCGGTCGAGCTGGTACTTGACCGCCCCGGACTCGAAGTTCACTTGCAGCGTCACGTCCGTGGGCAGGTGGGCCCCGAGTTCGTAGACCCACGGCGCCAGCGGCTTCCAGGCCGGCATGTAGAGCCAGCAGATGTACTCCGCGTTCGGGTCGCCGTCCTTGACGCCCCGCGCCATCGCGCCCTGGCCGGCGGCGAGGGTCTGCCAGTTCGGCAGCAGCGCGCAGCGTGGACAGTCCGGCCGCCGATCGGCCTCGGCCCCCACCGAATCGAGGCAGGAGGATCCGTGTTCCCCGAGCGAGATGTTGATCAGCCCGCCCAGCCCCGAAACCTGGGAGAAGATCGAGCGGGTGGATTCGTAGATGAACTGCTGGCCGGCCTTGGAATTCGGGCAGACGTAGCGGCGGGAGGGCCCGCCCGCCCCGGCCAGATCGGGATGCGCCTGGAGCATGAGATCGTCCGCCGAGAAGAACCCCACCGGCTCGTTCGAATAGAGCCATACCTTGATCCCGTAGCGGGCGCACTTCTCAACGGTCCGGCGCAGCTTCGCCAGCCGCCGCTCTCTGTCGGGGCTCGGCGCGCGGAAGGAGGTTTTCGTGACGTCCTTCCACTCGACGCTCAGCCACAGACCGTTCATCCCCTCGTGCGCGAGACGGTTCAGGTACGCGTCAGGGTAGTAGTCCACGTCGTCCATCAGCTCGTCGCGATTCAGCGGGGGCCGTTTGATCGGTCCGAAGAAGCAGCGCGTGATGCGGTTCCTCAGCCAGGGCTGCTTCCGGATGACGCCAGGGCTCAAGAACGGCCCGTCCACGGCGGCGATCAGCTCCTCAAGATGGAAGATCGCGCGCCGGATGCCTTCGGTATCGCCGGCCAGCAGCCGGACGCCGTCCCGCGCGATCTCGATCGCGTAGGCCTCCGGGACGTCCGTCGTCGTCTTTGCGGTCGTGACCGGAAGCCCGTCTGCTCCGGCGAGCTTTGCAAACGCGAGGAACCGCTCAAGATCGGCGTAGGCTGTCTTCAGAACGCCCGTCTCGTCGGGAAAGCCGGGTTTCAGGGCCAGGCCGGCGCGCAGGTCGATCTGGCCCGGCCGCGGCTCGCCCCCCTCCTTCCAGAACAGCACGAAGGGCAAGGGTTTCTTCAGGTCCTCGACGAACTCCCAGCTCTCTTCGCCCGGCGGCGGCGGCCAGGTGGCGTCGATGGTCCGCATCGAGACTGGCGACGGGTCCGGCGCGATCGCCCCGGCTTCGTGACCCGAACCCTCCGCGCGGGGCGGTGCATCAGACTGCCCCGAAACCCCGGTGACGGCCCCACTCAGCGTCCACAGCACGACGACCGCCAGACGAACTCTGCTGGCCCGACCGGCCGCGATCCGCCGAAACCCCATCGCAGGGACTATGTACTTCGCCATCAGATTTCGTCCTTAGAGGCTGTTCTGCTGCCGAAAGGCCGGGATCTGGCGATTCAGCGTATCGTCGAGCAGCTTCATTTTTTCCTTGATGGTCTCGGGCGTGTAGATGTAGTCCTGTTCCCACTCGTACCCGAGCCGCGAATCTCGGCGCGCCGTCTCCCAGGACGACGTCGTTCGCTCACGCTCTTCTTGCAGCAATACCGTCATCTTCGCCAAGATCTCTTGCTTTCGGGCGGCGTCCGAGGCGCTGGCCAGCGCCAACCGCAAACCCTCAAACTCGATGATGGCCGATTCGCTGCGCATCATTCGCTGCAACTGCTCGGCCAGCAGGACCTCGCGGAACGCCAGCGTCCGCTTCGACTCGGGGGCGTGCAGCGCGGCCCGGCGATAACTCTGGAGGCCCTGCTCCATGCGGTCCGCCGACAGTTTCAGGTATTTCTGGAACACGGGGATGGTGAAAAAGCCAATGTAGCGTTGCGCGGCGTTGCCGCGATTGGTGAAGTCGGGCCAGAAGATCAGGCGGCTGGGCACGTAGGGCCAATAAGGGTTCAACTGGGATCGTCCGCTCCACTGGCCCTGGTCCGACCAGGAGTGGTTGAGCGTCATCGCCCGGGGCTTGGGTTTCGCGAAGAACAGCGGCGCGGCCAGGGCGTTGCAGCTTCCCCAGTTCGGTCCCGTGTCGGGATAGACCTGGATGGCCTCGCTGAAGTGTTTCCAGGCCGTGAGCACGGCCTCTTCATTGCCCGGCCCGAACTCCCGCCGCGCGATCCGTCGCAATAAGTCGTCCAGGGGCGGCGCATCGCTCCAGGCATACCAGGCCCGCATCTCGGCGACCCAGTTCGGCTTGAAGCCGTAGCTCCATGTCTCAAGGGCGCCGTCGATCTTCCACTCCTCCAACGCCTTGTAGCGCGCATGCCACTGATACGGGAAGGGCAGGTAGGGGAACGTCCCGAACTGCCAGCTCGCGAACGTGTCGGCCTTGGAGTAGATGGCGCGGAAGTTCCGTTTGCGGGCTTCCAGTAACTGGGCCTGGGTCACCTCCGCCGGCCCGACCTGGCTGATGGCGTAGTCGCGCAGGTAGCCCTTCTGCCCATCGAGCTCGAAGCTCTTGCCGTTCTCGAAGGTCAGCAGGGGGATCGTCGACTCGGGCAGTTGGGTCATGACATAGGCCTTCGTGGCCGCCTGGTCTGGGCTGAAAGCCACGTTGTATTCCCAAGGCAGGATTTCCAGCTTCGGGTTGATCTTGTGCGCCTCTTCGGCGGCGATGGCGACGGCTTTCGCCCACTCGCGCACCCAGGCGCGCAGATCCTCATCCCCCTGTCCGCCTGCGCCGAACCACTTCTTGTAGTAGAACCCCTCGGTCAGCAGCACGTAGCCCCGGATCTCGGGAAACTCGGTGACGACCTCGCGGACCAGCGTGCGCAGTCCGTCGATGTTCTCTGGCGTCCCCGTGGACTGGTAGAGCAGCGGCGCGTAGACGTCGATCCCGAAGCGGGCGGCGCGCTGGATCAGGTCCTTCATGGCGCCCGGCGGGTGCTTGCGAATGTCGCGGTCGCTCCAGTGGGGCTCCGAGCCAGGCGCGTTGTTCGGGTTGCGATAGATCGAGCAGTGGATCGCGTCGAAGCCGTACAGCGGCAGCGTGGCCAGATAGCGGTCGGGCCACTCCATCCAGCCGAGCCCGGAAAGGGTGATTCTCGCCTGGTACAAGCTATGCCGGACGGTGTCGAGGTTCCTGGGCAGATAGGGAGCCTCCCGCAGCCGGAACCGCATGATCAGGTTGTAAAGGCCGTACGTCGCTCCCCGGTCGTCGAAGCCGCACACGGCGATCGCATCGCCGGAGACCTGGATCCGATAATCCTTCGACGCTTTGAGACGATCCCCGCATCCGGGCATGTCTTCGCGGGCCGCGGCGACGATGACCCGCCGACGATCACGCCAATCGCCGAGTCGCTTCGGGCGGTTCACCGCGACGTCCACGTTCATCGCGTCCTTCAGGTACCGTTGAAGCTCCGCCCCCGCGGTCGCCAGCCCGGGGCCGGCGTCGGCGGGGATTTCGATGCTCCATCCGGCGTCGATCTCGATCTCGTCGGCGTGGGGATGAAGCTCGGCGGCGCGCGAACGAGGGGGGAGCCCCTGGGTGTGCTGGCGATGGAAATCGTAGGACTCCTCGACCTTGAGCGCCGGGAGGGCCTGCTCTTCGAACTGCTTCGCCGTGACCTGCCCGTGGGCCGCGCCGGCAATCCCAAGGCACAGGACGATCGACCCCCAATAGGTGCAACTCATTCGCCAGGCGTTCACGATGATCGTCCTCGTCAGATCGGTTGGCGGCGCACGTTAGAGGCACGAAACGGTCCGGCCTTGCGATCCATCCGAGCACAGGATAGGCCTCGTCCGTTCGCGCCGCCGGGATGCGCCAGGATCAAGGTCAGTCTCCGCCGCAGGTTGGACGGACGCAAGGGTCGTCTACTCCGCGGGCGGGGCGTTGGTTCGACCTGGATCGGTCCTGGCGCCGAGGCGTCCGGCAGCGTCCCGAGTCGACCTCGGGCCGGTCGCCGGAGTCGGCTCATGATTGTTTCTGGTCGATGAGTTCCGGCCGGGGGCGGATGAGGAGCACGAGCACGACGGAGAGGACGGCGAGGGCGGCGAAGCTGCCGAAGATGAGGTTGAGGGGCACATGGCGGTCGCGGAGCATGCCGAAGCCCCAGTCGGCCAGGCCGCCGGAGCTGATGCTGACGAAGTTCATGACGCCGTAGCCGGTCGCCCGCAGCTCGGGGCGGACGATCTGCGAGAGAATCGGCATGTTGTTGCAGTCGAAGAAACCCCAGCCGAGGCCGAACAGGACCAGGAACGCCACGGCGATCGCCAGCGAGCCGGCGTCGCCGACGCCGAAGATGGCCGGCACGATCAGGCTCATGCCGATGGCGCTGACGTAGATTCGGCCGCGCGGGTCGGTCTTGGTCCAGCGATCGGCCAGCCAGCCGCCGGCTACCGCGCCGACGATGGCCGCGACCTGCCAGTAGAGCGTCGCCGCTACTCCCGCCTGGCCCTGGCCGATCTCGAACCGGTGCTTGAGGATCGAGGGCATCCAGTCGCGCACCACCCACCCGGCCATCGCCGGCAGGGTGAAGTACAAGACCAATAAGAGGAACGAGCCGTTGGTCAGTAATCGATGCGCCGCGCCGAGGGGGGAGAGCCGGGGGGCCGAATGTCGCTCCTTGGACTTCGCCGCATCTCGCAAGAGAAACGTCAGCGGAACGGCGTAGAGCATCCCGACGATGCCGCAGGACGTGAACGCGACCCGCCAGCCGAGGTTGGGGTCGGCGGCGACGTAACCGCCGAAGCCACCCAGGATCACGCCGATGTAGATCGCCATCTGGTGCAGACCCACAGCCCGAGAGCGGGTGGGTCCGACGTGGTAGTCGGTGATCAGGGCCAAGGCCGCCGGCATGTAGAACGCCTCGCTGACGCCCATGAACGAGCGCGCCATGAGCAGTTCGTTGTAGGTCGTGACGTGGCCGGTCCACCACGTCACCGCCGACCATACGAACAGGCTGGAGCAGATGGTGAGGCGGCGGCTGTAGCGATCGGCGATATAGCCGCCGATCAGGCTGAATCCGGCGTAAACCCATTTGAACTGGCCGAGCATGAAGCCCCACAACTCCTCCCGGTTCTCGGCCTGACCAAGCGTCGGGATCGAGTCCATCACCGAGGTCTGCATCGACGCGAGCATCTGGCGGTCGAGATAGTTGAGCATCGCGATGGGCAGCAGCAGCCCGACGACCAGCCAGGCCGTCCGGGGGGCGCTCGAACTCGAATCAGAAGTTTGCATGGATTCGTCTATTCTTTCGGTTCCGGCGTCGCCGCCCAGACTTCCGGGGATCGGACGCCGGGGCGAGCTTCGCCGCTCGGGACCACCCGGGCCTTGTTCCAGATCACGCAAGGGACGGTCACGCGCGGCGCGGCCACCGCGCCGGCCTCGGTCCACTGATTCGACGTCGAGTCGTAGTGGAGGATCTTCTTGCTGAAGCCGCGATGCGCGTCGGGCGCCGCCCCGACCTGGGAGCCGTCGTCGCCCCCCAGGATGAAGAAGCCCGTTGCATCCGTCGGCGCCGGCGTCGGCCCGGCGGCCAGGGGATTGGGCAAGTCGGCGATCCGCCTCCAGCCGTCGCGAGGGTCGTGGCGGTAGGCGTCGTTCAGGTATCGGCGTTCGATCTTCTCGTCGTCCCCGACGACGAGATCGACGCCCCCAGCGAGCCAGAACGCACCGCCGAAGCCGGCTGCGACCGCGAGCATCCGCCCGCCGCCGGGGCAGGGGGCGATTTCTCGCCATCGCGGGGCTGAGGAGGATAGATCAAGCGTCCAGGCGGCCGCCGAGGTCGTCTTGGCGTTCGGGGCCTCCTGACCTCCCACGATGTACAATACGTCGCCGACCATCGCCCCGGAGGAGTTGGCGCGCGGCTTGGGCAGCGCGGGGAGCGGGATGGTAAGCAGTCGACTCTCTATCCAATCAAGACGGAAGGCGTCGGTGTAGTTCCGGCTCGCGTCGCCGCCGCCGACGCAGACCACGCCGCCTCGGTGCGTCGCGGAAACGCCGTAACCGAGCGGTCGGGGCAGCTTGCCGGCCTTCCTCCACGCGCCGTCGGATCGCTCCAGAACGAAGACGTCGTCGTACCAGACTTTCGGGCCGCCCTCCCAGGGCTTCGCGTCGGGGAAGTTGGCGCCCCCGGCGACGATGAGCGCGCCGCCGCCGACCCCGGCGAACGCGCCGGCGAAACCCTCTTTGTCGGGCAACGAGGCCAGCCGCTTCCACTTGCCGGCCGCGACGTCGCCGCCGACGAGCAGCGCGACCAGCATCAACACCATCCTCATCGCGCCCGCCCCTCGTCCGCCGTGTTTCGCCTGCTCACGAGTCGGCAGCTTATCCGATCTCTCGGCGGGTCTCCAGCGGGCGGTTCGGTTACGGCCTTGGGACGAAACGCGCCGGCGATCGTCGTGAAGAGCCTTGGTGGCTTCACACAGCTTTGAGCTTTCCTGGTTATCACGATATGTTATAATTCGTGGGGTCGACGAGCAGAAGTTCAGTTCGAGAGCGGGCGGCGCGTTGCGAATCATATCCGAGGCGCGGATCAAGACGTTTTGGCGGTCTCGGCGCGGCGACGCCGTGGAGGCCGAGCGGTTTCTTCGAGACTGGATCAAAGGTGCCCGAAGCGTCGAATGGAAGGATTTCGCCGGGCTGAAGCAGACGTTCGGGTCAGCTGACAAGGTCGGCGACTGTGTGGTCTTCGACGTGGGGGCCAACCGATATCGCTTGATCGGCCGCGTCCGATTCTGCTCGAAGCGGATCTACATACTCAAGATCATGGATCACGCGGAAAACGATTTGGACAGGTGGAAGGACGCGTGCGGGTGCTTCTCGCCGCCGCTCTTGAAGCCGCCGAAGAAGGGAAAGAGCCGATGAACCCTCCGGTGCTCCGCGAAGCCCCCTCGAAATCCTACATGAAGCTCATCCGTCGGTTCCCGCTGACGCCCATCCGTGACGACGACCACCTGGAAGCCGCGTCGAAGATGCTCGACCACGTGCTGACGCTCGGCGAAGACGACCAGGGCGTCGTCGATTACCTCGACGTCCTCTCGGACCTGGTCGAGGCTTATGAGAAGGAACACGTCCACATCCCTGACGCCTCGGCGGCTGAGATGCTGAGGTTCTTCATGACCGAGCGGCGGCTGACCCAGACGCAGCTTGCGAAGGAAGTCGGGATCGCGCAAACGACCCTCTCGAACGTGCTGCGCGGTGTTCGAGACCTTACGACGGATCAAATCGTGCGGCTCGCCCGATACTTCCACGTCGGCCCGGCGGCGTTCCTCCCGGCCGATCCCGAGACCCCATGAGAGGGCCGCGCGACCACTACAAGCAGACGCGCGGGAACATAATCGCCATTATCGGACGTTGAATCCGATCGCCGGTCTTCCCCCCGGGTGTCCACTGACGGCCGACGCGGCGCGGATAGGCCGGCCCCGGGGGTCGTCGCGGAAGGCTGCAGGTGGTGATAGAATATCAGGAGGTGAACCTGACGAACCCATGGGAGACCGCGATGAATGAGTCGAGGACTGCGACCGAGGAGATCCTCGTCCACTTCATCCGTCCCGGCGTCGGCGCCCGCGATTATCGTCTCGCCGAGGGAGCGACGCTCGCTGATCTCCTGCGCCTGTCCGGGGCCTCGACGACCGGGCAGGCGGTCTTTATCGACGGCGTTCCGCCCGAGGAGGCCTTGCGCCTACGCGACGGGGTGGTAGTGACCATCACGCCCCTACCCAGGAACGCCTCCGGCGACGAGCCTTGGCGGGCGTCCCTCCCGGCATTACGAGACGAGGACGTCTCGCGCGAATACTCCGAAGTGATGAGGAGCCGTCGGGAGTCGGATGCGGACGGGGAACAGCGGGGGTGATCATCCTCGACACCGACGCCATCGGTCATATGCAGAAGAGGGATCCGGTTGGGCTCCTCATCGAATCCGGCCTGGACGCCTCGCCGGATCGCGACGTTCGCATCACGATCGTTACGGCCTATGAGATGATGGGCGGGGCGGTGGCGTTGATCGACCGTCGGAAGAGGGAGCGTCGGGATCCCGCGCCGGCCTTCCATCTGCTCCAAGATCTGGTCGAGTATCTCGGTCGCTGGCGAGGGCTGATCCTGCCGCATGAGGCCGCGGCCGAGCAAACCCATCAGAGCTTCCCGGCTCGGCTGCGCCAAGAATTGAAAGACGATGCGCGGATCGCCGCAACCTCGCTGGCGCATGGTGCGGCGGTCTGGACCTGCAACGCCGGCGACTACGCGAAGGTGCCGGGCCTCGTCGTCTTCCGGGCCGAGACGGCTATGCAAGTCAAGTGACGCCGCACGCCGGGTGCGGCCCTCGGCCCCGACGACTTACTCAACATATAGACCCCGATGATCGGACGTTGGGGTGTGCGGCATGCTCAGTCATCTGAATGACGCGCGGGTGCGAAGTGCTCGCATCAAGGGCGATTCTCCAGTATTTTCGAAGTCCTGAAGGCGCGCGTCGATTTCGTATCGGCGACGACGCATGAGGACGTGGCACGAAGTCCCGCGGGAATGCTCCATGAAAATCGCATCATTCGATCTGAAGACGTCGTCGTTCGTCGCCCTGGCCCTGGCGGGCTTTTTGTCGCTCGCCGGCCGGGCTCAGGAAGCCCAACCCGTCGAGGACGGGTTCCGCAGTCTGTTCGACGGCAAGAGCCTCGACGGCTGGGAGGGGCGTCCGGGGTACTGGTCCGTTGAGGACGGCGCGATCGTCGGCCGGACTACGAAGGAGATGCCGACCAAGGGGAATCAGTTTTTGTTCGCCAGGTCGGCCGGCAAGAATTTGATCGTCGACGACTTCGAGCTTCGTCTGTCGTACAAGATCACGGCCGACAACGACGCCGGATTCGCCAACTCGGGCATTCAGTATCGCAGCGTCGACAAGGGGGACTTCGTGGCGGCCGGTTATCAGGCCGACATGGAGGCCGGGTCGCGGTACTCGGGCATCCTGTACGACGAGGCGGGGGGCGCGGGGGGGCGAGGGATCATGGCCGACCGCGGCGAGAAGGTGACCTGGAACGCCAAAGGCGAAAAACAGGTGACCGGACGGCTCGGCGCATCCGAGGAGATCGGCGCTAAGATCAAGAAGGACGACTGGAACGAGTACAGGGTCGTCGTGCGAGGAAACCACCTTCAGCACTTCATCAACGGCGCCCAGACCGTGGACGTCATCGACGACGCCAGGGGGAAACAGCTCGAATCGGGCGTCCTCGCGCTCCAGCTTCACGCGGGAGAGCCGATGACCGTCCGGTTCAAGGACGTTCGGATCAAGCAATTCCCCCGCTCGGCCGCCTTGTCGGCCGCCGCCAACGTGAAGGTCGCCGACGGCTTCAAGCTCGACCAGATCTACTCGGTGCCCAAGGCGACCCAGGGGTCTTGGGTGGCGCTTTGCGTCGACCCGAACGGTCGACTGATCGCCGCCGACCAGCGCGGCAAACTCTACCGGATGACCCCTCCGACGATCGGGAGCGACGCCGCAGTCGAGCCCGAGCCGCTGGGCGTGGACCTCGGCGGGGCCCACGGGATGCTGTACGCCTTCGACAGCCTTTACGTGATGGTCAATGAACAGGGGACCCACGGGTTTTATCGCGTCCGCGACACTGACGGCGACGATCGCTACGACGAGGTCAAGCTGCTTCGCGCCATCAAGGGGGGGGGCGAGCACGGCATGCACTCGATCGTCCTCTCGCCGGACGGCAAGTCGCTCTACGTCGTCTGCGGCAATAATACTTCTCTGACAGATGTCGACAGCTCGCGACTGCCGCTCAACTGGGGGGAGGACAACCTGGCGACCCGCGTCCCGACCGGCTTCATGGACGACTCGCTGGCGCCCCAGGGCTGGATCGCCCGAACCGATCCCGACGGCGAGAAGTGGGAGCTGATCGCCGCCGGCATGCGGAACCCGTTCGACATCGCTTTCAACCACGACGGCGAGCTGTTCACGTACGACGCGGACATGGAGTGGGACATCGGCGAGCCCTGGTATCGCCCCACCCGGATCAACCACATCATCAGCGGCGCCGAGTTCGGCTTCCGCAACCAATCGGCGAAATGGCCCGCCTATTTCATCGACAGCTTCGGGGCCGTCGTCGACGTCGGGCCGGGCTCACCCACGGGGATCGCGTTCGGCTACGGCGCGAAGTTCCCGAAGAAGTATCAAGACGCCTTGTTCATCTGCGATTGGAGCTTCGGCAAGCTCCGGGCCGTGCACCTGAGGCCCGAGGGCGCCAGTTACGCCGCCGAGGTGGAAGAGTTCATCAGCGGCCAGCCTCTGCCCGTGACCGACCTGGTAGTCAATCCCAAGGACGGCGCGATCTACCTGGCCGTCGGCGGTCGCGGGACGCAATCGGCCCTCTATCGCATCACCTACACCGGTGGCGAAGTCGCCACCACCGACCAGCCGTCCCAGGACTCCCAGGCCGCCGCCAAGCGAGACCTCCGACGGAAGCTCGAAGGCTATCACGGGCATCCGGACGACGGCGCGGTCGCCGCGGCGTGGCCCTACCTGTCAGACCAGGACCGGGCGATCCGGTACGCGGCCCGAATCGCCCTGGAGTGGCAAGACCCGTCCCAATGGCGACAGAAGGCGCTCGACGAACCCGACCCGCGCAAGGCCGTCGCCGCGCTTGTGGCGCTGGCCCGCGTCAGCGGCCGGGACGAGTTCCATCGCAAGCCGGGCGATCCGACCCCCGATCCGGCCCTGAAGGGCCAGGTGCTGACCGCGCTTGATGCGATCGACTGGTCGCGTCTGAGCCGCTCCGATCGCGTCGACCTGCTCCGCGCCTATTCCCTGGCGTTCATCCGCCTGGGGCGTCCGGACGAGGAGACGAGTCGTCGGTTGATCGCGAGGTTCGAACCGCTCTTCCCCACGAAGGCCGTGGAATCCGACTTCCTGATCGCGGAGATCCTCGTCTACCTTCAGTCGCCGACAGCCGCGCCGAAGATCATGGCGGCCCTGCGTAATGGGCTCACTCAGGAGGAGACGGTCCAGTACGCGCTCATCCTCCGCACCCTGAAGACGGGCTGGACGCCGGCGCTCCGTGAGAAGTATTTCCGCTGGTTCGTCGACGTGGCCTCGGCCTACCGGGGGGGGAATACGTTCGTCAGTTCGCTTATGACGATCAAGGCCCAGGCGATCGCGACGCTGACCGACGACGAGCGGACGGCTCTGAAGCCGATCCTCGACGCGAAGCCTGACCGGAAGTCGCCGCAGGAACTGCTGGCGGCTCGGAAGCAGGTCAAGCAGTGGACCGTCGCCGAGCTGACGCCCATCGTGGAGCGCGGCCTGAGCGGCGGGCGCGACCTGGACCGGGGCCGTCGACTTTTCGGCGCGGTGGCCTGCGCCACGTGCCATCGGTTCGGCGTGGAGGGAGGCGGCGTCGGCCCCGACCTGACCGCGGTCGCCGGCCGGTTCAGCGTCCGCGATCTGCTTGAGTCGATTGTCGAGCCCAGCAAGGTCATCAGCGATCAATACGGGGCCGTGGTCATCGCCAAGACGAACGGACAGGTCGTGACGGGGCGGGTGGGCAACCTCTCGGGCGACACGCTGAACGTGATCGAAGATATGTTCGACCCCGGCCATTTCACCGGCGTGAAGCGATCGGACGTCGAGGAAATGAAGGCGTCCGACGTCTCGCAGATGCCCGCCGGACTGCTCAACAGCCTGACGGAGGAGGAGGTCCAGGACCTGGTCGCCTACCTCATGAACCGCGGCGACGCGCGGCCCGGATCGTAACAAACCTCGCGCCACGGTTTATTCGTGAATCAAATCGATGGGCCGTCGCGAGCTGCGGAGAGACGGTCCACGTCCGATGTGACGCGGGCCGTCTCTCCGAGGCGCTGGCTCCTATTGTTTGGTCACATCGGCGGTGATCGACGGCGAGTTAATGAAGCCAGGCGGGGGATCATTCGGACCTGAACCGCCGTCGGTAAGGCCCGAGATCTTGATCTTCACGCTGTGATGTCCTGAGCCGAGATTCATGGGAAATACCCACTCGTTTGACGGAGATAGCCAATATGGGTTGCTCGCCAGGCTCCCCCAGATGCCGTTCCCGTCGTCTGTGTAGCTGATGTTGCAACCAGATCCGTAATACAGATCAGGCAACCGGCCTTTGACGTAGAAGATCGTTGATCCGGGCCCCACCGTGACCGTCGAACCATCGGCGGGACTGGTAACCACGGGATCGGTGACGTGCGTCTGTCCGTATACATCGCTGGGATGTGCCAACTGGATCACAACGACTGCAGGCAGTAACGAAGCAGCGGCGTGGAAGAGATGGCGTCTCATGATGAATGTCTCCTTGGAATGCCTTCCCGATTCTCGAAATAAAGGGGGGGGGTTGAAGGCGCACGGCGATCGCTGCCGCGACGACCTGAAGCGGCAAACGGCGATCGGCGACTATGGAGAAGCGACCGGAGCGGCCGCTCCGAGCGTCAATCGAGCGAGGGTTCGGTCTCCCCTCCTGCTCGGGTTCCAGCGGCGAACCAAACGCGCGGGTTGATGTTCAAATTAACAAAACGTAAACTTCCATCCATCATTAAAACATTTATGCCTGAATGATAGCTTCCGGCGGTCGTAGCATCCATCGCGATAGGAGCTTCGCATGAATGCTTTCCAGGGGGCAGAGTATGGTTGTAGAGCGTTGAATTGATCGCTCCTTCCAGCCACAGCATGCCTTTGGATGAAGGAGCGCGACGGCCGTCGACGTCCGCCAAGGATTCGCAGTCGCGCGCGAACGCCTCCAAATCGAGAAGGGAATCGGAGTAAAATCGTTCGAGGGTGTACTTAGTTGTGTTCTCTCGCGTCCCATGCCCGTATCCAGGCCCGATAATCCATTCGGAAACGCCCGCAGTCTGACTCAGACCGTCCTGGACGTCACGGGCGGACAGGGGTTTGTTGATGAAGACGCCCTCGCCGCCTTCGGCCCTTCTGCCTGCATTTCCGGCGTAGTTGACGGCCTTCGCGAGTCGCCCGACCGCCGAGCTTGTCCCGTCCGCAGGACAGGTGTAAAGGCCAGGGGTTTGTTTGTAGGCCGTGAGGTTGGCGTTGTTCTGCATGCCGTCGGTCATGTTGATCGAGTTGTAGAGGGTCGCCTGCTCGATCTGGGGGAGGATCTGGACGAGGAACGAGATGTCCGCCGGATAGCGCCCAACGCCGGACGGGAACCTTCCGTGAGCCTCGGCGTGGTTGTGGATGGCGAGGCCGATGTTTTTCAGGTTGTTGCCGCACTGAAGCCGTCGGGCCGACCCGCGGGCCGACTGGACCGCCGGCAAGAGCAGTGCGACCAGAATACCGATCACCGAGATGACGACGATGACTTCAATAAGTGTGAACCCGTATCGACCTGTCCGTAGATGAGCCATCAGAAAGCCTCCGTTGCCGACTATGACGTCAAGGAGCGATGTGATTCGGGACGCCAGCCATTCGCAATGGTTGTGAGTAGGCCGGAGCATCGACGTTACATTACGGGGGGGGGGGGGGGGGCTAGGGTCACCCATTTTGATCCAAATTTGAATTGGATTTTGCGATTTGATTGCTTTTTCTCTCGCTGCCTCTGACGCCGAGGTCATCGAGGTTCTTCGGTTCGGGGCTTCCATTGCTCGTCGAAGACGCCGGCGTGGACGATGCGCCCGGGGGCGTGCGAGGTCGGGCAGACGGGAGACCTGCCAATCGAACCGAGCGAGACACTCCCAAGGCAACGGCGGCCTGTAACCGATTTCTCCGAGGCCACTCTATAAGTGGTGGGACTGGAGCTTACCCGAGTTTGGCTGAAGGAGGTTGTGGGCCATGTCTCCGAGCGCAACAGACCGACTGTCATCGATTTACATACCGTTGCGGCTCACGTACGGCCTCGTGCCGGTCGTGGCGGGGCTGGACAAGTTCACGAATCTTTTGACGAACTGGGCCGCGTACATGCCGGCCGTCGTCGCCGATCACCTGCCCGTCAGCCCGTCGACCTTTATGATGGTGGTGGGAGTCGTCGAGATCGCCGCGGGCCTGGCCGTGCTGACGGGCCTGACCCGTCTGGGCGCGTACGTCGTCATGACGTGGTTGGTGCTGATCGCCCTGAACCTGGTGGCGGCCGGTCGTCTCGACATCGCCGTGCGCGATCTGGTCATGGCCGTCGGCGCCTTCACGCTCGGTCAAGCGGCGGCCCTTCGCAACGAACCCTGGCTGCCGATCGCAGCTCCAGCACGATTGGCGTAAACCCATGCAGATCGCGATTCAACAAGCCGATGGTTCGGGAGGGCGCCCGGCGACGCCCCCGGAGGCGCTTGAGGATGAGGAGATCGTCCGAAGGGTGCTCGGCGGTGATACCGCGGCGTTCGAGCTGATCATGCGGCGCTACAACCAGCGCCTGTTCCGTGTGGTGCGCAGCATCATCGGCGACGATGCGGAAGCGGACGACGTCTTGCAGGAAGCCTACCTGCGCGCCTTCAGGCATCTCGACCAGTTCGAGGGGCGTTCGACGTTCGCCACCTGGCTCACCCGGATCGCCGTCCATGAAGCCGCCGCGCGGCGACGCACGCGGCGACGTCTTCGGCTTGTCATGCCGACCGATGCGGAGATCGATTCGAGGGCGTCGCATTCCGTCGCTCGCGACGGCGCCGAGGAAGCAAGCCTTAAAGAGTTGCGACACGTCCTCGCCAGCGCCGTCGACGCCTTGCCGGCGGACCTGCGGCTGGTCTTCACGCTTCGGCTGGTCGAACGGCTGAGCACGAATCAGACGGCCGAATGCCTGAATCTGACGCCGTCCAACGTCAAGGTGCGGCTCCATCGCTCGCGAGCGATGTTGCGGTCGTGGATCGACCAGCGGATCGGCGAGGAGGCGCGGCGGCTTTATGAGTTCGCCGGGGAGTATTGCGACCACGTCGTTCGTCGGGTCCTCGAACGGCTCTCGGAAACGCCTCCTTCGTAAGGAATGCGCTTCCAGCCCGCCGCGCCGAACCGGATCGCGGCGAATGCACGATGACTCGATTTTCCGGAGGCCGTCCCTCCCGGAGTCGGGCGAGGTGCGCGCCGAATTCAATTGAAAAACGTGCAGTCAGCATCATCTCATCAGGAGGAATACGACATGGGGAATTCGTCGAGTTGGAATCCGGTGCGACGCTTCCGGACGCGCGTCGCGCTTGGGCTGGTCTTGATGTTCGGCGTCGCGGTCGGGGCCTCCTCGTCATGGGGACAGTCGCCGTGGCGCATCCCTCTGAGGCGGAATCCTCCGGCGCCCCGCCGAAGCCCCCGCTGGAATCCGCCGCCTCCTCCACGCCATGGGCCACCCGCGCGCGTCGATCCAACCCGTGCCCTGGTGAACGACGGCCGGCGGATTTTTCGATACGACACCTTCGGCGACGAGGCGTTCTGGGGAGACGCGCTGAGACTTCACGAGGCGGTCTCCACCCTGAGTCCGGTAGCCGCGCTCGGGCTGGGATTGAAGGTCGACGTCGAGGCCCTCCCGCCGCGGTTGCGGTCGCGGTTGCGGTACGGCCAGGTCGACCTCGGCGATCCGGCCGTCACTCTCTCATTGCTCAAGCTGGACGCCGTGGTGGGGGTCAAGGGGTTCTTCTCGCCGAGCGGGCGGGAGCTGCGCTCGATCGGAATCCGCTGCGCCCTCTGCCATTCCACGGTTGACGACTCGCTGGCGCCTGGAGTCGGTCGCCGGCTCGACGGGTGGGCCAACCGCGACCTCAACGTCGGGGCCGTCATCGCCGCCGCGCCCGACGTCTCGCCGTTCGCGAATCCTCTCGGCGCCTCGCAGGATGCGGTTCGCCAGGTCCTGCGGAGCTGGGGGCCGGGGAGGTTCGACCCATACCTGGCGCTGGACGGCAAGGCGTTCCGGCCCGACGGGAAGTCGGGATCCGTTCTGATCCCCCCCGCCTTCGGCCTGGCGAAAGTCGATTTGACCACCGCGACCGGTTGGGGCTCGATCAGTTACTGGAACAGCTTCGTGGCCGTCCTTGAAATGCACGCCCAGGGATCGTTCGCCGATCCTCGGATCAACGACCCGGCGCGATTCCCAATCGGCGCCGCGAACGGCTTCTTCAACGTCACCCACTCGCCCGACCTGGTCACGCCGAAATTGCCCGCGCTTCGAGCTTACCAACACTCGCTGTCGGCCCCGAGACCGCCGGTGCGAAGTTTCGATATGAGGCAGGCGAACCGAGGGCGAGCCCTGTTCATGGGAAAGGCGAACTGCGCATCGTGCCATACACCGTCGTCGTCGTTCACCGATGCGAACCGCGTCCTGCATACTCCTCAAGAGATTGGCATCGACGACTTCCAGTCGGAGCGGTCGCCGACGAGACGCTATCGGACCACCCCGCTTCGGGGTCTGTGGACCCACATGGACGGAGGCTTTTACCACGACGGGCGGTTCAAGACGCTCGAAGACGTGGTCGCGCACTACAACGGGCGCTTCAGCCTGGGCCTGACCGATTGGGAGGCCGGCGATCTGGTCGAGTACCTGAAATCGCTCTGATCAGGCGCCTTCGATCGCGTAACCGTCGACGATCTCGCGCAGTCGGGCGATCTTGCCGTCGCGGCGGGTGACGACGTGGACCCAGTGGACGGAGCACGGGGCGCTGGTCGCACGGAAGCGACCCTGCTCATGGGGGACGATGACCACGAAGTCGCCCTGGGCGACGACTTTCAACGGCCGGACGCCCCTGCCATCGCCCCAGGAAAGGGATGGCGGGGGGCCGGTGATTTCGAGTTCGACATCGTCGTGAAACAGGGCGACCGCCGCGCTGAAGAGTTTCCAGGGCCATGGCGAGTGCTCCTGGGGGTCGCCTGCTCAGGGTTGAAAACTGCTCGACCATTTCAGCGGGCGTCGGCGTGGGATTCTTCAGCTCGGGGCTTCCACTCCTCGTCGAAGAAGCCGGCCTGGACGATCCGGCCGGGGGCCCGCGAAGTCGGCGGCGCGTCGACGTCGACGACGGCGAAGTCGGGCAGACGAGGCACCTGCCGGGCGTTGTTCAGATAGTCGTACTCGCGGAACGTGAAGCCGCTGTTGAGCACGACGTACCGCTTCGGGTTCAGCGGGTTCGGGTAGATCAGCACGGGGACGCTACGGCCGGCGTCGTGGGTCTCGCCGGCGAGCTTCACGCCGTCCTTCGTCCATTCGACCGGCAGCTTGTCGGCGATCCTGGCGAGGTAGGCGTTGCTGCTCGGGTCGCCCCAGAGGATCAGGTTACAGTCGGCGGCGTCGGCCTCCGTCACGTCCTGGTCGTTCTTGATCCGGGCGTCGCCGCGGAACTGGCGGCGCCAGTGGTCGACGGCGTGGGCCATCTCGGCGGCGGCCCAACCGCCGACCTTCGCGTTCAGCGCCGGGCCGGTGGGACGGACCATCAGGAAGGAGTCCATGAACGCGTCGTCGATCGGCCCTTGCAGCCCGTGCCGCTTGACCAGGCCGTGGTTAGTTCCAGCCGCCCGCCATTTGCCGTCGACCTTCTCAAGCCGGGCGGTCCACGATCGGTCGGAGCCGGGCTTGGGGGCCTGGACCTGCTGGCCGTCGATCAGGATTTTGACGACGTCGCGGACGTCGAGCGGGCAGAGGCCCGGGGGGATTTCGAGCGTCAGTCCGGTGACGTTCGAGGTCTCGATCTTGGGTCCCGCGCCGTCGTCGCCGAGCAGCACGGCCTCGACCCGGGCTCGCTCCCAGTGTTTGGCGAGGCCGTCGACCCGGACCCAGGACGAGCGGTTGTAGCGGAGCGTATAGGTGGTGAAGACCACGCGCGGGGGAACCGGGTCGCGGCCGGTCTTGACGATCGAGTCGATGCGACGGTCGATCTCGGCCTTGGCGTCGGGCGTGTAATGG